>Ga0070662_100000908_pt1 | contig 18078 bp, 25 predicted proteins | sample KBSC53metaG_FD_65648 | JGI IMG/M metagenome (GOLD analysis project Ga0070662, IMG submission 65648) | Corn rhizosphere microbial communities from Kellogg Biological Station, Michigan, USA - KBS C5-3 metaG | ecosystem: Host-associated > Plants > Roots > Rhizosphere > Soil ...
CACCAAAGCTGCCCTGCTGGACGGCCCGGGTCAAGTGGATTGGAGTCCACGATGCCTGACGAACCGAAGGACCCCACGCCCCTAGCCGACGCGAAGCCCGCCTACACCATCATCAAGCAGAAGCACAGCCGCTGGTGGGAGGTGCGCGATCCGGAAAACGAGCTGGTGTGCCTGACCGTGTACCGGAAGGGCGCGCGCGAGGTGGTGCGGCGGCTGGCGGCGTGAGACCAACACAGGGATGGACACACACGACAGCCGCAGGAGGAATCCCCCTGCGGCTGCCGCGCAATGCGGTCTATTCGCCAAGCGCGCGTCCCAACTCCGAAACCATCGCGGCCGCACTACTGTGGCGGTCGGCCGGAATCACACGGCGGAGAGTGTCCGCAGCCTGGGCCGTGACGAGCTCCCGTTTCTCCCGGGGAAGCTCCGCCGCCTGCCGCACTGAACGCACGAGTTGACCCGATGCGTATTCCGCCGCCGCGACGGTGCCGACCTGCATAGGCTCGAGTTGCTGGAGCTTCTTGGCAAAGCTCTCGAGTGTGGAGGCTTGGGCCGTGAACGCCTGCTCCACCGCCGCCTGTCCCTCGCGGCTGGAATCCAGGAACGCCAGGAACTCGTCGCTGGCTTCTCCGCTCTGCACGAATTCGACGAACTGGCCCTGCCACCTGGGTGGAATACGTTCTAGGATCTCTTCTAGCTTCATGACTCGCCTTTCGTATGTCTATCCGGTCGAACCCTCCTTCATATCCAAGGACGAACCGACCGGCCGCTACGCTACATCTGAAAGATTAGGATTGCATCCGCTCGCGCAGCTTGCGCAGGAGGCGGAATAGCCGCACGGATGCGGTGGAGTACCGCAGTCCGAGCTCGCGTGCAATCTCCTCGATGGAGCGGCCCTCCCAAAAGCGCATGCGCAGCAGGCCCCAGTCGTCGTCCGAGAGCTCGTCCAAGACTCGCTCCAAGGCGATCGCCTCTTCGGCAGACAAGGCGGAGCTGTCGGGTGCGGGGTAGTCATCCGAAACCTCCGGCCCCGAGCGGCGGCGCTCGCGGCGGAGCTCGTCGATAATGCGGTTTCGGATCAGCGCCACCACGTAGCCTTCGGGCGAAGCGGTCGCTCGCAAAATGCGGATTGCGTCGAGCGAATGCAGCTTGAGCAGTACCTCCTGGGCGATGTCTTCCGCCTCCACGGCGCTGAAGCCGCCGTGCTGTCCAACCAGGATTTCGCTCAGTTCGCCGACGCGCGCCGCAAGCAACCCCCAGTGTTGCCGCGTTGCCTCGCCTGCGCTCGCAAGGTCCTCTTCGAGCTCCCGTAGCAGGACCTCCCAGTCGATTTTCTGCGACACCGTGGTTCTCTTCTCCAGAACTCAGGGGTCGAGTGGGTCCAGGTGATCGTCCAGCATCGTCAGCAGGGTGAGCCAGTGGTTTCTGAACTTGGCCCGCGTCCGGAAGAAAAGCGCCGAGCGGGCAACCGTGCTTTGCCCCGGAGCTACCCGTTCCAGCGCCTCGTTGGCCGGCACGCCGCGAATCAGAATGAGCTCGAGCAATTTGCGGATTTGCTGGGTCTCCGGTTCGGAAGTCCCCTCAATCTCGGCAACAACGGAATGGATCAACGCGAGGATCTGCCGGCTGAGTTCGGGCCGCTCCGGCTGCTTTGTTAGCTGGTCAGCAACGGCGGCGACGGCGCCGACGATGAAAAAAGCCAGGCAGATGAAGAACCATATCGTTCTCCACCGGGCACGCGCCTTCGAGTCACGGCTCGCTTTCTCAGGATAGATCGTCCAATCGTGCAGGAAGAGTTGGCTTGCAGACTGGTTTCGAACCGTGAGAACCGCTCCGTTCTGCCAGAGGAATTTTCTCCATCCGCCCGCGGTGTCCGAGGCGATTCTGAGATTCCAGAGATTTCCGGATATGCGCCGTGCGCGCGCGGTGAGTCGCGTCCCGTCGCTGAGGTCCGCCGTCCAAGTTCCGACCGAAGCACCCGACTGACGGAGGCTGAGATTCACGAGCACGCGAACGTCCTCGGCGTCCGTCTCAAAGCAGAGCGCACCGGGGGAGGGGCAGCTCGCGGAAGGGTGAAAACCGGTAGGGTAACCCGGAGCGATCGGCGTTTCGCCGATCTTCGACAGTGCGAGCAGGAGCACGCCGAGTGCACCGAGCGCCGCCAGAATGCGTTTCGTCACAAAGAGGGATTGGCTCGAGCTCTATAGACGGGCAATCCGCGTTTGCGGCGTTTGTCGCGCTCCGCTCGCGGTGCGTGCAACCGGTGCTCAGGGCGCCCAATTTGAAGGATATGGCCAAATCCTTTTTTCGGAAGAGTCTTATCTCGCGAGTTTCGCTGCGTCAACCGCATCGGTCGCCGCCGACGATGCCTGACGACCCGAAACGACTCCACGCATCAACAACGAAGCCCGCCTACACCATCATCAGCAGAAGCACAGCCGCTGGCGGGAGGTGCGCGATCCGGAGAACGAGCTGGTGTGCCTGACCGTCTACCGGAAGGGCGCGCGAGAGGTGGTGCGGCGGCTCGCGGCGTGAGACAGGCCAGCGATCAAACACACGGCAGCCGCGGGAGGGATTACCTGCGGCTGCCGAGGTCGTTTCAGTCGTCTGACGAACAAGGGTCAAAGGGTGCGGCGCCGCCCGTGCGAGGCTTTTGTCCCGCGAAAGCACGGAGGGGCTTCCGCATCCGCCGCCGCCGATGTGGTCAAACCGCGTGCGGATCAGCGGTGCTGGAGGAAATCGCTGACAGTAAGGCCGATGTCACCGATGATGCGGCGCAGGAGGATCGGTGAGATGTCACGCCCCGCGTGAAACGGAACAGTGGTCGCCCGTCCGTCCGGGTGCCGGAACTGCTTATGCGACCCCTTCTGGCGCACCTCTTCGAAGCCGAGCTGCTCCAGGATGGCCGTGACTTCACGTGGTTTCAGAACTGGAACGTCGCCCACGTCAGGCGGCTACGGTGACCGTGTGAGTCCCTACGAACTCGGCGTCCAGTCGCGGCTCGCCGTCTTCGAGCAAGAGCTCGATGACCTCGCGCAAGTTGGCGTCAAGTTCGTCCAGTGTCTCGGCCTGAGTGTGCGCCCCCGGAAATCCAGGGATATAACCCACGTAGAGACCTGTATCCGCGCAGCGTTCAACAACGGCGGTGTAGGTATGCATGTTTCGCCGGGATCGGGGGCAACTCGTCGATGAGTCAATTCTAACCACGGGCGAGGGAAATGCCCAGCGGCCGAACGACGACAAGGGTCGGGGTCCGGGGGCCGGCGCTGGACGGCCCGGGTCAAGAGGATTGGAGTCCACGACACCTGACGACGCGAAGGACCCCACGCCCGCCGCCGACGAGAAGCCCGCCTTCACCATCATCAAGCAGAAGCACAGCCGCTGGCGGGAGGTGCGCGATCCGGAGAACGAGCTGATGTGCCTGACCGTCTACCGGAAGGGCGCGCGGGAGGTGGTGCGGCGGCTCGCGGCGTGAGACGGTCGAGCCGAGAGACACACGGCAGCCGCCGGGACTCACCCGCGGCTGCCGCAGTGGTTCCTGAGCGGCACAACGGCGCGAAGCCCTGGACGTTCCCGCATCCCCTGCAGCCGATGGTCAGGCCGCGGCCCACTCCTCGACGTTCAGCCCTGGAACACGGCGGAATTCCCGCAGATTCGCGGTGACCAACGCGAGGCCGTGCGTGACCGCGGTGGCGGCGAGCCACAAATCGTTCGGTCCAACGGGCGTTCCGGCGGCTGCCAGGTCAGCCCACAGCCGTGCGTGGGTGCGGGCCGTCGAAAGCTCGATTCCGAGCAGCGGGAAACGCTCCAGCAATGCTTCGACGAAGGCTGAGCGGCGGGCGCGCACGCTTGCATCCTGAGCGCGGTGCACCCCGTGCAGCAGCTCGCTGGCAGTCACCACGGACACGAAGAATTCTTCGTCCTCACGTCCGCTCAGGTGCAGGGAAATGTCCAGCCTTCCCCGCTCATGCGCGATGAGAATGCTGGAATCGATCAGGATTCCCACACATCCCTCTCCGGCAGACTTCCAAGCTGATCGCGCGCGGCGGCAAGGTCGTTCTCGAACGAGGCCGCATCCTCCGGACCCAGGCGGGGCAAAGACGCGAGCAGTCCGGGAAGGTCGCCCAGGCGCATGCCGGCGGGAACCGGGCGCAACTCGGCCACGGCACGACGGCCACGCATCAGAACGAATCGTTCGCCCCGAAATGCTACGCGGTTCACATACTCCGCGAAGTTGCGGGCGACCTCGGTGACCGAAGGTGAAGAACGCATCGGCTGATCCTGTTGAGATGTCGAATGCTCGGAATCAGATTATCGGATTGATATCCCTTTGTCCAGCGGCAGAGGAGCGTTGTGGGAGAATCGGAGTCCGCGATGCCTGCCAACCCGAAGGATCCCGCGCCCGCGGCCGCCGCGAAGCCCGCTTACACCATCATCAAGCAGCAGCACAGCCGCTGGTGGGAGGCGCGCGATCCGGAGAACGAGTTGGTGTGCCTGACCGTGTACCGGAAGGGCACGCGGGAGGTGGTGCGGCGGCTCGCGGCCTGAGACGGGCCAGCCGATCAAACACACGGCAGCCGCGGGAGGGATTCCTGCGGTTGCCGCAATGTCTTGTCCGACGGCCTACAAACACACAAACACCAGACGCTACTCGGCGGACCAACCGGTCTCCGTGATCAGACGAACCGCGCGGTCGGGCGGCGTTTCTACGCGATAGTAGGTGTACTCGTCAGCCCCACGATACCAGCGATACTCGACGCGTTTGAAGCGGAGCGCATCAAGTGGATCGTGCACGGTACGCTGAATTTCCGCGATGTTGCCGTTAGAAGCGAATATAGCGGATGTCAGGCGCAAGGTTCGATTCGCCTCCCCTCCGGTGCTGACAATAACATCATGTTCCCACAACGCGTTCGCTAAGATGTTGGCCCATGCCGCTCGCATCTGGGGGAACTCCCGGGCCTGGATTTCGGAAGCGCGGGTTTTGAGCCGGTCTACACGCGCCCGCTCGGACGACGATAGAGTGTAGCCATCTGCCTTACGTATGACCGTCGCCCAAGCGGCAAACAAAGCCACTTCGACCATTATCGCGTCCTTGCTCGACCGGTACGTTGATCCGTCAAAGGTCGTCAGAGACTTTAGCTCTCTGTCGACCTGCTGGATGTACTCCGCCTTTGTTTGCTCAGGTGCCGAGCTGACCGGAGGCGCGCTCGTTGGTGATGACGACACGGTAGTTGAGGACGGCGCGTCCGTGCTGCTGTCAGCGCTTCCTGCCGCGAGCGCTCCGAAAGCCGCTAGAGCAAGTGCCGAGATTAGATGCTTCTTGTGCATGGCTCGGGACGTCCAGGCGTGAGGAGTATTGCTGCGGCGAAGCCCACTGTGCTTATGAACAGATCGAGAACGTCGAACGTGCCGGGGACGCAACCCATGCCTTGACCGACTTCGCCGGCGATCCCGATTGCGATGCCTGAATAGGTCCAGAACCGACCGGCGCCGCCACCAGACGTGCCCCAGATCAGCATCATGCACGACGTGAGTGCATAGACCCACAATCCATCCGGCAAGACGAATCGAACCCACGGGGGCAGGAGTTTACCTGGCCCCGTCATGTAGCCGCGCAAGCCGTCCACAACTGAAGATCCACCGACGGCTGCCACCCAGCGAAAGACATAGAGATTCTCAGTGCGGTAGAGCAGATAGATCGTCGCACCAGTCAGAACAGGCGCAACGACGTGCAACGTGAACGTCGCCAACATTGAAGCGCGCGTACGTGATCTGCTTACGCGTAGCATCTGCACCTGTGAGAAACCGCAGGACAATAGGACAGCGTCGGGATGTTAGACGGGCATCAAACGCGGGATTCCCACGTCATGGTGGTTGCGGGCAGATCTCACAGCCGCTGGTGAGAGGTGCGACCCCAAAACGAGTTGGTGTGCCTGACCGTGTACCGGAAGGGCGCGCGAGAGGTGGTGCGGCGGCTCGCGGCCTGAGACGGGCCAGCCGATCAAACACACGGCAGCCGCGGGAGGGATTACCTGCGGCTGCCGCGATGTCATTCAGCGGCCCAACGCTCGGATTCAACTGCGGCGGTGGCGTCTGGAGCTATGGACTCCATGGCCGTTGGGTTCGATCCGCGGCCCGCCGGCCAACTCCACGGTGACGGCCAGCACGGGCGGCGCGGCGGCGTGGCGCGCGCATCGGGCCCCCGCGCGGAAACCAGCGTCAGGGAACCGCGGCACAGATCGCCCAGTCCCGCTTGACGCGCAGGGTGGGAAGCACGAGTCTTTCTATCTGGTTCACGACCAAAGATGCAATGGCCGGGCGGCGCGGCGACGGTGGCGTGGGTGACGGAGCCCGTACCGTCTCGTGAACCCCGCGTCGGCGTGGCGCGCCGCGCGGCGAAGATCACCCCTTTCAGCGAAGGAGCCGTGATGATGAAGAAGCTGTCGCTCTCGCCCGAGGCGCTGCGGGTCGACTCGTTCCCCACGGAGACGCTGGGCGCGGGCCGGCTGGGAACCGTGCAGGGCCACGTCACCACCCGGCCGTACACCTGCCCGGAGTGCGCCAACTCCGTGTATCCCACCTGCGACTGCCGCGCGGAGGAGATGATGGCGCGCGCGATCGTCACCACGCGCCCGCTGCGCACCTGTCCCGAGTGCGCCAACACCGGGCCCACCTGCGATTGAGGAGCCGTGATGATGAAGAAGCTGTCGCTCTCGCCCGACGAGTTGCGGGTCGACTCGTTCTCCACCGAGACGCAGGGTGCCGCCCAGCGGGGAACCGTGCAGGGCCGCGTCACCCGCCCGGAGTGCGCCAACACCGTGTATCCCACCTGCGACACCTGCGACTCCATCGACATCTGCGGTTGAGCGGTGGATCGAACGGACGAGCGGGGGACGGCGCGTGTCGTCCCCCGCTCGTCCGTTCATCCGCGAATCCGCAGGCGGGCTCGGTGCGAGCGAGCAGAAGACCTGCTGCAATGGAATCTGCGATGAACCCGGATTAATCGCTTGCAGCTAGCCGCTAGCCGCGCCGTAGGACCGTCCGGTCCGTACGAACTCGGCATCCAGACGCGGCTCGCCGTCTTCGAGCAAGAGTTCGATGACCTCGCGCAGGTTGGCGTCGAGTAGGGCGCCGAGAGGTGGTGCGGCGGCTGGCGGCGCGAGATGGCTAGCATCAAACACACGGCAGCCGCGGGAGGGATGACCTGCGGCTGCCGTGATTTGGTAAGCCGGCCGCTCGGGCATCACTCCATCTGATAGACCGAAATCTTGGCCGTCTGGTGATAGAGCGAATCGCCGCCACCCACTCGAACGTACACCTTGTTCACGGCCTTGGCCGAGACGTAGCCGCACTGGTGCGCGACCGACACCCTGGCAGGTGCGCCGCGGACCGCGACGATGCACTCGAACACGCTCAGCCCCGAATACATCGCCACGGCAATGCTGCCGACCGCGAACAGACTGGCCATGAACTCGGCGAAGTCCGCATCGTGCGGGCCCGGTAGCACGGGCCATCGGGCCGCGTCGTAGACGTAGCAGCAGCCCGGATATGCATTGACCGTGTCGATCACCGGGTACACGCCGGCCATCATCGTAAGCGACGAGAAGCCTGTGAGGCGGTATACCCCCCGCTTGAGCACCAGCGCGGTCTTGTCCTCGTTCAATCTGATGTGCCCGAGCGGGTCTTCGTGGTTCGTGGTGTTCCATTCGCGCGTGTAAATCCCGTCCGGCGATTCCTTGAACTCGGACGCGCTGACCGGATACTCCGAGAACGCCGCGTATGTGATCATGCGCAACCCGCCCTTTCGTTGACGTGGAGGTGATTCCTGCGCCGGCGCCGCGTGGATTCCCGGGATCCCAAAACAGGGGGAAGGCCCCGCGCGAGAAGCCTCCCCCACCTGTGCCAACTGATTCCCCGCGTTGGACGCGCGCCGCCGTGCGCCCGGAGGGGAGACGCCCTAGACCTAGATCAGGCCTCTGATGTAACGCTCGATCTCCTGGAACACCTCTTCGACATCCGACTCCAGGGGGCTGAAGGGGGTGCCATCGAAGTACCGCGCTATCGTTCCGTTCCCGTGGGGGGAGCCGTGGTGCGTGTCGATGGACTTCCGCCACCGCTCCGCGTGCTCCCTCCACGCCACCTGGTTCACGAGCTTCGGCTCGGTGAACCACACGTTCCAGGAGAGCACGTTGCCCGGCAGCAGCAGGTTGCCCGAGGCCAGGTTGAAGCCCTTCATGACCAGCGCGTTGAAGTCGTCGACGACGGGATCGTTGATCTTCTTGATCGGGCCGATCTCCACGTCCAGGTTCCCGACCGACCACGCCTCGGGGTGTTGCGCGAAGGGCGGGCTCTCGAAGCGGGTGTCCTGCCCCTTCCAGATCGGGAAGATCGGCTGGTCGGGGTTCCCGCGCAGGTAGGTGGTGACCCGGATCGAGTTCTCCTTGTCCATCGGGAAGTGGGGCTCGAGGTACTTGAGCAGGATCCACAAGTCCTGGAACTCCGCGCCCTGGTACTTCCCCGGCGTGAACCAGATCCGTCCCTCCACGGTCATGTCGCCGGCCAACTCCCGCGTCGTTTCGTCCACCCACCCGCGCTGCCCGGTCACGGTCACCTCCACGTTCAGGCAGATCTTTTCGCCGAGCCAGACGCCCTGCTGCGGGCAGATGATGGAGTACACCCGGCCCTCGTCGGTGTAGCCGAGCCGGGAGATGTAGGGGGCGAACATCTGGAAGCACCGGGAGCCGGGCTCACCCGGGATCGTTTCCCAGCTGAACTCGGGCCACTTCACCGGCCACTGGCGCTGGAGCAGAACGATGTTGTCCATGTTGCCCAGCATCGGCAACGACGAAAGGTCGGGGTCGGGATAGGCAAATGCGGGGTTCGACTGGGCGAATCCGCCGACCCATCCCGGCGGAATGCTTCCGGTGCCGTAGAGCGTCATGTCGTGTCCCTGAACGTGGTAGAGTAGGGCGGGATCGCGCGCCGGGCGCGCGCGAATCCCTGAGGGGCTGGTGCCCCCCAAGCTGCCCGGCTGCACGGCCCAGGTCAAGAAAATTCGGAATTCTCGATGCCCGACGGCCCCGAACGACCGAGGGCCGGCTGGGATGACTTGTCAGGTATATTCTGGTGGAAGATAGCCGGCGACGTTGGCCCAATACCTTTTGATTTCACGAATTACTTCCACATTGCCCTGGATCGCCGGAGTGCCGCTGGTTACCCTGATGTTCTTCAGCAGCCAATCATCAGGCCACCCAGCCCAGACGCCCGCAACGCTTTCCAGGTTGTCTTTGAGCACGGGGAATACTTCACCCCAAAGGATTGAATGGATTTCCGACGGAGAGTACTCGGATTCGAGCACGGTGCGAGCAATGTATTTGAACGTGATCTCGTCAGGTTCGGTGTCCAGGAACAAGTCCGAAAGCGCTCGCCATACATTCAGGCGCCTTGCATCCACATCTTCGACGACTCCCTCCTGTATGCCTGGGGATGAGCTTCAGGGGGCGCGGCGATCCGTGCCCGCGGCCTCCGACGCGGCGAGGATGCTTTCCACCACGCCGGTCTTGGCGTTCGCATAGTCGTTCATGTCGCCCCACGTCCGGGTGGCCAGCTCGCGCTTGGTCTGCTCGTAGTGTCGCCGGTCGTCATCGTTGCGGCGCAGGCGGTCGCGGAAGGTCAGGTACCGCTGGATCTCGGGGCACCCTTCGGAGAGGACGTGGACGTGCACGTCCCGTTCAGGGGTTCGGAGCATCCGGTGCTCGTTCCAGTGCGGCTCCCGCACCCGCAAGACGTACCCCGCCGCTTCCAGCTGGGGCAGGTACGCGGACTCATCCGCGGAATCCCGCACCACGGCCAGAATGTCGATGATCGGCTTGGTAGCCAGCCCGGGGACCGCCGTCGAACCGACGTGCTCGATCCGCAGGGCGGTGGCGCCGAGCGCGCCGGCGATGATCGCGGCATGCCTCTCGAACTTCTTCGGCCACTCCGGATCGTAGTCGGCGATCGCGATCTCGCGCTTCTCCGGACCGCCGATCAGTCCGGTCTCCAGCGGTTCGTCCGTCATCCCTGGAGTCACGGTTGCGCGCTCGCGCCGCTCGCATCGAAGGTGAAGTGCGTGACGCCGGTGTCCTCGACCAGCCGCGTCAGCGGGAGCCGCCGGAACCCGCCGCCGGGGGGCTCGAACAGAGGGGTGCCGGATCCCAGCAGGAGGTGAACCAGGTGCAGGCGCAACTCGTCGACGAACCCGCCGTTCAGGAGCTGGCGGCCGGCGGCCGCGCCGCCGATCACCACAAGGTCGCGGTCGCCCGCGGCGGATCGGGCCTGGGCGAGCGCGTGCCCGATGCCCTCGGAAACGAAGGTGACGGCGCTTCCACCTGGATCGGCGATCGGCTCCTGCGGGCGGTGGGTGATGACGAAAACCGGGAGGCGGCGGAATGTTTCCTTGCCCCAGTGTGGCTTGCCGAGGTCGAACACCCGCCGGCCCATGAGCACCGCGCCGGCACCGTCGAAGACCTCGTGCTGGATCCTGCGCCCGGTCTCGGTGGCTTGCGAGAACATCCAGTCGTGGAGCCGCTCGCCGCCGTCGCCCAGCGGGTTGTCGCCACGGACGTCCGGCCCGGCGGTGAACCCGTCGAGCGACATGCTGATGTCGAGTCTCACCTTTCCCATCCACACTCCTTTCGTGGAAGCTGGGCGGTCGATCCTAGGCGGGGAGCCGTCGAACGCCACAAGGGTCAGGCGCGCGGGGCGGGCGCGCAAGCCTGACGCCGGCCGAAAGCGTGGAACCGCCCCGCATCCACCGGGTGAAGACGAAGGTTCCCGCGGGGAGAAACGGAGAGGACGCAAGGGCAGCGTCGCTCCCTGCGTCCCCTCCGTACCTCCACGGCTCCACGCGCGACGATCGCCGGGCCGGCGCCCGCCCCCTCACCCGCGGAGGGGCGCCGGCCGTGCCGCGATCAGCAGTTGTTACACGGCGTGGTGAAATTGACGGTGTGGCACCCGGTGAGGTCGCGCGTGCAGCACGCGCCGCCCGCGGGCGTCATGTGGGCGTGCACCGTGCCCCCGTCTTTCTGGGCGCCGTCCACCTCGAACGTCTCCACGTCCAGCGATTCCACCGGCATCTTCAGCTTCTCCACAGGGGATTCTCCTCGTCTGGGGTCGCGCGCCGCGATTTCGCGGCGCGGTGGCCGTCCGCGCCTGGCGGATCAGCAGTTGTGGCAGTTGCCGGTGAAGACCGTGGTGATGTCGGGGTTGCACCCGGTGTCGATCCGCGTGCAGCACCCGCCGCCCGGCCCCGACGCGCGGGCCTCCACGGTGCCCTGCTCCTCGAGCACGTCACCGGCCTCGAACGTCTCCACCCGCAACTCGTCCACCGGCAGCTTCAGCTTCTTCACGATCGCCTCTCCGGTTGAAGATGATGCGCCGCGGCACACTCGCCGCGTGCGCTCCGGCGTGGATCGCCGGCATTCTTCCGGACCGGTGGGTGTCCGTGGGATGGGGTCTGGAGGGGGACGCATCATCCGTACCCAACCCATTGGGACGCAACGGGTTACATAAAATGGCGCGACTGGTGGAACGGAGCCGCGTGGAGAGCGTGGGCAACGAAAAACGCAGAGGCTCGTTGTGAACCCCTGCGTCTCTTTCGTGTCCGTGGCGTGGAGGCCGCCTACCCTGCGTAGCGCTTGAGCACCAGCGTGGTGTTGGCGCCGCCGAAGCCGAAGGAGTTGGAGATCACCACGTCCAGCTCCTTCTTCCGCGCCCCTTCGCTCACGTAGTCCAGGTCGCAGTCGGGGTCGGGGTCCTTCAGGTTGATGGTGGGCGGCATCACCGCGTCGCGCAGGGCGAAGACGCCGATCCCCGCCTCGATCGCCGCGCTTCCGCCCAGCGCGTGGCCCAGCATGCTCTTGGTGGACGACACCGCCAGCTTCTCGGCGTGGCCGCCGAAGATGGAGCGGATGGCGCGCGTCTCGGCCACGTCGCCCACCGGGGTGGCGGTGCCGTGCGCGTTGATGTAGTCGACCTGCTCGGGCGCGATGCCGGCGCTCTTCAGCGCGCGCTGCATGGCCCGCGCGGCGCCCTCGCCGTTCTCGGGCGGCGCGGTGATGTGATAGGCGTCGGCGCTCATCCCGAAGCCCAGCACCTCGGCCAGGATCGGCGCGCCGCGGCGCTGGGCGCTCTCCAACTCCTCCATGATCAGGATCGCCGCGCCCTCGGCGTGGACGAAGCCGCTGCGGTTCCGGTCGAACGGCTTGCTGGCGGTCTCGGGCGTGTCCCACACGTTGGCCAGCGCGCGCGCCGCGGCGAACCCGGCGAACGAGATGGCGGTGACGCACGCCTCGGTGCCGCCGGCGATCATCATGTCGGCGTCGCCGCGCTGGATGGCGTGGTACGCCTCGCCGATCGCGTGGTTGCTGCTGGCGCAGGCGGAGACGGGCGAGTAGCTGGGCCCGGTCGCCCCCGTGCGCATCGCCACCTGACCCGGCGCCAGGTTGATGATGCTGGCGGGGATGAAGAACGGCGACACGCGCCCCGGCCCCTTGGCGTCCATCAGGGTGCGGGTCTGCATGATGTTGTCGATCCCGCCCATCCCGCTGCCGATGATCGTCCCCGTGTTCTCCGGATCGGGGACGGGTCCGAGCCCGCCCAGGCCGGCCATCCGCATCGCCTCGTCCGTCGCGACCAGCGCGTACTGGATGAAGGTGTCCATGCGCCTGGCCTCGCGCCGGTCGATCACCGGCTCGGGCTCGAAGCCCTTCACCTCGGCGGCGATGCACACCTGCGGGTCCAGCCCCTCGAGCTGGAACTTGGTGAGCGGACCGGTGCCGCTCTTCCCGGCGAGGATGTTCCGCCAGGTGTCATCGGCGTTGTTCCCCAGCGGCGTCACCATCCCGACGCCGGTCACCACAACCCTTCGAGCCATGTGGGTTCGTCTCCAGGTTTTCTCGAGACAGGGGACAGGGTACAGGGAACAGGGGACAGCCGGCGAAACGCGGTGGCTGGCCGTCCCCTGTTCCCTGTCCCCTGTTCCCTGTCAGTCGGCTTTCAACAGCCCCGTCTGCAGGGCGAAGCGCACCAGCTCGCTGCGGTGGTGCAGGTTCAGCTTCTCCATGATGCGGGCGCGGTAGGTGTCCACCGTCTTGGGGCTGATGAACAGCTTCTTCCCGATCTCGCTGCTGCTGAACCCCTCCACCGTGAACCCCAGCACCTCGCGCTCGCGCTCGGTGAGCTTCTCCAGCGGGTCTTCCTGCCCCGGCTCGGCCTTCTGCTTCAGGCCGCGCAGCAGGAGCTTGGCGCCGCTGGGGTAGAGGAAGACGTCGCCGCTGGCCACCGTCTTGATCGCCTCGATCAGCTCCTCGTCGGCGCTGCGCTTGTTCACGTAGCCGCTGCCGCCGGCTTCCAGCACGGGAAGGAGGTGCTCCTCCTCGCCGTGCATGGTCAGGACGAGCGTGCGGATCTCCCGGCCCAGCGCGCTGATCTCCTTCACCGCCGCCAGCCCGCCCGCGCCCGGCATGGACAGGTCCATCAGCACCACGTCGGGAAGGAGCTGCCGGGCCTTCATCACCCCCTCCTCGCCCGTGGCCGCCTCGCCCACCACCAGGAAGCCGGGCTCGGCCTCGAGCAGCGCGCGCAGCCCGGCGCGCAGCACGGCGTGGTCGTCCACCAGCAGGATGCGGATCTGTTTCGCCATCAGAGGTCGGGGAAGATGAACGGACGCGCGGCCGGGGCGTGGCCGAATCTGGCCCCGGGCGCCCGGCCGCGCAAGCATCGTCAAGCGCGCGAATGTGTTACACCGAAGGCGGGAAGTGGATCGGCGAGGGGACAGGGGACAGGGGACAGGGGACAGGGGACAGGGGACAGGGGACAGGGGACAGGGGACAGGGGACAGGGGCGCGCCCGGCCTCGGCCCGGCACGCCGGGAACGGCGCGGGCTCAGGTCGATTCGCTGGTGATCAGCATGTAGACGTAGGCGCCGAACGCGGCCGCGGCGCCCACCAGGAGCACGCCCAGGCTCTTGACCGGCTCCACCTGCTGCGATTGCGTCCTCCTGACGTCCGACAGCGCCACGGCCACCAGCGCCGCGTCGTCGCCCGCCTCGTGCCCCACCACGCTGTCGTTGCGCACGGAAACGTCTTCCAGCACGATCGAAAACCCGTCGTTGCGCACGATTCGAAGCGGGCCCCTGATGACGCGGCTCGAGAACGGGCTGGGGTTCGGCGCCTCGGTCCAGGTGGTGCACGCGCCCAGGAGCAGCGCGGAGCCCAGCGCCACCATCGAGCGGCGGACGGTGCGGGTGATTCGCTTGGATCGGTACATCGTTCCTTCAGGACGTGGTTTGGACTTTGGAAACATCTGATTGGAAGCTCGTGGGCGACGCGCACCCGGGCGTCACCCGGCGCGCAACGTCTCCGCTTCCTGCGTGAGTACCGCCGGCGACGCGTCCCATCTGCCCGCGGCGGAGTTCAGTAGTTGGGATCGTTGAAGATGCTGTAGGCGTAGGCGCCGAACGCCGCCGCGGCGGCGAGGAGGATGAGCGCCACGGTAGCCAGCTCGTTCGGGCGACGCTGCTCCACCCGGGCCACCTCATCCGCCGGGATCGACACGCGGCGCTTCGCGGTCTTCGACACGCCGGTCACGCTGTCGCCCCGCTCGTCGGCCAGGTCCAGCACCACGAACGATCCGTCGCGGCGCGTGATCCGCACGGGCCCGTCCAGGGTCCGCCGCACGGTGGGGAGCGGGTTGGGCTGCTCGCGCCAGGTGGTGCACCCGCCCAGCAGCAGCGCGCAGCCCAGCGCCGCCATCGAGCGGCGCACGGGGCGGATGAAGCGATCGGGTCTGGACATCACTCGGAGAATCTCGGCGGGCTGGTTTCGGGTATGGTGCACGCGGCCTAGTCGGAGCCGAAAAAGGCCAGCACCGAGTAGATGTAGGCGCCGAAGGTGGCGGCGGTCACCAGGGCGGCCAGCGCCACGGAGCCCAGGATGTCGTCGTGCCGCTGCTCCAGCCGCCTGACCTCGGCCAGCGGGATGGACACGCGGCGCTTCTCGATCCTGGAGAGGCCGATGATGCTGTCGCCCCGCACGTCCGCCCCGTCCAGCAGGATGGAGTACCCGTCGCCGCGCGTGATCCGCAGCGGCCCGTCGATGCTCCGCTGCGCCGTGGGGAGCGGCGCAGACTGGTCGCGCCACGTGGTGCACGCACCCAGGATCACGAGCGAGCAGGCGGCGAGCGCCCGGCGCGGCGGGCGGGCGAGCGGGATCTGGCACATGGGCACGGCTCCGGCCGGCGTCAGGAGGCGAAAGGATCGACCACGCCGCGGAATCTGCCGCGCCGCCCGCACCTCGCCGTCACCCGCCGCCGATCCACCGTCCGCGGATCCCGCGCAAACGAACGGGGACACCCCGCGCTCCGACGCGCCGGCTGTCCCCTGTCCCCTGTCCCCTGTCCCCTGTCCCCTGTCCCCTGGCGGTTCCCTACAGCCGCCCCTTCAGCCACTCCGGCGTGAGCCCGTTCATCCAGGCGGACATCTGCGTGAACGAGCCGGTCAGCATCAGGAAGCCGACGAGCAGGAGGAGCGCGCCGCTGATCCGGTTCACCCACGGCAGCCACCGGCGGAAGCGCTGGAAGCCGGTGAGGAACCACTCGATCAGCACGGTGCTGAGCAGGAAGGGGATCGCCAGCCCGGCCGAGTAGACGGCGAGCAGGCCGATCCCCTGGCCCATGCTGCCGCGCGCCGCCGCCATGGTCAGGATCCCGCCCAGCACCGGCCCGATGCACGGCGTCCACCCCGCGCCGAAGGTGACGCCCACCAGAAAGGTGCCCAGGTAGCCCACCGGCTTCTCGGCCAGGTGCATCCGCCACTCGCGCCCAGCGCCGGGAAGGCGCAGGAGGCCCACGAGATAGAGGCCGAAGAGGATCAGCAGCACGCCGCCCACCGCCTGCACCCCGCGGCTGGCGTACTTCAGCAGCGCGCCGATGAAGGTGGCCGACGCGCCCAGCGCCAGGAACACGCAGGTGAAGCCCAGCACGAACAGCGCGCCGTGCACCAGCACGGTGCGGCGGGTGCGCGACGATTCCGAGCGCTCCAGCTCTTCCAGGCTCATCCCGGTGATGAACGTGGCGTAGCTGGGCACCAGCGGCAGCACGCACGGCGACAGGAAGCTGAGCAGCCCCGCCGAAAACGCGACGAACAGCCCCAGCGATTGAGCTTGCATCTCCACTCGTTCAGAAGAATTCGACGACTCTTGCCCGCACGCACTCCCCGAAGGCGGACCTTCCGCATCCCCGGCGGCGGGTTGCAGGGGGTCCCCTGTCCCCCGATCCCCCTAGATGTGCAGCGGCACGTCCGCGCGCACTCGAGGGCCGTCGGCGCCGTCCACCCACGCGATCCCCATCGCCCCCAGCCCCACCGAGACGCGGACGCGCGGATCGCCGCGGATCTCTTCCCACGCCCGCGCCATCCCGCTGGACCATTCCACGTCGTCGAACACCACCAGCGCGCCGCGGGCCAGCGAGGGGTGGATGCGGTCGAAGTACGCCACGGTGGCCGGCCCGTCGTGGTGCCCGTCGATGAACACGTAGTCCAGCGGTTCGGGCGCGGCGAGAACGGCCGGCAGCACGTCTCCGAAGCGGCCCTCCAGCACCTGGGCCTCCAGCCCGAGCGACGACAGGTTCTCGCGCGCCAGCCGCGCCAGCTCGGGCGCACCCTCGACGGTGGTCAGCGCCCCCGCGCCGTTCAGCCGCAGCGCCGCCGACTGGTACGCCGCCGAAATCCCCAGGTTCGCTCCCAGCTCCAGGCAGCGCGCGGGGCCGAACTCGCGCACCAGCCGGAACAGCACCCGCGCGCCGAACGGCGACTTGCTCCCGGCGCACTGCTCGGCCACGGTGCGAGAGGGGGAATACCCCGACCACGGCTCGCGGTCGGACACCGAGCTGTGCCCGGGGCCGAAGTCCGGGAGCGCCACCCGCCGCTCCGACGCGAGCAGCCGCCGGCGCAGCGCCTCGATCCGCCGGATCCACGCCCGCTCCTCGGGTGTCGCGCGGCCGCGCACGGCTCCCTCCACCGCGCCCACGATCCGCTGCAGCACCGGGTCGCGCGGCCGGGGGATGCGCCGCGCGGCGCGCAGTTCCACCCGCCGCACCGCGTCCAGCAACGCGCTCCGGACGGCTCGGGGTAGTCTCATACCAGAGATTGGCCGTGCATCCTCACCCACGCGAACGCTGTCATGCTGGTAGCGGTAACGCTACCCGCCGGCCGGCCCGGGCGCCATAGGGAAATCCCTCACCAGCCGAGAAGGGGCCCCGCGCACGCGCGGGGCCCCTTCTCCATGGTCACGCCGGCACGCCGCGGTCAGTGCGAAACGGCCTGCGCGGCGGCGGGGATGCTGGACCTCAGCTTGTGGCGCGTCTGCGGGCAGAGCAGGTCCAGGCCGCTCATCAGCCACTCGATCACCTCGCGGGCGCTGTAGCCGGCGCGGTCGCTGCCGATGAAGCGGCGGATGTTCTTCAACTCGTCGCCGCTGGTGATCAGCGGGGCCTCGTCGTAGCCCGCGTCACGCGCCTGCGCGTGGCCGATGGTGCTGAACAGCGCGTTGCACAGGCACTTGCGGCCGGCGGTGTCTTCGCGCACGCCGCCCTTCTTGACGTACGTCTCCACCGGCTCGGCGGCGCAGCGGTAGTCGATGCGGCCGTCGGGGCGCTTGTACGCCTGGCGCAGGTACCCCAGGTCGCACACCCGCTCGCGCTGCTGGTACACGGGCAGGCTGCTGATCGTCCCCTCCAGCTGCACCACCTTGAAGGGGAAGCCCGTGGGGCTGGCGCGGCCGTCGGTGAGCACGTCGATGCTGTCGTCCTGGGCCTGGCGCAGCACGTCGCGCTTGAGCTCGGGGCTGATCCCGCTTTCGTCGCTGTAGGCGAACAGCGTGCCCACCTGCACCCCGGCGGCGCCGGCGTCCAGCGCCTCGGCCAGCTTTTCGGGGGTGCCCGCGCTCCCGGCCAGCCAGAAGGGGAGCCCGTGCTCCTTCATCTTCTCGAGATCGACGATGTCGCGCTCGCCGTACTGCGGCTCGCCGCGCTCGTTCACCA
>Ga0070662_100000910_pt1 | contig 18069 bp, 21 predicted proteins | sample KBSC53metaG_FD_65648 | JGI IMG/M metagenome (GOLD analysis project Ga0070662, IMG submission 65648) | Corn rhizosphere microbial communities from Kellogg Biological Station, Michigan, USA - KBS C5-3 metaG | ecosystem: Host-associated > Plants > Roots > Rhizosphere > Soil ...
CGGCGCAGCTTCAGCGTCTGCAGGCTCATCAGTTTGTCGAGCTCGAAGTAGCGGTACAGCGCCACCGCGGCAGCCGCCACGGCCAGCAGCACCAGCCAGCGCCACCAGGGTACGCGGGCCGCCGTGTCAGGGCTGCTGGTTGCGGGCTTCATCGGCGCATTCTCGCTGCACGCGCCGCTGCTGCCAGCGCAGCAGCCAGCGCGCCAGCACCGCCATCACGCCCAGCAATGCGAGGCTGCCGGTGAAGGCCGGCGACATCACGTCGGAGAGCGTGTCGAGGTTGCCGAGCTGGGTGCCGGCGTTCACGTAGACGATGTTCACCGGCAGCATGCCGATCTGGCTCGACCAGAAGAAGCGCCAGGCCGACATGCAGGTCATGCTGGCAAGCATGTTGGGCACGAAGAAAGGGATCGGCATCATGCGCAGCGCGGTCAGGTACCAGATGCCGTCGCGCTCGATGCCGGCGTTGAAATCCGCCAGCCGGTCACCCCAGCGTGCCTGCACCTTTTCCTGCAGCACATGGCGGGCGATCAGGAACGAGATCGTCGCGCCCAGCGTCGACGCCAGCGAGACCAGCACGGTGCCGGCGAACAGGCCGAACACCGCACCGGCGGCCAGCGTCAGGATGCCGCCGCCGGGGATGTTGAGCACCGCCACCAGCAGGTAGAACACGAAGGCCGCCGCCAGGATCGGCAGCGGCGATTGCGCGTAAAGCGCGCGCCACTCCGCGCGGCGCGACCGCAGCGTGTCGAGCGTGAAGAACTGGTCGAGGTCGAAGTGCTCGTAGAGCCCCACCGCCGCGAGCAGCAGCAGCGCGATCACGAGGCAGCGCACTGCCCCGTTGGCAGAGGGCGGGCGATCGCGGCGCTGGGCGGCGGTGGTGGTCTCCATCACCTCCCTCCGGCAAGCGCCATGCGCGCCGGACGGCGCGCTACGAGACCAGCGCCTTCAGCCGCTCTTCAGTGGGCCGGCGCACGCGGCCGGCCATCGCGATCGCCGGGCGCGCCTTCAGCATCCGCTCGAAGGCCATGCGCGCCTGCTCGGCGCTCACCGCCCGCAGCTGCGCCATCAGCTCGGCGCGCGGTCGCACGCGGCCATGCACGAAGAGATCCTGCACCGCCTCCTCGATGCGGCGGAACGGCCGCTCCTCGGCACCGAGGCTGCGTACGGCGAGCTGGTTGCGCGCGCGCTCGAGGTGCAGCGGATCGATGGCTTCGGCGTGCGCGCGCAGCAGGCGCATCACCTCGTCGACGTATTCGTCCACGTGCTCCGGCGCCATCGATGCCTCGACGACGAACTGGCCGGCGATGTCGCTCACGTCGGCCGAGCAGGCGGCGTAGTACACCAGCCCGCGGCGCTCGCGGATCTCGTCCATCAGCGGCGAGCTCATGCCCTCGCCGAAGAGCGCCGCCGCGACCTGGCTCGCCGGATGGTCTGCGCTGCGCAGCGCCGGCAGCGGAAAACCCAGCACCACGTGCGTCTGGCTCACGCCGGGCTGGCGCCGCGCCGCGAAGCCGCCGCCGTAGCCGGGCTCGGGCACCGCATGCTCAACGCCGGCCGGCATGTCGCCGAACGCGGCCTCGGCCTCGCGCACCACGGCGTAGGGATCGATGCGGCCTGCGACCGCGACGATCACGTTGGCGCCGGTGTACTGGCGCTGCACATAGCCCATCAGCTCGTCGCGCGTGAAGCGCTCGATGTTGCGGCGCACGCCGATCACCGGCTGTGCCAGCGGGTGCGTGCCGAAGCACAGCTTGTCGAAGAGCTTGAAGGCGGTGGAGAAGGCGTCGTCCTCGTCCTCGGCGTATTCCTGCAGGATCACCTGGCGCTCGCGCTCCAGCTCGGCCTCGGGGAAGGTGCTGTGCCGCACGATGTCGGCCAGCATGTGCAGGAAGCGGCCCGCGTGCGGCGCCAGGCCGCGCATGTGGTACGCGGTGTGGTCCTTGTCGGTGTGGGCGTTGACCTCGGCGCCCAGGCGCTCGGCATCGAGGTTGATCTGCTGGCAGTTGCGCTCGTGCGTGCCCTTGAAGGCCATGTGCTCCGCGAAATGGCTGATGCCGTTGAGCCGCGCGCTCTCGTGCCGGCTGCCGGTGCGCACGAACACGCTGGCGCTCACGCTGTCGAGGTGCGGCAGCGCGATCGCGACCACGCGCACGCCATTGGGCAGGGTGGAGACCGAAGTGTGGGGATCGGTGTGAACGTTTGTCATTTCTTCCTAGGTGCTGCCCCTAGTGTGCGGTACTGCACAGGGCTCTAGATTGGCGGCTCCGATTCTCTTCAACTCCAGGGAGTTCCTTCGATGTCTCATTTCGCCAGATGGGCGGTCGCGGCCGTCACCCTGTCCGCCGCCGCCTGTGTGCAGGCCGCTCCGCACAACGGAGTCGCCGTGCAGCTCTCCACCCCCAGCCCCGTGTTGCGCGGCGATGTCGACGTGACGGTCAACGTCACCGTCACCAACACCCAGCGCCATCCTGTGGTGCTGATGAAATGGCAGTTGCCCTCCGACGAGATGGAGGCGCCGCTGTTCCGCATCACGCGCGACGACCACCAGCCGGTGCGCTACCTCGGCGCGATCGTCAAGCGCGCGGCGCCCGATGCCACCGAGCTCGTCAAGCTCGACCCGGGCGCCTCGCTGACCTACCAGGTCGAGCTGACCGGCAACTACGACCTCTCGCGCAACGGCCGTTACACCATCGAATACATCAGCCGCGGCAAGAACGGCCTGGGCACCACGCTGGCCTCGGCGCCGGTGTACCTCTGGCTCGAAGGCCGCAGCGGCGCCACCGCGCAACCCGAGGCGCAGGCGCTGGCCACGCCCGGTGCGAGCACCGAGGCCGCGTCGATCAGCTTCACCGGCCGCTGCACCGCGTCGCAGCAGAGCACGCTGCGCAGCGCCGTATCGGCCGCGACCACCTACGCCACGCAGTCCAACAGCTACCTGAGCAACTCGCCCTCGGCCACGCAGCGCTATGTCAAGTGGTTCGGCGCCTTCTCCACCTCGGGCTGGAACACCGCGCACTCGCACTTCGCCAACGAGCAGAGCGCCTTCAGCACGCAGGCGCTCACGCTGGACTGCAGCTGCAAGAAGAAGAACGTCTACGCCTACGTCTACCCGAACCAGCCGTACAAGATCTACGTGTGCGGCGCGTTCTGGAGCGCGCCGATGACCGGCACCGACTCCAAGGGCGGCACGCTGGTGCACGAGATGTCGCACTTCACCGTGGTGGCCGGCACCGACGACTGGGCCTACGGCCAGGCCGATGCGGCCGCGCTCGCGGCGTCGGACCCGACCAAGGCGCTGGACAACGCCGACAACCACGAATACTTCGCGGAGAACAGCCCCGCCCTGCCCTGAGATGTCGGCCCCCAGGTCGCTGCGCCGGCTCGCCGCCTCGCTCGCGCTGATGCTCTGCACCGCCGCTTCCGCCCATGGCGGGTTGGCGTGCGTGCTGCAGGCACCGGCGCGCGCCGAGCCCGGCCGGCCGGTGCCGCTGCGCTTCACGCTGACCAACCAGGGCCCGGCCCCGGTGCACCTGCTGGTGTGGAACACACCCTTCGAGGAGGCCTGGTTCGCGCCGTTCGTCGAGGTGTCGCGCGACGGCATCGCGCTGCCGTATGCAGGGCCGATGGCCAAACGCGGTGATCCCTCGCGCGAGGAATACATCCGCCTGGCGCCCGGCGCTTCACGCAGCGCCGAGGTCGACCTCGCGCAGCCCTTCGACCTTTCGCAGCCCGGGCACTACCGGGTCGAGCCGCGGCTGCGGCTGTTCGACGTGGTGCGCGGCAGCCGGCCGCGCCTGCCGCGCCCGCGCGGGGAGCTCGCTTCGGCCGCCCTGCCCTGCAATGCGGCCGACGTGGTCATTGCACCGCCCTGAACCGATCCCTCGGCGCAGAATCCCACCCATCCGCTTCGATGGAGGTGCACATGACTCTGCGGATCCGCCTCTTGCCGGTGCTGGCGCTGGCCGCCATGGCCCCGGCCTTCGCCGGGAGCGTCGACGTGTCGTTCACCGACGCCGCCCATTACCTCGACGCCGGCAACACGCCGGTGCAGCAGCAGGCCTACCTGGACACGATGTCCGGCCACCTGCAGTCGCTCGGCCGGCGCTACCTGCCGCCCGGCCAGGCACTGAAGATCGAGGTGCTCGACGTCGACCTGGCCGGCTACTCCCGCCCCACCCCGCGCGGGCAGGACCTGCGCATCCTGCGCAATGGGGCCGACTGGCCGCGCATCGTGGTGCGCTACAGCCTGCAGGACCACGGCCAGGTGCTGCGCCAGGGCGAGGAGAGCATCACCGACATGGATTACATGCACCACCTGACCGACCGCCGCAGCGGCGAATCGCTGGCCCACGAGAAGCGGATGCTCGACGAGTGGTTCCGCGCGCGCTTCGCACAGGGGCGCCGCGCGGAGTGACAGCACCGCCGTCTCAAGCCCCGCAGACCCCCGGCTTCATGGCAGGATCGGCGCTGTATCCTGCCTCGACAGGGAGGGCTTGAGATGGAACGCCGACGAAGTGCTTTCGGCTGGGCTCGCATGATCGCCGGCTGGATCACCGGCCCGTTGCTGCTCGGCGCCACCGCCGTGTGGGCGCAGGATCCGCCGGCGCAGCAGCGCCTGCGCATCGTCGGCGGCCTGGCCGGCCTCAACCAGTACACGCGCCACGAGGAGGCGTTCTGGGCCCGGGAGCTGCCGCGCCTGAGCGGCGGCCGGCTCAGCGCCGAGATCGTGCCCTACGACCGCGCCGGCATCCGCGGCCAGGAGGTGCTGCGCCTGGTGCAGCTGGGCGCCGTGCCCTTCGGCACCGCGTTGCTGAGCATCGCCGCGGCCGAGGACCCGGAGCTCGGCGCGCCCGACCTCGCCGGCCTCAATGCCGACATGCCGGCGCTGCGCCGCACCACCGCCGCCTTCCGCCCCTACCTGGAGAAGATGCTGCGCGAGCGCTATGGCGTGGAGCTGCTCGCGGTGTACACCTACCCGGCGCAGGTGGTGTTCTGCAACAAGCCCTTCAGCGGGCTGGCCGATCTGGCGGGCCGCCGCGTGCGCACCTCGAGCCCGACGCAGTCCGACCTGATCGAGGCGCTGGGCGGCGTGCCGGTGCAGACCGGCTTCGCCGAGATCCTGCCCAACCTCAAGAGCGGCAACATCGATTGCGCGGTCACCGGCACGATGTCGGGCAACACGATCGGGCTGCACGAGGTGACGACCCATATCCATCCGATGGCGATCACATGGGGCCTCTCGGTCTTCGTCGCCAACGGCGCCGCCTGGCGCGGGCTGGGGCCGGAGATGCAGGCCCTGCTCAAGCGCGAGCTGCCCAAGCTCGAGCAGGCGATCTGGGCCGAATCCGAGCAGGAAACCGGCGCCGGCCTGGCCTGCAACACCGGCGCCGGCGCCTGCCCGAGCGGCCGCAAGGGCCGCATGGCCGAGGTGCGCTCATCGGCGGCCGACGAAAAACGCCGCCGCGAGATCCTGGCCTCCACCGTGCTGCCGCGCTGGGTGCAGCGCTGCGGCACCGGCTGCGCCGCCATATGGAACCAGACCATCGGCCCGGCAGTGGGCCTGGAGGCCCGCGCCCGTTGAACCCCGCCATGCTGTTGCCGCGCCGCACCGTCGCCGTCATCTGGAGCATCGTCGCGATGCTGGTGCTGGCGATCGGCCTGGCGGCGGCCGGGCTGGTGTGGCGCGGCCAGCACGAGGCGCTGCGCGACAGCGAGAGCCGCATCAGCCGCTTCGTCAGCGGCGCCGAGGCGGCCGTCAACCGCGCGCTGCTGAGCGTCGACGTGCTGATGGCCGGCATCGATGAGCTGATGGCCAGCGCCGCCCGCCCCGACCGCTCGCTCGACGAGGCGGCCGCGAGCCGGCTGCTGCGCGGCGTGGCGCACCGCAACCTGATGGTGCGCAACATCGTGGTGCTGGCCGCCGACGGCCGCGTGCTGGCCGCGGCGCAACCCGACATCCTGCGCGTCGGCCTGCCGACCCCGCAGGACTTCGAGCAGTCGGTGCGGCGGCAGACCGTGCCGCAGATGGCGATCAGCGCGCCGATCCTCAATTTCTCGACCTCCGAGCGATCGCTGTATTTCGGGCGGCCCACGACGCTGCCCGACGGCACGCGCGGCGTGGTGGTCGCCGAGGTGCCGGTCTCGCTGCTGAGCTCGCTGATGTCTTACGCGAGCGAGATCCCCGGCCTGGTGGCCACGCTGGAGCGCGAGGATGGCCAGCTGCTCGCCGCGGTGCCGGCCAACGAGCTGCGCATGGGCCAGCAGATCGGCCCGCCGTTGTCGGCCGCGGCGCTCGGCGGGCAGCCCTTTCGCGCACGCGGTCGGATCGACGGCGAGTTGTCGCTGGTCGTCGCGCGCCCGTCGCTGTACCGCACGGTCAACATCGTCGCGAGCATGCCGGTGGCCACCGCGCTCGAGGGCTGGCAGCGCGATGGTTGGCTGATCGCCGCGGTGGCCTCGGCCTTCGCGGTGCTGGTGATCGGCATCGGCGTGTTGACGCACTGGCGGCTGGCCGGCATGGAGCGCGCCAAGATCGAGATCGCGCGCGCCAAGGCCATGCTCGACGAAGCGCTGGCCTCGATGGCTGATGGTTTCCTGCTGTGCGACGCGCAGGACCGCGTGGTGGTATGGAACAAGCGCTACGTGGAGCTGTTTCCGTGGCTCGAGTCGGTGATCGCGCCGGGCGTGCCTTTTCGCGCGCTGGCCGAGGCCGGCGCTCAGACGCTGCTGCCCGATGGCACCGAGGCCGAACGCCGGGCCTGGATCGAGATGCGCCAGGCGATCCGCGAGAAGGGCCGCGGCATGTACGAGCTCGACTGGGGCCCGCGCCTGGTGATCGACGCGATCGAGCGCCGCACGCCCGACGGCGGCATGGTCAGCGTGATCCGCGACATCACCGCGGCCGAGCGCGAGCTCAAGCGGGCCAAGGCCGCGGCCGAGGCGGCCAACGAGGCCAAGTCGCGCTTCCTCGCCGCGGTGAGCCACGAGATGCGCACGCCGCTGAACGCGGTGCTGGGCATGAACCGCATGCTGCTGAAGACCTCGCTCGACGACGACCAGCGCCGCTACGCGACGATGATCCGCAGCTCCGGCCAGGCCCTGCTCGACCTGATCAACGACATCCTCGACCTCTCCAAGATCGAGGCCGGCCGCATGGAGATCGAGACGGTGCACTTCAGCCCGGCCGCCACCGTCGACGGCGTGGTCTCGCTGCTGAGCCAGCGCGCGCAGTCCAAGGGCCTGCGGCTGGAGATGAAGCTCGCGCCAGGCCTGCCGCTGGCGCTGCAGGGCGACCCGCGGCGGCTGCGCCAGGTGCTGTTCAACCTGATCGGCAACGCGGTCAAGTTCACCGAGAAAGGCAGCGTCACGGTCAGCGCCTCGCACCGGCCGCTGCCCGATGGCCGCATCGAGCTGCATGTGGGCGTGCACGACACCGGCATCGGCATCCCGCCCGATACGCTGCCCAAGCTCTTCGAGCGCTTCGTGCAGGCCGACAGCACCACCTCGCGGCGCTACGGCGGCACCGGCCTGGGGCTGGCGATCACCGCCGAGATCGTCACGCTGATGGGTGGGCGCATCCACGTGCGCAGCGAAGCCGGCCGCGGCAGCGACTTCGAGGTGACGATCCCGATGTCGCCGGGCGACGCCGGCCAGCTCGCCAGCATGCTCGCGAACCGCGACACCACGCCCGACGTGCTGCTCGGCGCCGGCCTGCGCATCCTCGTCGCCGAGGACAACGAGGTGAACCAGCTGCTGATCCAGGCCCTGCTGCGCGAGATGGGCCACCACTGCGACGTGGTCGGCAACGGCGCCGAGGCGGTGCGCCAGGTGCAGGCCGCGCCCTACGACGTGGTGCTGATGGACATCCAGATGCCCGAGATGGACGGCGAAGCCGCCACCCGCGCGATCCGCGCGCTGCCCGGCGCGCTGGCGCACATCCCGGTGATCGCGCTGACCGCCAACGCGATGGTCGAGGACCGCGAGGCCTACCTGCGCGCCGGTATGGACGACTACGTGCTCAAGCCGGTGATCCCGCGCCAGCTGGCCGCGGCCATCGCGCGGGTGATGGCGGAAGCGGAGGCGCGCTGACTACTTCTTCGCGTCCTGCTTGATGCGCGCCTGAAGCTCGGCCCAGCCTTGCGGCCCCAGCTTCTCGAGTGTCGCGATGTTGGCCTCGTAGATGCGCTCGGCCTCGGGAAACGCGTCGACCGCGCGGTCGACGCTGTCTTCGCGCAGCAGGTGCAGCGTGGGATACGGCGAGCGGTTGCTGGCGTTGCTCACGTCGTCGGGCGCGGTGCCTTCGAACTGGTACTGCGGGTGGAAGCTGGCGACCTGCACCACGCCCTCGAGCCCCATGTCCTCCACCGCCGCGTCGGCCATCTCGAGGAAATCGTTGTAGTCGAGGAAGTCGCCCAGCACCTGCGGATGGATGATCAGCGTGGTGTCGACCTCGGCCGGGTCGGTGTCGGCCAGGCGCTGCAGCTCCTCGCACAGGGTGTTCAGGAGATCCTCGGGGTCGGTGTCGTCGCTGACCACGTAGCGGATCTGGCCCTTGGTGTGCACCGCCTTCGCGAACGGGCACAGGTTGAGCCCGATCACCGCATGCTCGATCCAGGCGCGCGTCTCGGCGATCGCCTGCTCGGGGGTGGGAATGTCGGCGCTCATCGCTGGCTGCGGCCCTTGCGGCCGTCCACCTCGGCCAGCTGCTGCTTCAGCAGCAGGTACAGCACCCGGGCGTTCTCCACCGTCATGCTGAGCATCGTGGTGGGCTCGCGGTCGTCGCGCGGCGCGGGCTGGTTCTGCACGGTGGCGTCGATTGCGGCCTCGATCAGGTTGTGGCCGTTGCGCATCGCCTTGATGCGCTGGATCTCGATGTTGTAGGTCTTCATGGCGGGCAAAGCTCGTTGAGGCGATCAGCGTACCGCAAGCAGCGCCGCCACCCGGCGCCGCAGCTCGGGCAGCAGCTCCGCCTCGAACCACGGGTTGGCCTGGAACCACGCGATGTTGCGCGGCGACGGATGCGGCAGCGGCAGGTGGCGCGGCGCATGCTCGCGCCAGCGCCGCACCGCCTCGGTGACCGAACCGGCCCGCGCGCCGAGGAAATGCCGCTGCGCGTACTGGCCGACCAGCAGCGTGAGCTCGACCTTCGGCATCAGCGCCAGCAGCCGGTCGAGCCACAGCTCGGCGCATTCGCGCCGCGGCGGCAGGTCGCCGCTGGCGCCGCGGCCGGGGTAGCAGTAGCCCATCGGCACGATCGCGATGCGGCGCTCGTCGTAGAAGGTGTCCGCATCCACACCCATCCAGCCGCGCAGGCGCTCGCCGCTGCGGTCGTCCCAGGGGATGCCGCTGGCATGCACCTTGGCGCCCGGCGCCTGCCCGACGATCAGGATCCGGGCCGTCGCGCTGGCACGCAGCACCGGGCGCGGCCCGAGCGGCAGCTGCGCCTCGCAGGCGCGGCAGGCGCGCACCTCGGCCAGCAGCTGCGGGAGCGTTTCCTTGCGCGGCGACACCGTCAGGCCGCCTCGGCGGTGCCGAAGAGCCGCTCGCCGACAAGGCGGGAGTCGTTGATCGTGCGCACCTCGTCGTAGGCGGCCTGCGCCTCGGGGTAGCGGCGGCGCAGGTAGTTGAGCCACTGCTTCACGCGGCCGGCGCGGTGGCGCGCCTCGACGCGCGCGTTCACCGAGGCCCAGAACACCTGCATCAGCGGCAGCAGGCGCGGCCATGGCAGGCCGCCCGCCGCACCGCGGATCGCGAGCGCGAGGCCAGGGTCGGCCACCATGCCGCGGCCCAGCATCAGCGCCTCGCAACCCGAGGCCTCGCGGCAGCGCTCGGCGTCTTGCGGCGTCCAGATCTCGCCGTTGGCGATCACCGGCAGGCTCACCACCGCGCGGACGGCGCGGATGCGGTCCCAGTAGGCGGGCGGCCGGTAGCCGTGGGCCTTGGTGCGCGCATGCACCACCAGCTCGTCGGCCCCGCCCTCGGCGATGGCCTGCGCGCACTCCTCGGCGCGCGTGTCGTCGTGGTAGCCCAGCCGCATCTTGGCCGAGACGGGCACAGCCGCCGGCACCGCGCGCCGCACGGCGGCGACGATGCGGCCGACCAGCTCCGGGTCCTGCAGCAGCATGGCGCCGCCGCCGTGGCGGTTGACCACCTTGGCCGGGCAGCCGAAGTTCAGGTCGATGCCGGCCGGCCCCAGCGCAGCCAGCTTCGCGGCGTTCTCGGCCAGGCACACCGGGTCGGAGCCGAGCAGCTGCGCCCGCACCGGCACCCCGGCCAGCGTGCGCCCGCCCTGCAGCAGCTCCGGCACGATGCGGATGAAGGCGCGATCCGGCAGCAGGGTGCCGGTGACGCGGATGAACTCCGACACGCAGCGGTCGATGCCGCCCACGCGCGTGAGCACGTCGCGCAGCGTGTAGTCGAGCAACCCCTCCATCGGGGCGAGCAGCAGGGTCATGGATGCGGAAGAAATGAGGATGAGATGTTACGCATCCGCGGATCGGGGCCGGATCTGCCCCAGCGCCAGCGGGTGTTTGCGCCCGCGCGCGGGCGCGCCGGTCAGAACGGCCGCAGCCCCGCTTCCAGCTCCGCATCCGACAGGTGGGCCACCACCTGCTCCAACACCTCCCGCGCCGCCGCGACCTCGCGCGCGCCCAGCCGCTGCGCCAGGCCCTGCTCGAACATCGCATGAAATCGCCGGGCCGTCGCCACCGCCTGCTGCCCGCGCTCGGTGAGCACCAGCTGCTTCACGCGGCCGTCGCTCGGGTGCTCCAGGCGCTGCACATAGCCCTTGGCGACCATGTCGTCGACCAGCTTCTGCGCCCCCGGCGCGGTGATCCCCAGGCGTTCGGCCACGTCGCGCAGGCTCGCCGGCCGCGCCGCCAGCAGGCGGAACACGTAGCCGAACGACGGCCCGACGTCGGCGAAACCCGCCTCGGCGAGGTAGCGGTGCAGCTGGACCTTGAAGGCACCGAAGGCCACATTGAGCAGCACGCCGAAATCCAGCGGCTCGGCTGTGTTCGTTGACATTGATAAACCTTGGTTTATAAACTTTGGTATATCAATTATCACAGGAGCCGCCATGCCTTTCATCGCCCACGCCGACGCGCCGCGTTTCGAGCTGCACGGCGCCACATTCACCGGCCTGGCCTCACCGAGCCGCGGGTCGAGCGAGAACGCGGTCTGGATCGTCGCCCTGCCGCCCGGCATGGCGGGCGTGCCACACAGGCTGACGCGGGAGGAAGTGTTTGTCGCGATCGAAGGGGCGGCACGCGCCGAGCTCGACGGGCAGGTCCACGAGCTGCGCGCGGGCTCTGCGCTGGTGGTGCCGGCCGGCGCCGAATTCCGCCTCGGCAACCCTTACGGCGCGCCGTTTCGCACGGTGGCGGTGCTGCCGGTGGGCGGCCAGGCGGTGGTGGGCGATGCACCGCCCTTCACACCGCCGTGGGCGCAGTGACTCAGCCCTTGCTGGCTTCCGGCTCGCGCAGGAAGATCTCGACGCGGCGGTTCTTCGCGCGGCCGCTGTCACTGGTGTTGTCGGCGATCGGCTCATGCTCGCCGCGGCCGACCGCGTCGATGCGACTGCCGGAGACGCCGCGGTCCTCGAGGTAGCGCTTCACGGAGGCAGCGCGCTCGCGCGACAGCGGATCGTTGATCGCATCGCTGCCGGTGCTGTCGGTGTGGCCGACGATGCGAACCCGCATCGTGGGATCGAGGCCGTGCGCGAACTGGTCGAGCACCGGGCGCAGTTCGGGCTTGATGTCGGCCTTGCCCACATCGAACGAGATGTCGCTCGGCACGTTGACCTTCAGCTGGTTGTCCTGCGTGCGGGCGACCTCGATGCCGGTGCCCTGCGTGGCGCGCTCCATGGCGGCGCGCTTTTCTTCCATGCGCTTGGACCACAGGTTGCCTGCGACCGCGCCGAGCGCACCGCCCACCACCGCGCCGGTGCCGGCCTTGCCGCCGGTCGCCGAGCTGATCACCGCACCCGCCACGGCGCCGATGCCGGCGCCGGTGGCCGTGCCTTTCTGTCGCTCGCTCATGTCGGCGCAGGCGGTGGCGGTCAGCGCGACGCTGACGACGAGCAGGGAAGCAGCGGAACGGGGGGAACGGAAGCGGTGAACCATCGACGTCTCCATGATTGAAGGGGCATGAGTATCCACGCGGCATGGGCCGCATGCGCCGACAGTCTGGCGGGCCGCAGTTGTAGCTGTCTGTAGTCGGGAGCCGGCGCCGCATGTAGTCGGCGCCCGACAGGAGGGAGCCCGCGCTATTCGAGCGTGAAGCCCGCCTTGATCGTGACCTGCCAATGGGCGACCTGGCCGTCGACCACATGGCCGCGTGTCTCGGTCACCTCGAACCAGCGGATGTTGCGCACGGTTTCGTTCGCCTTCGCGATGGCCACCTGCACGGCTTCTTCGATGCCGGTGCTCGAGGAGCCGGTGAGTTCGATCAGCTTGTAGACATGGTCGGTCATGGTGCTCTCCTGTGATGGATGGTCACAGGCAAGCGTAGCGCCTGCGCTGCCGGCAGCCAACGCCGGATCAGGCCGCCGCCTCCGCCATCACGCCGCCTTCGGCCGCGAGCCAGTGGCGCACCGCCTCGGGCAGCGCGGCGGGCTCGAACGGCAGGCCCAGGCTGGCGAACGACTTCGCATTCGGCACCAGCCCTTGCGTGCCGACGGCCGCGCCCTTCATGTAGCCGGCGGCGCAGAGCGCGCCGTCGGCGCGCAGGAACTCGAAGCGCATGTAGTTCCAGTGGGTGTCGGCGCCGGCATGCCAGAAGCGCAGGCGGTAGCGCTGCAGCGGCTTCAGGCCCTTGCGGTAGGTGATCAGCGCGCCGCCCGACATCGGGCGCCAGCCCTGGCGCAGCATCACCCGCGCGAAGCCGCTGCGCACGAAGAACTCGATCAGCATCAGGTCGACCACGGTCATGTAGCGGCCGTTGTTCATGTGGCCGTTGATGTCGAGGTCGTTCGGCAGCACGCGCAGGCTGCGCTCGAGCACATCGCCAAAGGCGATGGGCGGCAGGCGCCAAGAGCGCAGCAGGGTCCACAGCAGGCGGAGGTAGAGATTCATGGCGCCGTAGAATTGGTTCGCTTCCGAACATTATGGTTCGTTTTCGAACCAATTTCCAGCCCATGGGCACAGACGATCCCGACGCGAACACCGTGCGCTCCTGGCTCTCGGTGGTGCGCGCCTACCACCTCTGCGACGCGGCGATGGTCACGCGCCTCACCGCGATGGGTGTCAAGCTCGCCGAGCACGAGGTGCTGGCCAACCTGGCGAGCAAGCCGGGCATCACCCAGCAGGCGCTGGCCGCGCGTTGCTTCAGCGCCAAGAGCCACATCAGCGCGCTGCTGGCGCAGATGGAGGCGCGCGGCTGGGTGCGGCGCGAACCCGACCCCACCGATGCCCGCGCGAAGCAGCTCTTCCTCACGCGCAGCGGCGAGGCGCTGGCCAAGCGGACGGGCAAGGTGCAGGCCGCGGTGGTGGAGGCGATGGCCTCGGCCGTCAGCCCCGAGGACATGGCCCGCACCGAGCGGGTGATGAACGCGGTGAGCGTCGAGCTGGAGAAGCTGCTGGCGGAGAAGCCGCGCTGAGAGTGGGAATTTTCACGTCCGAAACGGGCCGGGTTTCGTATGTCCGGATGAGGCTTCGCGCGGGCATGTCAGCCAAATTCGTACACGACGGACCATCGTTATCCGACATGCGGCATCGGCGGTCTCCCATGGCGCCACCCCCGAGGTGACGCCTACGCTTGTAGCAAGTGAACGTCACGACGCAAAAGGAGTACGCATCATGAACGCTTCGCAACAGATGCAGAGCCAGGCACAGCCCCAGGGCCAGTACGTGCTGCGCTTCCAGTCGCTGTTCAACGAGGGTCGGGCCTACGCCTTCCCCTGCGACGCCTCCGGCAATGTCGACATGGACTCGCTGAGCGAGCGGGCGCGCGACAACTACCTCTACGCCCGTGCGGTGATCGGCCGCGAAGTCTCGGTGCCGGCGGTCCACGCCGCCCACTGAAAGCTAGCGGCGCCCGCGGCCCGGCCAGCCGAGCAGGCTGCGCATCAGGCCAGGTTCCTCGCGTGCCGCAGGGTGCGTGCGAGTGACCATCAGGCTTGAACAGAGGTACAGGCCGTTGAGCAGGCGGCTCGCCCGCTCGGTGCTCAAGCCCGGCCAGGCGGCGATCTCGCGCAGCGAGGCCGATTCGCGCTGCAGGCGCTGCAGCGCCGGCCCCAGGGCCCCCGGCGCCGTGGGCCGCTCGCCGGTCGTGCGGTTGGGAATCAGGCGATAGGCCGCCCGGCCGCCGATTTCGCTGAGCAGCGTGTTGCGCGGCCCCTGCATCGCCAGCGCCCACAGCAGCGGCTCCAATGGCCGGTATTGCTGCGCCAGCCCCACGCGCTCGTGCATCCAGTGCCCCGGCGGACGCAGGCCCGGCGGCTCGGTGGAAATGACGCTCAGCGTCGCGAGCCCGGCGGTGGTGGCCTCGGAAAAGTCGCGCGGCGAGTGGTAGAGCATCTGCGCCGGAAACAAGGTCACCGGCCAGACCAGCTGCTCGTGCTGCAGGCACAGGAGCGCCGGTTCACGGTGGCGCATGCAGGCCGCCACCACCTCGAGCACATCGTCGGTGGCGGCATCGCGCCTCAGCCGGCGCAGGTCGGCCAGCAGCGTGGTCGGCAGCTCGGTGGCCCGGTCGAGGCGGGCGAAGCCGCTGCTGCCGCTGTCGCTGCGATTGCGTTCGAAGGCGCTGATGCGCCAGAGCGTGGATTCTTCAAAGTCGCGCACGGCCCGATCATCACGGGCCGGCGCCGGCTCAGGGGTTGCGGCGATGTAAGTGGCTTGAGCCCCCGGTAACGCGGGCGGCGTTGCCGATGGCCTCGCGTGCCAACAGCTCGGCCGCCAGCGACGCCTCGAGCGACGATCGGCACAGGCCGGCGTGCTGGTAGTTGAGGTTCTCGTACAGCTGCGCGGTGTCGGGGAACAGCTGCAGCACCGCGCGCAGCCCGTCGTCCACCGGCGCCTCGCGCAGGGCCTGCACGAGGCGATCGACCACGACACGGTACTGGTCGGGCGAGACCGGCTCCGTGCTGCGCTCCAGCCTGTGCAACAGGCGAGCGAGCGCCAACACCACCGCGAGATGCTCAGGAATGCGAACGGCTTGGCTCGTGTTCATTGAATACTCCTTCACCGATCACTTGGGGCTGCCGCCGCGCAGTTCAAGCACATGAGCTCGATGGACTCTCCGCTGCGCTGGGGCCTGCTCGGCACCGGCGGCATCTGCAAATCCCTCGCCGAGGCGATCGCGCTGGTGCCGCAGGCCCGCCTGGTCGCGGTGGGCTCGCGCGATGCCGCGCGCGCCGGAGCCTTTGCCGCCGCGCACTCGGCGCACCACCCCCGGCTGCGCGCGCACGGCAGCTACGAGGCCCTGGTCGAAGACCCCGAGGTCGACGTGGTCTACGTCGGAACACCGCACAACGACCATGCCGCTTCGGCAGAGCTCGCGCTGCGCGCCGGCAAGGCGGTGCTGTGCGAGAAGCCGTTCACGCTGAACCGGCCGCAGGCCGAGGCGGTGGTCGCGCTGGCGCGCGAGCGGCGCTGCTTCCTGATGGAGGCGATGTGGACGCGCTTCGTGCCCGCGGTGGCCGAGGTGCGGCGACTGATCGCCGACGGCGCGATCGGCGAGCCGCTGTCGGTGCTCGCGGAGTTCGGCTTCGACGCCTCGGCGCTGCCGCCGGAGCACCGCGCGTTCAACCCGGCGCTGGGCGGTGGCGCCCTGCTCGACCTGGGCATCTACCCGCTGTCGCTCGCGAGCTTTCTGCTCGGCCCGATCGAGAGCGTGCAGACCCAGGCGCAGCGTGGCGCGACCGGCGTCGACGTGCACACCGCCTTCATGCTGCGCCACCAGCGCGGCGGCCTGAGCCAGGGCTTGTGCTCGCTGCGCGCGACCACGCCGTGGGCCGCCCAGGTGCTGGGCACGCACGGCCGCATCGAACTGCAGCCGCCCTTCTTCCACGCCGAGCACTTCACGCTGGTGCGCGCCGGGGCGTCGCCGCTGAACCACCACATGCCGCACCGCGGCAACGGCTACGCGCACCAAGTGGTCGAAGTGGACCGCTGCGTCCGCGCGGGCCTGCTCGAGAGCCCGGTGATGCCGCTGGACGAAAGCCTCGCGCTGATGGGCTGGCTGGATGTGATGCGCGGGCAGGTCGGCGTGCGCTACCCGGGCGAGCAGATCAGTGCTTGAACAGGTCGAGGATGCTCTTGCGCTCCTCTTCCGGTGATGCCGGGGCGGGCTTGTCGTCCAGCCCCAGCGTGCTGACGCCGTTGGCGAGCGTGTATTCGTCGTAGTACCACTCGCCGCGCACGTTGACCACGCCGTCGGGCGGCGGCACCTCGGCCACCGGCACGCCCTTGAGCGCGTGGCCCATGTAGTCCAGCCACACCGGCAGCGCCAGGCCGCCGCCGCTTTCGCGGTCGCCCAGCTTGCGCGGGCTGTCGTAGCCGATCCACACCACCGCCACCACGCTGGGCTGGAAGCCGGCGAACCAGGCGTCCATCGCGTCGTTGGTGGTGCCGGTCTTGCCGTAGAGGTCGGGGCGCTTCAGCCGCGCCTGCGCGCTGGCCGCGGTGCCGGAGCGGGTGACCTCCTGCAGCAGGCTGTCGATCATGAAGGCGTTGCGCGGCTCGATGCCGCGGGCGTCCTCCTCGAGCGCGGGCGGCTCGTAGGTGTTGAGCACGCGGCCGCGGCCATCGGTCAGCTTGGTGATCAGGAACGGCGTGCGCCGATAGCCGCCGTTGGCCAGCGCGGCATACGCGGTGGCCATCTGCATCGGGGTGACGCTGCCGGCGCCCAGCGCCATCGTCAGGTTCTGCGGATGCTTGTCGACATCGAAGCCGAAGCGGCCCAGCCATTCCTGCGCATACGGCACGCCGATGGACTGCAGGATGCGGATCGACACCATGTTCTTCGACTTGGCCAGCGCGGCGCGCATCGACATCGGCCCGTCGTAGCGGCCGTCGGAGTTCTTGGGCTCCCACGGCAGGCCGCCGGTGGTCTCGGCATCGAAGCTCAGCGGCGCATCGTTGATCACTGTCGAAGGCGTGAAGCCTTTTTCCAGCGCGGCCGAGTAGATGAAAGGCTTCAGCGTCGAGCCGGGCTGGCGCCAGGCCTGGGTGACGTGGTTGAACTTGTTCTGCGAATAGTCGAAGCCGCCGACCAGCGCACGCACCGCGCCGGTCTTCGGGTCGAGCGACACGAAGGCGCCTTCGACCTGCGGCTGCTGCGTGATCGTCCAGTTGCCGTCTTCGCCCTGCACCAGGCGCACCACCGAGCCGGCGCGGATCTGCACCTTGGGGCCGGCGCGCTCGCCGAGCGCCGCCGCCACCGGCTTCAGCCCATCGCCGGTGATCGTGATCCAGTCGCCGTTCTGCAGCGCCGCCACCACCTTGCTGCGGCTGGCCTCGAGCACGACGCCGGCCTTCAGCTCGTCGTTGTCGGGATGCTCGACCAGCGCCTCGGCGATGGCCGAATCCCACTCGTCGCGCTCGGCCGGCAGGTCGACGTAGTCCTCCGGCCCGCGGTAGGGCTGCTTGCGCACGTAGTCGAGGATGCCCTTGCGCAGCGCCCGGTAGGCCACCTGCTGCTCGTCGGCCTTGACCGTGAGGTACACGTCGAGCCCGCGGCGATAGGCGTCGTCGCCGTACTGCGCGTAGATGAGCTGGCGCGCGAGCTCGGCCACGTATTCGGCATGCACCGGCACATCGGACGGTGCGCGGAACTTCAGCACCTGCTTGCGTGCCTCGTCGCGCTGCTCGGCCGTGATGACGCCGCGCCTGACCATGCGTTCGAGCACATGGTGCTGCCGCTCGTAGGCGCGCTTCGGGTTGACGATCGGGTTGTGCGTGATCGGCGCCTGCGGCAGGCCGGCGAGCATCGCGGTCTCGGCGATGCTGAGGTCGGCCAGCGGCTTGCCGAAGTAGATCTCGCTGGCCGACGCGAACCCGTAGGCACGCTGACCGAGGAAGATCTGGTTCATGTAGACCTCGAGGATCTGCTCCTTGCTGAGCT
>Ga0070662_100000932_pt1 | contig 17905 bp, 15 predicted proteins | sample KBSC53metaG_FD_65648 | JGI IMG/M metagenome (GOLD analysis project Ga0070662, IMG submission 65648) | Corn rhizosphere microbial communities from Kellogg Biological Station, Michigan, USA - KBS C5-3 metaG | ecosystem: Host-associated > Plants > Roots > Rhizosphere > Soil ...
CTCGCGGTGCCGATCCGCAACGGCTGCTGCTTTTGACATTTTCGCGTCGCGCGGCCGAAGCGCTCGAACGCCGGGCGGGTGCGTATCTGCAGCGCGCGCATCGGGCGAAGAATCGCCCGCCGCCGTCGCTGCCGTGGTCGGGAACGTTTCACAGCGTCGGCGCGCGGCTTTTGCGCGAGTACGCGCCGCGCATCGGTCTGCATGAATCGTTCAGCATCGTCGATCGAGCGGACTCCGAAGATCTGCTCGATCTCGTGCGTCATGACCGGGGGCACTCGACCGCGAAGAGCCGGTTCCCCGCCAAGGCGACGTGCCTCGCCATCTATTCGCGCACCGTGAACGGTGAAGCGTGCCTCGACGAAGTGCTCGAGCGCGCGTATCCGTGGTGCGCGCAATGGACCGCTGAGCTGCGACAACTGTTCGAAGCGTACGTCGCGTCCAAGCAGGCACAGAGCGTTCTCGACTACGACGATCTGCTGCTGTACTGGTCGGGCATGGTGGCCGAGCCGTCGCTCGCGCGCGACATCGGCGATCGCTTCGACCACGTGCTGGTCGACGAATACCAGGATACCAATCGCCTGCAGGCGTCGATCCTGCTCGCGATCAAGCCGGATGGTCGCGGCGTCACCGTCGTTGGCGACGACGCGCAATCGATCTACGCGTTCCGCGCGGCCACGGTACGCAACATCCTCGATTTCCCGAACCACTTTCGACCCGCTGCACGCGTCGTGACGCTCGAGCGCAACTACCGTTCGACGCAGCCGATTCTCGATGCGTCCAACGGCGTGATCGGCCTCGCGGCCGAGCGCTTCACGAAGAACCTGTGGACCGACCGCGTTGCCGGTCCGAAGCCGCGCCTGGTCTCGACGCGCGACGAGTCGGGGCAGGCGAGCTACATCGCCGATCGCGTGCTCGACGCGCGCGAAAGCGGCACCGCACTCATGTCGCAGGCGGTGCTGTTCCGCAGCGCGAGCCACAGCGCGGTGCTCGAGCTCGAGCTCACCCGGCGCGGCATTCCGTTCGTGAAGTACGGCGGATTGCGCTTTCTCGAAGCGGCGCACGTCAAGGATGTCCTGGCAGTGCTGAAGTGGATCGACAACCCGCGCAATCGAATGGCGGGATTTCGAGCGTTGCGGCTGCTGCCGGGCGTCGGGCCGGCGACGGCGTCGCGTTCGCTCGACGCCATCGCGCAGGCGACCGACTCATCCGCTGCCGTCGCGTCGTTCACGACGCCGCCATCGCTCGCCGCGGATTGGCCGGCGTTCACAGCCCTGTTCCGCGCGCTGCGTTCGCCGACGGCCGCGTGGCCGGCGGACCTCGATGCCGTCATCGGCTGGTACGAGCCGCACTTCGAGCGCCTGTACGACGACGCGTTCGTGCGTCGCGGCGACTTGCACCAGCTGCAGCAGATCGCGACGACGTACGCCTCCCGCGAGCGCTTCCTGACCGAGCTCACGCTCGACCCGCCCGGTGCGACGAGCGACGAGGCCGGTCCGCCGGGTCGCGACGACGATTACCTGATCCTGTCGACGATCCACTCCGCCAAGGGGCAGGAATGGAAAGCGGTGCACGTGCTGAACGTCGTCGACGGCTGCATTCCCTCCGACATGGCGACGGGCAGCAGCGAGGAGCTGGAGGAGGAGCGTCGGCTGCTGTACGTCGCGATGACACGCGCGAAAGAGTCGCTTGACCTCATGGTGCCGCAACGCTTTTTCGTGCGGCAGCAGAGCGCCTACGGTGATCGGCACGTCTACGCGCTGCGCAGCCGGTTCATTCCGGACGCGCTCCTGCACCTGTTCGAATGCCGGGCATCGCCGGTCGCGACGCAGGCCGAGGAATCTCCGCCGACAGCGGGGTCCATGACCGTCGACGTCGCGAGCCGCGTTCGCGCTCGCTGGGCGCAAACGAAATGATCCTCGCCGGGTAAACAGCGCGGCAGCCAGCGAGCCGCCCTCGTCTTACGCCCGATTGGGTGTTCGGACTACTTCGATGCTCGCGATGATTTCGTACAGTCCTTGTCGGTCAACACCGTCGCCCTTCCTCTCCCGAAGAGGAATCGCGGACGCAAAGTCGGCGTCCCGGCCCGCGGCGCCTCTCGTTTTTACCGGACATCGGAGTAAACCCATGGCTACAAGCTCAACCAAGTCGGTGGACGCGAAGCGTCGCAACACCGAAACGGATGCATTCGCGCTCCTGACGGCCGACCATCGCACCGTCAAGGGTATGTTCAAGGAATTCGAAAAACTGTCGAAGCAGGACGACGTCGACGAGGAGAAGGCCCAGCTCGTGCGGCAGATCTGCAACGAGTTGACGGTCCACGCGCAAGTCGAGGAAGAAATCTTCTATCCGGCGCTGCGCGAGGCGATCGACGACGAAGATCTGATGGACGAGGCGGACATCGAGCATGCGAGCGCCAAGGACCTCATCGCGCAACTCGAGGGCATGGAACCGGGCGACGACCACTACGACGCGCGCGTCACGGTGCTCGGCGAATACGTCGATCACCACGTCAAGGAAGAGGAAGGCGAGATGTTCTCCAAGGCGCGGAAGGCGGATGTCGACGCGGCCGAGCTGGGAGCGCAGATCGCGGAGCGCAAGGAAGAGCTGAAAGCCGAGCTCGGCATCGAAGGCGACGACGCGGCCGAAATGCCGCGTACGGCGAAACGCGAGTCGACGCGGTCGAGCGAAAAGCGCAAATGACCAACCCCTGGCTCAAGAAGAACCCGTGGCTCAGCCTGTGGATGAGCGGGGCCAATGCCGTCCTCGGTTCCGCGCGCGGCGTGGCCACGGCGCAGGCGCGACGGCAGGCGTCGGCGGTGACGAATCAGGCGATCAGCGAAGCGGTGCGCTTCTGGACCGCGGGTCCAACGCCGCCGCGGAAGAAGTCCTCCAGGAAGAAGTCTTCCCGGTAGCGATTTCGTCGAAAGCGGATTCGCGGACGTAAGGCGGCGATCGACGCTGAGTCAGGCGTCGAGCGCCGCCAGCGCGCGCCTGGAATCCGACACCCAGCCGAAAATGCCGCCCTGCGCCTTGATCATCTCGAGCGCCACGCGCTGGAATTCGGGAAAGTAGGATCCCACGCAGTCGGACAGCACGACGCACTCGTAGCCGCGGTCGTTCGCCTCGCGCACCGTCGTGTTCACGCACACTTCGGTGGTGACGCCGCAGACGATCAGCGACTTGATTCCGCGATTGTGGAGAATCAGGTCGAGATCGGTCGCGCAGAACGCGCCCTTGCCAGGCTTGTCGACGACGACCTCGCCCGGCTTGGGATAGAGCTCGGGCACGATGTCGTGGCCTTTCTCGCCGCGCACGAGGATGCGTCCCATCGGGCCGGGATCGCCGATGCGCTTTTCGCCGCGGCCGCGCACGATCTTCGTCGGCGGGCAATCGGCGAGATCGGGGCTGTGGCCCTCGCGCGTATGGATGACCATCATCTCGCGGGCACGGGCGGCGTCGAGCACGCGCCTGCACGGCCCGATCACGTTCTGCAGCGGCGCGACGTCGTTGCCGAGCGCCTCGCCGAACCCACCCGGCTCGACGAAGTCGCGCTGCATGTCGATGACGATCAGCGCCGTCGTGCGTGGATCGAACTCGAACTCGTACGGTTCAGCGGTCATCGTGGCCATGTCCCCACCTCTCAGGTTCTAGCAGTCGCCGGTGCGTTCGATTCCTTCGTGCCGAGCGCGAAGCACGTCGCACCGAACATCGCATAGCCAAGCGCGACGAGCGGCGACACACCCCATCCGAGCTGCGCGCCGTGGATCAAGCCGACATACGCGAGAATTGCGCCCGCGAATGCCCAGACTCCGGCGGTGCGCAACCGGTTGTCGATGATGAACACGGCGATCGCGCCGAGGATCATGCCGGCGAGGACCGAGCCGCCGCCGAGCGATTCGAGGCCGTGGTAGAGCACGCCGGTGGCCGCGAGTTTGTCGAGGCCCACTTGCGCGACCGACGTGCCGGCTGCCGCGAGTGCGCCGTCGATCTGCGTCTTCGCCCACTCGGCGATGTTCGGAATCAGCGCGAGCACCACGGCGGGCGCGTGGCTCTTCGGCGTCGCCTGGAACGCCTGTGCACCGATGACGAGGCCGATGTAGAGCAGGATCGGCAGGATCGCGACCAGCGGAATCACGGCGAGCAGCAGCGCCGTGAGTCCGAGGAAGCAGACGATCGCGATGGCTAAGCCCGTGGCGAGCGAATAGCCGATCCGTCCGCCGACCGCTTTCCAGCCCGGATGACCGATGTAGACGGCAGGCGGAAACGGGCTCCCGAGCATCGACCCGACGATGGCGCCGGCGCCGTCGGCCAGCAGGACCTTGCGCAGGCTGTAGTTGTCGCCGGCGGCCGAGGCGCTCTCGACGTTGTTCATCGCCTCCGTGAAGTTGTAGATGCCGAGCGGAATTGCCGTGACCAGCAACGGCGCGACGAGCGCCAACCCCTGCCAGACGTCGGAGGAGAACACCGGCACGCGCAATCCGAACTGCTCGAACGATTTCGTCACCGCCGCGGACTGCATGTAGTCGCTCCAGCCCGCCAGCGACACGACCCAGCCGATCACCGAACCGACGATCACGGCGGCGAGCCCGCCTGGAACGCCGCCGGGAAGGCGGATGTTGGCGGTCCACGCGATCAGCACGAGCGCGAAGCAGACGAGGCCGATCCACGGCACTTCCCACATCTGGAACGCGGGGCGCATCGAAATGAACGCCACCGAAATCCCCGCAAGCGTGCCGAGCATCGCCGCGCGTGGTGTCAGTGCGCGGATCCTCGGACCGATGAACGCGCCGATCAGCACGATCACGCCGATGATGAAGCACCACGCGAGGCCCGCGCGCCACGCGACCAGCGGATCCTTCGTCGCCAGGTACGTCGGCAGCATGATCAGGAACACGACGATGAACATGTGCGGCACGCTCGGCCCGTAGGGCATCGCCGTCACGTCGCTGCGTCCCTCCTGCTTGCTGAGCTGCCACGCGAGATACGCGTAGAACAGGTTGCCGAGCGGCAGCGCGATGCCGAGCGCCGGCAGGATGCGGCCGAACACCGTATCGGCAGGCAGATTGACGACGCCGAGACACAGGCCGGTGAGCACGATCACGTTCAGCAGCACGTTCGTGAACAGGCCGAAGAACCCGTTCAGGTCGCCGACCACCCACAGCCGCGGCGTTGCAGGTGTCGCACCACTCGGTGTCGCCATGTTTTTGATCTCCCTTGTGTTACGCGTTGCCTTTCGATGCGGTGTACGCGCGCCAGCCGCCATGCGCCGTGATCTCGCGCTTCCCCTCGCACAGGAACGGTTCTCCCAGCACGCCGAGCACGATCGAGCCATCGCGCAGCACGACCTTGCCGATCGCGAGTCCGGGCGGTTCGGAGAGCAGGATGCTCGCGAGCCCGGCGACGGGGACTTCCCACACCTCGAGCGCCACGCTCGTGCCTTCGCCGGGCGTGCGCATCATCGCCGGATGGCGGTCGTCGATCGACCAGATCCGGTAGCACGCATCGGTGTGATCTTCGCGCACGAACGTCGCGCCCGCGCGGACGAGGTTCGGATTCAGCTCGAGGCCTCGCATCAGCGTGCCGTTCACGGCGAGCAGTACGGTGTCTGTCATCGCGTGATCGCTTTCAGCGTTCGATCCAGGTGCCCGTCTCGCCGCGCAATGCACGTGGGATGCTTTCCGGATTGGTGATGACGCCGCGGCCGCCCGCGCGTCCCTTCACGAACGTCACCAGCGCTTCTATTTTCGGCTGCATGCTGCCCGCACCGAAGTGCCCTTCGGCTGCATAGCGCTCCGCCTGCTCGACGTCGATGCGATCGAGCCATTGCTGATCGGGCTGGCCGAAGCGGATCGCCACACGCTCGACGCCGGTGGGGATCATCAGCAGGTGCGCGTTCATTTCGATTGCGAGCAGTGCGGATGCGCGATCCTTGTCGATGACGGCCTCGACGCCTTCGAGCGCGCCGCTTGCCGACTGCGCGACGGCGATGCCGCCACCGCCGCATGCGATGACCAGCACGCCGTCGCGCGCGAGCCTTCCGATGATCGGCGCCTCGATGATTTTCAACGGTTGCGGCGACGCCACGCAACGGCGCCAACCGCGATCGCCGTCGCGCATGATCGACCAGCCAAGCTCGCGCTCGAACCGTCGCCCCGTTTCCTCGTCCATGAACGACCCGACGGGCTTGTCGGGACGCGCGAACGCCGGATCGCGATGGTCGACGAGCGTTTGCGTCACCAGCGCGACCACCGGCATTTCGATGCCGCGGCGTTTCAGTGCGTTGCCCAGCGCATTCTGGAACATGAAACCGATTGCGCCCTGCGTGTCGCCAACCGCGTAGCGGATCGGGACCGTCGGCACCTGCCCATCGGCGATTTCCGAGCGGCGCAGGATGAAGCCGACCTGCGGTCCGTTGCCGTGCGTGACGACGACGTTCCAGCCGGCGGCGACCATCTCGACGACGTGCGCTGCCGTCGCGCACACGGCGTCGTACTGATCGTCCAGCGCCGTGTGCGCGCTATCGCGGATCAGCGCGTTGCCGCCCACCGCGACGACGGCGATGTCCTTGCTCATTGCTTGGCCCGTGTCGCGGACGATGCAACCGTGCGGGCGAGTTCTTCCACCGCCGCGCCGAAGCAAGCCATCGGCGCCGTCGTGATGCCGGCGCCAATCTGGCCGACGCCGGGCTCGCGATGCGCGATGCCGCTGTTGATCACCGGCAGGATCCCGCGATCGACGACCTTGCGCGCGTCGATGCCGGCGGCCACGCCGGCAAAGTCGAGCGCCGGCAGCGTGAACGACGGATTGGCGCCGAGCGTGATGGCGCGCATCCGCAGGCTGTGGTGGAGCGCGTCCGCTGCCGTGCCGCCGACGAACTTGACGATTGCCGGTGCCGCGGCCATCGCGAATCCGCCGACACCTGCAGTTTCGGTGATCGCCGAGTCGCCAAGATCTGGAGCGGCGTCGGCAAGCGAGTAACCGGGAAAGTAGAGGCCGTCGATCGGATTCGCGGGCGCTTCGAACCAGCGATCGCCGGTGCCGGAAAGGCGAATGCCGAAATTGACGCCGTTGCGCGACATGGCGGTGACGAGCGAGCTCGCCGGCACGTTTCCGGCCGCATCAAGCATCGCCTTGCACGCGGCCATCGACAGATTCAGGAAGAAGTGGTCGTTGCCGGCGACAAAATTCAGCGCCGCGGCGGCGCGCTCACGCGGGACGTCCGTCGCGAGCAACGCCGGCGCGAGCTGCTTGAACAGCAGTGCGGTTGCTGCGGCGTTGCGGTTGTGCACCTCGTCGCCCATGTTCAGCGCCTGCGCCATCAGCGACTTGAGCTCGATCCTGCCGAGCTGCTTCACCGCGGCGCGCAGCGTCGGTGCGACGTCTCTCGCGATGAAGCGGAGGCGATCGATGACGCCGCGGTCGTTCGCTCCGAAGCGCAGCACCTTCCCAAGCCCCTCGTTGAAGTTGCTGTAGGCGCGGTTGCCGCCCGTCGCGTTCTCGACGACCCACACCGGCATCGACGGGCTGATGATGCCGGCCATCGGCCCGACGGCGCCGTGATGGTGGCAAGGTTCGAGCGCGACGCTTCCCGCCTCCACCAATCGCGTGGCGTCATCGGTCGTGTCCGCCCAGCCTTCGAGCACGACGGCGCCGAGGATGCCACCGCGCATCGGACCGCACATCGCCGCCCACGCGATCGGCGGTCCCGCATGCAGGATCAGCTTGCGACCCGAGGCCATCGCCGGCATGACGTCGCGTGCGACCGCGACGTCGATCAGGACGGGGTTTGCTTCGAGAAGACGGGCGAAGGCAACCTTGTTGGCTTCTTCGATGGTCGGGTCGTTCAGCACCTGCGCGAGCGCCCACGCCGCGTCGCGGTCGCCGTGCGCAGGCGGCTGCCAGGTGAGCGCGACGCATTCGCCGCCCGCCGCCACGACGTTGTCGCCGAAGCCGGCGAGACCGACGTTGACGATCTTCAGCGTGTCCTTGAAGAGGGGCTTCATCGCGGTTGCCCTGCGCTTCGCTTCGCAAGGCGCAGCGCGAGCTGCGCCGCGGTCGATGCCGCTTCGATATTGCTGCCGGCGATGATCGCGCCGGTGGAGGCAAGCGTCTTGATCTGGCCGGTCCGGTCCTGCGGATCGCGATCGGTACCGCAGACGTGGCCGATCGTCACGAGCTTGCGCCCGTGCTGCGCTGCCGTGCGCTGCGCGTCCCGAAGCGCGTCGGCCAGGTCGTCGGCGGGACTTGGATGCGACCCGTAACCGATGACGAGGTCGAAGAGCAGGACGGCAAGGGCAAGGTCTTCGGCCGCTTCGCGAATCGCCGCGTTGCGCAGCGACGGATCGATCATCGGATGCGGCCGTCCGCGCGTGTATTCGTCGTCGCCCATGTCGATGAAGACGTGACCACTGGCTGCGTCGTCCAACGGCAACGCGCCGTGCACGGGAGCATTCGACCGGCAGGGCAGGCCTTGGCGCAGGAACGCGAGTTGCGCCTCGTAGCAGAACGTTCCGCCCGTGAACAATCCGCGGACGGTGGATTGGGTGTTCGCGAGACCGTCGAGCGCCCGTTCGTCGGCGGCCGATTCCTTGGTCGGTGTCTTGGGGAAGGCGGTGGGTGCGCTGCCTTGCGCGAGTTGCACCGCGATGTCGGCCGCGTTTGCGAGCGACTGCGCCGCGTGCAGGCCCGCACCGTGCACCGTACCGGGTTCGGCACCGAGAAAATGCACGACGGTCGGCTTGCCCGAGGCGCCGGCGAGCGCGAGGATGCGCGACGCGACCGCTGGCGAGGGGGGTTTGGAAATCAGCACGATCACGCGCGTCTGGTCATCATTGCCTAGCGCACGCAGGCCCGCCAGCATCGTGAGTCCGCCGATCTCGTCGCGAAGATCGCGACCGCCGGTTCCGATCGCCTGGCTCACGCCCGCGCCAAGGTTGTGGATGCGGCAGGTCACCTCCTGCAGCCCCGTACCGGATGCGGCGACGAGTCCGATGGTGCCGCGCCGCACGACATTCGCGAAGCCGAGCGGAATACCGTTGATGATGGCCGTCCCGCAGTCGGGGCCCATGACGAGCAGGCCGCGCGCTTCCGCGTGGCGCTTGATCGTAATCTCCTGATCGACGCCGACGTTGTCCGAAAACAGCATCACGTGCAGTCCCAGCGACAGCGCCTTCATCGCCTCGGCCGCCGCGTAATCGCCCGGGACGGAAATGAGCGCGAGGTCCGCGTCGGCGGATTGTTCGACAGCCGCGGCGATGCTCGTGAGCGGGATCGATAAGGCCTCGCTTTGTCCGCCACCGGTCGGCTCGCTTTGCAATAAAGCCTGCGCGGCGGCGAGCGCGTCGTCGCACGCTTGCGCCTCGCCGCGAACGACGACCAACAGATCCGACGGATTGACCTTGGCGTCGATCGACAGCTTCGCGTTCGCGAGCTGCTCGAGGTTGGCCGGCGTGGCCATGACGCAGGACGCTTCGGCGATGCCGGGCCGCTTGCGCAATGCGGCGCCTACCTGCATCAGCGCGACAGAGTCTTTGTAGAAATTCGCAAAGACCCGGAACCGGGTGTCAGTCGTCATGTCGAGGTCATCGAGCGGACGCGGACGAGGCTCGCCGTGTCTTGTCTCGGGCCGGCCTCCGTAGGGACCGGCCAATCACCGGCGGCCACGCATCCTCCGCCAATTGACGGCCTCGTGCAACTCGCGAGCGGCCAACGCACCACACTCCCTCATCACCGGAATCCCATCTTGCGCATGAGCGCGTGCCACCGCGGGTCGCCATGCAATGCCCATAGCCACGGATACGACACCGATTCACCCAGTCCGGGATCACGTGCGGCGTAGGCGTGGTCGAGCCAGGTGAAGGCCGCGTCGATCTCGCCGCGCCACGCATGCGCAGCCGCGATCTGAAACGCGACGGCGTCGCCGAACTCGTCGGTCAATCGGCTGAGCGCCGCATCGGAAGCCGCCGTATCGCCAAGCGTGTGCTGCGCCATTGCGACACACAGCAGGTGCAGATAGGGAATCGGCTCGCGCTCGGCTTCGGTGAGCGCTTCTGCCGCACGTCCCTGCAGCAGGCGCGCGCACGACAATATGTAGTGCGTGATTCCCGCATTCGGCGCAAGGTCGAGCGCAAACTGAAGCGACGCGACCGCCTCGTCGAGTTGGCCTGCGCGCATGCAGCAGTCGCCGAGGACGACGTGGGCAGGCTTGCTCAGCGGGTCGAGCGCGACCGCGCGGCGCGCGAACGCGATCGACTCCTCGCTACGGCCGAGCTGCATTGCGAGGCTGGCGCTGGCACGGTGCACGTCGCCGTCACCCGGCGCCAGCGCGAGCGCCCGCTCGAGTTCGCGTTGCGCGTTTTTCCAATCCCAGTCATAGTCGGCAAGCACCCACGCGAGCGCGATGTGCCCTTCGGGGAGATCCGGTGCCAGCGCCAGCGCCCGCTGCGCGGCATCCCTTGCCTGCTCCATGCCCACCGCCACGGGCAGCCACCCGCGCCCGGCCTGGGCGTGATAGGCCCGCGACAGTCCGGCCCATGCGAGCGCGAACGCCGGATCGACGTCGAGCGCCTGACGATAGAAGGCGACGCCGCGCATGACGTCGGCCTCGGTGATGCGCAATACGTAGAAGCGTCCCTGCAGATAGAGGCGATATGCCTCGGGATCGGCGCTGCGCCCGGTTGCAGCAGCCCGCACTTCGGCTTCGACCGACGCGCCGGCACGATCGCCGCGCTCGCTCAGCAGCGCGGCGCGCAATTCGGCGACCACTGCGTTCGCGATATCGGCCTGCACCGAGAAAATGTCGTCGAGCGTCCGATCGTAGACTTGCGACCACATGTGCGAGTCGCTCGCCGCGTCGATCAGCTGGGCGGTGATGCGGATGCGCTGCCCCGAGCGGCGCACGCTGCCCTCGAGCACCGTTGTCACGCCGAGCCTGTGCGCAACCGTCGGTATGTCGACGTTCTTTCCCTTGAAGAAGAATGCCGAGGTGCGCGATGCCACCCGCAGTCCCCGGATCCTGGCGAGTACGTTCAGGAGTTCCTCGGCCAGGCCGTCGGCGAAGTACTCGTTCGCCTCGTCGCGGCTCAAGTTCACGAAAGGAAGCACGGCGATCGATGGCGGAGCGGGCGCTCCGCACGTGGGCATCGGGTCGCGTGTCGCGCCGGTTGCACTCACGCCCGGCGCATCGGCCGCAGCACTGCCTTGAAGCATGGCGGCAAAGGCGTGGACCGGACGCGCGATGTTCTTGAGCTTCTGTTCGCCCAGATCCGCGAGCACGATGCCGAGGTCGTCGTGGATCTGCTCGCGAACCGTCCCCGAGATGCAAATGCCGTCGGGTTGCGCCAGCGCTTCCAGCCGCGCAGCGATATTGACACCGTCGCCGGCCACGTCGTCGCCGTCGATAATGATGTCGCCGACGTTGATGCCGATGCGCAGTCGAATTCGTCTGTCGCGAGCGTGTCCGCTCTCGCGGGCGACCAGATCGCGCTGGATCTCGATCGCACTCCGCAGCGCCGCGGATGCGCTCGGGAACTCGGCCAGGAATCCATCGCCCGTCGTTTTGACGATGCGACCGCCGTAAGCGTGGACCCTGGGGTCGGTGACTTCGTCCCGCAACTGCCGCAGCCGCGCGAACGTGACCGCCTCTTCCCGCTCCATCAGGCGGCTGAAGCCGACGACATCGGCGACGACGATGGCCGCGAGCCTATGCTCCAATCCGCGCCCAGACATCCTTGCTCCCATGCGATGGCCAGCGCTGCTTTTCGAGCTGCACGAGCTCGACTACGGACAGGTCGTTTCGCGTCCGGCTGCTTGCGGTTTCGGATTAGACGCCTCGTCCGCTTCCGGGGCAAGCCACGGCGATCACGGACCAAGACCCGGATCGCGTAAAATTCGCGCTACGGAGAGGTGGATGAGCGGTTTAAGTCGCACGCCTGGAAAGCGTGTTTAGGGTAACTCCCTAACGCGGGTTCGAATCCCGCCCTCTCCGCCAGAATCGCTTCCGCAGTCCTCCACCGCAGTCCGATCCCGCCCTCCCGACAGAACGCATGTGTACGGACCGGAGACATGGGTTACGGACTTTACGTAATCGCCGGTCGGAACGTCCCGTTCGCCAGATCACGTGTTCGGAGCGGATCTCTTCTGCGAAACCTATGGTTCGAAGGGGCGCTGGACGTCCTGTAGTCGAGTCCGCTCTCTAACCCGTTCATGTCGGTCGAACATTGGTTCGATGTCCCAGGCTCATACTGTGAGCTACCTGTGCTAGATCATGGCTTCCGCGACGCGCATCGGACGCGTTGCCTTTGGGAGCCATCATGCCAACCACGAACGAGCCGCAACCTGCATTTCGTCTTCTCCTGACATGTGACCGGCCCGCGTTCGCGGCCGGCCACGACACAACGCTGCGCGTTCTGGCGCGTATCCAGGCGCCCGAGGCGCCGGTGGACGCTTCCAAGCGACAGCCGCTGCACCTGGCGCTTGTCCTCGATCGCTCGGGATCGATGTCCGGCGTACCTCTCCAGGAAGCAAAGCGCTGCGCACGTCACATGCTCGATGGACTCGCCCCCGGCGACCGCGCGGCCATTTTCGCCTTCGACGATGAGGTCCTCCGCGTCGCGCCGCTGACGCCTGCGAGCGAAAAACTGACGCTGGCGAGCGCGCTGGCAATGATCGAAAGCGGCGGTTCGACCAATCTCCACGGCGGCTGGCGGGCCGGTGCCGACGAACTCGCGGCCAAAGCCGCCGCCGATGGCATTCACCGCGTAATTCTGCTCTCAGATGGTTGTGCGAACGCCGGTGAGACGGACCTCGAAGCGATAGCGGGTCAGTGCAAGGCGTTCGGCAAGCATGGGATTTCCACATCGACGTACGGCCTCGGCAATGACTTCAACGAAGGCCTGATGCTCGCGATGGCGAGCGCGGGTCGTGGCAACGCGTATTACGGCCAGACCGCTGCGGATCTCGGCGAGCCTTTCGCCGCCGAATTCGCGCTGCTGACAAGTTTGTGCGCGCGCGGGCTCTTCCTGAAGGTTCACGCGCCGGCGAGCGTCGGGGTGAAGCTGCGCAACGACTACGAGTGCGTCCAGGGCGAAACGATGGCGTGGCATCTACCCGACCTTGCGTTTGCGTCCGAGGCGTGGGCGTTGTTCGAGCTCACCTTTCCACTGAACGCCCCCGGGGACGACGCGAACCCGTTGCCGATCACCATCTCGGTTCAGGCGGCGACAATCGACAGCACGCCGCTTTTCCTGATGGGGACAGTGCCGGACCTGTCCGTGATCGTTCGTTCGCAAGGGGAAACGAGGGCCGTCGATCCTCTGATCGCGCAGCGCGCGCTTGAGCTCGATGCGGCCGACGCGCTCGTCGCCGTGCGTGCTGCGATCGAGACGGACGACTGGAAAAAGGCGAAGCGGCTTGTCGCGGCAGCCGCCAAGCGCTTTGCGCGGCATCCGTGGGCGTCCACGATCATCGCAACGATGCAACGGCTGATTTCCGAGCGCGACAAACGGTTAGCGGTCAAGGAAGCAGCGTTCTCCGCGCGTCGAATGCAGAACCGCCTCGCATCGCCGCATGAGCCCCCATCGTTCTGCATGGCGGAGGAAGCGGATCTGCCCGTGTTCCTGCAGCGCAAAAGCGAGCAGGGCAAGAGTCGGCGCGATCACTGAAGCGCAACAGCGATGACCAACGCTCTCGAACCCGTCGTCACCCGGCACGCGCTGGCGCGCATGCAGCAGCGCGGCATCGCGCCCTCCGCACTCGATTACTTGCTCGACTTCGGTCGCGAGCACTACGATCATCATGGTGCGACCGTGTTGATGCTCGATCGTACAGCCCGCAGGCGGATCGTACGAGCGGGTGCTGCCTGCGCCCGGCAGGTAGACGCCTTGCGGGGTTTGTACGCGGTCGTCGCTGCGGACGGGCGCGTGCGTACCGTCGGTCATCGGACGCGGCGGCTGCGACACTAGCGGCAACGCCCGGCCCCGAGGGAGTCCAATCGCTCTGGTGCCCTGAAGACAATACCGACGTACCACTCTTCGGGGAGCCCAGCCAACCCCGGTGCACTCAGGCCGCCGGATGCCACGCAAGCTGCGGGTAACGCAATTCCCGGGCCCGCTTCTCGCTTAGTGCAATCGAGTCGTCCGGAGCTGATCGCCGAGAACATCGCGGCCGTGATCTGCTCCGCGGTCAAGGCGATCGCGATTCTGTTCGTGCTGGGATTGATTCCTCTCATCATCGTTGGCACGTTCATGGCGGGTCTTTTGCACGCCGGCCGGGCCAGTCGCGGTCGAGGGCGCATATGGTGAACTGCGATTGCCCGCATTGCGGGTCACTCCGGACGCAGGCGCTGCCGATGCTCCACGCGGCCGGCATTCGTCGGTACGATTGGCACTCCAACTCATTGTTCTACTATCGCGGCGCGGCTGGTATCCGTTCGACGCGCGGGCGTGGGCGATCCCAGTCGCATCTGTCCGAATTGTCGAGACCGCCCGTCGCATCGACTACGGCCGCGCTGCGAAGTGGCGCAGCTTTCGTAATCGTTATCCTCACCATCTTCGGGGGATGGTCAGGTTTCGGGCTGGCGGTCGGCGGCTTGCTGGTTCTGGCGATCGTGAGGGGCATTGCGGAGGGCGACGATCATGCACGGGCGCTCGAAGACTGGCATGTGTCATTTCGCTGCGCACGCTGTGGAACGATCTTTCGGATACCGACACCATGATCCATCGTCACGAGTGCGCTGACCTGAAGCGCGCGTTCCTTGTCAAACCGTATCAGGGAGCGTCTCCCGAATCGGCCAAGTACCTGTTCGTCGGCCTCGATGCCAACTACGACAAGGATGTCGCAGACAGCGAGATCTTCGCCACGCTGCTCGAGTATCTCGACGATGGCGTCGCCTTCTGGAAACGAACGCGTGTTCACCATCCCTTCCTCCTTCCCAAGTACACCGGCGACGGAAAGTTCTATCACCGGTCCTTTGCGAAGATCGGATTCCTGCCGGAGGACGCGAACAAGGTCTGCTTCGTTGAGCTGACGGACGTGCCGACCTTCGGACAGAGCAAACTCGCTCTGAGCGACCTCAATCCGGATCACTTGCAGCGTCTGAATCTCGCCATCGTCTCCGGCGTCGCAAAATTCACGTTTATTCCTGATCGCGTCGGGAAGCTGATGAAAGCGTCCGGAGCCTTTCCATGGATGTCCGCCGCCCCGCAAGTTGATGGAGAAAGTGCGTTGAAGATCTGGTACCGGGATGGCGAGCGGACCGTCTCCTGGCACTACCATCTATCTGTCTACGGCAAGTGCGAGCGCGACAAGAGCCGCCAACTCGCGGCAATGCGCGCCCTCGTGGCGCGCGAAGAAGGCCGTGCTGAGATGCGAGCCACCGACAACGCTTGATCGACGCATGAATCGGACGGAGCGCTTCTACAAGATCGATCAGTTGCTGCAGGAGCGGGGCGTCGTGCCTCGCAAGCAGTTTCTGGACGAGCTGGAAATTTCGCCGGCGACGTTCAAGCGGGATCTCGAATACATGCGCGATCGGTTCAACGCGCCGGTGATCTGGGATGCGGATTCGGGCGGGTACCGTTATGGAAAGGGCTCCCAAACGGGACCGCGGTTCGAATTGCCGGGGCTATGGTTCAACGAGTCGGAGGCGTTCGCGCTGATGACGATGGAGCATCTTCTGGCCTCGCTGGACCAGGGTGGGTTGATCGGTCCGCACATCGCGCCGCTGCGGGCGCGTCTCGCCGCGATATTGGGAACCGGCGAAGCCTCGGCCGGGGAAGTCAGGAAGCGAATTCGTCTTCTCGCATTCGCCCCACGCAAGCTTCCGGTGGAATGCTTCGAGCAGATCGGCTGCGCGACGATGAAGCGTCTGCGGATCCATATTGTCTACTACGCACGCAGCACCGACGAGCATTCGGAACGCGATGTGTCACCTCAGCGCCTCGTGCACTATCGGGGAAACTGGTACCTCGACGGCTGGTGTCATCTTCGAAACGATCTGCGGACGTTCGCGTTCGATGGGATCAAAAGCGTCAAAATGCTCGACGAGGCGGCACGCGATGTCTCACTGAAAGCGCTGGATGACTATCTGTCGACCGGCTACGGCATCATGCGCAGCGGCGACGATGTCACCTGGGCGAAGCTGCGGTTTTCGTCCGAGCGCGCCCGCTGGGTCGCCTCGGAGGTGTGGCACGCGGATCAGCGAGGCTCACTCGACCCGTCCGGGCGCTATACGCTCGAACTTCCGTACCGCGACGATCGCGAGCTGCTCCTCGAGATCCTGAAGCACGGGGCTGGTGTCGAAGTGCTTGCCCCGCAGGGTCTGAGAACGAAGGTGAGGGAGGCGCACGTCAAGGCCGCAGAAGCAAACCGCTGAAGCTCGTATCGAACAACTTCCCGGCTGGCTCGCTTTACGGAGGGAAAGGCAGCTTCGATTGATTTTGTGCTGCGAGGGGGCAAACCTCCTACGTGCTAATGATCCAAATGCGGACAGCAGCCTGAACGCCGACAACCGACACTGTGGGTCGCTCGACGACCGAGCAATCAACCATAGGATTCGTATGAACCCCACAAATGTAAACAAGGCACAGGCCAATCGTGACCCCATCTCCGGTGCGCCGGGTGCACACCCTGTCGGCACCGGACTAGGAGCGGCGGCAGGCGGCATCGCGGGAGGCGCCGCGGCCGGAACGCTGGCGGCAGGACCCGTCGGAACCGTCATTGGTGCAGCGGTCGGTGCCGTGTTGGGCGGGCTCGGCGGCAAGGCGATCGCGGAGCATTACGATCCGACCGTCGAAGAAGCTTACTGGCGCGGCAACTTCGAACGGGAGCCGTACTACCAGCGCGGCATGACTTACGACGATTACGCGCCTGCGTATCGACTGGGCGGAGAATGGCGAAGCCGGACGGCGGACCAGTCTTTCGAAGATGTCGAGGGACAATTGGCTGAGCAGTACGGCCAGGTGCGCGGTCAATCGCGCCTTGACTGGGAACACGCCAAACAAGCGACTCGCGCCGGATGGGATCGTCTCGACGTTGCCGCAACGCGTAACGATTAGCGAGCTTGCGTAGTTACTTTCGGGCCCCGCTTCGGCGGGGCTTTTTGTTGCGTCCAAAAAAAAGTACACCATCTGCCGGGATGGTGGTAGGATGGGCACAGGATGGTAAAAGGAAGCGACGCGTGAGCGATTTGAAACCCAGGCTGCCCGACACGGAAAAGATCACGATCAACGTCGGCGCCATCGATCTGGGGCACATCGACCTGCTTGTGCAGGAAGGGTTTTATTCGAACCGCACCGATCTCATTCGTACGGCGATTCGCAATCAGCTCGCAACACATGCCGAGGTGCTGCGCCAGACCGTCGCTCGGCGCACGCTGGTGCTCGGACTGCAGGATTACTCCAAACGCGATCTCGAGGCCGTGCGCAAGTCCGGAACCAAGCTGCGCATTCAGGCGCTTGGGCTCGTGCGCATCGCTCAGGACGTTTCCCCCGCGCTCGCCAGGGACACGATCGAATCGATCGCGGTACTTGGTGCATTGCAAGCGAGCGCAGCGGTAAAGGCCGCTCTCAACGATCGAATTCACTAAGGATTGAATGCCGCGATGATTCCGGATATGAAACGCACGATGCAAGAAGCGATGGAACTGATGCGCGCGGGCGATCTGCACGCCGCGACCAAGGCAATCCTTGGTCGCCTGGGTGGCGGTCACGAGTCGGACACTGCATCGGATATCGCAGATCCCGAGCCGTCCAACGCCGCCGGCGCGGACGTCATCGAAGGCTCCTATCGTGTTCTGTCCAACGATTCGCTCGGCGTCGCGCCATCGTTTGCAGATCCTGCGAAGGCTGCGCGCAGCGCGCGCGACGAGGCCGGCGTATTTAGCGAACACCGCTTCGCCTGCGAGGCA
>Ga0070662_100000936_pt1 | contig 17865 bp, 16 predicted proteins | sample KBSC53metaG_FD_65648 | JGI IMG/M metagenome (GOLD analysis project Ga0070662, IMG submission 65648) | Corn rhizosphere microbial communities from Kellogg Biological Station, Michigan, USA - KBS C5-3 metaG | ecosystem: Host-associated > Plants > Roots > Rhizosphere > Soil ...
GCTTATTTTTTAGAGAGATTGACTTTTCTTTCAAAAGGATACATCAACCTGTAGTGAACCGGGCCACCGAGCTTGCTTTTACCGCTCTTACAGCTCTCTCTCTTCTTTTTTTTGGTAGTTTGGCCAGGAAAGAGAAAGAGGAATGTACCCATTTCTATTTATCCATTCTAATAGAAAGTACCCAAAATGTTTTTTAATGTATGGAGCAGGCGTATGAGTTGATATCTTCAAGAGTCAAATCCTTTTCTTGCCCACCCAAAAGAAAAAAATCGTTACGAGCATCTCCAAAATGGAATTGAAAAGCTCCAATTTCCATAATGGTAGCGGGGAAATACCCAGGGAAGAATCATTCTTTTAATCATCCAGATCTATCAATTTGCGAATTCAATAAAAAACGGACTGATCCTCGGAATACACCATTATCTTTCGAAGTGCGTAGTCAATACTATGTTATATTATATTCAAAGAAACAAGTAAAAGAGTAAAGGCTTCGCCCTTCAATACCACACTTCCAATCTAAATTCCTACGAGATTGACGTTCGAAGAAAAAGACATGGTTTGATAGAAACTTTAAGTGGGTATCAAATAAGCTGGAATGAATGGTATCAATTTCTTCTTTTCTATACTGAATCTGCTTCGGTATCTCTTTCTTCCTTCCCTTCTGTAAACCAAGCAGTGACTAGCCTCTGGCACTCACTTTCCAAAGCACCAATTGACTTGCTTTCAGAACAACCCTGATCAGTTATACCGGAAATACCACCCGTACTACGTACGCCATTCCCAACGCGGAGCGCCTTTATTTTCGTATTGAACTCCGCTAGGAAGAAAAAGTTAGACCGTAGCCTAGTCACTCTTCTTTCCAATATACTTATAAATAATCGTGGCCGGCGCAAACCTAGCACCGCGTTGACATCTTCGCTTCAAAAGCTTTCATTTTATTTCTTTCAAAGGAACATGAACTAGGTTATTTACGGGAAGTCGTCCAGTCTAGGAGCACTCCCTTAGATTTGTAGAACGTGAACATGAGTGGTAGACTGAACACCCACACAATCTCTATTTGACAGAGCAACACCTTGAACGAAATCAAAATACTAAACAGAGTGGGTTACCGGCTCTACGACCCCATTCCGGGGCACTACTGTAGAGCTCTTTGGGCCTTCCATCTTTCTTTCGTCGTTTCGCACATAGATACAACTGTACTCTCTATTAGAAACTATATAATATAATAAAAATGGAAGTACTTTCGAGTAGTCTTACATTCACATCTTTAACTACTCGTTTTTTCCCGTTGCTAGCTAGCGTCTCACCTTCTTTTCCGAAAACGTAGGAACTAAAGAGGCCGGCCTTCGGCAAAGGGAAAGCGTGAAAGGATTTAAAAAAGGGGCTTTTCCCAACGGGGGATCTAAATATGAGGGATACTTGATCCTCAACTCTATTCATACAATCCTAAAGCTATTTATAGCTTGCTGATACTCCGGATACCTGCTCCTTAAGCTGGTTCTCTTCTCTTTGGGAGTTCTCAGCCGCTTCAGCTATTATCCTGGAACGATCTAATTTCAACTGAGAGACTTGCGTTCTTACTTCCTCAAGTGATCCAGGGTAGCTCCCGTTCCTACCATCGTTTAAAGTATCTATCCACTGGATCCAAGCTTGAACCAAGTTATATCGAAAGGCAACCCGATCACAATCTTGGATTGAGCTTAGAACGAAATTGGCGAGGGTGCGTGCTGGTTATGACCAAACCTCTGGCAGTTCTGTGTTTTCTAGTTGTGGAGAAGAGCCAGTCCCCAATTCTGGCAATAGAGAGGGCCTGGTCAACGTCCAACGTTAAGTTGAATTTCAAGTGGGCGCCTAAAAGTGTTATTTTGTGGAAATTATACTTTATTTATGCAAAAATTATTAAAAAAATACCGCTGGGATATGATATGTAAAAACTTTATTAGGAATCCTTTATTTATGGAAAAACGAGGTGGTTTTTTCACGGAGTTTCTAGGGGCGTAAGCAAGGGAAAGATCGGGCTCCAAAGACACGCAAGAGCGAATAATAGCGAAAGGTGAAAAATAGCATCTCATGTGGTGACTCCCATTGCAGAAGTGTAGAAGGCAAGCGAAACATTAAGTAGGCAGCGGGCGGCACAGCACCCAGTTCCTGCAGCTGCACCCCCTTGTAAGTGAAATCGTTTGTTGTTATATGCTCTTTAAGAAATAAGATGAGTTTTAGACTTTTTAGAATGTATTCACCTTTCTTTAACAAAACTGTAGCAGAATTGATGTCGCTAATGCTGACTGATCTATAACGCTCGCTCTGATGCTTCTCTTCTATTCTATCGACACCGCTGGTAACTTACCACTTTGCTATAGCAGATCTGCTAGGGTTCGTGTCATCTAGACTTTACTCAACATCTCTGCTACCGAGCCTCCTTCTTCAAAAGGTGCCGATAGCTACTTATATACTTCCTTGAGATGGCTAGAACCTTCGAAACTGTCTTATCGCAACCCATAAGCTAGGACCAATCATCATTTTATTTGCATTTCAGAGCTGTTCCAGATTGCTATCTGTTCTTAGCTGCTCAGCTCTATTATTCAAAAGAGCTAATGCCAAACCTGATACGCACCAGTTCCACTACCTTATCCTGGGCACCGGCTAATCACTTCTCTATACTGCAAAAATAAAGGATGGTTATTGAATGACAGGAAGAGATCTATTAAAACTTTGTTGTGCTTCACTTCTCAGCTACCAAATAAGGATAAATGAGAGGCCGAAGTCAATGACAAAGATGAATTACGAAACAACTTATCCAATATTTGGATAGTCTTTATTTCTCAACTCATCTCTCTCTAGTCAGCTGCTTGCGATTCGATTCGAACCTTTCTGCTCCTCTTTGCTTTATTGCTGCTCCATCTCGGATCTGATCTGAGCTGCTATTCGCATCTATTCTCGAGGTTCTAACCATTTCTTGTGCATCATTCTTTCTGGATTTCTGCCAATCTCTTTCCTTGTGGATCTCATTCCTGGGTTCGGTAGGTTGATGGCTAAGGGAAGGTCTAGTCTAGTACGGATAGGAATTTAAGACTGGAGGATGCAAGAGAAGCAGATCTTCCTCGGCAAAAGGAAGAGAAGCAGAAGCCAATACAGCGGTGGAAAAGGATGGAATGTTGGACTATGGCCTTGCTTTATGGCAGTTACAAAACACATGAAGTTGAGAAGGGGTCCCGTATCAACCAACAAGCTATCCGTTGACCTATCTTGCCTAGCAAGAAAACGGCTTGCGCCTCACTCAAGCAAGTGCGAACGGGGCATTTTGAAAGTGAAATAACAGATTTTATATTGAATTAGGGCGTTTTATATGCCATCGATCTTCAGGTAACTCATTCACTGGATGAGAGAAAGTTCACGCTCCCTATCCCTAGTAGAAATTGATTACAAAACTGCCGCAGGCAAGATAAATATAAGTACAGGAGAGGAAATAGGAATGAATTAAAGAAAGTAGGACAGGTAAGCACTAGAGTAGAGGATGCATCCATAGAAAGCGGCAAGTTAGAATATTGATATTTATTTCCACACCATAAACAAAGTAACATAATGTGTGAAATAAACTTACAGGGGCGATCTTCCTATGCGATAGATTAGTTGGGCATATACGAAAATATGCAAACCAGGTTTCTTTCCTTTGTCTAGATTTTTTGTGTTCGAGCAATTTGGATTTCCAGCTGGGACTTCAACCGCAGTCTTGCCATTCTTTTTAATCACTGGTTCAATATTTAGATATCCCCGGATGTTCAACTTCAAGGCTAGGGTGGAGATGCTCCATTAGTGAAAGACCGATCTTCCCATACCAATCATCTTCCTCGCCCACTCAATGAATCCATCCTCGATTGAACTAGGGCTTCGCTTCGCTATTGCCTCTCCTGCCTTGTGTAGTGCCCTCTGGGGACTGCTCTAGTTCCCCAGATCTTAGCCAAATCAGTCAAGTTCAATGCTAAGGATTGAGGGTGACCAGTGGTCTTATGTGCATTCGGAAGAACCAACCTATACTAACATATAAGACCGAAGGGACAGACTCCTTTCCGAATGGTCTATGGGGCAGAAGCTATAATCCTCACTTTTTCCTAGCGTCTAGACACCACCTATTAGTAGTAAATCAAGAAAGCATTTAACCATCGTCTGCGTGCATCAATTATTGCTGCTTTCCGAAGATAGACTGAATGCTGAATGAAGAGAAGACTTATCTCCCGCCGTTGCTCGAGCCCGAGCTGCCGCTGTAGTGCAATGGGTCTTTCAAGGATCGAATTGGGCGTGATCTGGCCTTCATCCTCGAGGATATCCTGGACCTTCACATGAACACATTCAACGGGTCGATACCAGCTGCTTTTGGTAACCAGTCTCGGCTCTAGCACCTTGATGCAAGCCAGAATAACCTCACGGGATAAATATTCCCGGGAATAACTGCGTTGGTGAACCAGTTGACACTTGATCTCTCATCAAACAGTTTGGTGGGGCCAATACCTAGGGAGATTGGTCAACTGGAAAATAAGGAATTGCTAATTTAGAGACAGAATGGTCTTAGTGGAAGCATTCCAGAAGAGATTGGTAACCTGAAGCTGCTAAAAGTTCTTCAACTCCCCGGATGCAAGTTCACAGGCACCATCCCTTGGTCAATTGGTGGTCTCAAAAGAAGGAACTTTATATATCAGAGAACTACTTCAATGCTGAACTGCCAACATCTGTCGGTGAGCTGGGCAATCTAACTCGGCTGTTTGCAAAGGTGCTGGGCTCAGTGGGAGCATACCAAAAGAGCTTAGTAACTGCAAGAAGCTTACGCTCAAAAATCTGTCCGTCCCTTCAATGCCTTCACAGGCTCTATCCCTGAAGAACTTGCAGATTTAGAAGCTATTGCCACAATTTTCGTTGAAGGGAACAAACTTACGGGTCATATTCCAGATTGGATACGGAACAGGGCGAGTGTTCGATCCATATCTCTTGCAGAAAACATGTTCCGTGGGCCTCTGCCAGCGCTGCCATTGCAGCATCTTGTTAGTTTCTCTGCAGAAACCAACCAGCTCTCAGGTTCTATTCTATCCCAGCCGAGATATGTCAAGCCAACTCTCTGCAGTCACTCATATTGCACAATAACAATCTGACTGGGAGTATTCTAGAGACATTCATTTAAAGGATGCAAGAACCTCACAGAGCTGAACTTGCTAGGTAACCGTCTTAATGGTGAGATACCAGATTACTTGGCTGAGCTACCGCATAGATAGTAAAACTGGAATTGTCCCAAAACAATTTCACGGGAATGCAGCCTGACAAGTTGTGGGAGTCATCAACCATTTTGGAGATCTTATTCTAACCTTGTTCTATTGCTCTTTCTCAATGGTATTTCGGAGTGCTAGACCTCATTCTCTTTGATACGCTTATTCAATTGTTTCTTACGAAACCTTACGTTACTTTAATTCGATCCACGCGTAGCGCCTTTACTTTATTCTCTTTGAGAACTTTGAAAAGCCAAAGCACCCCGCAACTTCGAATTCGAAAAGAATGCTAAAACACCTGTTCAGTAAGAACAGCTAGCTTGAACCAACCCATTCGGACTGTACCACTTTATAATCCACCACTCTACGCTGATTGACAAAAATCATCTTTTCGGGAAGCGGAGAACTCATCTCAACACAAAGTCTGGCAAAGGATAACCTCTCCTGAGTAGCTGTCAACGATCAGTGAATCAAGGCGATCCGCAGTGAGAAAGCTCACAGTAGAATGCTACTGTAGGCCGGTAATGAGCCCGGTTCGCAGAAAGTAGAAGCTGGAAATGGCTTCCCCTCACACTTTCATATAAATCTTAGCTCTAGCACAACGACCTATGAAACTACTACTTTGCTTTGATTTGAGTACAGAGCCCTTCCTATTTTAGAACTGCAAGTCCTTCGCGCTTCGGAAAAACCTTTGGACTCACCCACCTGCTCACTTACTTTTATGCACCGGAACAAAAGCATTATGCTAAGTGCTAAGTCAGCCTCTTTGAAGTAAGTTCTGAAGCAGAAGCTGGCTAGTGGAGTCAGTTGACCCAGTGCTTTCCTGAGTGTTTATCTTCAATATTGTATCAAGTTGCTTTTTCTTTCCTTTGGCTTGCTTCTCTTAACCTTCTTCACGCCTCCACTCTGCAACGCAATGTTTTAGATCCATCTATAATGAAACGATAAAGTTTGACGGCTTCAAAAAAGTTTCGATTGAAAGAAGCCCACATACCCGCTCTTCTTTCCCGCACCTACCTTTCCAAGTAAAGTACCTAGAGAAGAAGGAAGGCGGTGACACCTTTCCAAGTAAAGTACCTAGAGAAGGCAGGTGGGCCTCGCCTTCTTTCTGTAAAAGAAAAAAAAAAAAGCTACTCTACTACAGACAACGCTGCTCAAAAGAACTCAATTTCTCCACCTCTCATTTTAGTCAAAATCAAAAGAAAGGAGAAGGATCCGGAGCAGGGTCACTCCCATCATCCCCCCCGGAATCAGAATCAGAATAACTTTTGCGCTTCCTTGACTCGGGCGGGCCTTCGGAGGTTCCTACTTTCCTTCCCCGCCCCCGGACAATTTTCTTCCCCCGTGCTCCCCGCTGAGTCGCCTCCTCCTGATTGAGGGGCATCAGGCTCGAGCATCGGGATCGGGGGTGTCGGGCTCACCGCGCGCCGCGTGCCCATATTTCCTTAGCAGATTATCGAATCGATCTCTACCCAAAACTCGCTGTGTGACTCGTCCCGTACAAACTGAACCCAGGTTTCTTGTAGAAGCGGTAGCTCCGCCCCCTCTGGCAGGACGTTATCTACAAGTTCCCTTGGCGTAGTCCCGGCTTCTACTAAAGATTGCTCCTCCCCGGCCCGCCTATAAATCCTTTCTATTCTCTCTGCCAAATCAGATTAAATGGATTCCGGATCAGCGGGGGGGACAGGTGCGTCATCCCCTTTGTGGGAGAAGAACCTTCTGTTCTGAATATGAATAGTAGTCCTCCTAGAATCCAAGGCATTTCGTCGGAATACATCCTGTCTTTTCACCTTTGTAGTCCTATGCATAGTAAGTACTATAGCCCCAATCATAGCTACTAATAAAATCAGACTAGAAACCAAAAACCAGACGGAATAGTAGGTATAAAGTAAATTGCCCAATGTTTCCAAATTAGTCCAACTTCGTACCTTTCCGGCATAAACCGTATATTTCAGAGAGGTCGTATTTCTGTGGGTTGGTAGTAATGGAATGGTTTCATTATCTAAAATGAAGAACATTTCCCACCAAAAGATCAGTCCAATAATACCACTCACTGGTAAATAGCGCAATACTTCTTCGTGAATCTCCGCTATTTGAATATTGAACATCATAACCACGAATAGGAATGAAACGGCAATAGCTCCTATATGAACTACTGGGAAGATCATAGCGGAGAAGTCGAGACCTAACAAAATAAGTAAACCAGAAGTGTCGCAAAAGACTAGGATGGGAAACAAAACGGAATGTACCGGATTTTTAGCACGTACAACCATCAAACCAGAGACCAAAGCAGGGCTCGACAAAACGGAAAGAATCATTGGAATTTCCCATCTTTGAAAGATCTGCTCCCAAAAGAGAAAGGGAGACTTAAAGATCAATATGTGGGTTTGGTTTTTCCAAACAAAAGATAAATATTGGATAAAAATAGAAGTTCAACAATAAAACTTTCCTTCAGTAGGCTCGCTCCCGGTGGAGCCGCCAGCCCGCTCAGAAGTGGATTCGAACCCCCGACACCGTGGTTCGTAGCCACTTCTGAGAAGGAAGTATTGGCTATGCACCCCTTCCCTTGACTAACTAAGTCTGCATATAAGGAGTGCAGAAATTCTATACTGTTCGTATCGCCGTGCAAATTATACGCAATTTGTTTCATTGTAAACCCTTGGCCCTTCCAATTCACGCCCGGAGGAGAATCAAGCCATCGACTGAACACATCAGTAGGAAAAGACTTACTATCATACCACCCACCTATATAGGCTTTTATGAGGAAAAGTCCCATATCTACTCTCTCAGTCCCCTTATCCGGATGTCCTTGAAAAGCAATCATAAGAGGGAAGTGCGCCGCTACAGATTGAGGTCTGAACACTGCTTTCGGCAAGAAAACCCTTCTTTGACTTATGCACTTAGGCAAACAAAGCCTTCAGGGCAGGTTCAATATAATGGTTGTTGCTTGCCTCTCCGCTTATGTCAGCATAGAGGATTTCACTCCAGTCGTAGAAGGAAGCCTTTCTATGAAACAATAAAGACTAACTCGAAGGAGCCAGTTTTGAATAAGGACCTTGTCTTTCAAGCTGGAAGACCAGAACGAGGTAAAGGTGAATCCCTTGACCGAGTGAAGGAGAGCGAGGAAGTAATCAAGTTCGAGCAAAGCTTAACACAAGCAAGTTGAACTTACTTTTAAGTAGACACACTTATTGATTGGAACATGAGAATTCCACGAATTGGTAATTGATAGAATTACTACTTACTGACTCTTTGATGACCGGCTTTGGTCGAGCAACCGCTACATTTCTGGAACGGCAACTGCCTACATAACTACTCTTCCACTTTTCAAGGAAGTTAGTAGTATCAGACCATATGTAGTTCTATGATTGGCTCCTCGTTTTTATGCAATTATGAAATGACTCATTTTGATGGAGATTTGTAGCATCATTCAAGTAAATACAAATTGAGATCGTAGAAACATGAGCTTGTGATATAGCTACACCTAATTCCAGACCGGTTAATGCTAGAACTATAAATAAGGGACCAAGATCTCCTAAGAAATAGAAAATATTATTCAGAAATAGCATAGTCCAAGCAAACCCACTTAAAATCTTTACTGAACTATGACCGGCCATCATATTAGCAAATAAACGTATTCCTGAGCTTAATGCACGAAAACAATGAGAGATTAGCTCAAGGAGTACTAAAAAAGGTGCTAATGGCAGTGGGACTCCCGCTGGTAATAAGAAGCTAAAAAAATGAAGCCCATGTCTTTGAAATCCAACGATCGTAATGCCTATAAAAATGGAAAATGAAAGAGCCAAAGTAATGAGAAAATGACTTGTCACTGTGAAGCTAAAGGGTATCATACCCTGGGGATTACGAAATAACGAAAAAGTAAAAGTGACCGAGATGCAAGGGAAAAACTTGTGTTTCACATTTCCGGAAAGACCACCTATTTGTTCGTTTACCAGGTTCGGCACGAAATCATAAATAAGCTCCACCAAGGATTGAAATGCATTTGGCACTGACTTTCCCCCTCCTTTTTTCGTAACAACAAAAACCAGAAGTAGGACCAAACCGAGAGTGAGTAGCATAGACAAGGATAGATTTGTGAATGAGACATAGTACTTGCCAATATTCAGATCCAGAATTGGGTGAATTCCAAATTGATCCAATGGGCTTTCTGTTACTGGTCCGCCGCCTCCAGGGATAATGATTGAGCCGTTATTTACTATCTCGCCGTTCCTTTCCATCTCATCGTACAGATCTCTTAGAGGCTGACCCAATCGACTTGCTTCTACCCCATGCGCTCGTATATCATCATATATTTCGGAAAAGCTGTGCCCAGCCTCGCGTTGGGGAAAGAGTAACCGTTGGCGGAAATCGCGTAGAACCTCACGGTCTTGAATGCTCCTTCCAATTGAAGATAAATATCTGTCTATTCGTAGGAGTATACAGACCCCTCTGGTTGCCTCTCTTGAAACTGGAGGGTATTCTTCTTCATATTCATAATAATCAGGTAAACTTAAATTACGAATTGGCACCATATTAGCCAATATTCTATTTCTTCTCTTCATATCAGTGGAACTCCATCTAGTCATCATCATCATGGAGTAACTATATAAAATCAAATACAATCTGCTCCCAAAAGAGACTTGGTTCTACCCAACGAAATCTTTTCATGAGCGGTAGAGTAGACTGAACACCCACACAATCTCGATTTGACAATTTCAGAAATGGAAGAATTTACCAATGAGACCGTCTACAGCAGAGAGGCTACCAGGACACGACCTTTCGCACAATGGAAATGGTACTACTGTGTCCCTAAGGGCCCCTCCTTTTCAGAGAGAACTGAATCAGAACATCTTTCTCTATGAAAATGGGAGAGTAAAAAGGGAACCGAAAACATTGATGTGAGAGCAATGATGAATCGAGCCGCATCACATCAACTAGAGAACTTAACATACGAGTTTTCTATCAAAACTATTACCCATCAATCTCTATCCTCGGGGATAGAATCCAGCTCACGGCGTACCTGATAACTACGCTTATATACGTCAATTCATGGGAAGATGCTTACAGGAACTTCCAACTACTCACTTTGAGCAGGCATGTTACGAAGCTGGCTGAACTAAGCCCAAGTTCGGTAAGGCGTAAAGTAAGTGCGAACCCGAAGCGTGGGTAGAGTTGGAAAGAAGCGTAAAGCTGTGTTGGTTCGATCGAAACATAGAAACCGCTTTCATGGTTGCCTCCTAGTGGTTTCGCCAACGAGAACGCAGGCTTAAAAACTTTATGCTTTCTTTTATCCAACAGCGATTCAGTATAAGAATACCAAGCCAAGCGCAGACGATCCGGGGAATTTCCAACTATTTCTTTCTTGAGAAGTGCGGAGAACACCCCGGAGTAGATGAACTCATTGCAGATACATTGCAACTTTATATGGGACCGATCTACTTAACACACTACAACACTACACTATCTATATATAGGTATATCGTAAGCGGTAACCTTCCTCAAACGTTTTATTATCCTTAGGTGAACTTTTCTCTATCTATATGGGCGTAGGCAGTCATAGTGGGTCTGTGAAAGTCAACAATATGGATGGCATAATAGGCAATGGTTGCGTACTAGATTGGTGGTCTTATACTTAAAAGCAGTTTGCTCTGATTCAAAGCAGGCGAAGTAGTTTCAGTGGTCTCATACTTGTGGTAACTCTCTTCATTTGTTGGTGCTCGGTGGTTGGCAAAAGCGCCTTCTGAAGAGTCGTACCCACGACCCATCACCCTTTGGAATAGATCCTCAGGCCCATCGCACGGCGAACTACCTAAAGCTTAGAGAGTTTGCAAGGAAAGGAGATAGACTGACTATCAGCGACTAGCTACAGGAAAGAGATTCGGGTTGTTAGGCAAAGTTGGGAGAGAAGTAAGAAATCGGTGATAGAAGTAGTGCTCGAGATATAAGGATAGGTCACAGGAATAGGAATATGGATAGCTCTCTCTCTAGTTTGAAGAAGGATAGCTGGCTGGGAGAGTAGAACTAGTTAAAGCGCTGGCTCTGGTCAGAAGAAAGAACTTACTGTTGTACTGTAGTATGGTAATAAAAAACATTGTAAAGGAAAAACTTATCTTGTTCCGCACTGAACTTCTATTATTACAAGAAAACGGAACTTGTTGAGCTACAGACAAAAGTTTTACTTCACAGGTACTCCTCTGATACTAAATCGGCTAACGCCTACAGGAAGAAGCTGTTTCGGCAGCTGTACTCTCAAAAGTAACCAGCTATTTCCTTTTTTTCATTCACCCAGTACAGGTTTGTTTGAGAAAGGAAAGGCAGTTCCCTCTTTTGTTTAAGAAAGGCAAGGCTGTTCTGTCCTAAGTTACAGGCTCTAACATTGGTTTCGTCGGCTGGCTACTTTGAAGCAAGGGCTGCAGAGTCAAGTTAGGCGCAAGGCATGGTTGGTTGGGGACCAATAAATACTACCACATCCTGGGACACCGGAAGCTAAACCATCACCAGACCCAGAAAGGAAACGGGTCAATCAAGTCACTTATTTTCTCTAGATAAGGATGGTGCTTTCACCAGTTTATTTGGATAAGGCCATGGTTTTTAGAAGTTCAACACTTAAGCCATTCTCTGGAAACGACATCAACGGAGATTCTCGAGAAACGAGGAATGATGGCTAGCGGCACCAAAACATGAAAGGAATCGAGATCGGAGGTATTTCTACTCGGCCTTCTTCTCTGCCCTGCCCTCTTCTCAGGGAACATTCCTATCCTGGCCATTGATTCGATCAGTTTGAGAACGAAAGAAGAAAGCAATCCTCGCATACGTTTAAATACGATATATTACTAGTTTGACGAGCAAGATTCCAACAAGGCACTCGTTTTTACGAGTAAGATTCCAACAAGGCACCCGGAAACCCTGACTTCATTCTGACACGGACTTAACCATGCCCTACTACCGAACCTATCTCTAGCTTCTGGATACGAAGACAGAAAGAGAACCCATTTGTCTTTAAGAGAAACGCTTCAAAGCGGAAAGAGTGGGGAAGTGGAGTTGCCACGACGATCTAGATGGAAGTTTCCAGATTTCAAGGTAAGAAGTCGAGCCAGACTCTTTGCTAAAGCAATTAATTGGTTTTTACAACCTGGCCTCCGCAAGCTAAAGGAATGATACAGGAGACGATTAAGTGGATACTCTACTTCCACCGAAAACCATGGATACCTTGCCACTACCACTACTTCCGCCGACAACCTAGTTTGATCCATTCCTGAAGCAGATGCAGGATGCAGAAAGGATGCTCTATAGATGCACTCGAAGGAGGCACTTTATATCATACTAGGTCAAGCGATTCGTGCACTCGATCCTGGTCGATTGGTTGGGATAGCAGACTTCCTAGTTGGCAAAGTCCTCTCTCAAAAAGGTTTGTAGTATAATGGGCATCACTCATTAAGTGAAGTGTTCCGCCAAAGCATGGAAGTCCATCCAATCCAGACACTTGCCAGTTCCACTACCTTGAAAGGCTATGTATGAATCGCTTCGCTATCCTCCCTGCTCCGAACTCGAAAGAGATCTTTATCACTAGCTAGAAATGTGACAACCGGAAGGAAGGTTCTTACTGAAGTGAGTAGAGCTCTAGCTCTAGTAAGTAGAGTAGCCAGGATCCAGGATCTAGTAAAGAGAAGTATTTCATGACTTTACTTGGGTAAGGGAGTGAGTCACTACTAATGTGACGAACATAAAAAGTTATATTAAATTTTGATATAAAGTCATCGACCTGAAAAGCTTCAATCTAAGTTGCTTCTCCTTAATGCTTCTCTTGATCCGGTGGTCGGCCAGCCCCTATCCCTCGAAACCCTGACAGAACAATGACCTACAAAGGTTACTAATCGAGATTAGGGATCTGCTTCTATTGAATGAATACGCAACTTTCAACCTGCCAGCCAAAGCTAGGAACCGGGCAAGAAACTCCTCCCCAGGAAGACTAGCCTCGGGTTAAAGATAGAGAAAGCCGCCTCGGGATACGAGAATGAAGACTAGCCTCGGGCCTCGGTTATTATGATTTTTATTTGAGTGATTTGAGGTTTGCCGCAGAGAATGAAGCACGGCACTTAGGTGGGACAAGCTTCGACTCGAAGAATAGCATGCAAAGCAATCCGAATAGCCTAGTTGTTGTAATACGAGAAAAAAGAGATGTCATACTTCTGTTTCTCAAGCAATCAATCATCGACTTGCACAAGGGTTTCTTGTTATTCCGGATTTCATGCTAGTCGAAACGAGTCGCACGAAGCACATCTATTCTGATACTCCGGCCCATTCCTCAGGTCAATCCTGAATGCAACGAAGATTGGTACCCCCATCCCATAGGTCAAGTCAAACAAGCCACATGCTTTGTACGCCCACAGAACTAAAGGTTCCAGCACTACACCCCACATTTACTAATAACGATGGGGCAGATCATTCTCGGATCCGGATTGGTCGATAGCAGAAAGAAGCATGTTTTCCATTTCAATACGAGTGCCTGGACTAAATAGTTGGTTTGCTTGGCCCAGAACAAGATGGAAGAGATGCTGATGCTTACTCTGAAATAGCAGGAAGTCCACCAATCATGGGATGGGCGAGACCGCCTAGCCTACCTTTTGCTTGCTCATTCACCTCCTCGCTTTAAAGTAGTTGAAATATCCCACTCAAGAGTCTTGGCTTGGCAAGGAATCTTATCTTTGGGAAATCAAGGATTACGAAGCATATGAATAGATATTGCTCTGTCAGCTTCCGTTCGTGGTAGGACATCCATCCCACCACTCACTCGAGAAAGGAAAGATATGAAGAGGATATTATGATGTACAAGCACCCATAAACGATACAATAAATGATGTACAAAGCTGGAAGAAGCTGGTTGTTAGCATTCTATGATTTTTTATGATTCTTCTTCTCAGGCTTAGCAGTTTGCTCTTTCTTAGAACTATTACTTTCCAAGCGTTGGTTGTTGACCAAAGCAATAGCTCACGTTCCAGCAAGAAGAGGTAGGTGAATAAGCCTAGCCTTCTTTCAGGGGGATGCCAATACCAAGCATGTTAATGCCAAACTAGTATGAGCCCATAGTTGGACTGCTTTTCCCCTAAGCAAACTCCATCCACGCTTCGCGCCTTCTCGTATATCTCTGGAAATTTCTTCAGGGGTCCTACCCTAATAAGAGGGAGATGCTTCGGCATCGGACGAAGAATAGGGGAATGCGACACTTTACACAGCGGCAAGATAAACTTCCATTGCTCCGGAATGTTCAGCATTGTACTACTACGCTTTCTTCCTTACTCCGGCCAACAACATGAGGAGAAGCTGCGTACATCTACACCCTTCCTAATTGCGAATAACGAAGTCCTAGGGAAAGCAACGTTGGAAAAAGTGGTGTAGTTAAAGATAGCCATATTTAGTAATTAAGCCTTTTTTACTTTCTTTCTTCTTTTTCAAAACCAATGAATGCGGTTGGCTTCTCAGAACTCACCTCTCAGGTTCCAGACCTTCCTTGAAGGCACAGTCGAGTAACTAGCGTTCTAAGGCCTGTTTTCCGAATGGAGCACGGCAGTAGGAATTACAGACTTGGGTCTTGGAATGGTAGGTAGGGATTTCATAGGCTGGGTGGTGTGTCGAGAAGCTTACATTCGTCGATCCTGTTTTTCAACTTCATGCATTTGCCTGGACTGCCTCGGTCGGATCGGCATACGTGTTCCAATCTCCTGCAAGTATCCACGCCTCTTTAACGCAACCAGCTATTTGTTTGAGGTCCTTCGGCTCTCTGATTCTCTTTGGTTTTCGCGTAGACGGCTGGGAAGAGGAAGATGATAGGGATGATCAAGACTACCATTACTTATCTGAGATGGATTATAAAGAGATATATCTAGAGATAGAGCGGGCGCGGAAAAGGCGGACATAGGAACTAGGTGAATAAACAAACATATAGCTCTGGTGTTCATTGCGAAGTAGCCTACAAATTAGTATTCATATCCGGCTCTCACTGCTAGGAGTAGATCTGAACCAACGAACGTAGGCTAGGACCTGCATGTAATGTTACAGCCTTGCCAATACTTCCTTTTGATAATGAAATAGCCGAGGACAGGCTGTCTCGGAAGTAAGTGCTTTCATGACATTCCAACTGGTTAACACAACACTATCTTCTTCTTTTTTCAGGAATTGGTATATCGATCAAGTGGAATATGATATATGTGCAAATATGTCATCATCACTGGAATCAGCATAAGATTTGGATTCCATCAACTTGAACCTCTCTATCTTTTTCTTCTGTTCTTTTATTTTAAGCTTCAATAGCTGGAATCTTTCCATTCGTAGTAGTTATGAGCTCCTGCTTAAGGTTCTGGGCTACGAATTCCTTCCTTGGTCCCTTCCTTCGCTAGCCCTGTTCCTAAACCTATTCCTTGCATACGAGCGAGGCCCACGCAAATACTACGTAGGATATGAAATCAAAACTACGATTGATTCCCACGAGCTAAAGGTCAATACGAGCGTTGCACTAGCGAAATCTAAAGGATTTGTGTCCCCTCCTGCTTGTAGTATTGTATTGTCATCCGACAAATTATCTAGTTGTAGGCGTCCGTTCAAAGCGGAAAGAAAGAGCACTGGTCCACGGATAAGCTAAAAGGCAGGATGCAGGTACTGTTATAGAAACTCGGCATGAAACAGGAACTAGGGACAAAGAAGAGAGCCAAATAACAAGTTTAGCAAAAGACCAAGCACCCGCAGGAAAGAGACACAGAGGAAAATGGCATTCATGCAAAGCCAAAAGGTGTAGCTGAACTCCAAACCTAAAGTAGAGGGGACAGTAAGTAGAACCATCCTCCGAGGAAGCACTGGTTCGAGGAAGAATACCAGATCCAGTTGAGGAAGAGGTGGTACTCTGCAGCCAAAGGAGTAGTACTGGGGTTAGCTCTAACCATCTTGTACAGAAGAAGGGATTACGACTAGCCCAGGCAAGGAAGTAACTCAATCTCAAAAGGGCGAGAGTTTGATTCAATTAGAAATCTCAAATCAAGGCAAATCCGTTCATTGAAGGAAGTGAGCTAGCTCCCATCACTTCATCTGCTGCCTGTTCAACTAATCGAATTCACCCTTTATTCCGATTGGAATTCCTTTTATCGAATATCCCTGCTCGTACTTCGAAGTCGGATTGTCCTCCCGGCGGTTGCATCTAACCTGCTCCCAATCTGATCCCTATCCTAGTTCTGGCTCCGGCCCACTTTCATCAGCAGATCCTGCCTTTCCTAAGCTATTTCATTCCAAACATTCCCATAGCATCTTCTTTCCCTTGCCAATACAACTAGAGAATCGTAGGCCTCGTACGTGCGTATTGGTTTCTAGCGCAAGGAAGCATATGAACTGCACCGGTAAACCAACCCGTCTCCTACAAGGATTCGCTGTTCCTATCTTTTCCATTGATGTGCAAAAGCACAGGGTGATGCATACAAGTTGGCAGATGCCTTGCTTTGCCTAAGAGCTTATCCGTGTCAATATCCCTAGCTATCCAGATGCCTCCTCTCTTAAACCAAGGCATACTCTATTCGGAACAAATAAACAATACTTGCGAAAAGCGTAGCCTACACGAAAAGCATCGTATCTAGTAGCAAAGGAAAAGAAATGGTTTCTACACCCTCCGGGGTTGACGCCAGGGAAATATGCTTTTTATATTTCTAATGAAATAGCCGAGGATACGATCTGTTTGGAGGGCGTAGTACTAGGTTTGTTTTATCCTGGTTAACCTTTCCGTTGTTGCCGTGCCTTGCCCCAAAAGGAAGGTTCCGCTCAGTTATAGTTGAATTAAAAAGTAGTACTTTCGCCTATATGTGTTCCTAACTTTTTTGCAATGGGTGACCCACTTCCTTTTCCAAAGCTTAGTGAAAATGCTATTCATTGATTTCCCCGCTATATGAGATCAACTTTTTAAAATCCATCATCTACTTTCCGAAGGGAAATCGGGTTTACTACTTTTGCCCATATATGAGAATGATCCTAACTTTGTTAAAAGGAGAGCCTAGCATTGGTACCGTGCCCCTTTGCCTTTGTTAGAGGGATAGGAGCAGAACCGGAGACATGGGACTGGATTCGATTAGTATTGCGCTCGTAAAAGGAATAGGAAGGAATAAACCTCAGATGAAAAGGAATATCTCTACTCTAGCGCTCACTACGTTCTCTAGCGTTATTATTGGCGAAAGAAGGTGAGCCTCTAGGTGCGGAGCCTGTATATACGTAATTAGATCGATCTATGAACAAAGGAAAGAGTCAGTCCGGAAAATCTCATATTGGCGTACCTGATAACAACGCTCATATACGTCAATTCAAGGAAAGGATGCTGCTCTGGCTCGTAGGAACGAATGCTTAGGATAGGAATCGCGCTAGGGGATGATTCGGTTGGGATAACTGATCATGGGGATAGCCTTGCCATACCAATCATTACCCGGTATGGAGGGGGAAAGCATCCAATTGTATATTCCTTACTCCTGGATTCGATTAGGCTGGTTTAAAAGAGAAACCCACCCTAAAGCCGAGCCGAAACCTTTTAACGGGATAAAGGTACCCTTTAACGGATGCCGAGGAATGGATATCGATGGATGAACTACAG
>Ga0070662_100000940_pt1 | contig 17827 bp, 18 predicted proteins | sample KBSC53metaG_FD_65648 | JGI IMG/M metagenome (GOLD analysis project Ga0070662, IMG submission 65648) | Corn rhizosphere microbial communities from Kellogg Biological Station, Michigan, USA - KBS C5-3 metaG | ecosystem: Host-associated > Plants > Roots > Rhizosphere > Soil ...
GCTGGCGGTGTCGACCTGGTCCAGGCGCTGGCTGAGTTTGCTGGCGTCGGGGCTGTAGCCGGCGAGCAAACCGGTCGGGCTGAGGATGCTGACCTGGGTCTGGCCGTCATACAGCTTGTGGCTGGCCTGCTGGCTCACGGCCTGCAGGCTGTTGAGGTTGATGTCCACCGACAGCGAGGCGATGACTTTGCCGTTGGCCATCAACGGGAAGACAATGCTGGTCATCAGCACGTTTTGCCCGTTGATCGTGTAGAAGTACGGTTCGATCACACATGGCTTGAGCGTGGTGCGCGGGCAGGTGAACCAGGCATTGGCCTTTTCGCCGCTGGGGCCGACGCGGGTGTCGGACATGTCGCTTTCCGGCAGTGCCATTGACTCCAGCTTGCCGGGTGTCGGCTGCGACCAGTACAGGGCGAAGCGCCCCTTGTCGTTACTGCCCAACTCTGCCTGGCCGGCGAACAGCTCATCCTTGCCGTCCAGCGCATTGGCTTCGAACACCAGGGACAGACCGAGCAGATCCGGGTTGGCCTGCAACGCGGCCTTGACCTGGCGGGTCAGGTCTTCACGGGTGTCGAAGGCGTCGAGAAAGCGCTTCTCGGCCTGCTCGCGCAGGAACAGTACCTGGCGGGAAAAACCATGGCCGTACTGATAGGCGTCCATGAACTGGCGACGGATGCCCAGCGCCTGCACCTCACCCTGGGCTTCGATGCGCGCCTGGGCGGCTTCATCCAGCATCTGCATGCTCGAGGCCTTGACCTGCTGCGAGCTCTGCGCCATGCGATACAGCGACAGACCCACCAGCAGGGTCACGATTCCCAGCAGGCACAAGCCAGCGAGCAGGGTGATTTTCCATTGAATGGAGAGCTGCCTGAGCGACATCGGTACATCCTTACCTGAAAACACAGAGAGCCCCTGTATCGGCGGTTTCAGGTTTTTCTTTATTCAAACGATCGATTTAAACCTGAAAGCGGCGCCGTTTTTTGACATGCGCGCCCGCCTGCTGCAAAGTGCGCGCCCTCTAATAAGACCTCCTTCAAGCCTGCACGCCGGTTGCCACCCAATGGCCGCCCGGGCGCGGGCATGCCTGTTTTTTATGTTTTTTGCTTGAGGTAACCATGATTAACGCAGTCATTGCCGCGGTCGGTACCATGCTGGTGCTCAGCCTGTCCCGCGTGCATGTGGTCATCGCCATCATCCTCGGCGCCCTGGTGGGCGGCCTGACCGGTGGCCTGGGGATCGAGGCCACGCTCAAGGCCTTCAATGGCGGCTTGGGTGGAGGGGCGACGGTGGCGTTGTCCTACGCCTTGCTCGGCGCTTTCGCCGTGGCGATTGCCAAGTCCGGCCTGGCTCACGCGCTGGCCGACAAGGCCCTGCTGCTGGTAGACCGCCAGGAAGCCAGCGGTGGCAGCCACGTCAAATGGCTGCTGATCGGCCTGCTCTGGGGGGTGGCGATTGCCTCGCAGAACATCCTGCCGATCCACATCGCGTTCATTCCATTGCTGGTGCCGCCGCTGCTGTACGTGCTGACCAAGCTGCAACTGGACCGCCGCCTCATCGCCTGCGTGATGACCTTCGGCCTGATCACGCCGTACATGTTCCTGCCGGTAGGCTTCGGCAATATCTTCCTCAACCAGATCCTGCTGGCCAACGTGGCCAAGAGCGGCGTGGACATCAGCCAGGTCAACGTCACTCACGCCATGAGCCTGCCAGCGCTGGGCATGGTCGTCGGCCTGCTGGTGGCGGTGTTCATCAGCTACCGCAAGAAACGCGTGTACGACCTGAAGAAGATCGAGCGGGTCGAGCAGGTGGCGGTGCAGTACAACCCACTGACCCTGCTGGTAGCCGGGCTGGCGATTGCCTCGGCGTTCATCATTCAGCTGTGGCTGGACTCGATGATCATCGGCGCCCTGGCCGGGTTCCTGATCTTCTCGGTGTCGGGCATCGTGCGCTGGCGCGACACCGACGACCTGTTCACCGAAGGCATGAAGATGATGGCGATGATCGGCTTCATCATGATCGCCGCCTCGGGCTTTGCCGAAGTGCTCAAGGCCACCGGCGATGTGCGTTCGCTGGTGGAAACCTCGGCAGCCTTCATCGGCCATAGCCGTGGGGTAGGGGCGTTGTTGATGCTGCTGGTGGGGCTGTTGGTGACGATGGGCATCGGCTCGTCGTTTTCCACCGTGCCGATCCTTGCGGCGATCTTTGTGCCGCTGTGCGTGCAACTGGGCTTCAGCCCCATGGCCATCGTGTGCATCGTCGGCACGGCCGGCGCCTTGGGTGATGCCGGATCGCCGGCCTCGGACTCGACCCTGGGGCCCACCTCCGGCCTGAACATCGATGGCCAGCATCACCACATCTGGGACACCGTGGTGCCGACCTTTCTGCACTACAACCTCCCGTTGCTGGCATTCGGCTGGCTGGCTGCCATGACCCTCTGACCGCAGCGGGCTTACTACAGAAACTTCCTACGCGGCCGTTAACCTCTCAAGTCGCCACTAATAAGAGAGAAAACCCATGCGTCTGAGCCTCAAGGCCAAAGTCCTGTCCCTCGCCGTAGTGCCGGTGCTGTTGTTTGCCGTGGTCATCAGCCTGACCACCGTGTGGATCCTGCAGGGTCAGGCGCGCAATGAGGTGCAAGAGACCCGACAGCGCCTGCTCAACGACGCCAAGGCCACCCTGCAAAGCTACGTCGAAGTGGCCATGACCACCATCAAGCCGCTCTACGACGCGGCAGCCCCCGGTGATACCGCGGCGCGCGCCGAGGTGGTCAAGCTGCTGTCCAACACCAGTTACGGCAAGGACGGCTACTTCTTCGGCTATGACTCCGAGACCATTCGCCTGTTCAAGGGCAACAGCCCCGACGGCGTGGGCAAGAGCTTCAAGGACAACCGCGACCCCAACGGGGTGTACGTCAACCGCGACCTGGTCAAGGTCGGCAAGGACGGCACCCATTACCTGCAATACAGCTCGACCCAACCGGGCCAGACCGAACTGGTGCCCAAGATGGGCTACACCGAATACCTGCCCAAGTGGGACATGGTCATCGGTACCTCGGTGAACCTGGACGGCATCGAAGCCCGGGTGGCGGTGGTCGAGGCCAAGGTCGAGAAACGCATGGAAGGCGTGCTGCTGAGCATCCTCGGCGTGGCCGTGGTGGTGCTGCTGGTGATCGCCGCCGTGGGCATGCTGCTGGCCAATACCATCCTGCGTCCGCTGCACCTGATGAAAGCCAACCTCGACGATATCGCGGCCGGTGAAGGCGACCTGACCCGCCGCCTGGCCATCACCAGCCAGGACGAGCTGGGCGATCTTGCGGGCGCGTTCAACCGGTTTGTCGACAAGATCCACGGCCTGGTGCGCCAGATCACCGAGATGACAGGCCAACTCACCGGCCTGGTCAGCCAGGTGTCCGAGCAGGCCCAGCGCTCCGAACAGGCCATGGAGCGCCAGCGCCATGAGACCGACCAGGTTGCCACGGCGATCAACCAGATGTCCTCGGCCGCCCAGGAAGTGGCGCGCAGTGCCCAGGGCGCGTCGGTCGCGGCCCAGCAGACCGACGCCGAAGGCCAGGCCGCCAAGCGCGTGGTGGACGGCAGCATCGCGCAGATCCATGCGCTGGTGAACGACATCCGCAGCAGCGGCGTGTCCCTCGACAGCCTGCAGCAGGACGTGGCCTCCATCGTCAGTGTGCTCAGCGTGATCCGCTCCATCGCCGAACAGACCAACCTGCTCGCGCTCAACGCCGCGATTGAAGCCGCGCGGGCCGGGGAGGCCGGGCGTGGGTTTGCGGTGGTGGCCGACGAAGTGCGCGCCCTGGCCAGCCGTACCCAGACCAGCACCCAGGAAATCCAGGGCATGATCGACCGCCTGCAAAAAGGCACCGAAGCCGCGGTGGACGCCATGCGCCGCTCCAGCGACGCTGGCGACGGCACCTCGGCCCAGGCCAACCAAGCCGGCGCGTCCCTGGACACCATGGCGCAGTTGATCGGCACCATCAATTCGATGAACGCCCAGATCGCCAGCGCCGCCGAAGAGCAGACTGCCGTCGCCGAAGAGATCAACCGCAGCGTGCATCAGATTGCCGTGGCGGTGGACAGCGTGGCCGACGAGACCCAGCTGGGCGCCCAGACCTCCCGCAGCCTCGCGGACCTGGGCCAGCGCCTGGGGCAGCTGGTCGGCCAGTTCAGGATCTAGCGCTGAGGGGCTGGGCGGCGATGCGCTAGAGGTCGCGCATCAGCAAGCCGAAGCGCAGGTCCATCGCCGCCGGGAGTGGCAGATACACCGTGTGCCCATCTCCCGGCGCGACCTCGATGGCGTCGCCCTTGGCGTTGTGCAGGGTGGCCAGGTCGAAGTGGAAGTTGCCGGCGGGGGTCATCAATTCCAGGTGATTGCCCACGGCGAAGCGGTTCTTCACCTTGATCTCGGCCAGTTCGCCCCGGCGCTCGCCGGTCAGTTCGCCGACGAACTGCTGGCGCTCCGACACCGAGCTGCCGTTCTGGTAGTTCTGGTACTCATCGTGCACATGCCGGCGCAGGAACCCTTCGGTGTAGCCGCGCTGGGCCAGGGATTCGAGGTTGATCATCAGGCTGCGGTCGAAGACACGACCGGCCACCGCATCGTCGATGGCCTGGCGATACACCTGGGTGGTGCGCGCGCAATAGAAGTGCGACTTGGTGCGGCCCTCGATCTTCAGCGAGTGCACGCCCATGTGGGTCAGGCGTTCCACGTGCTGCACCGCGCGCAGGTCCTTGGCGTTCATGATGTAGGTGCCGTGTTCGTCTTCGAAGGCCGGCATCTGTTCATCGGGGCGGTTGGCTTCCTGCAACAGAAACACCTGGTCGGTCGGTGCGCCAATGCCCAGGGTCGGCTCGCAGTGCTGGACGATATCGCCGGTGGCGTTTTCCACCGCCGGGGTCGCCTGGTATTTCCAGCGACACGCATTGGTGCAGGTGCCCTGGTTGGCATCACGCTTGTTCATGTAGCCCGAGAGCAGGCAGCGCCCGGAATAGGCCATGCACAGGGCGCCGTGCACAAACACTTCCAGCTCCATGGCCGGCACCTGTTGGCGGATTTCATCGATTTCTTCCAGGGACAACTCCCGCGACAGGATCACCCGGCAGATCCCTTGCTGCTGCCAGAACTCGACGCTGGCCCAGTTCACCGTATTGGCCTGCACCGACAGGTGGATGGGCATCTGCGGGAAGTGCCGGCGCACCAGCATGATCAGCCCGGGATCAGACATGATCAGCGCATCCGGACCCATGGCGATCACCGGGGCGAGGTCCTTGAGGAAGGTCTTCAACTTGGCGTTGTGCGGCGCAATGTTCACCACCACGTAGAAACGCTTGCCCAGGGCATGGGCTTCCTGGATGCCGAGGGCCAGGTTGGCGTGGTCGAACTCGTTGTTGCGTACCCGCAGGCTGTAGCGCGGTTGGCCGGCATACACCGCATCGGCGCCATAGGCGAAGGCGTAGCGCATGTTTTTCAGGGTGCCGGCAGGGGCGAGCAGTTCGGGGGGGAGGATGGGAGGCATGGGCACGGGTCGCAAAAGGTCGCGAAGGTAGCCGAGCGGCGAGGGCGGTTCATTGATCCAGATCGTGCTTTGCGCATTTTTGTATCGCTGTGTATCGACGGGGGCTGTGGATACGTATCGATTTATCCGCACGGTTTTCCGACACAGGCGCGATACCTCATCCGGTCTTAATGGGCTTCCCGTATCCATAAGGTGATCACCATGCTCTTCGTCGCATTCCTGGGCGGCATCCTGACCGTCCTCAGCCCTTGCATCCTGCCGGTGGTGCCGTTTCTGTTCGCCGGTGTCGACCGCAGTCGTCGTTCGATCCTGTTGACCCTCGGCGGCATGGTGCTGACCTTCGCGCTGGTTTCCAGCCTGGCGGTGGTCAGCTCGGAGTGGGTGATACAGGCCAATAACACCGGCCGCCATGTGGCGCTGATCGTGATGGGGCTGTTTGCGCTGTCGCTGATCTCGGCGCGGGTCGGTGGCTGGCTGGCGCGGCCGTTCGTGTTGTTGGGCAACCGTATCGATCCTTACAGCCGTGCGCTGTCCGGTCCGCTCAAGTCGCTCATGATCGGTGTCGCCACAGGCCTGCTGTGGGCACCGTGCGCCGGGCCGATCCTGGGTGTGATCCTGACCGGTGCGATGCTGCAAGGCGCCAATGCGCAGACCAGTCTGTTGCTGCTGGCCTACGGGCTGGGTAGTGCGCTGTCCCTGGGCACCCTGATCGTTGCCGGGCGCGGCCTGGTCAATCGACTCAAGGCCTCCATTCCGCTGACCGGTTGGCTGCGCCGTGGGGCAGGGGTGGCGGTACTGGCCGCGGCCGTGGTGATTTCTACCGGTGCTGACAAGACCCTGCTCGCCGGCACTTCGTCCGAAGGCGTCAGCAGCCTGGAAAAAGGGCTGCTGGAAAACGTGCCCAAGGTGGTGGATTACGTGGTGAGCAAGGTCAAGGCCGACCCGCAGGACAATGCACGGGGTGCCATGCCGTCGCTGGGCGGCGCGGTCGAGTGGCTCAATTCACCTGAACTGACCCGCGAATCCTTGAAAGGCAAGGTGGTGCTGGTGGATTTCTGGACCTACGACTGCATCAACTGCCAGCACACCCTGCCGTACGTGAAGGCCTGGGCGAAAAAGTACGCGCAGGACGGCCTGGTGGTGATCGGCGTGCACACTCCGGAATACGGCTACGAGCGCATCATCGGCAACGTCAAGGAGCAGGTGCGCAAGTTGGGTATTACGTACCCGGTGGCGATCGACAACAACTACGCGATCTGGCGCCGCTTCGATAACCAGTACTGGCCCGCCCATTACCTGATCGACGCCAACGGGCAGGTGCGCGACACGCATTTTGGCGAAGGCCGGTACGAGGCCCAGGAGCAGATGATCCAGACGTTGTTGAATGAGGCCAAGGCCACGCAGTGATAGGGTCTACGCTTGTTCGATAACCAACGGCACTCCCAGGAATCGCTGCGGACTAAGCAACAGGGCCTATACCGGCCCTGTGCTTTTCTGACATGGACCGGACATGAATCAAACCAACCTGCAATTCAAGACCCTGCTGTTGTTGCTGGGCCTGGTGACCGTCGCGTTTATCTGGATATTGCTGCCGTTCTACGGCGCCGTGTTCTGGGCGGTGATCCTCGGCATCATTTTTGCCCCGATGCAGCGCCGCCTGCAGCAGCGCTTTGGCTGGAACCGCAATTTCACTTCCCTGGCGACCTTGAGCGCCTGCCTGGTCATCGCGATCCTGCCGGTGATCATCACCAGTGCCTTGCTGGTGCAAGAGGGCGCGACGCTCTACAAGAATGTCGAGAGCGGCAAGCTGGATGTGGCGGGGTACATCGAGCAATTCAAGAACGTGCTGCCGCCGTATTTCCAGCACCTGTTGGACCGTTTCGGCATGGGCAACCTGGAGGGTTTGCGCGAGAAGATCGTCAAGAGCGCGATGCAGGGCAGCCAGTTCTTTGCGACCCAGGCGTTCAGCTTCGGCCAGGGCACGTTTGATTTCCTGGTGAGCTTTTTCATCATGCTGTACTTGCTGTTCTTCCTGCTGCGCGACGGCCCGGAGCTGGTGCGCAAGGTGCGTACGGCGGTGCCGCTGGCCGAGCCGCAGAAGCGGCGGTTGCAGCTCAAGTTCAACCGGGTGGTGCGCGCCACGGTCAAGGGCAATGTGCTGGTGGCGGTAACCCAGGGTGCGCTGGGCGGGCTGATCTTCTGGTTCCTGGACATTCCCAGTGCGTTGCTCTGGGCGGTGCTGATGGCGTTTCTGTCGTTGCTGCCGGCCGTGGGCGCCGGGATTGTGTGGGGGCCGGTGGCCGTTTACTTCCTGCTGAGCGGTGCGATCTGGCAGGGCGTGGTGCTGGGGCTGTTCGGCGTGTTTGTGATTGGCTTGGTGGACAATGTGCTGCGCCCGATCCTGGTGGGCAAGGACACCAAGATGCCGGACTACCTGATCCTGATCTCGACCCTGGGCGGTCTGTCGGTGTTTGGCCTCAATGGTTTTGTGATCGGGCCGCTGGTGGCGGCGCTGTTCATGTCCAGCTGGGCATTGTTTGTGGAGAGCAAGCCGCGAGTCAAACTGCCATTGCCCTGACCTCAGGCGTGGAGCCTGAAGTTCGATACGTGTTGCAGTTGTTTTTCGGCATCCGACAGGGATGTCAGTGGGCCGCTGATGGCTTCACCATCGCGTACCAGGTACCAGCAGGCGAGAAGACCCGACTTGCGAAGCGGGGCGGGGACGGCGCTGCCGATGACGGACATGATTTGTATAGTGGGCATAAAGACCTCCAATCGCTATGGGGGTCACTTTACGGGGCGGGCTGGCGCAGGAAAAATCACCCGTCTCGATAGTCGACATCGACGCGAGGCGTCAGTCCACGACCTGATCGAGCATGTTCACCACTTCCTGCTCACTGAGCAGCCCCTTGCGCACCAGGTTTTCCGCGAGCAACGCGAGGAACTTGGCGCTGCGGTGGCCTTCCAGGTGCTTGAGTTCCGTGAGGGCGCTGTAGACCTTGCTGGATGTACAGAGGCCGGCGGCGCGGTGTGGGTTTTGCGTGGGCATGGTCAGTCGTCCTTGTTGTTATTGGGTGGACAGTCTCGATAGTGGAAGTGTTTCGTGACACAAACATGACAGCGCAAGGCCTGTTCGGGCAAGTAGACATTGGTGTTGATGATGTGCGATTGCGCGTCGGGCATTGTCCTCAGAGCGACCTTGACGCCCTGAATCCGGACTTTCCAGGCAAAAAAAGGCCCCGCGATCACGCGAGGCCTGTTTTAGACGGTGCGGTTACCAGCCGCGACCGTAGTAACCGTGGGGAGGGCCGTAGTAGCCGCGGGGTGGCCCGTAATAGCCACGCGGTGGGCCGTAATAGACCGGCGCCGGGCGGTAGTAAACCTGTTGCTGCACATACACCGGCGGTGGCGGTGCGTAATAAACCGGCGGCGGAGCGGCATATACCGGCTGCGGTTGCACATACACCGGCTGCTGCACATAGACCTCACGCGGCTGGCTGGCAACCACGGAGCCCACGACTGCAGCGCCGACTAAAGCACCCAATACAGCCGGGCCACCCCAACCACCACCGTGGGCGGAGGCTTGGCCTGCCATCGCGAGTGCGCCAACCAGCAAGGCGATCTTGGGGATTGTACGAATCATGGTCATTCCTCGGTTAGCCCCAGCGCTTGTGGTCTGCAATCAATAGACTCAAGTAATGTCGCGGGGATACTTTTAAGACAACGTATTTCTGAAAAACAGCACAGCCGCTAGGTAAAGGTTGTGTAAGGTCTGTACCGATTTGCTTACTCAAAGGAGTTACCCATGCAGATGCACCCCAACAAGGACACCCAACTGTGCATGTCGCTGTCGGCGCGCCCCGGGAATTTCGGCCTGCGTTTTCATAACCATCTGTACGAACAGCTGGGCCTGAACTTCTACTATAAAGCCTTCAGCAGCCGGGATTTGCCCGGCGCGATCGGTGGTATCCGGGCGCTGGGGGTACGCGGTTGCGGGGTTTCCATGCCGTTCAAGGAAGCCGCCATTGCCTTGGTGGACGAGCTCGACGATTCGGTTCAAGCCATCGACTCCCTGAACACCATCGTCAACACCGATGGGCACCTCAAGGCCTACAACACCGACTACATCGCAATCGAGCAGTTACTCAAGAAGCACGCGGTGCCAAAGGAATCGACCTTTGCCCTGCGTGGCAGCGGCGGCATGGCCAAGGCTGTGGCCAGTGCCTTGCGCGATGGCGGCTACGCCAAGGGCGTGATCGTGGCGCGCAACGAGCCAGCGGGCCGGGCGCTGGCGCAGAACCTGGGGTATGAATGGCTGGCCGAACTGGGCGACCTGCGCCCACAGATGCTGATCAACGTGACGCCCATCGGCATGGCGGGAGGGCCTGAGGCAGATGCGTTGGCATTCGATGCCGAAGCGGTGGATGTTGCCGAGACGATCTTCGACGTGGTGGCGATCCCCGCTGAAACGCCGTTGATCGTGCGTGGACGTGCCAAGGGTAAACGCGTGATTACCGGGCTCGAAGTGATTGCGATCCAGGCGCTTGAGCAGTTTGTGCTCTATACCGGGGTGCGACCGACGCCGGAGCAGTTCGCCAAAGCCGTGGCGTTCGCCCGAACCTGAAGAACCCTGAATATCATATGTGGGAGGGGGCTTGCCCCCGATAGCGGTAGCTCAACAATGAAATTACTGACTGGCACACCGTCATCGGGGGCAAGCCCCCTCCCACATTTTTTCCGCGTTACAGCGGTTCCAATTTGGCCAGCCGTTCTTCCAACAGTGCAATGCGCGCTTCGAGTTCTTCGATGCGTTCGACAGACACGCCACTGACACCCCCGCGCTCCATCGGATTGCCTCGCGCCGCGATAATCGCCTCGATATCCTGCGGATCGCCCAATGCATGGGTATAACGATCTTCGCGCTGGCCGGCCTGGCGCGGCACCAGCAACGCCAGCCCCCGCGCAATCAGGCGTTCCAGTTGGTGCACGACCTGCTCGGCATCTTCGAAATCGTGCATGCGCCCGCTGCGGGTCAGCAACTCATTGACAGTCTGCGGCCCGCGTAGAAACAGCAGCCCGGTCAGGATCACCTGGGCCGGCACCAGTTCCAGCGCCTTGTCCACGCGGTGTTCCCAGCGGTCGGCGCGGCTGCCCATCACCAGGCGGGTGAAACCCTGGCCTTCGAGTGCGCGCAGGCTCTGGCCGACCTGGCCCGGGCTCAGGTTCATGACCGGCTCGCGGCTGGTCTTCTGGTTGCAGGCCAGCACCAGGGCGTTGAGGGTCAAGGGGTAGGTTTCCGGGTTGGTCGCCTGTTTTTCGATGAGGCAGCCCAGGATGCGGATTTCCGTGCTGTTCAGGCGCGGCTCAGGGGTGTCGGTGTCGTGCTCGGCGGTCATCGCGCGTTCCCTATGCAGTGGAGGTCCTTAGCCTAATCCTGAAAAATTAAAAGACAAGCGCCCGGCATGTCTATAATCGCCGCTGGTTCAAACCGTGCCATAACCATGAGACTGCCATGACTATTTCCCTGTACGCCGCCTCCATCCCGGTCTTCAAGCAAATGCTCACCGCCCTGAGCGGTGTGTTGACCAAGGCCGAAGCCTACGCCAGCGCCAAGAACATCGAACCGAACGCCTTGCTTCAAGCGCGCCTGTTTCCGGACATGTTCCAACTGGTGCGCCAGGTGCAGATCGCCGTCGACTTCGCCAAGGGGGTTTCCGCGCGCCTGGCCGAGATCGAAGTGCCTAAGTACGAAGACAGCGAAGTGACCTTCGCCGACCTGCAAGCGCTGATCGCCAAGGTTTTGGCCTTTGTCGACACCATCACCCCGGAGCAGATCGACGGCAAGGAAGGCATCGAGATCGTCACTCGCCCTGGCACGCCGAAAGAGAAGCGCTTCAGCGGCCAGTCCTACCTGCTGACCTACGGCCTGCCGCAGTTCTTCTTCCACGTCACCACCGCTTACGCGCTGCTGCGCCATAACGGCGTGGAAGTGGGCAAGCGCGATTACATGGGCGCTTTCTAAGCACGCATAAAAAAACCGGGACGATTCCTAAAGGAACCGTCCCGGTTTTTTTGTGCGCGACTGTTAAGCCGGCTGTTCTTCCTTGCCCAGGCAAGCGGCGGCGGTGAACAACACATCGGTGGACGAGTTAAGCGCGGTTTCCGCCGAATCCTGCAACACACCGATGATGAAACCGACCGCTACCACCTGCATCGCAATCTCACTGGGAATGCCGAACAGGCTGCACGCCAGCGGAATCAGCAACAACGAACCGCCTGCCACGCCGGAAGCACCGCACGCACAGATGGCCGCGACCACGCTGAGCAGCACGGCAGTGGGCAGGTCGACGGCAATGCCCAGGGTATGCACGGCGGCCAGGGTCAGCACGGTGATGGTGATCGCCGCGCCGGCCATGTTGATGGTGGCACCGAGCGGGATCGACACCGAGTAGGTGTCTTCATGCAGGCCCAGGCGTTTGCTCAATGCGAGGTTCACCGGGATATTCGCTGCCGAACTGCGAGTGAAGAATGCGGTGATGCCGCTTTCGCGCAGGCACATCAGCACCAGCGGGTAGGGGTTGCGGCGCAGTTTCCAGAACACGATGGCCGGGTTGATCACCAGCGCCACGAACAGCATGCAGCCGATCAGCACCACCAGCAGGTGGGCGTAGCCGAGCAGGGCGCCGAAGCCGGAAGTGGCCAGGGTCGAGGCAACCAGGCCGAAAATGCCCAGCGGTGCAAAGCGGATCACCACACGCACGATCAGGGTCACGCCGTTGGACAGGTCTTCCAGCACCGCCCGCGTGGTCGGCGCCGCGTGGCGAATGGCAATGCCCATGCCGATGGCCCACGCCAGGATGCCGATGAAGTTGGCATTCATCAGCGCGCTGATCGGGTTGTCCACCACGCTCAGCAACAGGCTCTGCAACACTTCGCCGATACCGCCGGGCGCGGTCACCGCTACGTCATGGGTCGCCAGCACCAGCGAAGAGGGGAACCACATGCTCGCAACTACCGCCACCACCGCGGCGGCAAAGGTGCCCAGCAGGTACAGGAACAGAATCGGCTTGATATGGGTTTCCTGGCCATGTTTATGGTTGGCGATGGATGCCATCACCAGCACAAACACCAGGATCGGTGCGACGGCCTTGAGTGCCGCGACGAATACCTTGCCGATGAACCCGGTAGCCTTGGCCGCCTCGGGCAACAGCAAGGCCAACAGGATGCCGGCGATCAGGCCGATGACGATTTGCGTGACCAGGCTGACGCGGGCCAGTCGTTGCAGGAGAGAGGGGGCAGCAGTCATAAACACTTGTCTCTGGTTTTTTTTAGGGCGCAGCTACTGACTCGGAAAGGGCTGTAGGACGCGGATCGCGAAGTCTAGCATGCTGTGGGAAAAGTCCCTGGCGGTGCGGCATTGCGTCACCCGCTTGCCCAGGCCTTGGCCAAATCCGGACATACTCTGTTAAGATTCTGTCCTCTCATCTTTCCTCTCTGTCAGCGGGCCCTTCGGGCTGTCGTTGATGTCGTCGTTTCTGGAGTTTTCATGTTGTTTCCCATCCTCCTGCTGTCGGCCGCCGGCTTTACCGTGCTGACCACAGAATTCGTGATCGTCGGCCTGTTGCCGTCCATCGCCCGCGACTTGAACGTCACTGTGTCCCAAGCCGGGCTGCTGGTGACCTTGTTCGCATTTACCGTGGCGGCGTTTGGTCCGTTTCTGACGGCGTATTGCGCACGTTTCCCACGCAAGCGCCTGTTTATCAGCATCCTGATCCTGTTCGGTGTGGCCAATACCGTGGCGGCCCTGGCACCGAATATCTGGGTGATGGCGCTGGCACGGTTGATCCCGGCCCTGGGTTTGCCAGTGTTCTGGGCCCTGGCCAGTGAAACCGCCGTGGACATCGTCGGCCCTGAGTTCGCTGGCCGAGCGATTGAAAAAATCGGCTTCGGTATTGTCTGTGCCACGGTGTTCGGCATTCCGGTGGGCACGCTGATTTCGGATATGTTCGGCTGGCGCAGCGCGTTTGCCATCCTCGCGGTGATCGCGCTGGCCAAGGCTTTGCTGCTGTTTATCTACCTGCCGGTGACCCAACCGAAGAACGATGAAGTGACGTTGCGCTCGCAGTTCAAGATCCTGCGCAACCCGCTGATGCAGGGGCATATCCTGCTGTCGATCCTGGTGTTCAGCGGCATGTTCACCGCCTACACCTACCTGGCGGACATCCTCGAGCGCCTGGCCGGGTTCGACGGTACGCTGGTGGGCTGGTGCCTGATGGGCTTCGGTGCGGTCGGTCTGATTGGCAATTCGCTGGGCGGGCGTGCGGTGGATCGTCACCCGTTGATCGCCTCCATGGTGTTCTGCGGCTTCATGATCGCAGGCATGGTGGCGCTGGTCCCGGCGATTCATTCGACCATCGGCCTGGCGGCGGCGATGGCCGTGTGGGGCGTGACCCAGGCGGCGATGTTCCTGGTCAGCCATGTGCGCCTGATGAAGGCTGCACCCCATGCGCCGGCGTTTGCCGCGTCGCTGAACATCGCCGGGGCCAACCTGGGCATCGGCCTGGGCGCCATGGTTGGCGGGCACGTGATCGACACCCTCGGCCTGGGCAGCCTGGGCTTTGCGGCGTCCGGGTTTATCCTGGTGTCGATCCTGCTGGCGTTGTGGCTGATGACCGCCAGGCAACCGCTCGCCTCCGGCGCCTGAGCCGTCAGGGCAGGGTGGTGAACAGCTCGCGCCGGGCGCCTTCGGTAATCGCCACGATGCCGGGGTGCTTGACCTTGCGCTCCACCGAGATCGCGTAGAACGATTCGGTCACGGCCACGGTCTGGCCAATCAGCGCCACGCCGTACTGGCGCACCACCTCGTCGGCAATCACGCTGGGGGCGATAAAGATCCCGCTGCCGGATTGGCCGAATGCCTGCATCAAGGCGCTGTCGTCGAACTCGCCGATGATCTTCGGTTGAATCTGTTGTTCGGCAAACCAGCGCTGCAAACGGCTGCGTACCACGGTTTCCGCGCCCGGAATCAACAGCGGCGCGCCGTGCAGGCACTGTGGGAAATCCCCTCGGTGTTCGTCAGCCAACACCTGGGTGGCGAAAAAACTGATGCCGCATTCGCCCAACTTCTGGCTGTAGCCTTTGATGTCCAGGTGCGTGGGCATGGGGCTGTCGGAAATCACCAGGTCAAGGCGCTGGATCGCCAGGTCGGCGAGCAGGCGTTCGAGTTTGTCCTCACGGCAGGTGATGCGGATCGGCTCGCTCAACTCCATGGTCGGTGCGATCAGCCGGTAGACGATAGACTTGGGCACCACGTCCGCCACGCCGACGCGGAACAGGATCTGCTGTTCGTCGGGCTGCGCGCGCAGCATGGCCTCCAGTTCATTACCGGTCTGGAACATCTGCTCGGCATAGGGCAGGGCCTGGCGCCCGGCTTCGGTCAGTTCCAGTTGGCGGCCGACGCGCTGAAACAGCGCGATACCGAAGGTTTGCTCGAGCAGGCTGATCTGCCCGCTGATGGTCTGGGGCGTGAGGTTCAACTGCTCGCACGCACGCACGATGCTGCCGGTCTTGGCCACCACCCAGAAGTAGTGCAGTTGTCGGTAATTGAGCATGGCAGCCTTCACTTCGTAAAAAACGAAGTATACGCGAGAAAAATACGAATTTTCCTGAACTGTTTGCCTGCATAGAATGCGTCGCTATCGCGGGGCCACTATTTGGACCCAAGGGTTCTAACGAGGAAGACATCATGAAACTCAATTCCCTGGGCGCGGCATCCTTGCTTGCGCTTTCATTGGTAGTGATCAGCGGTTGCGATCAGGTCGAGAAAAGCGCGCAGCAGGTACTGGGCAAGGCCACCGAATCGGCCAAGCAAGCCATCGATGACACCCACAAGGCTGCCGAACAGGCATTGAGTGAAGCGACCAACGGCCTGATCAACCCGCAGAAAAAGGATGATCAGGAAGAGAACGAAACCGAATCGAACAGTAAAGAAGCCTAATTTCCGCTCAACGTCAGGACTGACCTATGGATTACCTTTTACAACTGGCCGCCAGCCCCACCGCCTGGATTGCCCTGGCAACCCTGATCGTGATGGAGATCGTGCTGGGCATCGATAACCTGATCTTCATCTCGATCCTCACCAACAAGTTGCCGGAGAAGCATCGGGCCAAGGCGCGACGCATCGGTATCAGCATGGCGTTGGTGTTGCGGTTGGGCCTGCTCAGCACCATCGCGTTCATCGTGCAGCTGACGGCGCCGGTGTTCGAAGTGTTCGGCCAGGCCTTTTCGTGGAAGGACATGATCCTGATCGCCGGTGGCCTGTTCCTGGTGTGGAAGGCCACCACCGAAATCCATCACAGCATGGACCCGGAACCCGAAGAGAAGGAAACCAATGCTGGCAACGTGGTGGCCATCGGTTTTGCCGCGGCCATCGGGCAGATCCTGTTGCTCGACCTGGTGTTCTCCATCGACAGCATCATCACCGCCGTGGGCATGACCGAGCACTTGCCGATCATGATCATTGCCGTGGTGACCTCGGTGATCGTGATGCTGGTGGCGGCCGAACCGCTGGCCAAGTTCATCAACGACAACCCGACCGTGGTGATGCTGGCCCTGGGCTTCCTGATCATGATCGGCATGACCCTGATCGCCGAGGGCTTCGGCGCCCATGTACCGAAAGGCTACGTGTATGCGGCCATGGCGTTCTCGGCGGCTATCGAATGCTTGAACATTGCCCGGCGTAACCGCCACCAGCGTTTGCTCGCTGCCCGGCAGTAACCGCTGAAACCAAACGGCCGGCTGCGCTCAGATGAGCCCAGCCGGCTTTTTGCTGTCTGTTAGAATTCGCGCACTTGATAGCGTGAGGTCCTACATGAACGAGCCGATTCGTCTTACCCAGTACAGCCACGGCGCGGGGTGTGGCTGCAAGATATCGCCCCAGGTGCTGGAAGTGATCCTTGCCGGCAGCGGCGCACAGAACCTCGACCCCAAGCTGTGGGTGGGCAACGCTTCGCGTGACGATGCGGCGGTGTACGCCATCGACGACGAGCGCGGCGTGGTCTCCACCACCGACTTTTTCATGCCGATTGTCGATGATCCCTTCGATTTCGGCCGGATTGCTGCCACCAATGCCATCAGTGATATCTACGCCATGGGTGGCGATCCGCTGATGGCCATCGCCATTCTGGGCTGGCCGGTGAACGTACTGGCGCCGGAGATTGCCCGCGAAGTGATCCGCGGCGGCCGCTCGGTGTGCGACGCAGCCGGGATTCCTCTGGCGGGCGGGCATTCCATCGACGCCCCGGAGCCGATCTTCGGCCTGGCCGTGACCGGCATCGTGCAAAAGCGCCATATGAAGCGCAACGACGCAGCCACCGCCGGTTGCCGGTTGTATCTCACCAAGCCCATCGGCATCGGCATCCTCACCACCGCCGAGAAGAAGGGCAAATTGCGCGAGGCGGATATCGGCCTGGCCCGGGACTGGATGTGCACCCTGAACAAGCCCGGCAGCCGTTTCGGCAAGTTGGCGGGGGTGACCGCAATGACCGATGTCACCGGTTTCGGCTTGTTGGGCCACCTGGTGGAAATGGCTGACGGCAGCGGCCTGACGGCGCGCATCGAGTACAACAAGGTCCCACGCCTGGCCGGGATCGAGGACTACCTGGACCAGGGGTGCATGCCCGGCGGCACCTTGCGCAACTTCGACAGCTATTCGAGCAAGCTCGGACGCCTGCAGGAGCTGCACAAGCGCGTACTGTGCGACCCGCAGACCAGCGGCGGCCTGTTGATCGCCGTCACGCCCGAGGGCGACGCCGAATTCCACCGCATGGCGGCTGAACTGGGCCTGGTCCTGGAACCTATCGGCGAGCTGCTCGAACGACAGACCCACGCGGTTGAGGTGATTTGATGGCAACCGATATCACCGACTACCGCGACATTTTCCTCAATGATCGGCCAATGATGGATACCCGCGCGCCGATCGAGTTCACCAAGGGCGCGTTCCCGGGGGTGATCAACCTGCCGCTGATGACCGACGACGAACGCCAGCGCGTCGGCACCTGCTACAAGCAGCAGGGCCAGCAGGCCGCCATCGTGCTCGGGCATGAGCTGGTGTCCGGCGCTATCAAGGCCGAGCGTATCGAGCAGTGGGCGCGGTTCGCCCAGGCCAACCCCGAGGGTTACCTCTACTGTTTCCGTGGCGGGCTGCGTTCACAGATCGTGCAGCAATGGCTCAAGACCGAAGCCGGCATCGAGTATCCCCGTGTCGGTGGCGGCTACAAGGCCATGCGCACCTTT
>Ga0070662_100000952_pt1 | contig 17734 bp, 14 predicted proteins | sample KBSC53metaG_FD_65648 | JGI IMG/M metagenome (GOLD analysis project Ga0070662, IMG submission 65648) | Corn rhizosphere microbial communities from Kellogg Biological Station, Michigan, USA - KBS C5-3 metaG | ecosystem: Host-associated > Plants > Roots > Rhizosphere > Soil ...
GCACGTACGCGGTCTTGACCGTGGTATAGAACTCTGCGGCATGCGGCCCCTGTTCGCGAGGGCCATAGCTCGACGCCTTCCGCCCGCCGAACGGAACGTGCGGATCGACGCCGGCAGTCGGCGCATTGACCATCACCATGCCCGCCTCCAGCTTCCTTTTAAAAAGTGATGCCATCTTCAGCGAGGTCGTACAAACGCCGGCCGATAGGCCGAACTCAGTATCGTTAGCAACCGCAAGAGCTTCTTCCGCATCGGCGACTTGGATCACCGCCGCCACTGGGCCGAAGACCTCCTCGCGATTGATCGTCATGTCGTTGGTGGTCGCGACGAATAGGGCAGGCTCCAGATAAAAGCCCGATTTCCCGTCGATCTGCTCACGGAAGTGGCCGCCCGTGAGCATTGCCCCCTCGCGACGGCCGATGTCGACATAGTCGAGATCCTCGCGCAACTGCGCAGCGTCCACAACCGGGCCAATGATCGTGCCAGGCTTGCGAGCATCGCCAACGCGCAGCGCCGACATCCGCGCCACCATCGCAGCAACGAAACGGTCATGAATTCCCTTCGTGACGACGAGCCGAGAACTCGCGGTGCAGCGTTGCCCCGTGGCGAAGAATGCACCGTTGATTGCACAGTCGACGGCGAGGTCAAGGTCGGCGTCGTCCAAAACAACGAGCGGGTTCTTTCCCCCCATCTCCAGTTGAAACTTGGCCATCGGGCCTTTGCGGCTCACACAAGCCGCGGCAATGCGACGGCCCGTTACTTCGGAGCCCGTGAAGGTGACGGCCGAGATCCGTGAATCCTCTAGCAGTACGTCACCTATCTCGCGTCCGCGCCCCATCACGAGGTTGAAGCAGCCGGCTGGCAGATCCGTGCGGCTCAGGATCTCTGCCAACGCCCAGGCCGATGCGGGAACCAGGTCCGCCGGCTTGAACACGACTGCGTTGCCGTGAGCCAGCGCCGGTGCGATCTTCCACGCGGGAATCGCTATCGGGAAATTCCACGGCGTGATGATGCTCACGACGCCGACCGGCTCTCGCGTGACCTCGACGCTGATACCCGCTCTGACGGAACCCGCGAGCCCTCCGTGGATGCGCAGCGCTTCACCGGCAAAGAACTTGAAGATTTGCGCAGCTCGCAGCACCTCTCCTCGCGCATCTGCGAGCGTCTTGCCTTCTTCGCGGGCCAGTAGGTCGGCCAGCTCGCTGTGGCGCGCGAGGATTTCGCTGCCGACCTTGTCCAAGACCTCGGCCCGTTGCTGGGGCGTGCTCTCCGCCCACCGTGGCGCCGCCGCGTGTGCGGCCGAAATCGCTTCGGTCGCCTGGAAGCGGCTCGCCCGTGCGTAGGCGCCGATCACGTCACGGGTGTCGGAAGGATTGATGTTTTCGGCGCAGTCGTCGCCCTTAACCCACTCACCCGCAATGAAGTTGCGCTTCACGTCGCTGCCCTCGGATATAGACCGTGAGTCTGTCCGAACAAACGCGTCAGGCCGAGCAACGCGTCGATCGAGGGAGTGGGCTCTCCAAGACGCTGCGCGATTTCCTGGACTGCGGTGACGATTCCGTCGAGTTCGATCTCGCGACCAGCCTCGACGTCCTGAAGCATCGAGGTCTTGAACGCGCCAAGCTTCGCCGTGACCGCGTGGCGATCCTCCGGACTCTGTTCGATGGCGCAGCCGATCCGTGCGCCGACGGCCGATGCCTCCTGCATGGCACGCGAGCAAAACGATCGCACCATTGAATCCCCCAGAATCCTGTCGATGGTCGCGCCTGTGATGGCGCTCACCGGATTCATCGTCAGATTGCCCCACAGCTTGTACCAGACGTCATAGCGGACATTTTTGGAATGAGTCAAGTCGAAGCCGGCGTGCGCCAGAAGGTCTGCGATACGCTCAGCGCGATCGCTGTGTCCACCGCGTGGCTCACCGACGATCAGGCCCTGCCCCATCTTGTGCTGAACAAGGCCGGGCGCGAGCGAGAAGGTGCTGGCATGGACCACGCACCCGACGATCTGTTCGAACGGGATAGAGGCTGCGATCGAGCCGCCAGGGTCAACGCTCTGCAGCGGGTGCTCGAATCCCGGCAAGCCCTCACAGAACCACCAAGGCACGCCGTTCATGGCCGGCAACACGACGGTCTGAGGACCGAGAAGCGGACCCATGCTGCGCGCGACAGCGGGCAGCGCCGGCCCCTTGACCGCGATGACGACGAGATCCTGAGGTCCGAGAGCGGCCGGATCATCGCTGACCTGCGCAACGGGCGCCTGGATGAGTCCGTCGGTGGTGTTCATCCGCCATCCGTGCTTCGCGAGGGCACCTAATGTCGCCCCCCTCGCGACGGCGCTGACCTGCGCTCGGCCTGCCGCGGCCAGCCTAGTGCCGAAGAATCCCCCGATCGCGCCAGCGCCCACGATACAGACCTTCATTGCGGCGACTCCTGTTTTGCCATGCGCAGGTTGACTTTGAAATGTTCCGGGACGCGCTCGTCGAAGCCCAGCGCGACTCTTCGAACCTCGGGTGTGTCGGTTGGTGCATGTCCCACGCCGAGTGCGGCAGCGCGCGGTGCATCGATCGCCGTGACGGTGCCGGCGATCCGGCCCAGGCCAGTGATCTCGCACTCGACGAGATGTCCTGGATCGACGCTGCGTGAATGGCAGGGCGTGCCCATCAAGATCACATCGCCTGGCAGCAGCGTGATGTGTCGCGCGATATCCGCGATGACATAGTGCGGCCCCCAGATCGTCTCATCGCCGATGTGCGCTTCCTGGACAACCCGGCCGTTCACATACGTTCGCAGGGTCTGCTCGAAAAGGTTCACACCTCGAACGATGCCCGGCCCGATCGGCAGCAGGGTGTCCGCACCTTTGACGCGCAGCATTGAACCCTGGTCCGTGTCCCGGAAGTCCTGCAAGCCCATGTCCAGCGCGGGACAGAAGCCTTCTATGTAATCCCAAGCCTCGTCCGGCGTCACGTTGCGGCAGGTGCGGCTGATCACGACCGCGTACTCGCCTTCGTAGTTGAGGTACTGGCAATCCGCCGGCTTGAGGATTTGGCCTCCATGACCGTTCAGCGAGGTTGTCGGTTTGGTGAAGTAGGTCGGCGACTCGGTCGGCTTCGGCTTGTTGCGCGTCTCGACGCTGCGCGAGCTGTACGAGATATGGACGGCGATGATCTTCGACGGTGTTACAGGCGGCAGGTAGGCCGCCTTGTCCGCGTCGATCAGACGGCCGTCATCCAGCCGCAACAACCCTGCGTCCTCACCTTCCTCGACCAGTGTGCCCCAGAAAGCGCTTCCGCCGATCAGCGCCCGGCGGCGCTCTACGCGCGGTCCGCGCATGATGGATGGAATCGCCTTGAGCGGAAACTCGAAGTTCATGAACCTGCTCCTTGAGAAGCCATGGCGAACTCGGTGCCGCTGTTGTGTATGGCGCGCAGATGCGGCTGCGTGTCGAACCAAACATGGATGTTTCCGGTGCCGCGGGCATTCTCGTAGTCCGATAGCGGTTGCCCCTTGGCACGGCATTCGGCACCGCCGAGCGCGCCGAGCATCTGCAGGTAGTGCGCACCGAAGGCTTCCCACGGTTTGCGGCGGTAGTCCTCGTCCCAGCGTTCCAGGATCAGGTCGTGCCGGCCTTCGCCCATCAGCCGGATTGCGTTCTTGTCGCTCTCCACGTTCTCGGGGCGCGAGACATTGCTTTCATGGAAGATACGCGGATGGTTCGGCCTCCAGTCGATGCCATTGAATTTGTGGCTCAGCGCGCCCGAGGCCAGCAGCACCACGCGGTGGTCGCTGCGCGCGATGGCCTCGCCGATGATCTTGCCAGAGTCGAGGAACTGCGGCCATTCGCAGTTCTGGCACGAGCTCACCGTCAGAACCGGCGTGTTCGACAGCTCGAGCTTCAGCTGCTTCACGAGGTTGATCGTGGGGTACTGGCGACCGAGGTCCGGATGATCTATCGCGCGGTGGTAGCCGCCACGCTCGCGCGAGACCGCCTCAATCGCGAAGGCGAGCTCGGGTTTGCCATGGTAGTCGTAGGGCACGCCATGGAGGTACCACGGCATCTCGTCCGAGAGGTACATGCCCTGGTAGTGCTGGCCGGCATCGACCAAGTGATATCCGGTGGTGAACCAGTGGCTATCGAAGATCATCACCACATCGGGCTGCACCGCTGCAATGCGCTCGCGTAGCCGGGCGTAGCCGGCGATCAGATCCGAGTCCTCGCCGGCGCCCTGTAGGCGGCGGAATTCCTCGCACTGCATCAGGCCCGGGTGGTGCGACACGACAGCCGCGCCAACAATTTGTCCCATTACTCTCTCCTAGAAATTAACGATGGCTGAAGCTCGCGCGGAACGGCTTCTTGGGCACGACGACGTCCTTGACGTCGCAGAAGAACTCGAAGCTCCAGTCGCCGCCTTCGCGGCCCACACCACTGCGTTTGATGCCGCCGAAGGGTGCGGCCAGGTCGCGGATGCCGAAGCTGTTGACCCAGATGAAGCCGGTGCGCACACGCTGGGCTACCTCGGTGGCATGCGCTGTTTCGCCGTAGCACACGCCGCCCAGCCCGTAGTCGGTGCCGTTGGCCATGGCGATGGCCTCGTCGTCGCTGGCGAAGGTCTGCAGAGTGAGCACGGGGCCAAATACCTCGTTCTGCACGATCTCGTCGTCCTGCTTCACCCCGGTGAGCATGGTGGGCTGGAAGAATTGGGCGCCGAAGGTATGCCGCTCCCCGCCCCACAGCAGTTCAGCGCCGTCGGCTACGGCCCGCTGCACGAAACCCTGCACGCGTTCCAGCTGGCGCGGGTGGATGATGGGCCCGACCTCGGTGCCTTCCTCGCGGGGATCGCCCACGATGAGCTTCTCGACATGGCTGCGCATGGCGGCCACGAAGCGCTCGGCAATCTTCTCGTGTACCAGGAAGCGGGTGCCCGCCAGGCAGACCTGACCGGCATTGCGGTACATCAGCGCACCGGTGGCGGCGGCCCCCTCGGGGTCGGCATCTTCCAGCACGATGAAGGGGCTCTTGCCGCCCAACTCCAGACTGCAGGGCGCCAGGTTGGCGCCCGCCGCCTGCGCGATAAATTTGGCCGTGGGCACGCTGCCGGTGAAGGACACGCGCGAGATGCGCGGATCACTCACCAACCGCGCTCCGGTGGTGGCGCCGGTGCCTTGCACCACGTTGAATACGCCGGGCGGCAGACCGGCCGCCTGGGCGCAGTCGGCCAGCAGCGAACAGGTCAGCGGGGCCCATTCCGGCGGCTTGAGAATACAGGTGTTGCCCGCGGCCAGCGCTGGGCCGAGCTTCCACGTGGACAGCATCAGCGGCGCGTTCCAAGGCGTGATGATCACCACCACCCCCGCTGGATCATGGCGCACGATGTGATGCGCTTGCTCGGTGTCGATCGGGCGGTCCTGCAGTTCGAGCGCATGTTGCGCGAACCAGCGAATGTTGAGCACGGCCCGAGGCACTACGCCGTGGCGCATGCGCGAGAGCAGCACGCCTGCGTCGATGCTCTCCAGCCGGCAGAAGTCGTCGGCGCGCTTGCCGATTTCTTCGGCGAAGCGCTCCAGGTAGGGCAGGCGCTCGGCCGCGGTCATGGCGCTCCAGGCCGGGAAGGCCCGCTGCGCGGCCTGCAGCGCGGCCTCGGTGTGGTCTTCAAGGCCTTCAGCGATCTGACCGAGCAGCCGCTGGTCGATCGGGCTGAAGAGGTCGAAGGTGGTGGCCGAAGGCACGCGCTGGCCGTCGATGTAGTGGTCGGGCGAGACCTTCACGCCCGCCACGTCTAACAGGGAAGGGGTCATTCAGAAAGCTCCATGGAAGTTGGCAGCAGCTTGCCGGGGTTCATGAGGCCGAGCGGATCGAGCGCAACCTTTATGGCGCGCATCAGTTGTCGTTCGACCGGCGATTTGTGACGGGCAGCCTCGTCGCGGCGCAGCACGCCCAGTCCGTGCTCGGCCGAAATCGAGCCGCCATGGGCCATGACCGCGTCGTGCACGCAGCGGTTGATAGGGCCTTCCAGCCCCTCGAAGGTGGCGCGGTGTGCCGGGCCAAGCCGGTCGCCCGCGGGCGACAGGTTGTAGTGCAGGTTTCCGTCGCCCAGGTGGCCGAAGATGACCAGCCGCTCGCCGGGCCAGCGGCGCGCGATCTCCACACTCATGGAATCAATGAAGTCTGCGATTCGCGAGATCGGCAGTGCGATGTCATGCTTGATGGTGCGGCCTTCGGCGCCCTGGGATTCGGAGATGTCCTCGCGCAGCGCCCATAAGGCCTGGAACTGCGCAAGGCTGGCCGAGAGGGCAGCATCGGTGGCCAAGCCGGACTCCAGCGCCTCGCCCAGCAATTCCTCCATGGTGCCGACGGCATGGGTCTCGTCGCGGGTGTCGCTCACCTCCAGGAGGACGTACCAGGGCGAGCGTTTGGCCAGGGGAAGGCGCGCGCTTTCAACGTGCTTTTCTACCAGCGCAATGCAGGTATCGCTCATCAGTTCGAACGCGGTAAGCGCCGGGCCCAGCCGCGCTTGAGCCTCTTGCAGCAATGCGGTCGCGGCCGCCGGTTCAGGCACGGCCACGAAGGCCGCAACCTGAGCGGCCGGCAGTGGATGCAGTTTGAGCACTGCCGAGGTAATCACGCCCAGCGTGCCCTCGCTGCCTACGAAGAGATCACGCAGGTCGTAGCCGGTATTGTCCTTGCGCAAGCCCCGCAAGCCGTTCCAGAGCTCTCCCTGTGCCGTGACGACCTCCAGGCCCAAGCACAGCTCGCGTGCATTGCCGTAGCGAAGCACCTGCACGCCGCCGGCGTTGGTGGCGAGGTTGCCGCCGATGGTGCAAGTGCCCTCGGCTGCCAGGCTTAGCGGGAACAACCGGCCGGCTTCCAGTGCAGCCTCCTGCACCTGCTGTAGCGTGACCCCAGCTTCCACCTCAATCGTGTTGTTGACGGGATCGATGGCGCGCACCTTGTTCAAGCGCGTCAGCGACAGTACCAGCGAGCGGCCGCTCGCATCGGGCGTGGCGCCACCTGAAAGTCCCGTGTTGCCCCCCTGCGGAACCACCGCCACGAGATGCGTGTGACACCAGCGCACTACGGCAGCTGCGTCGGCCGCTGTGTTCGGCTGGGCTACGGCCAGAGCTTGGCCAGTCCACTTGCGCCGCCAGTCGGTAAGGAAGGGCGCCTTGTCCTCGTCGGTGACAAGCAGCCGGCCCGAAAAGGTTCGGCGCAGATCGTCCAGTTCTATTTGCATGGTCAGTAGCCTGACGAGTTGCCGGCAACGGTCGCAGGTGCGACCTTGAAGCGGCGGACGAGCGCACGGCTGGCCTGGGCCAGCAGCGTGGCGTCCACGCCCACGGCGATGAAGCGCGCGCCCAGGCCGATATAGTGGCGCGCCAGAGTTTCGTCCACGGCAAGGATGCCCGGCGCCTTACCAGCCGCCTGGATGCGGGCAAATGCGTGCTCAATGGCTGCCCGCACCTCTGGATGGCCGGGCTGGCCGAGCAGGCCCATGGAGGCGGACAGGTCCGCTGGGCCGATGAACACCCCGTCCACACCCTCCACCGCCGCGATTTCGTCGATGCGTGCTAGCGCGGAGGTTGTCTCCACTTGGACTAGCAGGCACATCCGCGCGTTGGCCGTCTGCAGGTACTGCGCGTCCGCCCCCCAGCGCGAGGAGCGCGCCAGGCCGCTACCAACGCCGCGGATGCCGTGGGGCGGGTAGCGCATCGCCTGCACCAAGGCACGGGCCTGGGCGGCGTCTTCCACCATGGGTACCAAGAGCGTTGTGGCGCCGATCTCCAGCACTTGCTTGATTAGCGCCGCATCGCCGTGCGGAATGCGCACCACGGGATGGACCGGGTAGGGCGCTACGGCCTGCAGCGTGCCCAGCATAGAGCGCAGGTCGTTGGGCCCGTGCTCGCCGTCCACCAACAACCAGTCGAAGCCGGCGACGGCGCACACTTCAGCGGTGTAGGGCTCGGCTAGACCCAGCCAGAGGCCGATCTGCGCGTCGGATCGGGCCAACGCCGCCTTGAAGGGGTTGATGACGGCCGAGCTCATCACACGAACTTCAGGGAGATGGCGCCGAGCGGGCCGTAGTCCGCATGGAAGGTGTCGCCCGCTGCGCAGTGCACCGGCCGCGTGAAAGAGCCGCCCAGCACGATCTGCCCCGCCTCCAGGCCTTCGCCGTGCAGCGCCAGCTTGTTGGCCAGCCAGGCCACGCCGTTGCCCGGATGATTGAGCACCGCGGCGCCCAGGCCCGATTCCTCGATGACGCCGTTCTTGAAAAGCAACGCGCCGGCCCAGCGCCAGTCCACCTGGTCGGGCCGCATCGGCCGCCCGCCCATCACGATACCGGCGCTTGCGGCGTTGTCGGCGATGGTGTCCAGCACCGTGCGAGGTGCCTTCGTCACGCGGTCGAACTGCTCGATGCGTGCGTCGATCAGCTCCAGCGCCGGCACTACATAGTCGGTGGCATTGAGCACGTCGAACAGGGTCACGCGGGGGCCGCGCAGCGGCTTGGCGAGGATGAAGGCGAATTCCACCTCAAGCCGCGGAACCAGGAAGCGGGCCGCCTCCAGTTCGCTACCGTTTTCGATCACCATGCTCTGCAGCAGTACGCCATAGTCGGGCTCGGTGATCTGCGACGCGATCTGCATAGCACGTGAGGTCAGACCGATTTTGCGACCGACGATGGTCTCGCCCGCAGCCAGCTTCAATGTCGTCCATTCGCGCTGGATGGCATAGCTGTCGGCGACGGTCATGCCCGGCAGCTGCTTGCTGAAATGCGTGACAGGCCGGCGGCTGCGCTCGGCCTCAATGAGTTCGTGCGCGAGTGCGCGGTACTGTTCTCGGTGGTCTGTCATGGGTTGTCTCCTGCGCGGGCCGGCACTAGCGGCAAGTGGGCGTGTTGATGCAGCAGAGTCTCGGCAAGGCACTGCCTCCACACAAGCAATGGATTTCGGGCAATGATCAAGCAACGCTTGATAATCGGCAGATGGCCCTCACCCGCTATACCCTGCGCCAACTCGAAGCCTTCGTCGCCGTGGCCGAGCAACACAGCTTTTCCGGTGCAGCGCAGTCCCTGGGCCTCTCGGCCCAGGCCGTCAGCCAACTGGTGGCCGAACTGGAGACAGTGCTCGACTTCCGGCTCTTCGACCGCACCACGCGGCGCGTGAGTCTGTCCAGTGCCGGGCAGGACTTCCTCGGCCCGGCCGAGACCGTGCTGCGCCATGTGCAGGCGGTCGACCGCGCTGCGTCGGACGTGCGCAACCGGGCAGCCGGCATCGTGCGCGTGGGCGCGCCGCTGGTGCTGGCGGGCACGGCTGTGCCTGCCGCCATCCGCGCGTATCAGGCACTGCGACCCCGTGTGGTGGTGCGCGTGAAGGATCTGCCGGTCGATCAGTTGGTGGACGCCGTGCAGGTCGGCGACGTGGATCTGGCCGTGGGCCCCGACCGCCCCACCGGCGAGGGCGTGCGCTGCGACGTGATGTTCGACAGCCGCTGGGTGCTGTGGTGCGCGTCGGCGCATCCGCTGGCGCGCCGGCGGCGGCTGCGCTGGGCCGACCTGCGCGGTCATGCGCTGGTGGCCGCCGGCCGCGACCACGAGCGTAGCGTGTCACAGATGCATGTCAACGCGCCTGAAGGTGAGCGCATCGAGCCGGTGGACGTGGTGGACAACATCTCCACGGCGCTCGGCATCGCAGCGCAAGGACTGGCCGCCACGCTGGCGCCGGCCTACGTGGGTGTGATAGCGAAGCCGCTTGGACTGGAAATGCGGCGCGTGATTGAGCCCGAAATAGTGCGCAAGGTCTGCCTATATCAGCCGACGGCGCGGAAGCTTTCACCGGCGGCTGAGGGCTTCGCGCAGCATTTGGCACAGTGGCTACGAAACTGGCCGAAGCAGGGTGCACGCTGAGGCCTTGCCTTAGCGAGGGCCTACCTTCGCGACGTGTGAACTGATGTCAAGTTCACCAGCGAAACACCCGAAGATCCATCAGCGATGTAGGACGCGCCATGAAGATGGCAATCAATCGTTGCAAGAAACAAGACGGAGAGTATCGTTTCACAGAACTCCTGCGCGGACTTCACCCCGATTTCACTCGAGTCACCCACACTGCCTCTCGACAGTGGTTCGGCGCTGGTAGAGGCCAGGGAGAAAAAAAGCCGCTCAGGGAACCGCCTCGATGCCGACCGCTGTCACTTTTCATGCCCGGACTTGAAGGTCCGGCGGCAAAATTGCAGCGTTGCAATGGAACGGCACAATGCGCCCATGCCAAATATCGCCTCGATCCTCAAAGCTGAAATCTCCCGCGTTGCTCGCAAAGAAGTGCGCGCCGAGATCGAAACGCTCAAGAAAGCATCGGTCGCGCATCGCGCATCGATTGCCGAGCTACGTCGCCAAGTGAATGCGCTCGAGAAAGAATTGCGCCGTGTTGCGAAGAGCGCGACGCGCTCCACCATAGTGCCTGATTCGGCCAATGAAGCTGCAGAAGGTACGAAGCGTCGATTCAGCGCAACCAGGCTGGCGGCACATCGCGCAAAGCTTGGGCTCTCCGCAGCGAGCTATGGGCAGTTGGTTGGCGTGTCCGGGCAGACGATCTATCACTGGGAACAAGGCAAGGCACGCCCGCGAGCGGCGCAACTCGAAAATCTTGCGGCCGTAAGGGACCTCGGTGCACGCGAAGTTTCCGAGCGCCTGGCCGAGTCATGAACACCCATGAGCGAGCTGCGTGTTCATCCGATTCTTGGGGATTTCTACCGCATTGACGGCGGGCGTTGGCGCATTGACAGACTCCTTCCCGAAATTGGATCCACCGTTCGCATATTTGGCGCTGGCGAAACACCAACGCAGGAACAGCTGAATATTGCTCATCGGGTCGCTGGATGGCTTCCGCAATTGCTCTCAGCAGCAGGTCTAGGCAAGCCGCCCTCGGACGACGTGCCTGCTGATTGGGAGAGGACTTTGCAGAAACCGGGCATCAGATGGATCAGCATTGCCGCCGATGGCTCTGCGAATCTGGGCTTGAATGGCTACCAAGATGGCCAGTACTATGTCGCTCCTCTATTGGAGCTATCACCTGATTTGTCAGTGATATCTGCGAGTTGGGGCGTCTGATGTCCGATTCACTGTTCACAGCGTTCCTGAGGACGATAATCATAAAACTCACCGACCGTCATAGCTGCGGCTCACTCGATTTGCCTCGACCAGAAGTGCTTCTTGCTTCGCGAGCTCACTCTTGTAGACATCGCGGATCTTGAAGAACTCGGTCGTCGAATTCTCTCCAGCAGTTTTCACCAATCCTCTGACTGTTGGAACACGTATACAAGCGAGCTGGAATGCCTTCACGTCGAGATCAACTGGCGTTGGCTCTAGACAAGCCTTTGTGGCCGCAGAGAGCTTCGCATCAAGGTCTTTCCAATCCCTCATGGATTTCTCATACGCGTGCCGCACTTCGATGTGCGGGTGCTCTGTGCCGTCAATTTTCGAGTGGAGCATTGACGAGCTCAACTGGGTTCTACGACCGCCGGCTTCGCCACCACTGCCAGGTGTTGCTCTCAATTTATCCAGCGTGCTTTCGAGCTTCGCGGTAGTGGCCTCATACTTCTTCGGATATGCAGCGTAGTTGCGATAAGTGAAGCTTCCATTTTCGACATAGGAAGAGGCACCACTCAAGATGCCATGGAGTGACTCAACCCGCCTTTTCAGATTGCGCTCTTGTTGCTCTCGGCTCTTCTGCAGCTCACCAGCAGCAATGGCTTGTTGAGCCCCCTGGCGAAGTGCTGCCAACGCTCTTGCTTCGTCTTCTTCCGTGCCGGCGCGCAGGTTCGCACGCAAGCCTGTGGCCCCACTGATTTGTATTCCTCCAGGTGTGCGCTTCCCTGAGACCACAATGTTGTCGCCGTTGGCCCAACCCGCTTCAATCCTTCCCACAAACTGCTCACCATTGGCAGCGCCACTCAGTGGAACATCTAGGGTGTTGAGCTTGTTGTCTTTGTCGACAGATACTTGCTTGAAGCGACCGACGATGGTGCCGCCCTGGGACTCCACGAGCTGAACATAGAAGCTCACGCCAGGACCACCACCCACATACGTGCCAGACCAGGTGGTCGACCAGGCAGGCGCAGTGAGCACAGCAAGTGCCAGGCCGAAAACAAAGGGTGAGCTCATTGTGTTCAGTTTCCGTTGTGGCCATGAAGTCGTGAGAGTAGTACTTCTTTCCAGTGTGCTTCGCGCTGGAGAACCTCCTCAGGCTTGGTGTGCGCGTCAGCAATCTCCAGCACAGAAAAATGAAAGTACTCAGCGCGCGCGGCGCCACCTTCACCGATGAGCTTTCGAAGGCGCACGTTTTCACCGTGACCGTTGAGGTAGACGCACCACCGCGACCATATGCCACCCGCACCAGTGGCACTGCCAACATAGAGCTTGCCAGTCAGCCCGTCCGAGATGAGGTAGACCCCAGCAACGTTCTCGAGTGCTGCCCGCCAAGACGGAGTCCCCTGGCGGACGATGACCGCGAGTTCGCTGAACGAAACATTCACTTTCTTGAAACCAGGGAAGTCGGCCAAGGGGATTTTGGCCGCTCGTACCTCTTGAACACGACAAGTTGGCGCAACGGTTTCACCATTTAGATACGTGCAATGCATCGGCAACGGGCTTGCCTTGTGCAATCTCTCTGACGAGCTGCGGAGGATCGGACGGACTGCACGCCAAGGCGCTCCGCATTGGACAAGCATTCAACAGGTCAACGGCGTTTGATCGGCACGGCCTTTGCGTTGGCCGCGAAGCTGTCCTTCGCCTAAAGGGGTTTCCCCTCTATGAAGCTCTGATCGATCTGTGCAAAATTTCGTCTATGTGAGAATTTGGCATAGCAAAAAGCAGCCGTCCTTCAAGGAGTGCCAGCCGGTGAATCAAAGCATCCATCGCTTTCAAGACATACATGCCCACGCGGTCTCGGTGCAGGAGTGGAACCAGACCTACAGCCAGATCACTGCGGGGTCGCTCGAGAGTTCACTCATGCAACTCACGAGTGCAAGATGCCATGTCTTTCGGGAGCAAATCAACCAGCGGGTGGTGCAGCACGGGGAGGCGCCGAAGGGCAGGGTGTGTTTCGCGGTGCCACTTGCGATCCCGGGGGCGATCCGGATGCAGGGACGCGAGGCGGACTACAGCAGCATCTTTTTTCTTCGTGGCGGAGAGGAGTTCATGTTCCACATGCCAACAGGCATGGACATGCTGGCGATTACCTTCGAGCGCGAATTCTTCGAAGCCGCGTTGGGCGACACCGCTTCGGCTAGCGAGATCCAGATCTTGCTTCGGCAACCAGTAATCAAGGTGCCGCCGCCGCGTCTTGCAGAGTGTCGCCAGCGTTTGCTCACGATGTTCTCCGAAGCGCTTGTCAACGAGGAGCTTGGCAATACGCAGGCGCGCGAGCGCGAGCTGGAACAGGCCATGCTGGATGAACTTCTGGTGCTGATGACCGACCCGGCCTGCGACAGGCGGCAGCGCAGCGGCAGCTCCACGCACAGTTTCATCGTTGAGAAGTGCCACAGATTGGCGATGTCGGAGACGATCAACGTGCCCAGCGTGATCGAGTTGTGCCAACGCCTTCAGGTGAGCCGGCGCACTGTCCAAAACAGCTTTCGCTTGGTCGCTGAGACTACGCCTTTGAACTACCTGCGCTCCGTGCGCCTGAACGGAGTACGTCGGACTCTCATGTCGACTCCGGCCTCCGAGCTTTCCATTGGCGACGCGGCCTCCCGATGGGGCTTCTTCCACCTGAGCCATTTCGCAGCGGAATACCAGGAACTGTTCGGTGTCCTGCCGTCCCAGACCAAGCGGGCGGAAGAGGCCCGGGCATACGCTGCCTGAAGCAGCGCGTCGAATCGTCGCGCTGGTGGCAGAAAGCACCTCCGGTGCCCACAGGATCGTGGAGTTCATTGGCGTCGCCGATGGCATCGCTCGCCAGAAGAGCAGTCTGCACGCCAGCCCATCATGTGCAGCACTCCCCGCCGCATACGTTCCCGGCCCTTTCTGGGCACGACGCGGCGTGGTGCACCGTTTAAAAGCTTGCCACCACCATCAGCTTGAGATAGGGATTGGCCTTGGCGCTGCCGCTTTGATTGCCCCCGTTGCCCTCGTATTTGCGAGGCTTGTAGATCCCAATGATCGGCGAGAAAGTCAGGTTCTTGGTGATGGCCCAATCCAGGTAAAGAGCCAATTCGCGCGCGTCCAGGTTTAGCGTCGAGCGGTCGGCGAGCGTCCTGAAGTCGAAGAACATCAGCGTCGCTGCCAGCTTCTCAAGCGGCCGAACGGTGAGTGCGACGTCGTGGATGCGGGTGTTGAAGTTGTACGAGAACGCATAGTTCGATGCGACCTCGCCCTGGTACCGCCCGCGGAAGCCACCCTGAAACAGGGAGTCGAATTCTTTCGAATACCGGGTGTAGCGGTAGCTCAGCGAAGGCTGCCATGCCACGTCGGAAAACGTATAGCCCGCCTCCGCGTACCATGCGTTGTCGTTGCGAGAGCGCTTCTTTTGGTAGGCGTACTCGAATGCGAAGTCTGCATCCGGAATTCCGGCGTTGCCGTCCGCGCGAATGCTATAGATCTTCATGCCCTTGCGCTCCAGACGCGTCGGTGAGATGGCGTATCGCTCATCGACGTCCAGGCCGCGGATGAAGGTGAATCCGACGGTGCCTTCGGGGGCGGTGTAGTCGAGCGTCCCGACCGCAATCTCCGTGTTGGCCTGCAGGCGCGTGTTCGACTTGAGCCACATCGCGCTTCCGTGCAGTCCCTCAGTGCCGCCCAGACGCAGGACAGCCGTCCTGGCGAACGCCAGGCGCTGGCCGAAGTAGTAGGCACCGCCGCGGTCATAGCGTCCATCTGCCAGGCCTTTGCCGGGATTCACGCCGTCGTCGTTGACCAGGAAGCCGGAGCCGGCTTTCACAACCTGGCGGCCCGCGGAAAAGTCGATTCCGTCCTTGCCCAATGCGGGAAACAAGTCACCCGACTTCCATCCCACGTACGCGTCCTCGAACCGTGTGCGGTGTTCCCGGCCTGTGGTAGTGCCGCCGGGGTCCCCGTCTCCCCATGTAGCCGTGCTGATCGCACTCAGTGCGCCGTAGAGCGTCCCGCTGCCGATCCGGTCGGTGGAGCCGTTCAGGCCGTACTTGGCGAAGCCCTCTTGCCATCGGAAACCGCCGGGTCGACCCACATAGTTGCGCCGGGTGCCGAACATGCCGTAGCCCGCTTTGAGCTCTGCGTTCAGAGTCGTTTCGCTTTCGGCGTAGAGTTCATAGCCATGGGCCGCAGGCGTGAGCACGCAAAGGGCGGTGAGTGAAATGAAGGGTAGGCTGCGGATCGGACGCATGGTGTCTCCTGTGTTGTGTCGTGAGAGACTTGTGATGGGCGCCCATGCGGCGGCAGAGCGTGCGCGTTGTCGTCGTTCGACGACGACCGCGCCATGGAGACAGGGAGTCGACCACAAGCGGGGCGAGTGTCCTGTTGCCCGTGGGTGGGGTGGTAGCCCAAATCAGCAATCGCGAGGAATTCAAGAAGATGGCGACCAGGGCTCATCGAGCTTGGGCATGCGGCGCGGCCTGACCTTGCTCGCGAAAATTCGCCAACCGATCACGCACGACGTGATGCACAGCGCAAGGCCGAGAAGCGACAGCATCATCACGACGCCGTCGCGCACCAACGGCCGGTTGCGCAATGCCTCGAAGTCCAGGCTGTGCATGCCCTGGTACAGCACACGCTGCCAGCGGCCCGAGGGGGCGATACGCAGCAGCACCCTGGCCGACAGCGGATCCGCATACAGGTCGATCCCGTCCGCCCATCGGGCTCGCCACACCGGCAGCGGACGCGTATCCCGTACGTCGGAGGACGCGGCGTTCTGCGCGTAGTAGGCGCTGTCGTAGGCGTCGATCCGCCGCAACTCGACCGGAACATGCCCGGCGCCCCGGATGCCTCCCAGCGCCCGCGCGATCTCTTCCTCAGGAAACCTGGCGTGCAACACCGGAGCCGGCGCGGCGGCATCGGCGCGCATTACGCTTTGGCCCACGCGGGTATGGACGCGATACCAGGTGTGCCCTGCAAACTGCACACGCTCAAGTTCCAGAGCGTCGGCGTTCGGCGAGCTTCGGGCATGCGCGGCAAGTGCGTCGCGCGGTTGAAGCTGTGCGACCGATGGCGCACCGAACCAACGCGCTTGCTCGGAAGGCAGGGCACTGCGCGGACCGAAAACGCCGTACGGGTTCATCGACATCAAGCCCGAGAACATCTACGTCAGCGTGAAGACTGCGGCCACAAGGCCCGCGATGTGATGCCATCGCATCCAGAACTTGCGATAGGGAATCCAGCGGGTGCGATTCAGGAAGATCTGCCAGATGCCCAGCGCAAGCCCGGTGGCCGCAAGCACCACGCCCGGAATCGACAGCCAGACCACGACCTGGTTCCACGCCTGCGGAAACTGGCGCAACACTGTCGGGTAGATCCAGTGCGGCACCGCGCCGATCCAGTTCCAGAAACGCTCGGCCCGGCGCGTGTCTCGAACCACTTCGGCGCTGCCGCGTGACACATATAACTCAAGGCCGTCGTCGCCGGCCAGCCTGACCTTCACCAGCGGACGATAAGGATCGAGTCCCTGCGGCACCGTCCATTGGTCGCGCTCCAGTTCCTCGGTGTCTACAGCCTTGCGGCCGCTGAAGGCCTGGGCGACCAGCGCGGCCTGTTGCGCAGTCAGCGGCGCGACCGGTGCGCCGCTTTCCGCGTCGAAGGTCCGCCAGACGGGGGCGCGGCCCTCGGCCTCGCCGGCCAGGATGCGCCAGACAGGCACGTCGGCGTGCATGCCCAGCCTTGCAGCGCCCAAGCCGATGCCGGCGCGCTGCGCGATCGCTTCCGCCGTCAAGCAGCAGCCCGGCTCTACCCGCAGCGGCGCGAGCCCTTCGAGCCGATCCACCTGCGACAGGTTGGGAAACGGCACATAGTGCAGCACCATGCCGGAGGCAAACCACATCAGGAAAAAAAGCGCCAGGACAACGCCGAGCCACTTGTGAGTGAAGATCAGCGCGCGCTTCATGAGCTTTGCCGCCCAGGGGGACCTCTTGGGCATCTGCCACTCGATGTCACTTCATGTCCTTGACCTGGACCCACAGCACGGCGTCCTGCGACATGGTCTTTCCCTTGTGGCTTCTCGCGGTACCGATGTCCAAGGCCGCAATGCCCCACCATCCCGCTTTGGGCAAGCCGACCGCGATGACGCCTTCGGTATCGGCGACAACGCTCAGGCGTTCGTATGCGGCATGAGGCGCCGTCACGTGCGCCTTTCGTCCGAATGCCCCCGTCTTGAGATCGACCGGGTGGTTCAGATACTCGATCTCCACGCGGGCAAAGGGGACCGGCTTGCCGTCCGACAAAACGATCGCGCGGAAAACGCCGCCGGTCCAGATGCCGTACGGTCTCGTGAGGGGCTGTATCTCGACCGGAAGGCCCTGCGTGTTGGCCCAACCGCTGGGCACGCCGCCGACATTCACAACGACTTTGGTGAACTGCTGGATGTACAGGTCTTCCTCTGTCTCGAGATAGGGCTCGGGCTCGAGTACGAACACGTGATCTCCGAGCGAGCGCACCACCTCTCTCGGGATGGAGGCCCGGAACGCTGCGGCCCGCCGGCCACCCGCTTTCCATTCGACGGGGCGCAGGTATTTCTTGAGATCAGCCTTCACCGGCTCTGCGCCGGCGCGGTGGGTGGTC
>Ga0070662_100000969_pt1 | contig 17559 bp, 18 predicted proteins | sample KBSC53metaG_FD_65648 | JGI IMG/M metagenome (GOLD analysis project Ga0070662, IMG submission 65648) | Corn rhizosphere microbial communities from Kellogg Biological Station, Michigan, USA - KBS C5-3 metaG | ecosystem: Host-associated > Plants > Roots > Rhizosphere > Soil ...
CGCGGGATGTGTTGCCGCGAGCTCGACTCAGCGCGCTTGAGCGGAGGACGTATCATCCTGCAGGGCCGGAGCTTGCGGCGACATCGGCGCAGCGGGCCGGACAGGGGCGGGGACCGAGGGTGGGTTGACACTAACTTTTCTTGACGTATTTTGAACGATCATCCCTGTAACATCGTAGCACGCTCCATCGTCGGCGCCCTTTCAGCGCGCCGATGCCCACCCCGCTCATCCCCAGAAGGAACCGACCGATGAAGAAGCTGAGCCTGAAGACCGAGGACCTTTGCGTGGAGAGCTTCGGCACGCTGCAACTGCCGCGGGCGCGCGGAACGGTGAACGGCGCCGCCGACACGCTGGCCGATACGTGCACCTGCCCCGACTCGCAGGTCGACACCTGCCTCTGCGCCGACAGCTACGGCGACTGCACCTGCCTGGACTGTCCCGACACGTACAACCCATCGTGCCCGCGCACCTGCGGAATCGTGATCGGCTACGGCGCCGGCGACGCGGACGGGATCGCGGTGGCCCCGAACTCGTGGGACTGCCCCTGCATGTGACCGGAAGCAGGGAAGCTCGACACGAAGACCGCCCTCCGGAGCACCACGTCCGGAGGGCGGTTCTGCATCTGTACGATCACGTCTTCTTCCGTCTACCGCGCCGAATCGGCGGGGGCGAGGAGGAAGGCGCGCATCAGGCGCTCCACCTGGTCGGGGTGCGAGAGGAACACGGCGTGGTGGCCGCCGTCCACCACCTCGGCGCGCGCGCCGGGGAGGGCGCGGACGAACTCCTCCTGCGCGGTGCGGCGGTTCTGCGTGGACACGTCCACGTACACCTGGGCCAGCAGCTTTTCGGCGGGGTTCATCTGCCGGGCCCACCAGAATTCCTGCTCCACCTTCGCGCGCTCGGCGAAGATCCCCAGCACCGGCGCGCGGATGTGGTCGTAGCCCGGGTGCGCCACGCCGCGCCCCAGCGCCCGCCAGACGAACTGCGGCACCGGGCTGGTGGCGGTGCCGTCGTCGCCGTAGCGCGTGATGGCGCGCAGCTCGGCTTCGGGATAGGAGAAGCCCAGCGTCCGCCGCTGGTACGCCATCATCCCCGCCGCGGTGAGCGTGTCGCGCGCGGTGAGGCGAGGCATGGGCGGGCGGATCGGCGGGCGGCCGACCCGGATCTGGTTCTCGCCGCCGCAGGGGCCGCAGTAGCTGTCCAGGTAGACGATCCGCTCCGTCCGCTCGGGGTACGCCGCGGCGAAGAACGACATCTCCGTGCCCCCGAACGACCAACCCGCGAAGTTCGCCCGCGCGATACCCAGCGAGTCGAGCACCGCCTTCACGTCGGCCGCGAGGGTGGCCGCGTCGTACGGCCCCGCTTCGGGCCGATCGGACGTGCCCAGGCCGCGGCGGGTGAGGGTGACCACGTGGAAGGCGTTGGTGAAGCGCGGCGCGAAGGTGTCGAACACGTGGCCGGTGTTGATGAAGCCGGCCAGGAACACCAGCGCCGGCCCGCTCCCGCCCCAGTCCAGCACCTCCAGCTTCACGTCCGGCGCCACGCCGATGCGCAGCACCCGGTGCTCGGCGGGATCGACGAAGGCCACGCGGTGGACGGCGGGGACGGCGCGCTGGGCGGCGGCGTCCACCGATGCGAGCGCGGCGAGCAGGGCCAGGGCGGCGGGGAGCGAGCGCATGGGATCGCTGCCTGTAGGGGGTGACGGACCGCGGATGCTCGTTCACACGATCATCACCGCGATTTCGCCGCGCAAGTGGTCCGCGCCGCGCGGATGGATCCGCCGGCAGGGGCTACTCGATGGTCTTGGAGAAGCGGGCCACGCTCAGCATCAGGATCACCACGGCCATGGCGGCCAGCGTGGCGATCTCGGGAAGGAGCTGCGTCACGCCGGCGTCCCTGAGCAGGATGCCGCGCAGCACCTTGAGGTACTGCGTCAAGGGAAGGATGGCGCTGAGCCAGCGCATCACCCGCGGCATGGCCTCTACCGGGAACATGAAGCCGGAGAGGAGGATGTTGGGCATCAGCAGCATGAAGCTCATCTGCATCGCCTGCGCCTGGGTGCGCGCGACGGTGCTGACGAAGAGGCCGAGGCCCAGGTTGGCGAGCACGAACAGCAGGCTCACCGCGTAGAGCTGCACCAGGCTCCCCCGCACCGGCACGCCGAACAGGATCCAGCCCAGCAGCAGGATCACCGTCATCTGCACGTAGCCCACCAGCACGAAGGGGAGGATTTTTCCCAGCATCATGCTGAGCTTGCCGATGGGGGTCACGATCAGCTGCTCGAGCGTCCCCCGCTCGCGCTCGCGGGTGATGGCGAGCGAGGTGATCAGGATCATGGTCAGCGACAGCAGCACGCCGATCAGACCCGGAACGATGTACACCTCGCTGCGCACGCCGGGGTTGTACCAAGGGCGCACGCGCACGTCCAGCAGCGGCACGGGCTCGCGGCGGCCGGCCAGGCGCGGGGCGGCGGCCTGGCCGGCCAGCATGGCGCCCGACATGGCGCTCTGCGAGGCGAGCGGGTCGGCGGCGTCCACGATCACCTGGGCGGTGGCGCCGCGGCCGCGCTTGAGATCGCGGGCGAAGCCCGGCGGGATCACCACGGCGGCGCGGGCGCGGCCCCGGCCGATCCAGTCGCGCACCTGCTCGCGGCTGGTGACGCTGGCCACGATGCGGAAGTTGCCGGTGTTGCGCATCACCTCCACCAGCGCGCGGCTCTGCGCGGTGTTGCTCTCGTCCAGCACGATGGTGGGGAGGTGGCGCACCTCGGTGCGGATGGCGAAGCCGAAGATGACCAGCTGGATGGCCGGGATCATCACCATGATGGCCAGCGTGAGCCGGTCGCGGCGCATCTGGATGAACTCCTTCCAGAGCATGGGCCACAGCTTCCAGCGCACCACGCGGTCGAGGACGGTCATCGGGCACCTCCGGCCCGCAGGCCCCCGCCCCCGGCTCGCCGAGGCTCGCCACCCCCTCCCCCAAAAACGGCCTGGGGGAGGGGGTGCTGCCGCAACGAAGGCGCGGACCGGCCGGCATCGGCGCGGCCGAGGCGGGCCCCCTCCCCCCGCCCCCGCCCCCGCCCCGCGCTGCGCGGGGGAGGGGGAGAAATCGGCGCGGTAGTGGCGTTCTGTCCCCTGTCCCCCGTCCCCTGTTCCCTGTCCCCTGCCCCCTTTGCGTGAGGGATGCGCGCCCGGAGGGCCGGGACTGCGCAGGGCGGCGGTTTGCCCGGAGCAGGCCCGGCGCCGTTGGCAACGGCGGTATCGTTGCCTACGGCGCGCGCAGCCCGGCCCGGAGCGCAGCGGAGGGACACGCCCGCATCGAGCCGTGGACGGAGGTTCATACCTGCACCCCCTCGTCGCGGCGCTGGAGCTCGATGAAGACGTCTTCGATGGTGGGCTGCTGGAAGTGGGCGGTGATCTGCTCCACGGTGCCCAGCGCGATCAGGTGGCCGCGGCTGAGGAAGGCGATGCGCTGGCAGCGCTCCGCTTCGTCCATGTAGTGGGTGGTGACCAGGATGGTGGTGCCCCGTTCGGCCAGGCGGTAGATGAGCTGCCAGAAGGTGCGGCGCGCGGCGGGGTCCACGCCGGCGGTGGGCTCGTCCAGGAAGAGCATCTTGGGACGGTGGGCGGTGCTGCACGCCAGCGCCAGCCGCTGCTTCCACCCGCCGCTCAAGGTCCCCGCCAGCTGCCCGGCGCGCGGCTCCAGCCCCAGCTCGTCCATCAGCTCCCCGATGCGGCGCGACCGTTCACGTCCGACGAGGCCGTAGACCGAGGCGTAGAAGCGGATGTTCTCGGCCACCGTCAGGTCGTCGTACAGCCCGAACCTCTGCGACATGTAGCCGATGTTGCGGCGCACCTGCTCGGGGTGCGTGGCCACGTCGTAGCCGACCACGGTGGCGCGGCCGCCGCTGGGCGCCATCAGCCCGCAGAGGATGCGGATCGTGGTCGTCTTTCCCGATCCGTTGGGCCCCAGCAGGCCGAACACCTCGCCGGCCGCGATGCTCATGGTCAGCCCCTCCACCGCCAGCAGCGGCCCGAAGCTCTTGCGCAGCCCCTCGGTCGTCACCGCCGGCTCGGGCGAGGCGGCGCGCGCGTCGATGCCGCTCATCGCGCTGCGGGGGGCGGGAAGGTGACGGTGATGGGGAGCCCCGCCTTGAGCATCGGCTGGGCGCCGTCGAACTCCACGCGCACCCCGAAGAGGAGGTCGGCGCGCTCGCGCTCGGTGAGGGCCACGCGGGGGGTGAATTCCGCGCGGTCGCTGATGGACTGGATGCGGCCGCGCACCCGTTGGTCGGGGAAGCCGTCGAGCCGCGCTTCGACGGTCTGCCCGACCCGGAGCGTGGGGAGGAGCTTTTCGTCCACGTACACGCGGGTGTACGGGTGCGCGGCGTCGCCCACGGTCACCACGGGCTGGCCGGCGGCGATCACCTCGCCCGGCTCGGCGTAGCGGCCCAGCACCACGCCGCCGGCCTGGGCCAGCAGCGTGAGGTCGGCCGCCGTGGCCCGCGAGGTCTGGAGCGCGGCGCGGGCGCTGGCCACCTGCGCCCGCGCCGCCTCGATCTGCTCGCGCCGCGGCCCGGCGCGCACGGCGGCCAGCACCTGGTGCGCGGCGTCGCGGCGTCGGGCGGCCACGCGGGCGGCGGTCTGCGCGGCGTCGAACTGCTGGCGGCTGACGGTGCCGCGCGCGGCCAGCGGACGGTAGCGCTCCACGTCGCGGGCCGTGCGGTCGGCCTCGGCCTGCGCGGCGGCCACGTCGGCCTGCGCGCGGGCGATGTCCTCGGCGCGGGATCCGGCCTGCAGCTCGGCCAGACCAGCCTCGGCCTGCTGCAGCGTGGCCTCGCGCACGCCCACGTCGCCGGCGACCACCGTCTGCGTGAGGGTGGCCAGCGTGTCGCCCGCGCGCACCACGTCGCCCTCGCGCACGCGCACCGCCACCACGCGCGCCGGCTGCAGCGGCGCCGCGTCGAGCTCGGTGATCTCCAGCGTCCCCGTGGCCGTCGGCGCGCCGCTGCCCCGCTCACAGGCGGAGGCGGCGAGCGCGAACGCCAGGGCGGCGGAGCGGATGACGATGTGTCCCCTGGATGACCGCTTCGTCCGCCCGGACAGCCTCGGCCAGGCGGCGGCGGAGTGCGGCGTGGCCGTCATTCCATCTACGGAGGATGTACGTGGATCCTCCTGGTGCGTGGTCATGGTCCGTCTCCGGAAGCGGGCGCGGGGCGCGCCTCGAGCGCCGAGAGCACGAAGGCGGCGGCGTGGCGCGCGTAGGCCTGCATCTGCTCGTCGGCGGCGGGGCCGGCGCCGCCCAGCAGCACGCCCATCCCCGGCCGCACGATGTGGGTGTAGGGGATCAGCGACATGGCCGAGAGGGCGCTGAAGCGCGGGTCCAGGTCGGCGCGGAAGATCCCCGCCCGCTGCCCCTGCTCGATCAGGTCGCACACGCGCCGGAACACCAGCCCGGCGAGCTGGCCGATGTGCTCGGCCGCGTGCTCGGCGTGCGGGTCGATCATCTCGCGGGCAAGGATGCGCGGGAGGGTGGGGCGCTCCATCAGCCGCTCGGCCTGGAAGCCGATCATGGCGGGGATGGCCGTGGCGGGCTCCATCTGCACCTCCAGGCGCCGCGACGCCGCCGTCACCAGCCAGGTGAACAGCCGCCGCAGCACCTCGCGGTACACGCCGTCCTTGCTCTGGAAGTAGTAGTAGATCAGCGCCGGGTTGGCCCCCGCGCGCGCGCCGATCTGCTTGATGGTGGTGGCGTCGAACCCCTGTGCCGCGAACAGCGCCTCGGCGGCGTCCAGGATCAGCTCGGGCGTGGCGGGCTCGGTCTCCATCACTATTGATTAATCGTTTGATTAACAGGGTGCAAGCTTTTCAGCCGGTAAGCCCGGCCCCGCCGCCTTCTCCACCCCGCCGACGGCCCTTGCTATGATTTCAGTTCCAGACGAATTTACATGGGCGTGCGACAACTCGCGGCCGGGCGTGGAGGAGTCCTGGGGAGAAGGGAGCGACGCGCGCCGTGCACCCGTACGCGCCGAAACGGCCGTGGGCAAACGCCCTGCGAGCCGCTACGCGCCCGATTGAGCGGAGACGGCCGATGCAGCGGAAAAAGCTGTCGCTGGAGCTGGCGGAACTGCGCGTGGAGAGCTTCCGCACCCTGACGGAGAGCGGCGCGCGGGGAACCGTGCGCGCGCACGGCTATACCGAGCGCGACTACCCGAGCTGCGCCCTCACCTGCGGGGCGTCGCCGCCGCAGCCCACCACGCTGTGCGAAGGACGGCACATCACGCTGGCCGAGTGCTGCTACTGACCGCCGCACCCACGCCCCCGGCGCACCCGCGTCCGGGGGCTTCTCGTTCCCGGCCCGATCCAGGGAGAAACGACATGGCTTCGCTCGACCCCACCGCTCTGCAGGTGGACACCTTCTCGATCGCCGCCGCCGGGCCGCTGCCCGCCGGCACCGACAATCCCACCACCATGCGCACCTACGAGCGCGACTGCACCATGCCCGGGCTGTGCCCCGAGACCACGGGCACCGTCTGATCCACCCCAACCCCAACCGGAGAACTCCGATGGACCCGATGACGCTGAACCTGAACGACCTGGCCGTGGAGACCTTCGCGACCGCGACGTCCGACGCCACGCTGACGCCCACGCAGCCGATCGGCGGGCCGAAGACGTACGAGCCCGGCTGCACCGCGTTCCCCGAGCTGTGCCCCACCCAGACCACCGTCGCCGTCGCCGCGTGACCCGGTGGTCGCGTGCGTGTGATCCATCCCAACCCGGAGCATGACCATGAAGAAGCTGAGCCTGGACCTGGCGGAGCTGAAGGTGGAGAGCTTCGACACCTTCATCCCCGAAGCGGAGCGCGGCACCGTGCGCGGCGCCGGAAGCTGCTACACCTACAGCTGCCCGCCCAACGGCACCTGCGGCGCCAGCCCGCCCAGCGACAGCACGCTGGAGAAGATGGACCTGGCATCGCGCACCAACTGCCCGCAGTGCTGCGTGTGAGCTGAACCGCTCCATCCCGAACACCCGCCCCGGAGCGCGCACGCGGCCCGCGCCTCCGGGGCGGAGCCACGCAAGGCCGCGCAAGCCCCGTCATCACCCCAACGGAGAACCCGAGAGATGAAGAAGCTGAACCTGAACCTGGAACACCTCGAGGTGGAGAGCTTCGAGACCGCCGGCGGCGAGCCGCGCGTGGGCACCGTGCGCGGCCACGTGTGCAGCGACGTGTGCACCGCCAGCTGTCCTCCGGGCACCTGCGGCATCCTTCCCCAATCGGCCGAGTCGGAGTGCAACGCGTTCCCCGGGAGCAAGTTCTGCGGCACGGGCGACACCTGCGACCTCAGCATCTGCGGCCCCTGCTGCGTCTGACGCGAGGCCGGCGGACGCGGCGCGGCGCGGACGGAGACGGTTCCGCCCGCGCCGTCCTTCATTTCGTATCCAGAAGGCAGTGCCGGAAGCGGCAGCGCCAGGGGGGGGCACGCGGAGAAACGGAGAAGACCGGAGGAACGGAGTACTTCATCGTGGTTTCCGTTCTCCGTTGTACTCCGCTCCTCCGTGTGACCGCTGTGATCCGGTGCCTCGTGCACCACCGCAATCACGGAGTCGGCATCGCGGTGGAAGTCACCGCGGCCGTCACTCGATCCGCCCGAGTAAACCCTTCGGCGCTTCGGGACATCTGAACGATGATCCGAACCTTGACCGGAGGGTAGACGCGTGCTAAAAATCTAGCAGACAACCACGTCGCAGGGGCGGATCCGACACACGCCGTGCGATCCGCCGTATCCAGAGGTTGATCCAGCCCGCGCGGCCGGCCCGCCCGCCGCGACCCTCCCCACTCGATCGGCCCGTCATGAGAACCCTGCTCGGAACCTCGCTGGCGCTGGTCCTGTTCTCCACTGCCCCCGCCCGGGGGCAGCTCCGCTACACCGTGGACCTGCGCGGCGGCGGCCGCAGCCACACCGCCGCGGTCACGCTCGACGTCGGCTCGCTCGCGCCCGCCGACAGCATCTTCCAGTTCGCCGCCACCGCGCCGGGCACCTACCAGACCATGAACATCGGCCGGTTCGTGCTGGACCTGCGCGCCACCGACGCGAGCGGCCGCACGGTGCCGATGCGCCAGAAGTCCACCAACACCTGGGTGTTCGCCGCGCCGACGCGCGTGCGGCAGGTGCGCTACAACATCGTGGACACCTGGCACACGCCGGTGCGGGAGTTCCCGATCTACCCGATGTGCGGCACCGACATCGACACCGACCACGCGCTGCTGAACGCGCACGCGCTGCTGGGCTTTCCGCTGCGGATGCAGGGCTCGCGGATGCGGATGAAGGTCCTTCGTCCCGAGGGATGGACGGTGGTGACGCCGCTGCGCGAGGGGGCCGAAGGCTTCGAGGCCGACAGCTACGACCACCTGGTCGACTCGCCGGTGCTGATGGGGCAGAACCTGACCACCGCCACGCTCACGGTGACCAGCGTGCCGGTGCGCATCGCCGTCTATGCGCCCACTGGGGGCACCAGCGCGGAGCAGCTGGCCGGGTCGATGCGCTCGATGCTGAACGCCGCCGGGCAGTTCATCGGCGGGCTGCCGGTGGACCGCTACGTCTTCCTGTACCGGCTCACCAACCACGCGCCGGGGTCGATGGGCGCGTGGGAGCACAGCTACAGCTCCGAGTACGTGCTCCCCGACGTGCCGTTCGACGCGCGCGTGGGCGCCGGGGTCACCGACATCGCGGCGCACGAGTTCTTCCACGTGGTGACGCCGCTGAACATCCACTCCGAGATCATCGAGCACTTCAACTTCGTCACCCCCACGCCCTCGCAGCACCTGTGGCTGTACGAGGCCACCACCGAGTGGTCGTCGGAGAAGATGCGGCAGGAGGCGGGGCTGATCTCGACCGGCGAGTACCTGAGCGCGCTGGCGGGAAAGATCCGCACCGACCGCCGCTTCTACGACAGCACGTATTCGATGACGAAGCTGGCCGCCACCTCGTTCACCACCGAGGGGGCCAGGCAGTACGGCAACATCTACATGCGCGGCGCGGTGATCAGCGGCCTGCTCGACATTCGCCTGCTGCAGCTCTCCAACGGCCGCGCGGGGCTGCGCGACCTGGTGCGCGGGCTGGCGCGCGACTACGGCAAGAGCCGCCCCTTCCCCGAGGATTCGCTCTTCGAGATCATCGCGCGGCGGACCAGCCCCGAGGTGCTCGACTTCTTCGCCCGCTACGTGCAGGGCGCCGAGCACCTGCCGATCCGGGAGTACTACGCCTCGCTGGGGATCGACTTCGAGGACGGGCCGCAGCCGAGGTTCGTGGTGAACCCCAACCCCACGCCCGAGCAGCTGCGCCTGCGCGAGGCGTGGCTGCACGGCGGCACCAACGCGCCCAGCGCGCCGCTCGCCACGCCGGCGGCAGCGGCGAATCCGTCATCGGGCACCGCGCCCTGAACGCCAGCGAATCTTCGAGCTAGACGGGGACGTCCACCTCAACCAGCGGAGAAAGCCATGCGCAGACCCGTCGCCGCCATCGTCGCGGCCCTCCTCACCCTGCCGCTCGCCGGGGGCGCGGCCGCTCAGGACATCCGCGGCACCTGGTTCGCGGGCCAGGGACGCGACGCGCAAACCGGGCCCACGCTGCACCTGGAGATGCGGCTGCACGGCAGCAACTGGGGGCGCACCGTGCCCATCGGCGAGTTGCAGGGACTCGACGCCCGTGCGGCCGCGGGCGGCGCGGCGCGCTTCCAGCTGCGGCGCGAGGCGGGGACCGTCACCTTCAACGGCACCTTCAGCGACGGCCAGGGGGTGGGGAGCTTCACCTTCACCCCGGACCAGGCCTTCGCCGCCGCGCTGGTGCGCCGCGGGATGGAGCGGCCCTCCGCGCAGCAGCAGTGGTCGATGGCGATGGGCGAGGTGGGGCTGGCGTACGTGGACGAGCTGGCCCGGCAGGGGTACGCACGCACGGTCACCACGGCCGGGCTGGTGCGCGCGGCCGAGCACGGCGCGGGACTGGACTACCTGCGCGAGATGGGCGCGCTGGGGTACCGCGTGGGCACGCTGGACGCGCTGATCACGCTGCGCGACCACGGCGTGACCGCCCGGTACGTGCGCGAGATGTCCGAGCTGGGCTACCGCGGCATCGGCGCGGCCGAGGCCACGCGGATGGTGGACCACGGCGTGCGCCCCGACTTCGTCCGCGAACTGGCCACGCTGGGCTACCGCAACCTGCCGCTGGACCAGCTGATGGGCCTGGTGGACCACGGCGTGAACGCCAACTTCATCCGCGAGCTGGCCGCGCTGGGCTACCGCGACGTGCGTCTGGACGAGCTGGTGCGGCTGGTGGACCACGGCGTGAACGCGAGCTTCGTCCGCGACCTGGCGCGCATGGGGTACCGCGGCCTGCCCCTCGACGAGATGGTGCGGATGATGGACCACGGAGTGAACGCGCGCTTCGTGGAGCAGAGGAACGGCGAAGCCGGCCGCCGCCTCTCCGTTCCCGAGCTGGTGAGCCTGCGCGACCGCGGCACCCGGTAGCGATCGCTTCGTGCGCAGTCGGCTCGGACGCGGCTCGGGCGAAAACACGCCGGCGCGGGTGGAAAGGTCTCCACCCGCGCCGTATTTCATGCCGATCCGAAAATGCCGTGCCTGATCCGGCATCGCTGAAGGCTCTCACGGAGGGACGGAGAACGGAAACCGCGATGAAGTTCTCCGTTGTTTCCGTCCCTCCGTCGCTCCGTGAGACCCCCCTCGACCCAGGCCTGTCCGGGCGACCAGGCTTCGGAGGAGCGAAGGTGTTCAGATCCGCTGGTTCGGCGCGATGTCCTCGGTCTCGCCCAGGCCGGCGACGGTCTCGTTCGAGGTGACCTCGGCGGCGGCGCCGCGGACGCGCTGTGCGTTCCAGGGCGCCACGAACGGGAGGAGGAGGATCCCCGGAACCGCCATCGCGATGGTCAGCAGGAAGAACGTCGGCCACCCCACCACCTCCGCGAGACGGCCGGCGGGCGCGGTCAGCCAGTCGCGCCCGAAGCCCATGAACGAGCTGAGCAGCGCGTACTGCGTGGCGCTGAAGCGCGGCGTCACCAGGCTCATCATGTAGGCCACCAGCGCCGCCGTGCCGCACCCCTGGAAGAAGTTCTCCAGGATCACCGCGCTCACCATCAGCGCCGTGCTACCCGGGTTGTGGGAAAGGATGAAGTAGGTGACGTTCACCGCGCTCTGCACGATCCCGAACACCCACAGCGAGCGCACCAGCCCGATCCGCGCCTGCGCCGCGCCGCCCACGATCACGCCCACGATCGTGGCGGCCAGCCCCATCACCCCCTGCACCCCGCCGATCTGCGTCTGGGTGAAGCCGGACTTGAGCAGGAACGGCGTGGCCATGTTGTTCAGCGCCGCGTCGCCCACCTTGAACAGCACGATGAAGGCGAGGATCGGCGCCGCGCTGGGGCCCGCGCGGCGGAAGAACTCGCCGAACGGCATCACGATCGACTCGGCGAACGTGGGCGGGCGCCCGGCCAGCGGCGGCTCGGGCGCCATCATGGTGCCGACCACGCCCACCACCATCAGCAGCGCCATCAGCAGGTAGGTCTGCTTCCAGCCGATGCGGTCGGCCAGCATGAACGCCACGCCGCCGGTGATGATCAGCGCCGCGCGGTAGCCCAGCACGCCGATCGCCGCGCCGGTGCCCAGCTCGCGCTCGGTGAGCACGTCGATCTTGTAAGCGTCGAAGGCGATGTCCTGCGTGGCGCTGAAGAAGGCGATCAGCAGCGCGTTCACCGCCACGATCGCCAGCGCGTTGCGGGGGTTGTGCGTGGCCATCCAGGCGATGCTGGCGGCCAGCGCCACCTGCGTCACCAGGATCCAGCCGCGGCGGCGGCCCAGGAAGGGGAACGGCAGCCAGTCCAGCAGCGGCGCCCACACCCACTTGAAGGTGTAGGGGCTGGCGACCAGCGAGAAGAGGCCGATGGTGGCCAGGTCCACCTTCTCCAGCGTCATCCAGGCCTGGAGGGCCTTGTTGGTCAGGTACAGCGGCAGCCCCGACGCGAACCCCAGCAGAAGGATGGCGGCCATCCGCCGGCTGGCGAACACGTCCATCAGCGATGCTTTCCGCGGCTCTGCCAAGCGCGTGTCTCCCGGCGGATGTCGAGTGTTCTGTCGGACGAGATCGAACGACATCAACTGCACGTTTTGGGCGTGTCCCTCCGCTGCGCTCCGGGCCGGGCTGCGCGCGCGGTAGGCAACGATACGACGGTTGCCAACCGCGCCGGGCCACCGCCGCGCCACGCATCCCGCCGATCCCGCGTCCCCCCGGTCGCGCGCGGCGCCATCCCGGCCCTCCGGGCGCGCATCCCTCACGCAAGGTGTTGCAGCGCGGCCGGTTACGGCGGGTTGAAACCCGCCGCTGATCACCCCAGGTCCGCCTTCGCGGACTCCCCCGACAAGATCCGTGCTGCGAGACAATCTCCGCCCCCGCGCGGAATTCTCCCCCTCCCCCAAGGCAGTTTTTGGGGGAGCGGGTCGGGGGAAGAGGGCCCGCCGCGGCCGCGCCGAAGCCGTGTCGCCCTACCGGTCCACCCCGCTGGTGAACCCGGCCGCGCCGCCGCTCTGGCCCAGCAGCCACGCGGCCACGGCCTCCTGCATGATCCCTTCCCCGCCCCACGCGGCCAGCAGGTTGCGCGTGGTGGGAAGCTCGTGCGCCAGGCGCGGATGGCTGAACATGAGCACCGTGGCGTCCGGGCTCCCGGCCGTGACCTGCCGCACTCGCTCCTGCGCGGCGGCGCTGATCCCCGGCCGCCCCTTCCACGCGCGGATGTCGGAATAGAGCGCCACCACCGGCGTCCCCTCGTCCGACAGCTCCACCCCGGCCCGGCGGAGCGCCGCGGGGAGCGCGTCGCGCGGGTACGGCGGATACGGGCCGCCCGCGTCGTCCTCCACCTCCACCAGCCGCACCGGGCCGGCGGGGAGCACGGGTTGGCCGCGGCAGACGCGCAGCGCGCGCATCCCCACCTCCAGCGCCCAGCGGCGGTCCGCCTCGGCGCCCACCCCGCCGCCGGCCTCGCCGTCCACGCGCGCGGCGGCCTGGGCGATGCGGCGGAGCGCGTCTTCCACCCGCTCCCGCGGCAGGCGGCGCGACTCGACGGCGTCGCGGACGGCGGCGACCACGGCCTCCATGTCCTGGGGATAGAGGAGCACGTCGCAGCCGGCGGCGAGGGCGCGGACGGCGGCGGCGGCCTCGGTGGTCCCCTCCACCAGCCCGTCCATCACGATCGCGTCCGTCACCACCAGCCCCTCGAACCCCATCTCGCCGCGCAGCAGGTCGCCCAGGATGCGCGGGCTGAGGGTGGCCGGGTCGCCGCCGGGGTCCAGCGCGGGGTAGACCACGTGCGCCGTCATCATCGAGTCCACCCCCGCCCGCACCGCGGCGCGGAACGGCAGCAGGTCGATCTCCAGGTCGTGGCGGCTGGCCTTGACGGAGGGTCGCTCGATGTGCGAGTCGCCCACCGTCCGGCCGTGCCCGGGAAAGTGCTTGGCGCAGCTGAGCGCCCCGCCCCGCCGGCACCCGCGCACCCACGCCGCCACCTGCGCCGCAACGGCCTCGGCGCCGGTGCCGAACGAGCGCACGCCGATGATCGGGTTCTCGGGCTCCAGGTCCACGTCGGCGTCGGGGGCGTAGATCCAGTTGACGCCCAGCGCCCGTGCCTCGCGGGCGGTGAGCTCGCCGGCGCGCTCGGCCACCTCCTCGTCGCCCAGCCAGCCGATGGCCGCGGCGGGCGGGAGCGGCGTGGCGCCGCGGAACTGCTGCCCCGCGCCGCGCTCCAGGTCGCTGGCGATCAGCAGCGGGTGCGGAGCGCGGCGGCGCAGCTCGGCCGTCAGCTCGCGCACGCCCTCGGCCTCGCCGCCGAAGAGGATGAACCCGCCCACGCCCAGCGCCAGCCCGGACTCTATGGTCTCGCGGAACCCCTCGAACCCGTTGTCCGCGCTCCAGCGCAGCGCCGGCAGCATCAGGCGGGCGATCTCCAGCCGGTCTTCAGTCATCAGTCCGCAGAAGTACGAAAGTACGATCAGGGTAGCGCGGCGAGCCGGTCTCCACCGGCGGCTGAAGCCGCAGCAACACCCACGGGAAGCCTCGCAAACTGCGCGAGGCTGTGAGCCTCGACGCCAGTGCCGCGCGCCGCGCTGTCGGCAGCAACGACGCCGGGTAGTCCGCGAAGGCGGACTTCGTGTGGTCGTTGCGGCGGTTTCAACCGCCCGCCGATCCCGCGCGCTCACGCAAACCCGCGTCCACCGCAAACACGGCGCCCCTCCCCCGCGCGGTCGCGAGGGAGGGGCGCGCATGGCCCGCCGCGTCAGGGGCGCGGCGGCGCGTCGGGGCGCTCGTACGGGCCGGGGAGGACGTACGGGGTGATGCCGTCGCCGCGCAGGATGAACCCCTCGTGCCCCTCGCCCACCACGATCGCCCGCACCGGCGTCTCTCCGCCGAAGCGGTCGGCGCGCGCGGTGGCCTGCAGGCTCCCGATCGCCTCGGGCGCGCCGCCGGCGAACGACGCGCGCATCACCACGTAGTGCAGCGCGGTGACGCCGCCGGAGGTGCGCCGTGAATCGGGCACCTCGCGCAGGTACACGAAGCGGTCGGTGAACGGCACCGGGCGCGGCGCGATCCCCGCGCCCACCGTCCGCGACGCGCCGGAGCCCAGCTCGCGCACCTGCACCTGCCCCTCGGCCTCGTAGACCACGGCCTGGCGCCGGGGATCGAAGAAGGCCGGCACCACGCCGTTCACCACCTGCACCGCGGGCGCCACCGGAACGAGCGAGCGCCCCGGGATCTCCACCCACAGCGCCCCCGTCCCGGTCCGCGCGGCCGCGTCGCCCGAGGTGGGGTGGAAGACGATGCGCGGCACCGAGTCGGCGCCGGCGGTGCGCAGGTCGCCGCGCTCGTCGGCCTCCAGCGGCGCGCCGCGGGCCTCGAACAGCGTCACCAGCTGGCGGGCCACGGTGCGCACCTGCCCGTTCTCCTCGCGCCGGAGCTGCGCGCGCACGAAGGCCACGTCCTCCACGTCCATCCCCTGCAGCGCCGCCAGCCGCACGCTCCCCGACGGGTCCTGCAGCGCGGCGCGCAGCGCCTGCTTCACGAACGGACTGTCGGCGGCGAAGCGCTGCAGCCCCGCGGCCGCCGCCTCGCGCAGCTCGTCCACCCGGCTGGAGGCGAGGACGGAGCGGAGCTGGAGCGAGGCGTTGGGGCCGCTGCGGTCGGCCAGCAGGGTGACGGCGTTGATGCGGACGGGGAGCCTGGCGCGCGGGTTGTTGATGATGAACGCCAGCGCCTCGTCCAGCTCGCGCCCCATCACCTCCAGCCGCGCGCGCTGGCGGTAGTACGCGGGCGACGGCTCTTCCACGTTCAGCACGCGCGTGGCCTCCCACACCAGCCGCTGGAAGCCGTACTGCGGCGGCGGGGTGCGGCGGAACAGGCCCACGCACCCGGACGCGAGCGCCAGCGCCGCCACGAGCGCGGCCAGGCGCGCGTGGCGAAGTGCGGTGCGGTGGGCGGGGGTGCGTGGCATCGGGCGAGATCAGATGTTCAGGAGTCGGGCCGGCGCCCGGCGCCCGGTGTGTACGATCCGAGGACCCGCGGGCCGGCGGCGCCGGTGGCCTCGGGAACGTTGGCGGGGATCCCCCGCAGGTGCGCCCACGCCAGCAGCGCGAAGGCGACCGCCTCCTTGGCGTCCGCGTCGATCCCCGCCGCTCTCGCGTCCACCACGGGAAGCGGGTCGAGCAGCGCGCGGATGCGCCCCATCAGCGTGGGGTTGCGCGCGCCGCCGCCGGTCACCACCACCTCGTCCACGCCGCGCGGAACCAGCCACCGGTGGTACGCATCGGCGATCGTCCGCGCGGTGAGCTCCGTCAGCGTCGACACCAGCTCCAGCCAGTCGCCGTCGCCCTCGGGGCGCAGCACGTCCACCATGCGGGCGACGAACGGCCGGCCGAACTCCTCGCGCCCCGTCGATTTCGGAGGCTCCGCCGCAAAGTACGGGTGGCGCAGGAGATCCGCGAGCAGCGCCGGGTCCACCTCGCCGCGCGCCGCCAGCCGGCCGTCGCGGTCGAAGGTGGCGCGTCCGCCGGTGGCAAGCTCTACCGCCGCATCGATCAGCGCGTTCCCCGGCCCGGTGTCGAAGGCGAACGCCGGGCCGCCGCCCCCGCGCGGGGGAACCAGCGTCACGTTCGCGATCCCGCCGATGTTCTGCAGCGCCCGCCGCTTCCCTTCGGCCGCGAAGAGGACGCGGTCCACCCACGCCACCAGCGGCGCCCCCTGCCCTCCCGCCGCCACGTCGCGCGTGCGGAAGTCGGAGACCACGGCGATCCCCGTCCGCTCCGCGATCGTCGCCGCGTCGCCCAGCTGCAGCGTGGCGCCGCGCATCTCGGCGGACGGAGGACGATGCCACACCGTCTGCCCGTGCGAGCCGACCGCGTCCACCGTCTCCGGATCGACGCCGGCTTCCTCGCAGACGCGCAGGACGGCCTCGGCCAGCCACTCGCCCAGATCCGCGTGCAGGCCGCAGAGCGCTTCGGCGCTGCCGGCCACGATCGCCGCGTGGATCGCCTCGCGCCGCGCCGCGCCGTAGTCCACGGTGATGGAGCGGAGGACGCGGGCGGAGACGTCGTGCTCGCCGGTGCCCTCGACCTCCACCAGCGCCGCGTCGATCCCGTCCAGCGAGGTGCCGGACATCAGCCCGATGATCCGCATCAACGCAGCACGGAAGCCAGGGGATCGGCGACGTTGGAACGCGCGGGCGGGGCGGATCGGGCCATCATGCCTCCGCGCCGCGCAGCGCCTGGCGCACCCCGGCCAGCGTCTGCCCGTCCAGCGCGCAGCCGGCGTGGATCAGCTGGTGCGCGCTCACGCGGCCGTGGGGGTGCGCCACCGTCTCCCACCCCCACACCTCGAGCCCGCGCCGCTGCACCGCGGCGAAGTTGCGGCCGCGCAGCCGGGCGTAGCGCTCGTGCAGCGCCCGGGGATCGTCGCCCATCGTCTCGATGCGCGGCGGTCCAGCCTCGAGCGGGAACCCCGTGCGCATGGCCTCGAAGAGCGCGGCGGTCCAAATCTCGTTGAACACCAGCGCGCGCAGCAGGTCGCACACCTGCGTCCGTGCCGCGCCCGACGCGTCGCCGTCGTCCAGCGCGATGCGGAGCGCGCGCGGGCCGATCTCGTAGCGGACGAGCAGGTCTTCCCACTCCATCTCGGAGGCGGGACGGGCGGCGACCGCCACGGGCGCGCTCACCGCGGCCCCTCGCCGCCCAGGATCTCGCCCAGGCGGCCGCCGGCGCGCATCAGCAGGGTGGTGGCGCGGTCGAAGTCCACCTTGCACCAGTGCATCACCATCGCGGTCTTCACGCTCCCCCCGGCGCGCTCCAGCAGGGCGGCGGCCGAGGCGCGGTCCAGGTCCAGCGTTTCCATCAGGATGCGCTCGCTGCGGTCCTGAAGTTTCTGGTTGGTGGCGCGCAGGTCAACCATCAGGTTGCCGTACACCTTCCCCAGCCGGATCATGGCGCCGGTGCTGATCATGTTCAGCACCA
>Ga0070662_100000980_pt1 | contig 17479 bp, 12 predicted proteins | sample KBSC53metaG_FD_65648 | JGI IMG/M metagenome (GOLD analysis project Ga0070662, IMG submission 65648) | Corn rhizosphere microbial communities from Kellogg Biological Station, Michigan, USA - KBS C5-3 metaG | ecosystem: Host-associated > Plants > Roots > Rhizosphere > Soil ...
GCGCAGGCGGACTTCGTGTGGTTGTTGCCGCGAAGCCGCGAATTCATTCGCCCGGCTGGGCCGGGGCGCGGCGTCGGGCGGCGATCACGCATCCCCGCCCGGCGCTGATCCAAGGATACTTCGCCGCCGCACCCGACAGCCTCACTGCACGATCACCGTCCCGCTCATCGCGGCCCCGTGGACGGCGCACTGGTACGTGTACGTTCCCGGCGTGGTGGGCATGGTCAGCCGCTGGCTCCCGGAGGTGAAGATCGGGGTGGAGCCGACCGCGGCCGACGCGAAGCTGGCGCTGTGGCGAGCGTTGTCGAGGTTGGTCCAGGTGACCACGGTGCCGCGCGAGACCGTGAGCGTGGCCGGGTGGTACGCGGTGGCCTGGATGGTGACGGTGGCGGTCGGCGGCGCGGGCGTCCCCGGCGGCGCGGGAGGCAGCGGGGGCAGCGGCGCGGCGGTGGCGGGCGCGAACGGGTTGGCGAAGCGCTGCGCGGTGAGGAAGGTGGAGTCCGTGAGCGTGTTGAGGAAGGCGAGGAGCGCCGCCTTCTGCGCCGGGGTCAGGTTCAGGCGCCGGGGCGTGCCGTCGGGGTTGCGCAGCCGCCGGTCCAGGTCCGGGTTCGGCTGCACGCCGTGGTCGTAGAATTCGATCACCTGCGCGAGCGAGGTGAAGCGTCCGTCGTGCATGAAGCGCGGCCGCACCGCCACATTGCGCAGCGACGGCGCCTTGAACGCGCCGCGGCCCGCGCCCGTGTCGGCGCTCACCGCGTCGAGCCCGGTGTTGTGGATGGAGTCGCTCACCTGCGCGAAGGTGGCGTGGCACGCCGCGCACCCGGTGGTGCGGAAGAGCCGCTCGCCATCCAGCTCCTGCGCGGTGAACACCGCCGCGAAGTTCGGCGTGCCGGCGGCGGTGAAGGCGCGGTCGTAGCGCGAGTCCCTGGAGACGAGCGAGCGCACGTACTGCGCGAGCGCGCGGGAGACGCGGTCGCTGGTGACGGTGGACGATCCAAAGGCGGCCGTGAACAGCGCCGGATAGTAGCTCGTCGCCGCGATCTTGGCTTCCAGGTTGGTGAGCGTCATCCCCATCTCGGTGCCGTCCTGGATCGGGCGGAGCACCTGCGCCTCGAGCGTGGCCGCGCGCTCGTCCCAGAAAAAGCGGCCGCGGCGGTAGAAGCGCGCGTTCACCAGCGCGGGCGCGTGCCGCCCCGTGAGCCCGCCCGCGAACCCCACGCTGCGCTGCGGCGTGTCGGAGAAGCCGATGAACGGGCTGTGGCACCCCGCGCAGCTGAGCCCGTCGTTGGCCGAGAGCCGCATGTCGTAGAAGAGCACGCGGCCCAGCGCGGCGCCCGCGTCGGTGATCGCGTTGTCGATCGGCGTGTTGTCGGTAGCGACGACGGGGCCGCCGGGGCCGGGCGAGCGAAAGTGTGCCGGCAGGGGCACCTCCGCGTCGGCGTACTGGAACGGCGTGGCCGGCAGCGTGGGCGTGGCGAGCCCAGGCTCGAACGCCACCACGGCGAAGCGGTCGCTGGCCGTGCGCCCGAGCGCGTCGGTCGCGGTGATCGTCGCCCAGGTCACGCCCGGCGCGGCCGGCTGGCCCGTGACGATGGGCCCTGCCGCCGAGAGGCCGTTAGCCGCCCCCTCGAAGGTGATCTGGTATTGCAGCCCTCCTCCTCCGCGGCCGCCGCGGCCCCCGCCGGTGAGCGCTGCCCCGCCGGTGAACGCGGTGCCGCCCTTGGTCGCGTCGTAGCTCACCGGCTGGCCCACCGTGACGCCCACGGCCACGTTCGCGCTCGCGAGCGATGGGGCCGCGCCGGCCTGCGGAGTGTCCACGGGGCCGTCGTTGCAGCCGAGGATTGCGGCGGTGCAAAGGAGGACCGCGGCAAGGCGAGTGACAGGGCGCATCGAGGACAGCTCTCGGACCAGGGTAAGGGAGGAGGCACCGCTCGTTGCGAGGTAACACGTAGCCCGGGCTTCCACCCTGCCGCCGGCGCGCGGCCGATCGCCGCCGCATGGTGGAGGACACCGTTTCCGTGACCTTTGACCGCTCGCGCCCGCGGTTCATTCCATGACGGCGGCCGGCGCCTTGCCGCCGCGTCTGGGCGGTGACCACCTGAGTCCCTGTCTCCAACGAAAATGCCCCGGCAGCACAGGCGCCGGGGCATTCGAGTTTGTTGATTCGGCGGCGCTCACGTCCACGGCCGCGGCTCGTCCGTCGAAGCACCGAGGGCATGGGCGACGGATTCCGCCCAGCCGACGAGGGCGGCGGGGTCGGGCGGGACGAGCGAGAAGAGGGCGTGCACGGAGGTCAGTCCCGCGATGTCGATCAGACGCTTCTCGTTCAGCACCCAGACGCCGTGTTCGCAGGCGCGGGCGGTCTACAACTACAGAAAGCGTCGCAGCCACGCGAGCTTCAACTGCCGTGCGGACCGGCGCCTGCTCCGCGCCACATCGTTGCGGCCGGGCAGGAGCCGGTAGTCCGCGAAGGCGGGCTTCGTGTGGTTGTTGCAGCGTATTCTTTCGCCCGTCTGTTCCGCCACCTTCCAACCCTGCACCATCTCCATGCCGAACCAGCACTACCACGTGATCGTCGCCGGGCTCGGCGGGATGGGGAGCGCCACGGCGTACCACCTGGCCGCGCGCGGGCGGCGGGTGCTGGGGCTGGACCGGTTCGCCCCCGGGCACGCGATGGGGTCGTCGCATGGAGACAGCCGCATCATCCGCGAGATGTACTTCGAGCACCCGCTGTACGTACCGCTGGTGCAGCGCGCCTACGAGCTGTGGACGGCGCTGGAGCGCGACGCCGGCGCGCCGCTGATGACGCTGAACGGCGGCCTGATGATCGGCCCGCCCGACGGGATGCTGGTGCGCGGCACCCTGCGCAGCGCCGCCGAGCACGGGCTGCCCTGCGAGCTGCTGCGGCCGCGCGAGGTGGCGGCGCGCTTTCCGGCCTTCCAGCTGGCGGACGGGCTGGTGGCCGTGCACGACCCGCGCGCCGGATACCTGCGCCCGCAGGGGTGCATCGACGCGCACCTGGCGCTGGCCGCGCGCCACGGCGCCGAACTGCGCTTCGAAGACCCGGTGCTTTCGTGGGAGGCGGACGGCGAAGGCGTGCGCGTGCGAACGGCGGGCGGATCGTACACGGCGGATCATCTCGTCGTCACCGCCGGCGCGTGGGCCCGCGAGCTGCTGCCGGAGCTGGAGCTGCCGCTCGCCGTCGAGCGCCAGGTGGTGTTCTGGTTCGATCCCCCCGCGGCGGACGATCGGTACCAGCCCGAGCGGTGCCCGATCTACGCCTGGGAGCATACGCCGGGCTTCATCGGCTACGGCTTTCCGCGGCTGGAGCGGGGGATGAAGGCCGCGCTGATGCACCAGGGCGAGATCTCGTCTCACCCCGACGGCGTCCGCCGCACCGTGCGCGCGGCCGAGGGGGAGCCGCTCCGGGCCGCGCTGCGGGAGATGCTCCCCGGAGTGAGCGGCGCGCCGGTGCGCGAGAGCGCGGTGTGCCTCTTCACCAACACACCCGACACCGACTTCGCCATCGGCTTCCACCCCGCCCACCCGCGGGTGCTGGTCTCCAGCCCCTGCTCGGGCCACGGCTTCAAGTTCGCCGCCGCCATCGGCGAGCTGCACGCCGACCTGCTGACCGAAGGCCGCACCCGCTTCGACCTGGCGCCGTTCCGGCTGGACCGGTTCGGATCGAACGTGGACGGCGGCGGACTCTGATCGTGCGTTGCGCAGACGCCGAAACTCCCCCTCCCCATCCGTCGTATTCGCATGCGACGCAGAATGGTGCGCTTCCGATTCGCCGTCTCGGCGGACGCGGCAAGAAAACGGGCTGCAGTTCCAGCTGTGGCATCAATGGATCGAGGCCCGAACCTCCGGATCCCTCAACCCACGACCGGTTCATGTCTACAGCGGAGACATCGGGCATTCCTCAGATCGTTCATTCATCCGGCGATGGAACCACGACCTACGTCGCGGGACGCGACATCATCATCAACGCGCCGCCTCCTGGGGACTCTCCCCCGCCGCCTCCGCCACCGCCACGGGAACCGCCCGCCGACCGGATTCGCGGCAGGCGCCGGCCGAGATGGAAAACAGGGGCGCTCGGGAGCGGCGCGGTCAGTGCGCTCGCAGCGCTGACGATCTTTCTCGCCCACGACTCGAAGTGGCCCGGCGGGACAACGGCACTTTGCCAGAACGGCTCGTATTCGGCCAGCCACAGGCGCTCGGGAACCTGCTCTCGGAACGGCGGCGTATTGGAGTGGCGCTATCCCGCATCGCACCCCATCTGGCAGCAGACCGCCGCGCGGAACGAACGAGACCGGCGCACGCTGGCGTTAGCCGAGTGAACCAGCGAAGAGCGGAGAGGATGCGTTCACCCCCGATTGACAGCCGCGGGCGATCCGCATAGCGTTCAGGCCGCAACCCGAACCCAGCAGAAGAGACGATGATCAACATCCACACGGGCATCCTGACGGGGCGTATCCGCGGCCATGGCCGCGCGATCGCCTGCGGCGAGGCCGTGCCCGTGATGCGGATGTTGTAGCCGGCGGACCAGACGTAAGCCGGATTGCAGCAGGCCGTGGGCGCGCTCTCGTGCGCCCACGGCCTTTTGGTTTCGCCCCCAGGCCGCGGCGCGTGTGCAGGCACGCCCCGCGGGTTTTCGCGTTTCCCTCGATTCCGGAGAGATCAACCCATGAACGAGAGCACCGCCCAATGGCACCACGAAAGAATCCGTCTCAGCCTGCAGGCAGCGGCAGCTGGAACCCCGTGGCCGACTGGTACGCCGGCTGGGTGGGCGCCGAGGGGAGCGAGCACCACCGGCGCGTGGCGATCCCCGCCGTGCTGGAGCTGCTCCAGCCCCGGCGCGGCGAGCTGGTGCTGGACGTGGGATGCGGCCCCGGCGTGCTGGCGCCCCACGTGGCCGCCGCCGGCGCGCGCTACACCGGCGTGGACGCCAGCCGCAAGCTGCTGTCCGTCGCTCGCCGCAACCACGGCGCGCACGGCCGCTTCGTCCACGGCGACGCCATCCGCCTGCACGAGGTATCCGGGCTGGACCCGGCGGCGTTCGACGCCGCCGTGTTCCTGCTCAGCATCCAGGACATCGACCCGCTCGAAGACGCGCTGGCCGGCGCCGCGTGGGCGCTGAAGCCCGCCGGCCGGCTGGTGGTGCTGATGACGCACCCCTGCTTCCGCGTCCCCCGGCAGAGCGGCTGGGGGTGGGACCGCCAGCGCCGCCTGCAGTACCGCCGCGTGGACCGCTACCTCACCCGCCTGGCGGTGCCGATGAAGGGCTACGGCACCGTGCGCCGCGGCTTCACCCGCAGCTACCACCGGCCGCTGGGCGCGTACGTCAACGCCCTGGCCGCCTGCGGCCTGGTGATCGACGCCGTGCACGAGATCCCCACGCACGTGCCGCCCGACCCCGGCCCCCGCGCCCGCGCCGAGCGCCTGGCCGGCCGCGAGATCCCGCTCTTCCTCGCGCTCCGCGCACTGAAGCGGTGATGGTGCCGCGGCGTCGATCGCACGATCGGCAGCCGCGGGAGCGATCCCGCGGCTGCCACCCTGATGCCGATGCTCTGCTACTCCTCAGAAACAACCCGGGATGTCATCCTGAAGGAGCCTAAGCGACTGAAGGATCTATACTTAGCTCCCGCCGCAACATTCGATGACAAGCACCTGGTCCGTCTGCGGCGGATGGAACCCGGGATGATCGATCGCGAGGAGGGCCAGAAGCGTCGAAACATTGTATCAGATATGGCCCTGAACGATCGCAACTCACAGTCGAATCCTCTTGACTATCCGCGTCGATCAACCGAATGTGGCTAGGCTCGAAACCGGGGAATGCTCGCACGCTGACCCCGAGGGATCTGAGCCGATCATCGCCCGTCCACCTTCCTGACCAATCGCACCATGGATCCGACCGCGCAGCCAACCGTTCATCAGATGATCATCGTAATCGGCGATGGGAATGACGTGGATGCCGGCGGGCGTGACGTCGTCCCACCCCCTCCACCATCCCACAACGCTCCCACCGCTCAAGCGGATCGCACCGCCGATCCCCGCCCGCGGCGCTGGTGGCTGAGCCCCTCTATCGCTTGTGGAGTGGTACTTGGGTTTCTAGTACACCTCGGCACTTTGGATCAACCTCCAGTCCGAACCTCCCCCCGCCTTTCGCCGCCTGTCTCGACGTTTTCCCTTGCCGCACCAACTGAGCAAATCGCGGCGAGGCCCAACGTCGCCGAGAGACCGTCGCGCCCTACCTCGGTGCCGCAGACGATCACCGAGGTGACGTTCGAAGCGCCTGCGCCGATCCCGGTCGTGGCGGAGCCGACGGTGTGGCCGGAGGGTACGTCTGCACTGTGCAAGAATGGCCAGTACTCTGAAAGCCAGAGTCGCTCCGGCACCTGCTCGTGGAGAGGCGGCGTGGCGTTCTGGCGCTACCCCGCGGCTCACCCCTACTGGCGCCGCGGCAGCGAGGCGTAGCAACCCCGTAGCACCTGCCACACCCGATGTTCCGCCGCACTGCGGGCGCGCTCCGAGCGACCGCGCGTGCGGCGGAGCGCTCTTCACGGGCCAGCGCTGGGATGATTCGGCGCCACGTCGCCCGAAATCTCGCGAGACCCATTGACGCGCGCGCCGCGAGGGTGAGGTTTTGGTGGACGGCTCGGCCCGCTCGAGCCCGTCTCCCGCGGCCGCGAGCGCGGTGCCGCTTCGCCGCTCTCGCCGCCGCCGATCCGCCAACCGCAGCAAAGGTGGACCAATGCCCAGCCTTGCCCTCGACCCCGAACAGCTGGTGGTGGAGAGCTTCCCCACCGAAACGCCGGCCCCGGCGGACGCGATCCTGAAGCCGCGCACCTTCGAGCCCGGGTGCACGCGCGACTTCTGCCGCGCCGCGGACCTGGCCTGACGGCGGCGGGTTGACTTCCGTTTGTCGCCACGTTATCGATCAAACCCATGAGCAATGCGCACGGCACCACCACCGCCACCCTGCCCACCCCGACCCGTCTCGCGGGCCGCGGCTGGAGGTGAACGCGCGCGGGTAGCAGAGTGCGCGGCGACACACGGCAGACGCGAGCGGCCCGAGAGCATCCCGGGCCGCTCTTTTCGTCGCCCGCGTCCCAACCATCCACGGGGAACCGGATGAGCACGGAAGGCCTCGTCGTACACAAGTTCGGCGGCACCAGCCTGGCCACTGCGGAACGCTACCGCGCCGTCGCGGATATCGTGATGGCGCGCCCCGAGCCGCGCCGCGCGATCGTGGTGAGCGCCATGTCGGGGGTGACCGACGCGCTGATGCGCACGGTGGCGCTGGCCGGCGCGCGCGACGCCGCCTACCGCCGCGAGCTGGCCGCGCTCAACGAGCGCCACCTACAGGCCGCCGCCGAACTGCTGGAGGGGCCGGAGCTGGCCGCCGTGCGCGACGCCATGGAGCGCGACTTCGCCGACGTGGACGACGTGCTGCGCGCCGCCTGGATCGTGCGCCACAGCCCGCGCGGCGCCGCCGACATGGTGGCCGGGCTGGGCGAGGTGTGGAGCGCGCGGCTGCTGGCCGCGCACCTGGCGGCGCGCGGCGCGGGCGGCACCTGGCTCGACGCGCGCGAGGTGCTGGTGGCCGAGCCGGGCGAGGCCGCCGCGCGCATCGACTGGGCCGCCTCGCACCAGCGGCTGCGCGGCTGGGCGGCGGCGCGCGGGGGATTGCCGGCCACGCTGGTGGTCACCGGCTTCGTGGCCTCCACCGCCGCGGGGGTGCCCACCACCCTGGGCCGCAACGGCAGCGACTACTCCGCCTCCATCTTCGGCGCGCTGCTGGGCGCCGCCGAGATCCACATCTGGACCGACGTGGACGGCGTGATGAGCGCCAACCCGCGCCTGGTTCCCGACGCGCTGGTGCTGGACCGGCTCAGCTACCGCGAGGCGATGGAGCTGGCCCACTTCGGCGCCAAGGTCGTGCACCCCGCCACCATGCGCCCCGCGGTGGAGCACGGCATCCCCGTCTACATCCGCAACACCTTCCGCCCCGACGCGCCAGGCACCCGCATCGACGCCGAGGGCGCGCCCCAGGGCGGCGTCAAGGGGATCTCGTCGGTCGAGTCCGTGGCGCTGCTGAACCTGGAGGGGCCGGGGATGGGCGACGTGCCCGGCACCGCCGCGCGCCTGTTCACGGCGCTGCGCGAGGCGGGGATCGAGGCGCTGATGGTGAGCCAGGGGAGCTCGCAGCACTCCATCTGCCTGGCCGTCCCCGCCGCCACGGCGGAGGCGGCCCGGCAGGCGGTGGACACGGCGTTCTTCGCCGAGCGGCACCACGGGCTGATCCGGGCGGCCGAGGTGGACCCCGGGTGCGCGCTGCTGGCGGTGGTGGGCGACGGGATGGCGGGGCACCCGGGGGTGGCGGCGCGCTTCTTCGGCGCGCTGGCCGGCGCGGGCGTCAACATCCGCGCGATCGCGCAGGGCTCGTCCGAGCGCAACATCTCCGTGGTGGTCGACGGCGCGCAGGGCGAGCGCGCCTTGCGCGCCGTGCACTCGGGGCTGTACCTGTCGCGCCAGACGCTCTCGGTGGGGATCATCGGCCCCGGCACGGTGGGGAGCGCGCTGCTGGACCAGCTGGCCGAGCGCGTGGACGCCATCCACGACGAGCGCGGCGTGGACATCCGGGTGCGCGGCATCGCCGGGCGCGGGCGGATGGCGCTGGACCGGCGCCGCATCGGCCTAGGCGGCTGGCGCGAGGCGATGGCGCAGGGTGACGCCTTCGACCTGGAGACCTTCATCGACCACGTGCAGACCGACCACCTGCCGCACACGGTGATCATCGACTGCACGGCCGACGAGGGGGTGGCGCGCCGCTACGGCGAGTGGATGCGCCGCGGCATCCACGTGATCACCCCCAACAAGCGCGCCAACACGCTGGGGCTGGAGTACTACGACGAGCTGCGGCGCCTGGGCCGCGGGCCGGCCGCGTACTACCTGTACGAGACCACGGTGGGCGCCGGGCTCCCCATCATCCAGACGCTGCGCGAGCTGATCGCCACGGGCGACGAGGTGGAGCGCATCGAGGGGGTGCTCTCGGGCACGCTCAGCTACCTGTTCAACGCCTACGACGGCGAGCGGCCGTTCAGCGAGCTGGTGGCCGACGCGCGCCGCCTGGGCTTCACCGAGCCCGACCCGCGCGACGACCTGTCCGGCGCCGACGTGGCCCGCAAGGTGGTGATCCTGGCGCGCGAGATGGGGCTGCGCATCGAGCTGGCCGACGTGGCGCTGGAGGGGCTGGTGCCGCCGGAGCTGCAGGGCGGCGGCGTGGACGACTTCCTCTGCCGCCTGCGCGGCCACGACGACGCCTTCGCCCGGCTGGCCGGCGACGCGCACGCCCGGGGCGAGCGGCTCCGCTTCGTCGGCGTGGTCGACCGCGAGGGAAACGCCAGCGTACGCCTGCGCTCGTACCCGGCGCAGCACGCCTTCGCCCGCCTCAACCTGACCGACAACATCGTGCAGTTCCAGACGCGGCGCTACACGCCCAACCCGCTGATCGTGCAGGGCCCCGGCGCCGGCCCGCAGGTGACGGCCGCCGGCGTGTTCGCCGACCTGCTGCGGCTGGCCAGCTACCTGGGCGCCCAGCCGTGACCGCCCCCGCGCGCGCCACCGCCTTCGCCCCGGCCAGCACCTCGAACCTGGCCGTGGGCTTCGACCTGCTGGGCCACCCGCTCGCCCGCTACGGCGACCGCGTCACCGTCGCCCGTACCGATTCGCCGGGCGTGGTGATGGGCGAGGTCACCGGACTGGCCTGCCCGCTCCCCACCGATCCCGCGCTGAACACCGCCGGGCGCGCGGTGATGCGGATGCTGCACGATCACGCGCCGGAGCTGGGCGTGCGGATCGCGATCGAGAAGGGGATCCCGCTCGGCTCGGGGATCGGCGGCTCCGCGGCGAGTGCCGTGGCGGCGGTGGTGGCGGCGAACGCGCTGCTGCCGAGCCCGCTCTCCACCGCCGAGCTCTTCCCCTACGCGCTCCAGGGCGAGGTGGCGGCGGCCGGGTCGATCCACGGCGACAACGTGGCGCCGTCGCTCTTCGGCGGCCTGGTCCTGGTCCGCAGCGCCGTCCCGCCGGACGTGGTGCCGATCCCCGCGCCGCCGGAGCTGCGCTGCGTGCTGGTGCTGCCGGACCAGTACCTGCCCACGCGCGAGGCGCGCGCCGTGCTCCCGCGCGAGTACCCGCTGCACGACGTGATCGGCCAGTGCGCGAACCTGGCGGGCGTGATCGCCGGCTGCCATCGCGGCGACCTGGCGCTGATCGGCCGCTCGCTGCGCGACCTGCTGATCGAGCCGCACCGCGCCCGCCTGATCCCGGGCTTCCGCCAGGCGCAGGCGGGCGCGATGGAAGCCGGCGCGCTCGGCTGCTCGATCAGCGGCGCGGGCCCCGGCGTGTTCGCCTGGTGCGCGGGCGACGAGGCGGCCGCCGAGGTCCGCGACGAGATGCAGCGTGCCTTCGCGCGCCTGGACATCCCCGCGCGTGCCTGGGTGTCGCCGGTAGACGGGCCGGGCGCGCGGCTGGAGGCGGTGGAGTGACGACGCGGTGCCGACGTTGCGATGTGATCGCGCGAGGTAGGCACCGGGGATCAGGGCGTGCGGATCGCGAATATGCGAGTAGACGCCGCGACTTCAGCCGCGAACTCCCGCGGGAATCGCGGCCAACCCCGTTAGTCGGAATGAGATACGTCAGCACCCGCGACCGGTCCCACACCGCCACGCTGAGCGACGCCGTGCTCCGCGGGATCGCGCCGGACGGCGGGCTGTACGTGCCGGCGTCGTTCCCCACGGTGGCCGCGGACGCGCTGGACGGCGCCGGGACGCTGGCGGAGGTTGTCGCGCGGCTGCTGGCGCCGTTCTTCGCCGGCGACGCGCTGGCGGGCGCGCTGGACGAGATCTGCGCGCAGGCGTTCACCTTTCCCGTGCCGCTGCGCGACCTGCGCGAGCGGACGGCGGTGCTGGAGCTGTTCCACGGGCCCACGGCGGCGTTCAAGGACGTGGGCGCGCGCTTCCTGGCCGGCGTGCTGTCGCGGATTGTGGCGGCGGATGGTGATCCTCGTCCGTTGACGATCCTCGTCGCCACCTCGGGCGACACCGGCGGGGCGGTGGCGGCGGCGTTCCACGGGAGCCCCGGCGTGGAGGTGGCCGTGCTGTACCCGGCGGGGATGGTGTCGCCGCGGCAGGAGCAGCAGCTCACCGCGTGGGGCGGCAACGTGCGCGCGTTCGCCGTGCGCGGCGCCTTCGACGACTGCCAGCGCCTGGTGAAGGCGGCGATGGCCGACCCGGAGCTGCGCGCCGCCCGCCGCCTATCCTCCGCCAACAGCATCAACGTGGGCCGGCTGCTGCCGCAGATGGCGTACTACGCCTGGTCGGCCCGCGAGTACCTCCGCCGCCACGGCGTGGAGCCGGGCTTCATCGTCCCCTCCGGCAACGTGGGCAACGCCACCGCCGCGCTCTGGGCCGAGCGGGTGGGGATGCCGGTCCGCCAAGTGGTGATGGCGACCAACGCGAACCCCGCGCTCACCGCCTTCACCGGCGGCGGCGCCTGGGCCGCGCACCCCACCGTCTCCACGCTGGCCACGGCGATGGACGTGGGCAGCCCCAGCAACATGGAGCGCATCCTCCACCTGTTCGGCGGCGAAGCCGCGGCCCGCGGCGCCCTGCGCGCCGAGCGGGTGGACGACGGCGAGATCCGCCGCGTGATCCGCGAGGGGCCGCGCGCCTGGGGCCAGGTGTGGGACCCGCACACCGCCACCGCCGTCGCCGTCCGCGAGCGTCTCGGCGGCGGCGACTGGATCATCGTCTCCACCGCCCACCCGGCCAAGTTCGAATCCGTGGTGGAGCCCCTCGTCGGCCACCCGGTCCCCATCCCCCCCGAGTTGCAGCGCCTGCTCGGCCAGCCCTCCCACGCCGAGCCGCTGGAGCCGGCGCTCGAGGCGCTGCGCGAGGCGATGGAGACGCCGCCACGCTGATCCGCCGCGAGCCGGAGACAGGACGAATCGGCAGCCTCCGAAAGTTCCGGAGGCTGCCGATTCGTTCTGGTGCGCTGGGTACCGCGAAACGTGTATGCCGCGTCCTTCCAACTCACCGGTGGCCCATCGGAAGCGCCCTGCACCCCTTCGCCCCACGATCGGTCATGAAGACGAACCGTCCGTCCGGGTTGCTGCGTCCCCTTCTGATGGTTGGCCTGGCGGTGCTCGGGCTGGGCTGCGGCCGGCCCCGGGACGCGGCCGATCGCTCGCCGCCCCCGGGCGAAACGGCGCCGCCGGCCCGACCGGTGCGCGGCCCGGTCGCCGAACCGCCCGGCCCCGGCGAGCCGGACACCACCGCACCACCGCCGCGCCGCCGTTCCAGGAGCGACACGACCGCGATCTGCCGCGACGGAACGCCGTCGTTCAGCCGGCACGCCGCGGGAACGTGCGCGGGGCACGGCGGGGTGCGCCACTGGATCCATCGCCCGCGAAGGTGAACCGTCCGGGTGGCCGGTGGATCCGCCGGCCGTTCATCCCCCGCCCTCCTCCACCTGCGCCACGAACTCGTCGATCAGCCGGTTGGCCTCGTCCGGCTGCTCGAGCTGGATCCAGTGGGCGGTGCCGGTGACGATGCGGTGCGGGAGCGAGCGGTCGACGTTGTGCAGCGAGAAGGGGCCGTTGTTCGCCGGGGTGACGATGGCCAGGCGCGGCCCGCGATACGCCGCCAGCGCCGGCTCCACCTCCGTCTCGCGCAGCGCGGCGAAGATCCCGGCCACGGTCGCCGGCGGCGTGGCGCGCAGGTCGGCCATCACCCGCTCGCGCACGGCGGCGTTCTGCCCCGCGATGTTGCGCCAGTACCCCTCGATCGTCTGCGTGTATGCATCTCCCTGCAGCGCGGCGATGAACGGATCGATCATCTCGGCGGGGATGCGCCGGGTGTCGCCGGCGGGGTCCAGCAGCAGCAGCCCCGCCACGCGCTCCGGGTGCCGCGCGGCGTAGAAGGCCGCCACCAGCCCGCCCGCGCTGTGCCCCACCAGCACGAACCGCCGCAAGCCCAGCTTGTCGACGGCGGCCGCCACGTCCTCGGCCAGCGCCTCCATCCGCCACTCCGCCGGCTCCGGCGCGCCCGAGCGTCCGTGCCCGCGCCAGTCCAGCGCCACCGCCCGCCGCGAGCGCCGCAGGTGCGCGAGCTGCGCCTCCCACTGCCCCGTGTTCCCCGCCAGCGAATGGAGGAAGACCACCGGCACACCCTCGCCGCTCCCACCCTCGTCCGCCGCCAGTTCCACCGTCTCCATCGCTGGTCTCCCTGCGCTGTTCGATGACCTGCGACCCCGGCTGAGTCTACATCCGCGCGCCCCACCGAACCAGCCACGGTTGCGCCACCCGCCCCTTCCCCCGAATTTCCCGCCGCGCCCGTGACGTGCGCTTGCCCCACCCTCGGCGCGCACGGATGTTCGCCCATTGGCACCGATGCCCGCGTGCGAGTCCGCGAAGGCGGACTTCGGGCCGTCGTTGCCGCGAATTCATTCGCCAAGCCAACCCTCGGCGGCACGGATCGTCGCCCATGGGCGCCGATGCCCGCGCGCGAGTCCGCGAAGGCGGACTTCGGGCCGTTGTCGCCGCGAATTCATTCGCCCGGCGCCCCCCCGAATGGCGGATCCGGGCGGCGGTGTGACCCGTCCGACCCACGAACCGAAACCCATCTCCCGAATCTACGGAGCCATAGCCCTTGACCGAATCACCCGACCAGCAGACCGGAACCGTCGCCGTGATCGGCGCGGGAACCATGGGGCACGGCATCGCGCAGGTCAGCGCGATGGCCGGCTACCGCGTCACCCTCTACGACCCGCAGCCCGGCGCGGTGGACAAGGGTCTCGCGCGCGTCGGCGAGAACCTGGACAGGGGCGTGGAGCGCGGGAAGGTGAGCGCGGACGATGCCGCCGCCGCCCGCGCCCGCCTCTCGCCGGCCGACGCGGTGAAGGACGCGGTGAAGGACGCCTGGCTGGTGATCGAGGCGGCGCCCGAGCAGATGGAGATCAAGGAGCGCATCTTCGCCGACGTCTACGGCTTCGCGCCCGAGGGCGCGGTACTGGCCACCAACACCTCGTCGCTCTCCGTCACGCGCATCGCCGCGGCCACGGGCGCGCCGGAGCGGGTGATCGGGCTGCACTTCTTCAACCCCGTGCACATCATGAAGCTGCTGGAGGTGGTGCGCGGGCGCGACACCTCCGATGCCACGCTCGAGGCGGCGCTGGGCTACGCGCGGGCCATCGGCAAGGAGCCGATCGTGGTGACCGACACGCCCGGCTTCGCCTCCAGCCGGCTGGGCATCACGCTGGGGCTGGAGGCGATCCGGATGGTGGAGCAGGGCGTCGCGAGTCCGGATGACATCGACAAGGCGATGGAGCTGGGCTACAACCACCCGATGGGCCCGCTCAAGCTCACCGACCTGGTGGGCCTGGACGTGCGCCTGGGCATCGCCGAGTACCTGCACCGCGAGCTGGGCGGCGACCAGTACGTCCCGCCCAGGCTGCTGCGGACGATGGTGTCCGAGGGAAAGCTGGGGAAGAAGAGCGGCGAAGGGTTCTACAAGTGGTGATCGGTCGCGGTGGTCATTCGCTGGACCCCGTCGTGAGATTGCGAGATCCGCGACGGAGCATGCGAGTAAACTCGCGGCTACCACGGCACACAGTCCGCCCGAGCGGACCGAGAACCGTCCTCAGCCGAGCCGGCACATCTCCGCGCACCCCAACGCTTTCGCACTCACGCGCTCACGCACTTCCGCACTCACGCACCCGTTGACGATGTCCTACGAAACGCTCCGAATCGAGTCCGACGCCGGCATCGCGCTGATCACCATCGACCGGCAGGAGAAGCGCAACGCGCTCAACTCGGTCGTGCGCGCCGAACTGGTGGCCGCGCTCGACGCGCTGCGTGACGACGAGAGCGTGCGCGTGCTGGTGATCACCGGCGCGGGCGACAAGGCGTTCGTGGCCGGCGCCGACATCGGCGAGTTCGCCGGGCGCACGCCGCTGCAGCAGCGCGCGACGATGACCGGCCGCCGCGTGTTCGACGAAGTGGCGGCGTACCCCAAGCCCGTGATCGCGATGATCAACGGCTTCTGCCTGGGCGGCGGGTGCGAGCTGGCGCTGGGGTGCGACCTCCGCATCGCCGCCGACACCGCCAAGCTGGGGCAGCCGGAGATCAACCTGGGGATCATCCCCGGCGGCGGCGGCACGCAGCGGCTGCCGCGCGTGGTGGGGATGGGCCAGGCGATGCGCCTCGTGCTCGGCGGCGAGATCATCGACGCGGCCGAGGCGCTGCGCATCGGCCTGGTGGACGTGGTGCACCCCGCCGTCGAGCTGCGCGAGCGTACGCTGGATTTCGCGCGGAAGATGGCCGAGAAGAGCCCCGTCGCCCTGCGCATGGCCAAGACCGCCGTCCGCGCCGCCGCCGAGATGCCGCTGGCCGCCGGCCTGGCCTACGAGACCGAGCTCTTCGTCACCTGCTTCGCCAGCGACGACAAGCGCGAAGGAGTCGCCGCCTTCCTGGAGAAGCGCCCCGCCCGGTTCACCGGGCGGTGACCGCCTGGCCGAGATCCGGGTGAACCGGTGCACCCCTGGAAACCCCGCCATCGCCGGGGCCGTACACGTCGCTGACTGAACGACTACCGACCTTCGTGCCACCCCCAACCACGTCTTCCACCCCACCGTCGCCCCCATGAACATCCGCACGCTCGTGCTCACACCGCTGCTGGTCGCGGCGGCGGCCTGCAACCCCGCCAAGAACATCGAGAACGGCGAAGCCGCCGTCGCGACGTTCCACCAGCAGTACAACCAGCAGCAGTTCGACGCGCTCTACGCCGGCTCCGCCCAGGCGCTGAAGGAGTCCACCCCGCAGCCGGAATTCACCCGCTTCATCACCGCCGTGCGCCGCAAGCTGGGCGCCGAGGTGAGCACCAAGCGCACGGGTTGGAACGTGCAGACCAACACCGGCGGATCGTTCGTGACGCTCACGTACGATACGAAGTTCGAGAAGGGTACGGGCGCGGAGACCTTCCGAATCCGCATCTCCGGCGGCAAGGCGCAGGTGGAGGGATACAACGTCAACTCCCCCGCGCTCGTCGTCGACTGACCGTCGCACCCGCGATGGCAACATCACGCGGTCGAAGTCCGCGCAGGCGGACTGCGTGCCCTGGTAGCGGCGAGTTCACTCGCAAACCGACGTAATCCCACGCACGGAAAGAGCCCGGCGCACCCGCCGGGCTCTTTCGCCTTCCGATGATCTCCCGCCTCCCCCTCTACCGCCGCGTGCCGATCTCCATTCGCGCGTAGACGTAGCGGCCGTTGTAGCCGAAGGGCGAGGCGGGCGGGTACAGGAAGATGCCGAAGCCGTTGTCGGCGTTCATCCGGTCGGGGAAGGTGTCGAAGAGGTTGCGCACGCCCAGCGACAGCTTGCCGCGCCCGGCAAAGATCCGCCCCGCCTCCAGGTCGAACAGCGTCTTCCCCGGGTACGTCTGCACGGCGTCGGCCGAGTAGCTGTAGAGCGACGACGTGACGCTGCCGAAGCTGGAGGCGCGCGCCAGCACGTTCCACGGCCCCGTGGCATAGGTGCCGGTGAGCGTGCCCCGCCAGCGCGGCCGCTCCTTCTCGATCGCCAGCAGACCGCCCTCGCCGTACGGATCGAAGAGCACGGCGCCCGTCCCCGCCAGCTCGGGCGGCAGATCGCCCGTGTCCACGATCTTGTTGCGCGTATAGTTCAGCACGCCGTTGAACGAAAGCGTCCGCGTGGCCGAGAGCGCGATCCGCCAGTCGCCCGTCACGTCCACGCCGTGGGTGCGGGTGTGCAGCGCGTTGGTGAAGTACTGCGCCGCGTCCACCGCCAGCCCCGCGCCGTGCAGGATCGACGCGACGCTGTCGGTCCCCAGCGACGTGGTCAGGACGATGCGGTCCCTCAGGTCGATGTAGTAGTAGTCGGCGGTGAAGTTCATCCCGGCCGTGGGCGAGAACGCGAACCCGGCGCTTCCGTTGAGCGACGTCTCCGGCCGCAGCGGCCGCGCGCCCAGCACGCGTGCCGGGGCGGACGAGACGGGGAAGATGCCGATGTCGAACGCCTCCGGCCGCCCGTCGTCGCCCGGGCGGAAGTTGGTGACCGTGCTGCTGAACCAGCTCTGCGACAGCGCCGGCGCGCGAAAGCCCGTGCTCACCGCGCCGCGCAGCGTCCAGCGCGAGGTGGGCTGCCAGCGCAGGGCCAGCTTCCCCGTCACCCGGCTGCCGAAGTCGCTGTAGTGCTCGAACCGCCCCGCCACGTTCGCCAGCACCCTGGGCGCCACGTCGCCTTCCAGGTCCAGGTACGCGCCCACGTTGCTGCGCCAGTTGTCGCTCGCGTCGGCCGGGCGGAAGCCGGGGAACACCTGCGAGCCGGCGGGGGCGATGTCGCCGTTGCGGTTGGGGTGCCATCCCTGGATCCAGCTCGCCCGCTCGCCCGCCACCACCT
>Ga0070662_100000984_pt1 | contig 17414 bp, 13 predicted proteins | sample KBSC53metaG_FD_65648 | JGI IMG/M metagenome (GOLD analysis project Ga0070662, IMG submission 65648) | Corn rhizosphere microbial communities from Kellogg Biological Station, Michigan, USA - KBS C5-3 metaG | ecosystem: Host-associated > Plants > Roots > Rhizosphere > Soil ...
CGGTCGCGATCGAGGCGATGGAGTTCATCGCGCCCATCCATCTGCGCGACGTCATCTCGGTCTACGCGACAGTCGAACGGGTTGGCAGGACATCGATGGGCGTGAGGATCGAAGTGATCGCACAGCGCGACCTCGGCGTAACCGAGGTCAAGGTCACCGAGGGCCTGTTTACTTTCGTCGCGCTCGACGCGAACAACCGTCCGCGGCCGATCGACAACCAGGCTTAAGCTTTAGGCAGCAGGCGCGATCTCGCCGTCGTCGTCGGCGGGACGGGGAGCGCGCGTCCGGCGGCGCGGGCGGCGCGGCTCGTCGCCCGACGCAGCGGCAGCAGCCTCGTCGTCATCGCGGCCAATGGCCGGCGGAAGAACGTCGAGCGGAAGGCTGTCGCCGGCCCCGTTCAAGCGCGAAGGCGCACTCGGCTGCTCATCGGAATCGTTTGCCGAACGCTCTTCGCGGTTAAAGCGCGGACGGTCGCGATCGCGGCCCCGGTCCGGGCGCGGAGTCCGGCTGCTGCGCTCGGGCCGGTCTTCGCTGGCGCCTTCGCCGTCGGCAGTCTCGGCGAACTCTTCCTCGCCCTCGTCCTCGTCCATCTCATCGTCGCGCTGGCGACGCGGATTCTGTTCCTCGAAGCGCGACCGGTTCTCGCTGAGGACGCGGAAATAATGATCCGCAAACTGAAGGAAATATTCGGTCTGGACGCGGTCGCCGGCGAGCTGCGCATCACGCGCCATGCTCTTGTATTTTTCGAGCAGCTGCGCGGCATTGCCCCGCTGCCGATTGTCCTGGCGGTTCCCCGGCTGTCCACCGAGATTCTGTCCCCGCTGTCCCCCACGACCGCGCCGGCGGCCGCCCTGACGATTATTGATCAAATGCCTACGTCCTTACGCAGTGTCGCTGTCCCCTTCGCCTCGGGCGGAGCAGCGTCACGCCGGTACGGCGCAACTCTGACCCTCTCGTTCCGGTCTGCGCGCGATGCGCGAAGCGAACGGCCGATTGTGTCGGGGTGGGACGGGATGCGCTCTCAACCGTTCGTCGTGGAGCGGCCCGGCCCAGGCCCCTGATGTAGTGTGGCCGATGCTCTATGCCAAGCTAATTCGACCAAACGCAGGTTAATTCCACGTAAGCAACACCGCACGCGGCCGATCCGCGAAGTCGTTCGCGATCCTCGCCGCAAGGCCATCTCGTCTGAGCAGTGCCGTCACCGATTCGGCTTGGTCGTGGCCGATCTCGATCGCAGCGAGCCCGCCCTTGTTGAGCAGGCTCGGCAGTTGCGGCGCGAGCGCGCAATAAGCGTCGAGCCCCTGCTCACCGGCGAAAAGCGCCTCATCGGGCTCGAACTCCCGAACACCGGGGCCCAGCTCGGCACCCTCGGCCACATAGGGTGGGTTGCACAGGATGAGATCGAAGCTCTCGTCCACGCCCTCCGCCCAGTTGCCGATCCTGAATTTCAGCCTTTTCTCGAAGCCCAGGCGGCGCGCATTCGCAGCTGCATAGGACATGGTGCGGCGAGACAGATCGGTTCCGAGCCCGGTCGCCTGCGGCCAGACGTCGAGCGCAGCGAGAAGCAGGGTCCCCGGGCCGGTCCCAAGATCGAGGATCCGCTTGGGTCCGTCAGTCCCCTCGAAATGCTCGATCGCCGAAGCGATTAGCACTTCGGAGTCCGGTCGCGGGACGAGCACGCCGGGACCGACATGCAAGTCGATGTTCCAAAACGCCCGCCGTCCGGTGATGTAGGCGACCGGCTCCCCCGCCTTGCGCCGCTCAACCATCTTCCAGAACCGCTGCGGGACCACCTTGTCGGGAGGCGACAGGATGAGCTTGTCGCGGTCGATGTGCAGCGCTTCGGCCATCAGCAACTCGGCGTCGAGGCGCGCCGTATCGCTGGTTTGGGAAAGTTGGCGCGTGGCATCCGCCAGCGCGCGGGCAACTGCCTTCACGCCTCCTCCAGGCCCGCCAGCCGCTCGGCTTCGTCCTCAGCGATCAAGGCGTCGACCAACTCGCCAAGCGCGGGGCCCTCGAGCACCTCCTCGAGCTTGTGCAGCGTGAGGTTGATGCGGTGATCGGTGATCCGGCCCTGCGGAAAGTTATACGTCCTGATCCGCTCCGAACGATCGCCCGAGCCGACCATCGACCGGCGTGCTCCGGCCCGTTCATTCGCGAGCCGCTCGCGCTCCATTTCAAATAACCGCGTGCGCAGAACCTTGAGTGCCTTGGCCTTGTTCTTGTGCTGCGATTTTTCGTCCTGCTGGATCACGACCAGGCCGGTCGGCAAGTGCGTGATCCGCACCGCGCTGTCGGTTGTGTTGACCGACTGCCCACCCGGCCCCGATGATCGATAGACGTCGATCCGCAAGTCTCTGTCGTCGATCTGCACATCGACGTCCTCGGCCTCCGGGAGCACTGCCACTGTCGCTGCCGACGTATGGATGCGCCCACCGCTTTCGGTCGCCGGAACCCGCTGAACCCGGTGCACGCCGCTTTCGAATTTCAACCGCGCGAACACGCCAGGGCCGCTGATCGAAGCAACCGCTTCCTTGTAGCCGCCGACTTCCGATGCGCTGGCCGAGATCAGCTCGAACCGCCAACCCTGAGCCTCCGCATAACGCTGGTACATACGCAGCAGGTCGCCCGCGAAGAGGGCCGCCTCGTCGCCGCCGGTGCCAGCGCGCACTTCGAGCATGGCGGCCCGGTCGTCGGCAGCGTCGCGGGGTAGGAGCTTGAGGGCCAGTGCGCGCTCGGCAGCGGGAAGCTTGTGGCGGATGTCGTCGGCCTCGGTTGCAGCCATCTCCTTGAGCTCGGGTTCGGCCGTCGCATCGGCAATCATCCCGTTGAGCACTTCCAGCTCCGCGCGGAGCCGGCGGACTTCACGTGCCGCGGCGGCGACTGGTTCGATCGCCGCATAATCCTTCGACAGGCGCACGAATTCATCCGGCGACAGGTTCTCGGCCGCCATCGCCCTTGCGAGCTCATGCCTACGCGCCTCGATCGACGCGATGCGCTCCGACGAGATCTGGGTCACGGCCGAAAGGCTTCCGCAATCTTATCGAGCGGAACGCTACGCTGTTCGCCGCTCTCGAGGTCCTTGAGCTGTGCCTCGCCGCGAGCGAGTTCATCGTCGCCGATGATCAGCGCATAAGCCGCACCCGCATCGTTGGCTCGGGTCAGCCGTTTCTTCATGTTGCCGCGGAACGCCATGTCGGCGGATATGCCCGCGCGGCGCAAATCCCCCAAGATCCGCTGCCCGGTGGCTTCGGCTTTGTCGCCCATCGGGACGATGACTGCGGTCGGGGCCTCCCTCGCCGGGGACCCGATCATCATCGCCAGTCGCTCAATACCGGCTGCCCAGCCCACTGCCGGCGTATGTGGGCCGCCCAGCGCTTCCATCAGGCCATCGTAGCGGCCACCGGCGATCACGGTCCCCTGGGCGCCCAGGCTGTCCGTCATGAACTCGAACGCGGTGTGGCGATAATAATCGAGGCCGCGAACCAGCCGCGGCGCGCGGTCCCAGCGGATACCGGCCGCATCGAGACCGGCGGTCACCGCTCCGAAGAAATCGGCGGCCTCAGCCGTAAGGAAATCGTCGATCGCCGGCGCGCTGTCGACGATCGGCCAGTCCTGGTGCGCCTTGCTGTCGAGAATGCGCAGCGGATTGCGCTCGAGCCGCGCCTTGCTGTCGTCGCTGAGCGCGGCGGCATGCGCGCGGAAATGCTCGTGCAGCGCTTCTCGCCAGGCGGCGCGCGTTTCCGGATCGCCGAGCGTGTTGAGCTTGAGGACCGCCCCGCTGATGCCGAGTTCCCTGAGGAGCTGGTCGGCGAAGGCGAGCAGCTCGACGTCCGCCAGAGGCTCGCCGGCACCAATGATTTCGGCGTCGAGCTGATGGAATTCCCGGAACCGGCCCTTCTGAGGCCGCTCGTAGCGGAAGGCGGAGCCGTGCGTCGCGACCTTGAGCGGCGCGAACTGCTGCCAGCCCTCGCTCAGATAGGCCCGGCAGATTCCCGCCGTGAACTCGGGCCGCAGAGTGATCGATTCGCCGCCGCGGTCCTCGAACGAATACATTTCCTTCGACACGACGTCAGTCGTCTCGCCGATCGTCCGGGCGAACGCGGCGGTCTGCTCGATGGTCGGCACTTCGACGCGCTTGAAGCCGTAAAGCCGACGCACCTTGTCGAACGCCGCAATCACCGCGGCAAGGCGATCTGCGTCCTGATGCAACAAGCTTTGGGTGCCCCGAACGGGCTGAACCGGCGTCATTGCCGCGCGCTTAAGCACAATTTTTCAAAATGCGGAATCAGCGCGTCGGCGATGTTTGCTGTTGCTGCTGCCGCTCGCGCTGGAACTGCTGCCTGAACCAGGTCGGGGACGGAAGGAACAGCTTGCGGAAGCTGATCATGATCGTCCGGCCCAGCGGGTCGAGCAGGTCGGGCTGATAATTAAGCGGCACACCGCCAGCGGCATCGCGGACGCGCGGTCTGCTATTGAACATGTTGTTCACCTCCAGCCGGATCTGCGTTGCGCGGAGCCAGGGGTGCTTGACCACAACCTCGGGGATGTCGCCGGGATTGGCGAAGAACCGGAGATTGAACGTCGCCAGCGGCGAGAATCGAAGCTCGTCGCCGGTCAGCGTGCCGACCGTCGTCCCGCTCCTGAGGTTCATCCCCAGGCGGGCGCCGAGGCCATTGTTCGACCAGCCGGCCTGCACTTCGACATTATGCTTGGGCGTTCCGCCGAACGACCCCGCAGCGTCTCCGTGCAGATAGTCAAGGGGCGGCAGGCCGGGCGCAATGGTCACCTTGTCGACGAAGGTGATCGTGTCCGTCAGCGAGAATTGCAGCCGCCCGCGGCTAGCTCCTCCGCCACCGAAGAAGCCACCACCACCGCCTCTTCCGCCGCCAAGGCCTCCACCGCCGCGACCGCCTTGTCCGGTCGCGCCTTCAGGGCGGGGGCCCGTGTTCTGGCCTCCCGGAGCACCGGCTCCGCGCGGCCCGAAACCGAACTGCGCTCGCATCTGGTCGATTACCGACTGCGACGGCCGCCGCGATTTGAGCGGCTTGCTAAAATCGAAGCCGAGCCGAAGCGCGTCCCTGCGCGAAACGTCGAAATTGATCGGAGTCAGGTTGACGGCCTGGAGCTGGCCGACGGCTTCGCAGCCGATCTCGGGATCGATGACGGGGCATCGGACAAAACGGTCGGGAAACGCTGCTTCGATCTGCGGCGTCACCGTGACGCTCGAGATTGGCCGGTCGACCTTCTGGTGCACATAATCCGCACGCAGCCTGAGATCGGTTTTCGAAAATGGCTGCCAGTTTGCGCCGAGCTTCCACACGTGGCGGCGATCGGAATCAAGGTTCGGATTGCCGCCGGTGATCGCCGTGACGAGCACCGTCTGGCCGGTGGTGAAATCGAAGATCCGCGATTGCGGCGTTGCCAGCACAGGATCGCCGAGCTGGTTGATCGTCGGAGCGCCCTCCTCCCGAGTCCAGCTGGTGATGAAGCTCAGCCGATCGGCCGGCGACCAGTTGGCGCCGGCGCCGATGATCGTCAGCGTGCCGAAATCCGACAGCTCGTCGACCTCGGCATTGGCATTCAGCGTCAAGTTGCCGAGCGCGCTGAAATCGCGATTGCGACGTGAGATCGGCAGGTCGAGGTTGATCCCCGCCTGGCCCATCGTGCGCGACAATGAATTCGACGCTTCGGCGCCGCCGATCGTCCGATCACTATCGAGGCGGACGGTGCTTCCGCCAACGGTAAGGGTCGTGCTCGCATCGCCCGCCGGAAGCTTGAACAAATTGCCATTGGCGGTCGCGGTGAGATCGCCGGACACGGTTGTTGAACGAATCCGATCGGTGGGAAACGCCGCATTGTCGCGATCCGTCCGAGTAATGCCGCGATTAAGGTCGGCATTGCCGGTGACGGTCCAGCGCCACTGCGTCTTGGTCGTCCCATTGAGCGCCACACCCGCATGCGCGCTGTCGCTGTCGGTGTTGCGCGCGAGCGGCTCGAGCAGGCTCGGATTGAGGCCGATCAACGAATGTCCGTCGACATGCTCGAGCTCGGTGTTGAGCGTTGCCGACACATCGCCGAAGATTTGCCGGTTGAAGGTAGCGGAACCGCGCACGTCGTGCTTCCTGCCGACGAGCGATCGTGCTGCGAGCGCCTGCTCGGTCGTGCCATTCGCCGGCGCTTCGCTCAGCAGGATGTCACGCTCGGCTTCGGTCAGCATGCCATTGCCCTCGGCGTGAAGGTTGAAGGTGGTGCGACCGTTGCGTTGGATCAACAATCGCGTGAGATCGGCGTTGCCGCTGGCATAGCCGCCGTCCGTCGCGATGCCGGCGCCGGCTTGGGCGACGGTCGAGCGAAAGCGCTGGCGAAGCACGATGTTCACGACCTTCTGGTCGGCCCGGTATCCGTATTTGAGTGCGACTTCCTCGGGCAGAATCTCGACGCGCTGGATCGCTTCGGTCGGAATGTCGCGCATCTCGCGGAAGCTGGAGATCCGCTGGCCGTTGAGAAGCAGCACGGGCCGCTCGCCTCCCCGACCCCGAGCACTGCCGATTTGTGGCGCGATCGCGTCCAGCAGCTCGGTGATGTTGGTCGCGCCAGTGGCGCGCACGTCGCGCGCGTCGAGCGTGTCCTCGGGCGGGATGTCACCCACTACCGAGCCGCGCGGACGGCCGCCGGTGATGACGATTTCCTCCTCGTCACCGAGGTCGTCGCTCGGCGCTGCGGCGGGGGCCGGGGTGGCAGTCTTCGGTGCGGGAACGGGCGATACCGTGTCGACGGGTGGCGCTTGCTGCTGCTGGGCGGCAAGCGGAGACATCGGCAAAAGCAGCGCTGCGCTACTGAGCAACATGGAATGGCTGGTCATCAAATCCCCGCTAGTAAGCGCAAGTGAACTGGCCCTGACAACGAAATGACGTTCGACAAAGTGCCGATTGCCTCCGACGAAAGACCCGGCCCGATGCGTTGCGCCGGGCATTTTTCCCGGTACATCAGCGCCTCGCCTTTCGATTCAGGGAGTTGCGTTGAATGCGCCAGGCTGCGCTCGCTTTGATCCTTTCATCCTGCCTTTGCGGGTCCGCCGCCGCGCAGATTGTCCCCGCCCTCAACAGCAAGCCGGTGGCTTACGACAAGCCCAGCACGGTTCCGGCGGCGCGCGACGTGCCCTTTTCCGGAACCGTCCAGTTGACCGTCGATGCGACCGACGTGACGCGCGGAATATTCCGAATCCACCAGCGCATCCCGGTGAGCAATGCCGGCGATCTCGTGCTGCTCTATCCCAAATGGGTGCCGGGCGGTCACAGCCCGCGCAACGAGATCCGCAAGGTCGCAGGCTTCCGCGCGACCGCGAACGGCCAGACGCTCAAATGGAAGCGCGACCCGCTCGACGTCTATGCCTTCCACATCGACGTGCCGCAGGGCATTTCGGCAGTCGACGTCGAATTCCAGTTCCTGTCGGCCACCGCGGAGAATCAGGGCCGCACGGTCATGACCCCGGAAATGTCGAGCATCCAGTGGCTCGCTTTGTCGATGTACCCGGCAGGCTATTACGTGCGGCAAATCCCGGTGCAGGCGTCGGTGATCGTTCCTTCGGGCTGGAAGGTCGCGACCGCGTTGCGGCCCAGCGCCGAGGCCGGCGGCCGCATCGACTATCCTGTGACCAGCTACGAAATCCTGGTCGATTCGCCGCTGATCGCTGGCCCGCACTATCGCCAGATCCCGCTCAGCAACGACGTCTTCCTCGACGTCATCGGCGACATGCCGGCCGAGCTCGCTGCGACGCCCGAACAGATCGCCGCGCACAAGCGGCTCGTCGAACAGGCCCTCAAGGCTTTTGGGGCGCAGCACTACGACCACTACGACTTCCTGTTCACGATCTCTGACAATCTCGGCGGCAATGGGCTCGAGCATCACCGAAGCTCGGAGGATGGCGTCGACCGCGGCTATTTCACCGACTGGGAAAACAAGCTGCGCGACCGCAACCTGCTGCCGCATGAATATTCACACAGCTGGGACGGCAAGTATCGCCGCCCCGCGGACCTGTGGACGCCGGATTACAATACGGTGCCGATGGAGGGCTCGCTGCTGTGGGTCTACGAAGGCCAGACGCAATTCTGGGGCTATATCCTCGGAGCGCGGTCCGGGATGCTCTCGAAGCAGGACACGCTCGACGCAATTGCCGCCACCGCGGCATCCTACAGCACGGGCACGCCGGGGCGGGCCTGGCGTCCGCTGGTCGACACGACCAACGATCCGACCGCCGCCGGCCGCCAGCCTCAGGCCTGGCGGAGCTGGCAACGCAGCGAGGATTATTATAGCGAAGGCCAGCTCATATGGATGGACGTCGACCGGATCATCCGCCAGCAGTCCGGCGGCAAACGCTCGATCGACGATTTCGCGAAGGCCTTCTATGGCATGCGCGACCGCGATTGGGGCGAGCTTACCTATACGCTCGACGACGTGATCGCGACGCTGACCAGGGTTCAGCCCTATGACTGGCGGTCCTACCTTCAGCGCAAGGTCTATGACGTGGCCGCGCAGCCGCCGCTCGAAGGGATCAATGAGGGCGGTTACCGCCTGACCTTCACCGCGGAACCGACCAAGTGGATCAAGAGCGGCGAGAAGTCGGGCAAGAACAACGACCTGACTTATTCGGGCGGCTTCACCGTCGGAAACGACGGCAAAGTGGGAAGCGTCCTGTGGGATAGCCCGGCGTTCAACGCCGGCATCACGGCCGGGTCACAGATCGTTGCGGTCAACGGCCGCAACTTCAGCGGGGATGCGCTCAAGGACGCGATCAAGGCGGCGGTCGGCAATGGCGCTTCGCCGGAACTGCTCATTCACGACGGCGACGTCTACCGCACCGTGAAGCTCGATTGGCACGGCGGGCTCCGCTACCCGCGGCTGGAGAAAGTCGGCAAGGGTCCGGGAACGCTCGACGCACTGCTCGCGCCGCGCTGACCGCAAACGAGGGGAAAACTATGCGTCCGTCGATCGTCGCGTCCACGCTTGCGCTTGCGGCGTCCAGTGTGCCGGCTCACGCGCAGCCGGCTGGTCAGGGTGCCGCGCAATACCGCACCAGCACCGCGTTGCAACGGATCGCGCGGATCGATCCGCAACTGCGCTCGGTGCTTGCCGTCGACCCGACGGCGATGGACCAGGCACGGCGCGTCGACTCGCTCGGGATCAAGGGCCCGATCGCCGGACAGCCGGTGCTGATCAAGGATAATATCGAAGCCGCCGGGCCTCTTCCAACGACGGCCGGGAGCCTTGCGCTGGCGAACAATGTGACCGGCCGCGACGCGCCGCTCGTCACGCGGCTTCGAGCCGCCGGCGCCGTCATAGTCGGCAAGACCAACCTGTCCGAATGGGCCAACATCCGATCGAACAGCTCGATCTCCGGCTGGAGCGCGGTCGGGGGGCAAACGCGCAATCCGTGGGCGCTGGATCGCAACCCGTGCGGCAGCTCGAGTGGCTCGGGCGCGGCAGTCGCGGCCGGTCTGGTTCGCCTTGCAATCGGGACCGAGACAGACGGCTCGGTCACCTGTCCGGCGGCGGTCAACGGCATCGTCGGCCTGAAGCCAACCGTCGGACTGGTCAGCCGCACGCACATCGTCCCGATCAGCCACAGCCAAGACACCGCGGGCCCAATGACGGCGAGCGTGCGCGAGGCGGCCGAACTGCTGAGCGCGATCGCTGGCAGCGATCCCGCCGATCCCGCGACGCGTGACGCCGATTCACACCGCCGCGATTATGCTGCGGCGCTCGACGCCGGCTCGCTCAAGGGCAAGCGCATCGGGGTGATGCGCTTCGCATCGGGCTTCGGCACGGATGCGGCGTTCGAAACGGCGCTCGCCCTACTGCGTGAAAAAGGCGCCGTGCTCGTCGACATCAAGAAATTCGACGACAAGCTCATCGGCAAGAACGAGCTTCCGGTCCTGCTGACAGAGCTCAAGACCGACATGGCCAAATATCTCAAGGGCAGTCCGGCGCGGATCGACGTTCGCTCCCTCGCGGACGTTATCGCGTTCGATGACGCCCATCAACGCCAGGAGATGGGCCTGTTCGACCAGGGAACGTTCGTGCAGGCACAGAAGACCAAGGGCCTCGCCGACCCGGCGTACAAGAAGGCGCGGGCAATCAGCTTCCAGGCGGCCGGCCCCAACGGCATCGATAAGCTGTTGAGAGACAACAAGGTGGTTGCGCTGGTCGGACCGACGATGCCGCCGGCATGGAAGATCGACGCAGTCAACGGCGACCAGGTCTCGGGCGGCGGCGCGGGCTCGCTCGCGGCCGTCGCGGGCTATCCCCATCTCACGGTACCAATGGGCCTCGCCAAAGGGCTGCCGGTGGGCCTGAGCTTCATCGGGCCCAAATGGTCGGAAGGCCTGCTGCTGTCGCTTGGCTATGCTTATGAGCAGGCACGCGGCCCGTTCCCGACGCCGAAATTCTATCGGTCGATCGAGGAAAGCCCGCAGGTCGCGCCGCTGCTCCAGCCGCAGCGCTAGACGGGAGAACCCTCGATACTGGGTTTCGCGACCTGGTCCGGCGACAGCCACCGGTAAACGAAGCCGCCGAGCGCTCCGCCGGCGATCGGCGCGACCCAGAAGATCCACAATTGGCGAAGGGCCTCTCCGCCGACGATTAGTGCGGGCCCGGTGCTGCGGGCCGGATTCACCGATGTATTGGTGACCGGGATCGAGATGAGATGGATCAAGGTCAGGCCCAGGCCGATGGCGATCGGCGCGAAGCCTGCCGGCGCGCTGGTGTGGGTCGAGCCCATGATGATCATCAGGAAGAAGGCTGTGAGAACAACCTCGGTGACGATGCCCGCCTGCATTGAATAGCCCCCGGGTGATTGCTGATCGACCCCGTTCACCGCGAGGCTAGTCGGGCCCATTTCGAAACCCGCCTGCCCGCTGGCGATGAAGTAAAGGACAAAGGCTGCGACAATGGCGCCGACCACCTGCGCGACGACATAAGCGGGAATGTCGCGTGCCGGGAACCGGCCGCCGGCCCATAAGCCAACCGTCACCGCCGGATTGAGATGGCAGCCGGAGATGTGGCCGATCGAATAAGCCATGGTCAGGACAGTCAGCCCGAATGCGAGGGCCACGCCGAGCAGCCCGATGCCGACGTCAGGAAAGGCCGCGCTAAGGACCGCGCTGCCACAGCCGCCGAGTACCAGCCAGAACGTCCCGAAGAATTCAGCCGCCGCCTTCCGTCCCATGCATGCCTCCACTCTTTTGGGAAGCTAGGTGCCGCACCCGGCTGGAAGTCGGTATCGGGTTTTCCCCGACCAATGAGTGCAATGGTCAGTCGGGTAATGGGACGGGCCGGCGCTTCGTCCCCGCGAGCTCCTGGTCCATGTAGCGGATTTCCGACTCCGCCGCGCGGTCGCTGATCGACCAGTCCCGGTGACGGCCCCTAAGCTTCGGCGCCACGTCCCGCGCCAAGGTGTCGCCTTCCAGGCCTGCCTTTCGGCCAGTCCCCACCAACCGTTGCAGATCGAGCAGATAGGCGCGGAAGTCCTTGACGTCGTCGAGGTCGGCAACGTCGCCGTGACCAGGCACGAAGCGAGTTTCGTGAGGCATTCGAGCAAAGTCGGCGTCCGTCGCCGCCCACTCTTTCACCGACCCGTCGATGAGGTTGGGCGCAACCTTTCGCCACAGCATGTCGCCGCAGAACAGGACGTTCGCGTCAGGCAGGAAAATCGTGAGGTCGCCGCCGGTATGCCCCAGCACGGTGCGCACGACGACCTTGCGCGAACCGAGCCAGATCGTGAGGTCCGTGTCGGTCACCAGGTCCGGCAGCGGCAACGCCTCGATCTTGGCTTTGAGCTCAGGCGTGATCCGGTCGCCGAACAGGTTGACGTTATTCGTGCGGACCCAGCCGCGGACGTTGCGATGCGCGACGATGATCGCGCCCGCGTCACGCATCACCTGGTCGCCGCCAGTATGGTCGGCGTGATAATGGGTGTTGACGACATAGCGGATCGGCTTGGGCGTCAGCCGGTGGATCTCCGCCACAAGCGCGCGTGCCGCATCCTGATTGAAGAAGCTGTCGACGACGAGAACGCCGTCGTCACCGATGACGAACCCTGCGTTCGACCCGGACTTATGATCGGGTCCGTCGATCGCAGCGTAAACACCGGTGCCGAGCTGCTTGAGCACGAACGGAAGCGTGGCTTGTGCCTGAGCCGGGCCCGCGAGGGCCGCAAACGCTGCGAAGATGGCGAGCCGCGCCCTCATGCTGTCAGCCTCAGTGCCGCAATGGCCGCGACGATGGCGAGGATCAGCAACACGCGCACAATACTCGACGGCTCGTGGAACCAGAGGATTCCGACGACCACGGTGCCGACCGCGCCGATGCCACCCCACACTGCATAAGCAGTGCCCATCGCGATCGAACGCGACGCCATTTCGAGCAGCCCCATGCTGACCGCGACCGAGGCGAGGAAGGCGAGCGTCCAGGGCAAATTCCTGAATCCGTCGACAAAGCGGAGCGAAGTCGTGAAGCCGACTTCGAAAAGGCCGCCGACGATCAGCCACAGCCAGGGCATGAAAATCCTTTCACTGGACGCGTATCGCGCTTTCGTTACGCTCCCAGCCATGGCGAAGCCTCAGACGATCGGCAACATGATTGCGCCGCCGCGCTTCCTCGCCTTCCTGGCGACCTTGATCATCGGGTTCCCCATTGCCGCGCACGAATTTGATCGCTGGGCACTCGGCGCGATGGCCTCGTTCGATCTTGCTGCAGTCCTTTTCCTGCTGCTCTGCATTCCGCTCCTCGGCACAACGGAAGCCGACCAAATCCGCGCGCACGCAAAACGGAACGATGCCAACCGTCACGTCCTGCTGGCGATCACCGGCATTGTGATGGCGGTCCTGCTCACGGCCATCGCGGCTGAAGCCGTGGGTCACAATCCCCAGCCGCTGACCAAGGCGCTGATCATCGGCACGCTCGCGCTGGCCTGGCTGTTCAGCAACTTCATCTATGCGCTTCATTATGCGCATCTCGCTTACCTGATGCCGGAAGAGGGCTGCCATGGGTTCGATTTTCCCGGGACGAGCGAGCCCGATTATTGGGATTTCGTCTATTTCGCATTCACCTGCGGAATGGCGTTCGCAACGTCGGACGTTCAGATCACCAGCAAGCACGTGCGGCGAGTGGTTACGATCCACTGCCTAGCGGCCTTCGGGTTCAACATTGGCGTGCTCGCCTTCACGATCAACGTGCTCGGTTCGGGCAGTTAAGCGGCGACGTCGATTTCAGGCGGCTCGACAACCTTGCCGCGAGCGGCGACCAAGGAGCCTCCAACGATCAGCACGGCCCCGGTCAACGTGTAAAGCGACACGGCCTCGCGAAACACGAGCCAGCCCAGCACGGATGCCCACAGGAAACCGCTATATTCGGTCGCGGCGAGATAGCTTGCGGGACCGCGCGCGTAGGCCCAGGCGAACAGCAAGGTCCCGGCCGTCGAGAGAAGGCAGGCGACCGCAACCCATAACCATTGCCCGCCGGGCCAAGCTGGGATGCTGGCAATGGGGATCGCCAAAAGCCACAGGCCCATGACCGTGACGCACTGGAAGAAGTTGATTTCGAGGGGCTTGGCGACGAGCGCCTGGCGCCGCATGAGCACGATGTTGACCGCGTAGCACAGGGCTGATCCCATGATCGCGGCGATACCAAGCAGGACATCGTTGCCGACGCTGGCCCGGGCCTGTCCAAGGACGATAACGATGACTCCGCCGAACGCGGCGAATGACCCAACGATCGACGCAGGCCCGATCTTCTCGTCGAGGAACAGAATGGCCAGCAGCATGGCGATGAGCGGCGCGATGAAGGTCAGCGCGATCGCCTGGGCAAGCGGCACGCGGCCAATGCCCCAGAAGAACAAGCCCGCCATAATCGTGACAATGACGCCCCTCGCAACATGCACTCGGAACGTCTTCGCATCGGGCCACGTCGTCCGCCGCGGCAAGTAAAGCAGCGCGCTCACCGACAGGTTCGCGGCCGAGCGCCATACACTCACCGCGACAATGCCGATGGCGAGCACGAGATGCTTCATCACCGCATCCATGATCGACAGGACCGTGACCGCGCCGAGGGCGGCGGCGAACGCCTGGACCGGATGTTGGGCGACGCGGTTCATCCGCGCGCGCTTAGCGGCGATTAGGGATTAGCGTCGAGGGCGGCGGATGCAGGCTGCGAATCGATCAGTAGCGGCGGCTCGGATTGCGCCGATGCGAGCGAGTTCGCGAGAACTCCGCCGAACAGGAGGATGATGAGCAGCTTGACCACGGCGCCATGCTGCGCCGGCAAGGTGAAAAAAAGCTAAATGCTATTCGGCTGCATCGAGCGTGACCGCTGGATCCGCGGCCGCCTCGATCTCGGCTGCCTTCGCTTCGACCAGCTTCACGATATGGTCGATCATGTCGGCGTCCTGCACATGGTGGTCGGTCACGCCCGACAGGTAGACCATGTGCTTGCCCTGGCCGCCGCCGGTGATCCCGATGTCCGTCTCGCGCGCCTCGCCCGGTCCGTTGACGACGCAGCCGAGGACGCTCAGCGACATCGGCGTCTTGATATGCTGCAGCCGCTCCTCGAGCGCTTCGACGGTGCGGATCACGTCGAATCCCTGGCGAGCGCAGCTCGGGCAGGAAACGACGCGGACTCCGCGGCTGCGGATTCCCAGCGCCTTCAGGATCTCGTAGCCGACGCGGACCTCTTCCTCGGGCTCGGCCGAGAGTGACACCCGGATCGTGTCTCCGATTCCGGCCCACAGCAAATTGCCGATGCCGATCGACGATTTGACCGTGCCTCCGATGAGTCCGCCCGCTTCGGTAATGCCGAGATGGAGCGGGCAATCCACTTCGCTGGCGAGCTGCTGGTAGGCGGCGACGGCAAGGAACACGTCGCTGGCCTTCACTGCGACCTTGTAGTCGCGAAAGCCGTGATCCTCGAGGATCCGGATGTGGTCGAGCGCGCTTTCAACCAACGCCTCTGGGCAGGGCTCGCCATATTTCTCTAGCAGGTCCTTTTCGAGGCTCCCGGCATTGACGCCAATGCGGATCGCGCAGCCATTGGCGCGCGCCGCGGCGATGACCTCCTTGACCCGTTCCTCGGAGCCGATGTTGCCTGGATTGATGCGCAGGCAGGCCGCGCCCGCGTCCGCCGCCTCGAGCGCGCGCTTGTAGTGAAAATGGATGTCGGCGACGATCGGCACGCTGGCGGCGCGAACGATCTCGCGGAGGGCCCCCGTCGCCTCGGCGGTCGGGCACGACACGCGGATGATGTCGGCGCCCGCATCCTCGCAGCGGCGGATCTGGTCGATCGTCGCCTTCGCGTCCTCGGTCGGCGTGTTGGTCATGGTCTGGACGCTGATCGGCGCGTCTCCGCCCACCGGAACGGAGCCGACCATGATCTGCCGCGACTTGCGCCGCTCGATATCGCGCCAGGGACGGATAGACATGGGGCGCATATAGGGGTTCGGAGGCTGCGGGCAAAGCACCGAACCGGACAGATTCGCTCCGACTATGCCGTTGTGTTAACGGGGTTAACGGACTCGCTTGGGGGCGGCCTATGGGCAAGCATGCCCAACTGTCGGCAGACGAGCGCGAGCCGCATGCGGCTGACGCGGAGCGCCGCCACATCCCTCGGTTGCGCACCCGGTTCTATGCGTTCCTCAGCTACAGCCACAAGGACAAGGAACTTGCCGACTGGCTGCACCGCGAGCTCGAGAAGTTCCGCGTACCTCATTCGCTTGCGGGAAAGCTGACGGTCAACGGCGTCGTCCCGCGGCGGCTGACGCCGATCTTTCGCGATCAGCACGACCTGTCCGCAGGCGGTGATCTCGCCGAAGAGATCAAGGCCGCGCTCGCGGCGTCCCAGTTCCTCGTCGTCCTGTGCTCGCCGACCGCTGCCAAGTCGCGCTGGACCAACGACGAGGTCGAGTCGTTCAAGCGCACGAGACCGGAAGGATGCGTGCTGGCGGCCGTCGCGGCGGGCGAACCATTCGCCAGCGATATCCCGGGCCGGGAAGAGGAAGAATGCTTCCCGCCAGCACTGCGCTACAAATACGACCGGCGCGGTCATCAGACGCCCAAGCGCGCAGAACCGCTCGCCGCCGATTTCCGCGACGTCGGAGAAGGGAGGAGGCTCGCCTTCCTCAAGTTGGTGGCCGGCATGCTGGGTGTCGGGCTCGACGAACTGGTCCAGCGGGACACCACCCGCCGCCATCGGCAGATGGCATGGCTCGCCGCCGCGTCACTCGGCGGCATGGCCGTAACCAGCACCCTGGCTATTTCGGCGATTCAGGCGCGCGACGCGGCAACCGATCAACGGCGCGAGGCGGAGAGCCTGATCGGCTTCATGCTGGGCGATCTCAAAGACAAGCTGGAGCCCATCGGCCGCCTCGACGTGCTCGACGCCGTGGGCGCGAAAGCGCTCGCTTATTACGAGAAGCAGGACAAGTCGAAGCTCAGCGATGCGAGCCTCGCCCAGCGCTCCAAGGCGCTGACGTTGATGGGGCAGATTGCCACGGATCGCGGTGAACTCGACAACGGGTTGCGGCTTTACAAGGAGGCCTTCGCCAGCACCGCCGAGCTGCTGCGGCGTCAGCCCGATGATCCGCAGCGGACCTTTGATCACGCGCAGAACGTCTTTTACGTCGGCGACATCGCGCGGCACCGCAAGGACACACGCACCGCCGAGTGGGCGATGCACGAATATAAACGCCTCGCCACACAGCTCATCCAGACCGACCCGACCAACCCGAAATGGCAGATGGAAGGAATCTACGCCGATACGAATCTCGGCACCCTGCTGGTCGACAAGGGAAGTTATTCCGAGGCCGCGGCGGTCTTCGAAAACTCGCTGGCCGATCGCGAAAAGCTCGCCGCCGGCGCGCCTGACAACGTCGAGTACAAGCGGGCGCTAATCTCCTCCCTCGCGTGGCTTGGCGAGGCACGCGAGAAGGAAGGCAGATTGCAGGACGGACTGGCGGCGAGGGAGCGCGAGATCAGGCTACTTCAGCCGTACATCGACGATCCCAAGAGCGACACGCATTTCCGCCGCGACGCGATCGTCGCCTACCGCGCGGCCGGTCGCCTCAACGCCATCCGAGGGAATTTCGCGAAGGGTATTGAGGAACTTCGCGCCGGCGTGAAGGTCGGCGAGACGCTTCTGGAGGGCGAGCCGCAGAACACCGACTGGGCAGCGATGACGGCGTGGGCGAAATTCGAGCAGGCGCGGTTCGAGCTGGCGCAGCATAACGTCGACGCGGCTGCAGCCCTGACATCGTCCTTCTGCGATGCGGCCGATCGACTGTTTGCCCGCGATTCCACCGTCGTGGACTGGCGCCTGGACCTCCGCGGCGCCTGCCTCGAAATGCGAGTGCGCCTCGCGCTCGCGCG
>Ga0070662_100000987_pt1 | contig 17397 bp, 14 predicted proteins | sample KBSC53metaG_FD_65648 | JGI IMG/M metagenome (GOLD analysis project Ga0070662, IMG submission 65648) | Corn rhizosphere microbial communities from Kellogg Biological Station, Michigan, USA - KBS C5-3 metaG | ecosystem: Host-associated > Plants > Roots > Rhizosphere > Soil ...
AATCGCTCAATGAAGCGGAAGGAAAGCGCGCCTGGACGGAAGGCTCCGAGATGAGCCTTGAGCAAGCTATCCAGTTTTCTCTGGAGGGGCGAGAATCCACACGCTCAGGTTAGCAGTCTTGACGAGGCCCTTATCCGGCCTTGCTGTTGCCGTTAATGAACCTGCTTCAGCTCCTTGCCGACCCCGGGCCTGCCTTTGCCGGTGAGGCCCGCTGGCAAGGCTTTATTCGGCCTCTTTTCGCCATTCTCCAGGACCGGGCCCATGCTTTCGGCGGAGGAACTCAGACGAAAACTGGAATCCATCGCTCATCACGGGTTATCTTGTCTGGCTGGCCACGAATGCGGCTAGGGCCATCGATGAGGACATGGATATGGTAAGACGACGTGAGTTTCTCAATGCCCTTGCGGTTGGAGCGGCGGGTCTGGCGGTGGGAAGCACGGCTAAAAGCTATGGCCAGATACTCGGTTCCAACGATCGCCTGAACTTTGCCGTGATCGGCCTTAACGGGCGCGCCTACGCTCATCTCTCGGCGCTCAAGGCTAACCGCAGCGCCGCCCGCATTTCGCATGTCTGCGATGTGGACAGCAACATACTCAAAAAGTTCGCCGACAGCGTGCAGCAGGAGATGGGCGAAGCACCGGTCTCCGAAAAAGACTTCCGTCGAATTCTCGCACTGAAGGATGTGGACGCCATCACCATCGCCACTCCCGACCACTGGCATACGCCGATGGCGATTGCCGGATTGCAGGCCGGGAAGCACGTTTTTCTGGAGAAGCCATGCAGCCACAATCCTGCCGAGGGCGCGATGCTGGTGCAGGCCCAGCAGAAATATCGCAAGCTGGTGCAGATGGGCACCCAGCAGCGATCTTCGCCGCACACCATCGAGATCATCGAAAAAATTGGCCAGGGCATGATCGGCCGGCCCTACTTCGCCAAGGCCTGGTACAGCAACGCGCGGAAGTCGATCGGCACAGGTAAGGAAACGCCGGTGCCGCCTCAGCTGGATTGGGACCTCTGGCAAGGCCCGGCGCCCAGGCGTCCTTATACGGACAATGTGCAGCCCTATAACTGGCACTGGTTCAGAATCTATGGCACCGGCGAAGCGCTCAACAATGGCACCCACGAAGTGGATGTCTGCCGCTGGGCCCTGGGCGTGGACTATCCGAGGCGCGTCACGGCGTCAGGCGGCAGATACCATTTCAAAGATGACTGGCAGTTTTACGACACGCTGGTGACCAGCTTTGAGTACGACGACAAGATGATTACCTGGGAAGGGAAGAGCTGCGAGGGAATGAAGTACTATGGCCGCGACCGGGGTTCGACCATCATGGGAACTACCGGCAGCGTGCTCGTCGATCGCGATGGCTACGAGATCTACGATCTGAACGGGAACAAGACGAGCGAATTTAAGACGGGCAGTACAACCTCATCCACCGACCTGCTCGGCCGCGATTCTATGACCGATGCACACTTCACTAACTTCATCGCGGGAATCCGCAAGGGCGAGAAACTCAATGCGCCCATTGCTGTCGGCAATGTTGCAGTTACCATGCTGCAGCTTTCCAACATCGCATGGGAAGTAGGCCGGGAGCTGCATCTCGACCGCGGGGATGGGCGGATCCAAGGTGACCCGGAAGCGATGAAAATGTGGGGCCGCGAATACGAAAAGGGCTGGGCGCCGCATATTTAAGGTGGCACCCGCCATGCGATTACGATCCGGGCGAGGGCTTGACCGCTTATGACAAAGGTGCTTTCCCGTCGCAACTTCATTCGCTCCGGCGCGGCCGGCGCCGCAGCGTTTGCTGCTTCAAGCAACGCTTTCGTTAAGGCTGAGGGACGGCCATCGGTGGAGCAGCCGTCGCCGATCCGTTTGGGCCTGGCTAGTTACACCTTCCGCAACTTCACCCGCGCGCAGTCCATCGGTTTCATGAAGCAGCTGAATGTGCGCGACCTGAACGCCAAGGACGTGAAAGATCATCTTCCGACAGATTCCCAGGACGAAGCCGCAGCGCTGGCGGACTATTCCTCGGCGGGCGTAAGGCTGCACGCTGCCGGTACCATCTATTTCCCGAACGATGAAGATGAGGACATCCGGGCCAAGATCGAATACTGCAAGCGGGCGGGAATCACCGTCATCGTCGCCGGCGATCCCGCACCCGAGACTTTGCCGCGAATAGAAAAATTCGTAAAGCAATACGACATCCGCATCGCAATCCATAATCATGGCCCTGAGGACAAGTTGTGGCATTCGCCCCTGGATGTATTGAAGGTGGTAAAGGGTATGGATCCGCGCATAGGGTGCTGCATCGATGCCGGGCACACCGCCCGTGCCGGAACCGATGTGGTCCAGGCGATCCACAAAGTTGGTCCTCGGTTGTTCAATGTGCATATGAAAGACCTGACGAATTTTCAGGATAAGGAGAGCCAGGTCGCGGTCGGAGAAGGCATCATGCCGGTGCGGAGGATGTTCGAAGCGCTGGTGTCGACAAAATACAAAGGTTTTGTAGATCTTGAGTATGAGATTCATCCTGATGATCCGATGCCGGGCGTGATCAGCAGCTTTGCCTATATGCGAGGCGTCCTGGCAGGCCTGGGGTACGCCAGATAAGGTCAACATCTGTTCCCCAGGACATAGGTGTTCGGAACGGACGATTTCGCCTGCAACGCCAGAACCCCGGATCTCCCAACCTCTTTCGCGTCCTTTGCGAAAGGGATGGTTGATGGAGATTTAACTGCCTCCGAACTGGTAATTCCCAGGATTTCGGGGATGAAGTCTGAACATCTTCAAGTGAAAATCCCTCCTTTTAACCAGCCGCGACAGCTCCAGAAAGTGTTTGACATCAGATATAGTGTTATAGTTAACTAACACAGTGCGAAGTGCCAAAGTTCGTTTGAACTCAACGAGGACAGAAAACAGTTCTGGCCGACGACAATAGCTTCGCAAGGAGAATGAAACATGAAATCCCATCGTTTTGTGCTGTCCGCAGTTCTGTTGTCGCTCTCCAGCCTGGCTTTCGCGCAATCTGATGCGCAGAAGTCTTTTGACCAATTGAAAACTCTGGCGGGTTCGTGGGAGGGCCATGTGACGACGGTCCCGCCCGCCGCCGACATAGAAGGCAAGCTCATGCAGGTCACGCTGCGCCCGACTTCCATGGGTAACGCACTCATGCATGAGATGACGGGAGCGGGAAGACCCGACGATCCGATCACCATGCTGTATGTGGACGAGGGCCGCCTGATGTTGACGCATTACTGTGACGCCGGCAACCGGCCTCGCATGGCGGGCAAGGTGTCTTCTGACGGCAAGACGGTGGAATTCGATTTTCTCGACGTTGCCGGCAGCACGCAGTACGGACACATGCACCATGCAGTGTTCACCTTCGTCGATGCGAACCACCACATCGAGGACTGGACTTATATGGAACCAGGAGACAAGCCCGTCCACGCCCACTTCGACCTGCAGCGTACAAGGTGACGGGAGCTATTCTGGTAAGGTTGCTGTCGGGAAAACAGGATGGACCGTGAGTGGAACGACAATCAGCCGATTTACCGCCAGCTGCGCGACCGTGTGGTCGCGATGATACTCGACGGCGTGCTTAAGGAAGGCGATCCGCTGCCATCCGTGCGTAATGTCGCCGCTGAATACCGGGTCAACCCGCTCACGGTGCTCAAGGGGTATCAAGAGTTGGTGGACGAGGAACTAGTCGAGAAGCGGCGCGGTCTTGGCATGTTCGTCAGCGCCGGTGCGCGTGCTCTGCTGCTGAAGGGCGAACGGCAGAAATTTCTGGCAGAAGATTGGCCCCGGATTTACGAAACCATCCAGCGACTCGGCCTGTCGCCGGAAGAATTGCTGGAGGATGGCGCAGACCGCCGTTCGAGATCGAAGAGCAAGAAGGAGGGAAGCTGAATTCATGGCCTGCATAGAAGCCCGCGGCCTGCACAAGGCCTTCGGCAGAACGGTCGCACTCGACTGCGTCGATTTGCGGGTGGAAGAGGGGCGCATCCTCGGAATTATCGGCCCCAACGGCGCCGGCAAGACCACCGCACTCAACGCGATTCTCGGCCTCACTCCGTACCAGGGCCAGCTGTCGGTGCTCGGACGCGATCCCTGGACCGAGCGCGATCAGCTCATGTGCGATGTCTGCTTTATCTCCGATGTCGCCGTACTGCCGCGCTGGATGCGGGTTTCGCAGGCGCTCGATTACGTCGGCGGCGTGCACCCGCGATTCGATCGCGCCAGGGCCCAGGGTCTTCTGGCGAAGACCAACATCCGCCATACCAGCAAAGTCCGGGAATTGTCGAAAGGTATGGTAACTCAACTGCACCTGGCGCTGATCATGGCGATTGATGCGAGATTGCTGGTGCTGGACGAGCCGACGCTGGGCCTCGACATCCTGTACCGCAAGCAGTTCTACGATACCCTGTTGAACGACTACTTCGATCGCAGCCGTACCATCGTGGTGGCGACACATCAGGTGGAAGAAATCCAGAACGTGCTCACCGATGTCATGTTCATCGATCGCGGCCGGATCGTGTTCGATCGCAGCATGGAAGAATTGGAGTCGCGCTATGTGGAACTCACCGTGAATCCCGAGCAGGTCGCGGCAGCGCGAACCCTCGGACCGATATACGAGCGCCAGGTTCTGGGGCGCAGTGTTCTGCTGTTCGATCGCGCTGATCGCGGGCAACTGGCCATGCTCGGTGACGAGCGCACGCCCAGCATTTCTGACCTGTTCGTTGCCGTCATGAGCAATCAGCCCGGCCCGGCGCAAGGAGGGGCGCGATGAATACCCGATCGAACTCCGTGTCCGAGCCGGCTCGCGACTTGAATATGAACGACTCGCGGGTAATTACGCCCGCGGGCATCTCGGCCATCCAGCGCCTGTACTGGTCGGTGCGGCGTGAATTGTGGGAATACCGTTCTATCTATATTGCGCCCCTGGCCGCCTCCGCATTGTTTCTGATCGGCTTCCTGATCGGCACGATTCGTCTGCCCGGCAAGATGCGCGCCGCGATGGCGCTCGATCCCATACAGCAGCACAAGATGATTGAGCAACCGTTCAGCTTCGCTTCGGGTCTGATCATGGCGATTGGTTTTGTGGTTGCGATTTTCTACAGTCTCGATGCGTTACATGGCGAGCGCCGCGATCGCAGCATCCTGTTCTGGAAGTCACTCCCGGTCTCCGATCTCACGACTGTGCTGTCGAAGGCGAGCATTCCAATCGTCGTGATCCCGTTGCTGACTTTTGCCATCACCCTTGCCCTGCAGTGGATCATGCTGGTGCTCAGCACAGCGGTACTGTTGGGCAACCGTGCAAGTATCGGGACGCTTTGGACACAGTTGTCGTGGTTCCAGATGTCGATGGCGCTGCTCTATCATCTTGTGGCCATCCATGCGCTCTGGTATGCGCCCATCTGGAGCTGGCTGCTGCTGGTTTCCGGCTGGGCGCGGCGCGCGGCCTTCCTCTGGGCTTTCCTGCCGATACTCGCGGTCGGCGTGGTGGAAAAGATTGCCTTCAACACTTCGCACTTCGCCGCCCTGCTGAAGTACCGCATGGGTGACAGCGTGGCAGGACTCGCCTACACCGAGGGTATCGTCTCGATGGATCCGCTGATGCATCTCACTCCGGGGAAATTTCTGCTCACTCCAGGCCTGTGGGTCGGTTTGGCCGTCGCTGCGTTATTCCTCTTCGCAGCCGCCCGCCTGCGCCGCTATCGCGGACCGATCTGATTCAGGACATGCTGGACCCTTCGGGCGCTTCAACAGGCATCGATTACTAGACTGGATTTCCGCAACCTCTCCGCGTTGCAGTGCGTCCAACCTGCTGAGGGTAGAGAGAACTTGGCATAATGGCCCGGTTCCGCCCCACACGGTCTCGGTTCTGGTTCCGACCATTTTGTTGTCTCGCGCCGCCTGTTTTATAGTCGATAATCTGCTCTGGCTCAACAATCGCCGAGAGCCTCGCTCCCGATGTGCAGTTTAGTGATCCCTTGGAGTGTTGAGCCGAGTTCTACCTATTATGGAGACGCCGCAGATAGACCCCACAATTGACGAATACCTGCGCAAGCGGCTTATGCCTGTGGAGGGTGCGATTCCCCACCTGGCCGGAATCGAGATGTACGGCAACTCCATTCCGGCGGGAGCCGTAGGCGGAGACCTCTTCGAGTACATCAATTTTCAGCAACGCTACAACATCGACGCGCGCATTGCGCGGGCGCTCAAATTGTCCCGGCAGTATCTCGAACCACTGCCCCCAGGCCAGAGTCCGCGAAATATGGTAGATGAACAAGTGCAGTGGCTGGAATCAAAGCCGGACCACAAACCGGCAGCGGCGGACGCATACAGAAACGCCAAAAGCTCGGAGCAGCTGAGAATTGCCGAAGACCTGCAGGAACTCCGGGCCACCGCCGGAGTGCTATTGGTGGATGCGGAGGGGCACGGGATCATCTCGGCGAAGATCGCATCGACGGTGCACGATACTTTTCATGCGTTGATGCTGGCTGAACTCGATCGCTACGGAAAGACGACCCCCGGGTTCTTCGAGAAGATCAACCTCCGGCTGGCCCAATCCATCACTGCGCGCAATGCTCTGGGGAGAAATCCGAACGACAATTCGCGCGAGATCGCGACCATGCTGTACGGCGAGACCCGCCCCGAGGGACACTTCCGCTTTGTGAATTTCGGTCACCCGCCGCCGCTGGTCTTTTCCGCGGAATTCGGCAGGTTCATGGAGATCAACCAGGGCACCATGGTGCAGTTCCTGGCTTTGGGCCTGGAAATTCCCGAAGATCATCCCGACCGCAACAAGTATTTCTCCATGAGCCTCAGGAAAAGACAGTTGAGGTCCTCAGACGTGGCGGAAATCACTCTGATGAGCCCGGGAGACATTCTGTTCCTCTATACCGACGGAGTCTATGACGGCAGTGACGAAGAGGACCGCCTGCAAATCGAGCGCGTGATCCGTGATCACAAGCGCGAGTCGGCTAGAGAGATCTGCAACGCGATTCTGGAATACGCGGTAAAGCAGGACCAGCACCTGCAGCAAATCGGAGAAGGGGACCGGATTGACGACAAGACAGTATTCATCATCAAGCGCAATTAGTCCCCGACCTGCTTAGTGACCGGCTCCGCAAAGCCGGCTTTACTGGCTGTTGCCCGGTTGCTCGGCGGCGACCGCAGTCAGGCTGCCCAACAAGCCATCGTTTTCGTCGTTGGGACCGGCGCTGAAGTAGAGGCTGGTGGCCAGTCCGTTGTTGGCCGCATCCCCGCCGAAGCTGATCGCCCATAAACCATCGACAGACAGTGCTGTCTTGGTGGTGTCATCGAGCATGGTGCCTTCGTGCTTTCCGGTCATCAGGTTGAAGGCATTGATGGTGCCGTCACCAAAATTGCCGATCAACAGGCGATGCGAGAACAGCCCGAAGTCTCCCGGTGCGAGAGCGACGCCCCAGGGCGCATTGAACCAGGGGCCGTGCTCCAGCTGCAATAAGAGCCGCCCGCGGCTGTCGAAAACCGCGGCGAAGCCCAGGCCTGGACCATGGTCTTCATCCTTGCTGCCCTCTTCGCGATGCGCGAAGGTCACCACCAGGTTTCCTCCGACATTCTGGATGTTGAAGGGCGCGTAGTCATGGGAGGGCCCGTGCAGGCGAAAGGCGTCGTCATCCAGGTGGAGCTTGTTGAAGTTGGCGTCGAATACCTCGACCCGGCCGGACTGGAAGTTGGTGGCGTAAAACTGTGGCCCGCTCTTTCCCTGAGCGATCGCGCAACCTTTATAGATTGCTTTGCCGGTACGATTCTTTAACACAATGGCATTCGGATTCACCCCGGGATTCCAACCCGAGATGGTTCCGTCCTCGGTGACAAACAGAAAAATTGCCTTCACGTTCGGTGCCACGGGGAATGCGGAGGTGGGATTGAAAACCGCGCCGGTCGGAGCCAACGTGCCCTTGCCGTCAGGGGTAAGAATCTTCACCACCAGAGATTGCGGAACGCCGGCGGCGTTATACAGGGTGGAGAGACCGGTCCCGTTGTCGGAAACCCACCAGGGACTGGTGCTGGCGCGGGCGAGACCCCAGGCGTTGACCAGATTGGGGTCAACATTAATTGTGGACGTGGACGGAGAGACAGAAGACGCGTTGGCGGTCAGGTCGGTGCGATGATACTGCTGGGCAACCGCGGAGCCGGACAACAGCAGCGCGAATGTCACAAATGCGAGAGCCATTTCACGAGCCGCGATGACGGACATATCTTTACCTCGACTGTCTGAATTGGTTGGCTGTAAACGAAAACCCGGTTCTGACGACGATGATCCTGGATCGCTTTGCAAGAACCATACGGCGATAGGGTCACGTATTTGTCACAGGATTATCGGTTCTTTGTAAATTCTTAAGAAGGTGAAGAGAACTCCAAGATTGAAGGTCCGCATTCGCATGCGCTGGGAGTCTGCAGCGATCAGTTTCGGTATCCTGGTGCAATCGCGCACTTTACATCCCATTCGCAGTCAGAGACGTAAGGTTGTACTACAGGCGAGGACTTACGATGACTCGCCAGCAGGACCTGATAGGCCAGTCGGAACGGGCGCTAAGAAAGGAGCGGAGCGAAGCGAGCGCAGTGGAGAGCATTGCCTGAGCGAACCCCGAGTGCACACGGGGGTATCGAATCGGGACCTGCGGTTTCAGCCACTCGATGCGCCGTTGACATTCCGATTATTTTGGGGAGTCTGAAGCAAGCTGGTACCAGAACACGGCACCCTTCGAAATCGGCGGCAGCGTATAGGAGACAACCCCGCCGTCACGCACCCCCCTCACTTCCTGTACTTCGCCCATGAAAGGCAGGAAGAAGGCCGGGCCGTTGTTCTCAGACGAAACAGTAACTCGAATTCCGCTCTGCACGGTCTGCACCGGATTCACTCCGCCCCGCAAGCCTGCGAAATTCGCCAGGAAAACGTGGGGTTTCCCCTCCACCATCGCCACGGAAGTGGCCACCTGCGAAGAAGCTTCGATCTGAATGCCCGGAGGACTTTGCAAGTTCTTAAGAAAAGCTGCTTGCGAATCGGGCGTGGAGTGTTCGAAGTCGGCCTCTAACGCAGCCATGTAGGCTTTCCCTGGGCAGGGTTCAATCCGGACGACGTTGGGGGCCGCCGGGGAGAGTTGGGCTGCGTCCGCGCCGGTAATGATCAGTTTCCTGCCGGCCCCAGCGTATTGCTGTAACCAGCTTTTCTCGGAATTACTCAAGAGACGGACGTCCGGCAGAATCAGGGTGTCACCTTTGAATTCGGCCAACGTGCGTGGGGTTACCACTTGAAACTCCAGGTGCTTCTGCATCAGTAAAATCAGGATGCCCCGATAGGAGCGAACGAACTCATCCGCGAAGTAGTTTCGCGTCGTGGGAGAAAAATAGACTCCAACCGGATGAATGGGGCTTCGGGGCAAGTAGAAAGTCTTCTGGTGAGCCTCAATCCAGGAGAAGATTTTCTTCCTGGTGGCGAGATCGTTTGAGCCGGCCATGGAGTGGCCGGGCGCGTCCCAGAAATTCGCGCCGGCCATGATCTGCGACATGGCCAGGTTCATCATGGATTCTCGCTTGTCCACTTTCTTGTCGCCATCCCATGAGTAATTCAGGATCCACGTAGGCTTGCCTTGGGCAAAAGCGCGGAAGGAGTGCATTCCCACCTGGTAAGCGAACCAATCCAGCGGGTTCCGGGAGGACGCCATGTGATTGCCGTTGCCGAATTCGTACTCGTGCGCAATCACGTCCACCACGGGGTAGAGACTGTACACATCCGCGCCCACCCGCACCGCCTCCTGCTCAATGCCGGGATAGATTTCAGGTATGGTCTTGATCTGGGGATTCACCGATTTCGCATTGACGTCGATCTCGTGCATGAAATCGGTAAATGTCTGGATGCGGAAATCAACCCACTTGCGGAAGTTGGCATCGTTAAAGTCACCTAGCTTCAAGTCCTTTCGCGCGTCGAGTCCGGACTGCTTCTTGAACTCCGCCACCGTGTAGTCGTCGAAGCTGGCCCAGGTGTTTTCCCAGCCTTCGAAGTGTGTCATCCAGTACGGGATGTCAACATAGATGCCGTCGATGCCGGTGGCTGCAATCTGCCGCACCCGCTGCATGTAGATCTTGCGCCACTCCGGCGCGTACGGGCTGATCCAGACATCTTCGTCGCCTTTTCTGATCCAGAAAGCGGTGCCGCCGCCAAAAATCGCCGGCTCGCCGGTGAGCTTCCGCTGCAGCCAGTCGGGATGTTCCTTGGCCATGGTGTGCGGAGTCTGGTCTGCATTCGCCGTGATACATTCCGTGCCCGCGATGTACACGAAGGCGCGATTGCCCGCCTGGTGTGCCTTCTCCGCCACCGCCCGGATGGCGCGCAGCTTTTCTTCGGGATTGACGAAACTCTCGTAGCGCCCGGGAATATCGTTGTCCACTTCAATGCCGAAGACGTTGCTCTCCTGGGCGTTGCGGACGATCTCTTCCGCATTGTCGGTCTTCAGACCATACGCCCCAATGCGCACGTAGTGGGTCCAGTCCTGGCCGGCGGGGAATTGCTGGGAGAGGCTGAGAGCAGCCACCAGGAGCAGGATGGCGAACGTCAGCAGGAGGCCAAAGCGCGCAACTGTACGCAACCGGGTAGGCACAGGATGATGTCTCCTTAACCGTTGAAACTTGTCTTTGCGTTTTCTCTGCGAATTTCCCTTGCGTCCTTTGCGGTTCAAGAGCTTGATGTAGCGTCGGCAAGATCAAACCCTTTTAACCGCAAAGGACGCAAAGGAAATTCCGCAAAGAACGCAAACCAACCCGCAAGACCGTCGGCCGGCGTCAAACCCGAGCCACGTCCCGACTAGAACTGGAAGCGCGCTCCGAATTGCATCCTGCGATAGTTGTTGGTGGTGGAAGTCACAGTCCCGAAACTGCCGTCTCCCGAGGCAGCGTCCGGAAAGGCAAAGCGCTGGTGGTTCGCCGCATTGAACATTTCGGCGCGCACCTGCACCAGCATGCCTTCCTTGACGGTAAATTCCTTGGAAAGCGAAAGATCGATGTTGCGAACCCCGTCCCCGCGCAAATTCGAAAAGTGCCGTGGCGCGTTGCCCGGAATGTTGTCTCCTGGATCGGCGAAGCAGTCCTGATTCAGGTATGGGTTTCCTGTCTTGGCCGCCTCGTGATAGCTGATTCCGGTGGTAAGCTGCGAGCACACCACGTTCGGTCGTTGGTTTCCGTCCGTCAGCCGGGAGTTGCTGTCAATGATCGCAATCGGCTGCCCGGTCTGTATGGTCAGATAAGTATTCAGCGACCAGCCGCCCACGATCGCATCCGCCAGGCTGCCCATGCCGCGCCCAATCCAGCGCCCGCGCCCCACCGGCAGATCAATAATAAAGGCCGTGGTCAGCCGGTGCGTGGCGTCGTTCGAACTGATCCCATGCTCGGCCTTCAGATTGTCCAGCAGTTGGGGATTGTCGAACTCCAGATTGGTCAGCCACGCATTTCGTCCCGCCGAGGAATCGTCGGTCGCCTTCGAGAGCGTGTAGTTTCCCTCGAAGCTGATGTAGTGGCTCGCTCGCTTCTGGAACCGAATCTGCAGCGAGTGATACCACGAGGTTGCAATCAGGCGCGGCAGGCCGGCAAAGCCTCCCGCGAACTGCGGAAACGGGTGCAAGAGGAGTCCCTGGGGGATCTGATCCTGCACGTAGAGCGAATCGGCCACATCGGCGGGGTTGAAGATCGGCGTCGCGGGACAGTACGATGCCGGCGATGCCACGGATACAAAGAAGCACTGAAAAGGATTGGGAACCGGGGTACCGAGGAAGTCGCTCACCGCCGTATTGTCCGGATCGTGCGTGGGATTCAGTTGCGCCACCAGCGCCTCGCGAATGCTCGAGGGCAGGAAGTTGCGCTCCCGCGTGGAAACGGATGCGCCTGCCCAGGGAAGGTGCGTGGCGCGGTTCGCAGCATAGTCCGCCGCAATCACGATTTGTCCCGGCAGCAGGTGCTGCACTCCCAAGTTCCACTGATAGATTTCGGCATTGCGTGCGACGCCCGTGTCCAGGTCGCTGCCGTTGTCGAATCCCCAGTTCGCCAGCTTCCCATAGGTCCTGCCTTGCGGCGGCGCCAGGCCGGCCGGGAAGGGGTTTTCCAGCGTCGCATATTGCGTCACATAGTTGTCGGTCGTGAAATACAGCGGCGCGGACTTGGAGAACGAAGGTCCGGCGTACTGGAAATTGGTGGCCACGTTCATCCCATAGAAAACACCCGCCCCGCCCCGGAGCACCGTGTTGCTCGCCAGTTGGTATGCGAATCCAAAGCGCGGAGCAAAGTTGTTCCGATCCACCCGGGCGTTGCGATGTCCAGAGTCCGCGAACACCGTCGTTCCCCTTACTTGCCCGATTTGCCCGAAGTCGAAGGTTGGGTCCGCACTGCGATCCACGGGGATGGTAATCCCCGTGTCCCCGGTAAAATTGCTGAACTGCAGCTGGTTGTTTCGCTCCGAATAAGGTGTGCTCCACTCGTAGCGCAGGCCAAAATTCAGGGTGAGTTTTGGAGTGACCTTCCAGTCATCCTGCACGTAAAAGGCGGTCTCGACCGATTTATCCGCTACCGACGGAATGATGTGCAGTTGGGAATCCTCGGGGGAGGGAAAACCAACCAGCATGGTCGCAAATGGATTGCCCTGATTGTTGTCTCCCAGGCCGCCATTGGGATCCTGGGTGGTCACGTCGCGGGTGAAGTTGAAAATTCCCGTGGGATTGTCCGGCTGAAAGAAGTTGTTAAAGAATTGCCGCTGCTCGCCGCCGAAGGTAATCGAATGCGGCCCTTTCACCCACTGCAACGACGACGAGTAACTGTACAGAGAGTGCGCAAAAGCAGTGTCCACGCAGCACTGGGTAAATATGGAGAGGAAAGGGTCTCCCACATTGATGGCGGGGATCCGGTCCAGGCCGTTCTGGTTCAAAATGGAGGGCAGCCCCACATCACTCAAGGTCGGATAGTGATTGCTGATACCGGGCGCGTGTACCCGATCGACGCTGAAGCGATTCGTCCAGAGCGCCGTTGGTTTGATCGCCCAGTTATATTCAAGGTTGCCGTTCTGTACTGTCGTCAGGTAGATCACTCCATCGCCCTGGTCCCCATTTCCGACGATGGTCGGAACGGTGTTCTCGCTATGTGCTCGGCTGTAACGGCCAGCGATCTTGTGGTTGTTGGTGATCTGGTGATCGATCTTCACATCGAACTGCCAGGCTGGGGAGGTCGACAACGTCACCGTACGGAAGTTTGGGTCCGGATAAACCGCGTTCGGCACATTGGCATGCGGATACAAATTCAAGATCGCCTGCCCGATGGGATCGATTTTGTTCGCAGGAATCTTGTTCAGAATTCCTCCGTCCGAAAACTGGTCGCGCGGACACACGAAGGTCGGATCCGTGTTCTTGGCACAGGGATCGTAAATCCCCGCGCTGGCCGTGTCGGGATTGCTTGGATCCGGCAGGTTCGCCAGGCTCTGCGAGAAGTCCCCGGCGCGCTCCAGGTCCGTGGGCACGATTCCTTCGATGTTGACGGGATCCTGTTGCCGGGTCTTTTCGAAATCCAGGAAGAAGAACGTGCGGTTCTTGACGATGGGCCCGCCCAACGCAAAGCCGTATTGGTCGCGGAGGTGATCGGGTTTTTCGCCAGTGTTGAAAAAATCCCGTGCGTCGAATGCCGACCGTTGCCCGTACCACCATCCGCTGCCGTGGAACTTGTTGGTGCCCTGCTTCAACACGATGTTGACGACGGTTCCTCCGTTGTTGCCGAACTCTGCCGAGAAGCTGTTGTTCTGGAGCTTGAACTCTTGCACGATCTCCACCGAAGGCTGGTAGTACACATTGGAGTTACCGCCCTCACCTTGCTCCGGCGCGCTGAGGGGGCTGCCGTCGAGGCTGATCTGCGCGGTCGCGTTGCGCTGGCCGTTGGAGACGAAGTTCGTGCCCGAGGGATAGTTATCGTTGATGCCGGAGCCGGTAGTCTCGGTCACTCCCCCAGCCAGAAACACCAGGCCGAAAAGGCTGCGGTTGTACAGCGGAATGTCGCGCACGTATTCGTTGCTGACGTCCGTTCCCAGGGTGGCGCTGTCGGTATCGAGCAGGGGAGGGGCTTCGCTTACCTCCACCGTGATGTTGAAGCCCACGGGCTTCAGGCTGAAGTTCAGGCTCGACTGCTGGTCAACCGCCAACACCACGTTCTTGCTCTCCGCCGACCGGAATCCCTCGGCCTCCACCTTGATGGTGTAGGTGCTGGGACGCAAACCAGTCAGGAGGTAGAGCCCATGGTCATCAGTGCGGACGCTGGTGGACACATTGGTGCCATCGTTGGTGATGGTGACCAGGGCATTGACCACCACGGCACCGGTCTGATCGGTCACGGTACCGCGCACCTGTGACGTATAGCTCGCCTGACCCACAGCATTCTGCGCCAGCAACAAGGCAATGGTTAGGGTGATGCCAAAGAGGAACTGAAGGCGGCGGAACTCGACGCGTAAGCCTGTCATGTCGATCCTCGGTGCGAACAGGATAGATTTAAAGAGAACGGTGCAATGTTTCAGATCATTGCGATAGTTATCTTTTACTTTCGATCATCCCCAAGAGTCAAGCGAAAACGTCAGAAAACAATCGATCAGTGCCGCCCTCGCGCTTGGCCGTGGGCTTCCGAAACTTACGTTTTCTTGCGTTCTATGTCATTTTGCAGGATTGACAGGGCGGAAAGACAATTCGCGGGAGGCCGGAAGCCCGCTGGGCAGATTGCCTATGCGGTGTTGGGGGGAGGCCGTATTGCAGGGTGCCGGAGGTTTGCGCCGCAACTGCGATGGAAGATGTCTGGATGCGGCTTGCCGAATACTCGGTCAGAATATGGATCTCGCCGTCGCTAGGCGAGCCTGCGGGCGAATTCGACGTTTTGCTTCATATCGCTGTCCACATCACCCTCTTTTTCATATTCGACCGCGACCGGGCCGGCGAAATTCTGGCGATGCAATTCTGTCATCACCTCAGAAATCCGGGAGATGCCTCTGCCCAGCAGCACGTTGACTTCGCCACCCGAGGCTTCGACGTCCTTTAGGTGCACCAACTTCAAGCGGGAGCCAAGTTTTCGGACGGCGTCCACCGTATCGTGACCGCAGGATGCGAAATGCCCCATGTCCGCCGTGGCGCCAACCGTGGGGGAGAGTCCTGACAGGGCCCGTAAAACATCCTCGGGACTCTCGTAAGCGAATTTTTCGCCCTTGAAGTAATGATTGTGGATTCCGAATGTCATGCCGGCTTGTGAAAACCTCTGGTCAATGCGGTTGAGAATACTGCCCGTGGCGTCACCGGTGACGTTACGTGCGCCCAGCAGTTGAGCAAAGCGCAGCGCGTTCTCGATGTCCCGGTCATCCTTGATGGTCGCGCTGTAGTAGGACACGCAGCGAATGCCGGCTGCGTCAAACTTGCTCCGGGCGGACCGGAATAGCTCATCGCCGGGATGGTTCATCAGCATGAACTCGCCCCGGGACATTTCGATCTCGGAAACATGGAGGGAGTTGAGCTGCACGATCATGGCATCCAGGGAAAGGTTGTGATAGCTATAGGTGCCGACGCCGATGTTGAGCTTTCCGGATGCGTGCATGGGCAAAGCAGCGGCAACCAACCCGCTGGCCGCGATTCTGGCGAATGTTCTCCGTGTGATGGCGTCTCGTACGACCCTGTCTGCCGCCACGGTTTTGGGCCGCTGACAGAAAACGCCGGCCTCGCCGCTGTTTTGGGAAGGGCACGACCTCGGTCGTGCCACTAAGCCGCGTACAATGTGCCACGCTTTAGCGCCTGAGGTTTGCCGTTCGCGTTCCACTCCCGTCCTTTCGCAGCGTGTTAGATCGGCATCTTGCCGTATTGATGGAGGGCGGGCGTCTCGCACGTCCAGCCGGGCGGGACGCCCGGCCTCCATCAACTAATGCGCGGGCATTGCGCGCGGAGTCGCGTCCGCGTCAATCATCCCAGTGGCCCATTTGATAGCTTCGATAATCATCTTCTGGAATTCCGGCTTGTCCCAGTTTTCCTCCACGTGTCCCAGGGTGGTATAGAAGACGCGCCCCTTGCCATACATTTTCGCCCAGGCCACGGCGAAATCGCGGTCGGTGCGATGGACATTCTTGTTTGCCAGGTCGAGCTTGCCGGCATCCAGGCGTATCAGCACGCGCACCTTGTCGCGCGAATAATTTCTCATCTGGTAAATTTCGTCGCGCAGCACGAAAGACTTTGGCCACTGCTGCATTCCCGGGAAAGCCGGGTCTTCCACGACAATGGGGGCGTCGAACGTCCCCCACGGATGCTCATCGTAATAGCCTCCGAGCATCTCGCCGTATTCCGGCCAGTTGACAAAGGTAATGGCGGCGCTGTGGATGCCGATAAAACCTTTGCCATCGTCATGAACGAACGAAAGGAAGCCGGCTTTCTGCTGCGCGTCCATTTCAAGATCGCCGCCCGTGAAGAAAAGCACGGCATCGAAGTTATCAAGATTCTTGGCGTTGTATTCCAGCTTTTTCTTGGTCAGGGCCTCGGTGTCGGTGCGCAGAGTCGTATCCCACAGGCCAGTCTCCCGTCCCAGTCGCTCAATCGTAGACATGGCGTGCGACACTGACTCATGCCGGTATCCTTTTTCTTCTCCAATCACTAGGAGGTGCTTCTTTTGCTGGCCGGCCGATTGGGCCAGGCAAAGCGTGCTCATTATGGCGGATATGAAAAGAGTGCGAAGGACGATCTTCATGTTTTCCTGTAGTCGACAGAATTCAATTGCTCGCTACCGGAGTCTTTTCGTTGGCTGGTTTCTCTTTCGGTTGCAAGTCCTTGGGCGGCATATCGGCGTCATAGACCAGGTTGAAAAAGCCAACCATCATCTCGTCCCAGCTTTGCTGGCCCCAGATCACCGTTTTTGTGGGATCCGGATTCTCCGGATTGTGCGCTGAATTGTCGAAGTGCGCAGTGCATTCAATGCGCGTGCCCTCGGGCAGGACAATCGGTTCTTCGAGGTTGTACCAGAGCTGCCAGTGCCAGTTGTACGCGGGCACGCGAAGCAGAGTCCGGGTCTCGCCGTTGGGGAACACCAGGCGGTATTCAAAATCCTTGCCGCGGGTGTGCATGTGCGGGTGCAGCGAAGCCAGCGTCACTTCCTTGCGTATTTCAAAAGATGCGTCCACGCGAAAATTCGGATCCTGGGGAGGAATCCTGAAGGTGCCGTTGCTGGCCGACAGCGTCTGCACCCGCTTGGCTGGCTTACCCTTCGCAAAAACCAGGCCGAGTTTCGTCCGATCCATCACCGCTTTTCCATTGGGAGTGTAGTGGACTTCGAACACAATATCGGAACCTGCTTTGATCAGCTTGGCTTCACCC
>Ga0070662_100000991_pt1 | contig 17368 bp, 12 predicted proteins | sample KBSC53metaG_FD_65648 | JGI IMG/M metagenome (GOLD analysis project Ga0070662, IMG submission 65648) | Corn rhizosphere microbial communities from Kellogg Biological Station, Michigan, USA - KBS C5-3 metaG | ecosystem: Host-associated > Plants > Roots > Rhizosphere > Soil ...
GCACCCCCGCACCCCCGCACCCCCGCACCCGTTCGCCCGGCGCGCGCATTGCGCACCCGCCGCCATTTCGCCAGCTTCGCGCCCTCGCGCCCCCACTCGACCGGAGAGAGGCTTGACCGACCAGCCGCGGCTCACGCGCTTCGCCTGGATTTCCATCGCCGCGGCGGTGGTGACCATCGCGCTCAAGTTCGGCGCGTTCGTGCTCACCGGGTCGGTGGGGCTGCTGTCCGACGCGCTGGAGAGCCTGGTGAACCTGGCCGCGGCCATCATGGCGCTGGCCATGCTCACCGTGGCCACCCGCCCGCCCGACGAGGAGCACGCCTACGGCCACAGCAAGGCCGAGTACTTCGCCAGCTCGTTCGAGGGCGCGCTGATCCTGCTCGCGGCGGCCAGCATCGGCTACTCGTCGTCCATGCGGCTGCTGCATCCCCAGCCGGTGCACGACGCGCTGGTGGGCATCGCCATCTCGGCGGTGGCGTCGGTCGTCAACCTGGGCGTGGCGTACACGCTGCTGCGGGCGGGGCGGCGCTACCGCTCCATCGCGCTGGAGGCCGACGCGCACCACCTGTTCACCGACGTCTGGACGTCCGTCGGCGTCGTTCTGGGGCTGGTGGCGGTGCACTTCACCGGCTGGCAGTGGGTGGACCCGGTGATCGCGATCGTGGTGGCGCTGAACATCGTGCGCATCGGCGTGGGGCTGATGCGGCGCTCGGCGCTGGGGCTGCTCGACACGGCGATCCCCGACGACGACCGCCGCACCGTGGTCCGCATCCTGGACGCCTACGCCGCCGAGGGCGCCGAGTACCACGCGCTGCGCACGCGGCAGGCGGGGGTGCGGCGCTTCGTCTCCGTCCACGTGCTGGTCCCCGGCGCGTGGACGGTGCAGCGCGGCCACGAGCTGCTGGAACGGATGGAGGAAGAGATCCGCACCGCCATCCCCGCATCCACCGTGTTCACCCACCTGGAACCGCTGGAAGACCCCGTCAGTTTCGCCGACGTCCGGCTCGAGCGCCGCGCGGATGGCACGAGCGTGCCGTCCCCGCGGCGGCCGGAGAGCACGGCGTAGGAACGGCCGAACGGGTGCGCCAGTGCGTGAGTGCGCGAGTGCGTTTTGATTACCCTTGATTCCGCGCGTGACGAGAGGGGTCGACCGATTTTCCAGCCTCGTCGCACGGCCCCCGCCCGCGCACTCCACGCACCCGTTCCCACGCACCCGTTCGCGGTTCAGAACTCCGGCCAGAGACGATGCTTCTCCATGTCGCCGCGCAGCTTGAGGAGCGCGGCGTCTTTCATCTTCGCCTCCAGCATCACGTCGAAGGGCACGGGGCCGGCGGCGCGCAGGAAGGCGGCGAACTCCCACGGGTGCACGTAGTCGGCGTGCTGCGACAGGAGCGGCGGCGCCTGCACCTCCTTCTTCGCCCGCACCACCGTCCGCGAATCGAGTCTGGGCGACGAGAAGTGCACCTTGGGCGTGACGCCGGCCGGCCAGGTCGCCACCGCCGCGCGCACTGCTTCACCGATCGACAGCGTTCCCGGGTTCAGCAGGTGGTGCTGGTGGTCGAAGATCACGGGGACGCCGATCGCCTGGTGCACGCGCAGGCAGTCCTGCACGGTGTACAGCGTCTCGTCGTTTTCGATGACGAGTCTCCGCCGGCCCGCCTCGGACAGGCGCGGGAAGTTGGCGACGAAGCGCTGGATGGCGGCCTCCTTGTCGCCGTACGCGCCGCCCAGGTGCAGGATGACCACCGCCGCGGGGCCCTGCTCCATCGCGTCGAGCAGCTCGGCCTGGCTGTTCACGTCCCAGATCCCCTTGTCGTTGATCCTGGAGTCGAGCGCGCTCAGCAGCACGTACTGGCTGGGGTGCAGCGACAGCCGGATCCCCCGCTCGCGGGCGATGCGCCCCAGCTCGGCCAGACCGGCGCGGCACTCGGCGATCTGGCCGTGGAACTGCGGCAGGTCGGGGTGCGTGCAGTACGGCGCGAAGTCCGACGAGATGCGGTACATCCGCACGTCGATCTCGTCCAGGTAGTCCAGGATCTGCCGCAGGTATCCGATCGACACCTCCAGGTGCGGCCCGCTCTGCCACTTCCGCGCGTCGTTGCTCTTCAGCCCCTCGCGCCCCGCCACCTTCACCGCAAACCCCAGCCGGCGCTTCCACGCGCGCGTGCTCGGCGGATCGGACATCGTTTCTCCAGTCGACGATCAAACGACAGAGCCCCGCAAGCGATGCGAGGCTCGACAGCAATCCCGTTGCCGTTCCTGGGTTTACCTGCCTCAGCCGTTCTGGGGGCGAGGTCGGATTGTCACGGAAAGCAGTACCGTCCGCGACTCCGGGAGAGGGTCCCTACGGCCGCTCCACGCACACCCACACCGTGTCGGTGCTGGGGCTGTAGAACATGCTGATCACCACGTTCTTCTGGCGGCCGTCGCGGAACCTGAACACGTAGTCGAACACCGTGTGCAGGCTCTTCTTCTCCACGCCCTCCACGAAGCGTCCGTAGAACTCCTGCACCTTGGTGCACGGCGCCACCTCGTCGAAGAAGCTCTTCCCCAGCGCGTCGTCCTTGGCCACGCGGGCCAGGTCGCTCTCGGTCTGGTTGAACTTGAGCACCTTGCCGCTGGGGTCCAGCTGGATCATCCCCACGGGAAGGGCGTCCAGTTCGGTTTCGCCGAGCACGTCGGCCTTCTGGAGCACGCTGCTGGTAGGGGCGGTCGACTGCATCGGACGGTTCTCCACGTGGAAGGATGATGGACGGCCGTTCCGCGCGCGGTGCACCGGGCGCACCGCGGCGGACGGGAATCGGCGGGACCTGTCGCCGACGCGCGAAAACATACCTTCTTGTCCAAGGTTTGTCTATAGTAAATTCCAGACGTGTTTTCGACGTCCGCCCGGAGGGATGGAACGGGGGTTGCGGCCGGGTCCGCTTCTCTCCGTGCGGCGAGCGCCGACGGCGGGGGAGGCCCACACGCATCCAACAGGAGCGCCCATGAGCAGCGACGAACTGGACCGCGTGGTCCCGATGGACGACCTGGACGACTTCCGCGTGGCGGGTGACGCGCCCGACCCGCGCGGGTGGGAGGTGGTGGCGGCGGACGGCCGCAGGATCGGCGAGGTGGACGAGCTGCTGGTGGATACCGGCGCCATGAAGGTGCGCTACCTGGACGTGGACGTGGACGACGAGGTGAGCGCCGAGCCCGACCGCCACGTGCTGGTGCCGATCGGCTACGCGCGGCTGGACCGCGACCACGACCGCGTGATCGTGGACCAGCTCTCGTCCACCGACCTGCGCGCGATCCCCGCGTACCGGCACGGCCCCATCACCCGTGACTTCGAGACCAGCGTCCGCGACAGCTGGCGCGGACGCCCCGCCGAGCCGGCCACTCCGGCCGACCATTCCACCGGTGACGCGATGCGGGCGGACTCGCGCGACGACTTCTACAGCGGGGACCCGTTCGACGAGGCGAACTTCTGGGCGGCGCGGCGCTCCACCGGCCTGGGCGGCGCGCTGGGCGACATCGGCAACGACGCCGGCTACCCGCGCGACCTGGACAACCGCGGATAAGCCCGGCCTTTGCGCAAATATGCGTGTGAACTCGCCGCTACGGCGGCACGCGGTCCGCCTTCGCGGACTTCATGGCGGAGCGGGCGCAGCCATCTCTCACATCGTGCGGAGAACGCGGAGAACGGCACGACATGGTCGTTCTCCGTGTTCTCTGCGTACTCCGTGGCCTCTGTGAGAAACTGCCGTAGAAGCCGGTGCCCGGTACTTGGGCCGCGTTCCGGCGCGCCGTAGATTGCCGCCGTGCCGAAGAACTCATCCGCCGCGCGGCGCGGGCCGTGGGTGCTGGCGCTGGACGTGGGCTCGTCGTCCGTCCGCGCGCAGCTGTACGGCGCGGGCGGGCAGCCGCTGGCCGACGCGCCGGCCGCGCAGGTGCCGGTGCGGTGGCGCACCGATCCGCCCGGCGCGATGGAGACCGACGCCCACGCGCTGGTCCGCGCCGCGCTCACCGCCCTGGACCGCGGCGTGAAGGCCGCGCGCGCCGCGCAGCTCGAGATCGCCGCCGTCGGCAGCGACACCTTCTGGCACGGGGTGATGGGAGTGGCCGCGGACGGAAGCGCGGTGACGCCGCTCTACGCCTGGGGCGACACGCGCGCGAGAGAGGACGCAGCGGCGCTGCGCGAACGGGTGGATGCGGACGCCGCGCACACGCGCACCGGGTGCTTCGTGCACGAGAGCTACCCGGCCGCGCGGCTGGTCTGGCTCCGCCGGATCATGGGCGATACCTTCCCGCGCGCCGCCGGGTGGCTCTCCATCGGCGAGCACCTGGGCGAGCGGCTGTTCGGGGTGCGGCGGACCTCGCGGTCGATGGCCAGCGGCACCGGGTTGATGGACGTGCGCGCCTGCCGGTGGGACGACGAGATGCTCGCCGCCTGCGGCGTCACCGCGGGCGTGCTCCCCGAGCTCTCGGACGAGCCGATGACCGGGATGCGTCCCGAGTTCGCGCGCCGCTGGCCCGAGCTTGCGTCCGTCCCCTGGTTCCCCGCTCTGGGCGACGGCGCCTGCGCCACCCTGGGCAGCGGCGCCGCCGGGCCCGGCCGCATCGCGCTGACGGTGGGCACCAGCGCCGCCGTCCGCGTGCTGCGGGACGATGCGGAGCCGCGGGTGCCGCCGCAGCTCTGGCTGTATCGACTGGACGCGGCGCGGACCGTGGGCGGACGCGCGCTCAGCAACGCGGGGAACACCATGGCCTGGATGCGGCGGACGCTGCGCCTCCCCCGCGCCGACCGGCTGGAGGCCGCGCTCGCGGAGATCGGGGACGCGCCCCCGCCGCCGCTGGAAATCGTCCCCGTGCTGCTGGGCGAGCGCCCGCCCCTCTCCGAGCGCGGCGACGTGGCGACCATCGCGGGGATGACGATGAGCACCACGCCGGTGGAGATCTGGCGCGCGTGGCTGTGGGCCCTCGCCCGCCGCATCGCCGAGGCGGTGGAGGTGGTGGAGCGCGAATACGGCCGCGCGGCCGAGATCGTGGCCAGCGGCGGCGCCCTGCACGCCTCGCCGGCGTTCCGCGCGATCCTGGAGCGCTCGCTCGCCCGCCCCCTGCACCTGCGCGGCGGCCACGGCGACGAAACCGCCCGCGGCGCGGCGCTGATGGCCCTCGGCCGCCTGGGCGTGGACTCCTTGCGGCCCTGATCTCGCGGACGGGCTCCGGCTCTCGGGACCGGCGGCTGCTCGACCCCGGCCGAAGACGCGCCGGTCTCCGCGAGGGAGTCCGCGTAGGCGGGCTTCGGGCCGTGGTTGCCGCGATTTCAATCGCCCGGCGGTCCCTGGCGGCAGCTCCGAAGTGGGGCTATGCGGACGGATGCTCGCGTGCAGTCCGCGAAGGCGGACTTCCCGAAGTTCCAGCGGCGGGTTTCAACCCGCCGCGCCGGGCGGACTTCGTGCCGTTGTTGCCGCGATTTCTTCAATCGCCCGGGGCATGGCCTTGGCCGAGCAGCACCCAACCTCCAACCAGCACCGATCGATGTCCGACGGCAAGCCGTACGGCGGCGACCTCGACCAGCTCTGCATCAACACCATCCGCACCCTGGCGATGGACGCGGTGCAGAAGGCCAACTCCGGGCACCCCGGCACGCCCATGGCGCTGGCGCCGCTGGCGTACGCGATCTGGACGCGCCACCTGAGGCACAACCCGCGCGACCCGAAGTGGATCGACCGTGACCGCTTCGTCCTTTCCGCCGGCCACGCGAGCATGCTGCTGTACTCGCTGCTCTACCTCACCGGCTACGGCCTGGAACTGGACGACCTGAAGAACTTCCGGCAGTGGGAGAGCAAGACCCCCGGCCACCCGGAATACGGCCTCACCACCGGCGTCGAAACGACCACCGGCCCGCTGGGGCAGGGCTTCGCCAACGGGGTGGGGATGGCGATGGCCGAGGCGCACCTGGCCGCGCTCTTCAACACCCCCGAGCACAAGCCGATCGACCACTTCGTCTACGCCATCTGCAGCGACGGCGACCTGATGGAGGGCGTGTCGTCCGAGGCCGCGTCCGTCGCCGGGCACCTCAAGCTCGGCAAGCTGATCTACTTCTGGGACGACAACAACATCACCATCGAGGGCTCGACCGACCTCGCCTTCACCGAAGACGTGCTGGCCCGCTTCGCCGCGTACGGCTGGCACACCGACCGGATCGACGACGCCAACGACCTGGACGCCATCGACGCCGCCATCCGGCGCGCCAAGGACGACCCGCGGCCGTCGATGATCGGCGTCAAGTCCGTCATCGGCTACGGCTCGCCCAACCGCGCGGGGACCGAGAAGGCGCACGGCGAGGCGCTGGGCGAGGAAGAGGTGAAGCTCAGCAAGCAGCAGCTCGGCTGGCCCACCACGGACACCTTCTACGTCCCCCAGGAAGCGCTCGACCACATGCGCAAGGCCGGGGAGCGCGGCCAGGGGTGGCAGGACGAGTGGCGGCGCCGCTACGACGACTTCCGCCGCGCCGAGCCCGACCTGGCCGGGAAGCTGGACGACGCGCTCCACCGCCGTCTCCCGCGCGGGTGGGACGCGGAGTTGCCGAAGTGGGGCAAGGACGACAAGCCGCTGGCCACCCGCGCGGCGAGCGGGAAGGCGATCAACGCCATCGCCCGGCACGTCCCCTGGCTGATCGGCGGGTCGGCCGACCTGGCGGGGAGCAACAACACGCACATCGACGGCGGGGGCGACTTCGAGGCGGGCGGCTACGACGGGCGGGTGCTGCACTTCGGCGTGCGCGAGCACAGCATGGGTTCGCTGATGAACGGGATGACGCTGCACGGCGGGGTGCGCGTGTTCGGCGGCACCTTCCTGATCTTCAGCGACTACATGAAGCCGCCGATCCGCCTGGCCGCGCTGATGGAGCAGCCCACCATCTACGTCTTCACCCACGACTCGGTCGGCCTGGGCGAAGACGGCCCCACGCACCAGCCGGTGGAGCAGCTCGCCTCGCTGCGCGCCGTTCCCGGCCTGGTGGACCTCCGCCCCGGCGACGCCAACGAAACGGCCGAGGCGTGGCGCTGGCTGATGGAGCACAACGACGGCCCCGTCTTCCTCTCCCTCACTCGCCAGGCGCTCCCCAACCTCGACCGCGCCGTCTACGCCCCCGCGGACGGGCTGCGCAAGGGCGCCTACGTGCTGGCCGACGCCGAGGGCGAGCTGAAGGTGATCGTGATCGCCACCGGGAGCGAGCTCTCCGTCGCGGTCGAGGCGCGTGACGCGCTGCAGGCGGAGGGGATCGGCACCCGCGTGGTGAGCATGCCCAGCTGGACGCTGTTCGCCCAGCAGGACCGGTCGTATCGCGACCAGGTGCTGCCGCCGGCGGTCAGGGCGCGCGTCAGCATCGAAGCCGCCTCGCCGATGGGGTGGGAGAAGTGGATCGGCTCCGAAGGCCACGCCATCGGCATCTCCCGCTTCGGCGCGTCGGCCCCGGCCAAGGAGATCTTCAAGCAGCTGGGCCTGAGCGCCGACAACGTGGTGGCGAAGGCGAAGGAGCTGCTCGGCCTCTCCACCGGCGGCGGCGACGAGGCCGGCGAGAACGCCGCCGGGCCCGCGAAGCACGGGACGGACGAGAAGTAGGTTTCGGCGCGCCAGGGGCATCGCGTTGAACCGGTGCGCCGGTGCGTGAGTGCGTTGCGCCACGTGCCGGCCTCCTGGCTCCGCCGAGCCCCGGCCGTTGAAGTCCGCGAAGGCGGAGTGCGTGCCGTTGTAGCCGAGACTTCCGTCGCATTCTCCCGGTCCAGTTCGGGATCGAGATTCGACGGCCCGCGCGAATCCGTGCGGGCCCGGCCGGCGGTTCCCAGCCGCCCGATCCTTGCAGTACCCGGGACTCATCTCCCCAACCGAAGGAAGCATCATGGCGACCGAGAAGAACCCGCTGCACGGCCTGCACGAGCAGGGGCAGAGCGTGTGGCTCGACTACATCCGCCGCGGCATCATCGACAACGGCGAGCTGCAGGCGATGATGGCGCGGTTCGACCTGCGCGGCGTGACCAGCAACCCGTCGATCTTCGAAGAGGCGATGGGGAAGAGCGACGACTACGACGACGAGCTCGAGCAGCTCGCCGCCGATGGCGTGGAGGCCGGCGCCGCATTCGAGCAGATGGCGGTGAAGGACATCCAGCGCACCTGCGACCTCTTCCGCCCCGTGTACGACGCGGCCGGCGGCCACGACGGCTTCGTCTCGCTCGAAGTGTCGCCGCTGCTGGCCGACGACACGCGGAAGACGACGGACGAGGCCCGCAGGCTGTGGAAGCTGGTGGACCGGCCCAACCTGATGATCAAGGTGCCCGGCACCGACGCCGGGATCCCCGCCATCGAGCAGCTCCTGGCCGACGGGCTGAACATCAACATCACCCTCCTCTTCTCCATCCAGAGCTACGAGGCGGTGATGGAGGCGTTCCTGCGCGGGCTGGAGCGCCGCGTGGAGCGGGGGGAGCCGGTGGACCGCGCCGCCTCGGTCGCCTCGTTCTTCGTGTCGCGCGTGGACACCTCGGTGGACGCGGCGCTGCAGAAGATCGTGGATGGGGGCGGGCCCAACGCCCAGCGCGCCCAATCCGCCATGGGCCGCGCGGCCATCGCCAACGCGAAGATGGCGTATGCCCGCTTCCAGCAGGTGTTCGCGGGGGAGCGCTGGGAGCGGCTGCAGGCGAAGGGTGCACGGGTTCAGCGCCCCCTCTGGGCCAGCACCAGCACCAAGAACCCGGAGTACCGCGACGTGATCTACGTGGAGGAGCTGATCGGCCCCGACACGGTGGACACCATACCGTTGGCCACCCTCAAGGCCTTCGCCGAGCACGGCCAGGTGCGCCGCACCGTGGACATCGACCTGGACCGCGCGCGCGCCGATCTCGCGACGCTGCAGGAGCTTGGGGTCGACCTCGACGACGTGACCGCCCAGCTGCAGGTGGAGGGGGTGGAGAAATTCGCGAAGGCGTTCCATCAAATGATCCAGGCGGTGGGCGAGAAGCTGGAACGGGTGGCGCAGGGGACCTGACGCAGCGTCCCGGCCCCGCGCCGTTTTCGCCCCCCGCGCCTTACGCGACGGGGGGCGAAAAATTTTTCTTGCGTTCGGGGGCGCTGCGTGGCATCATGATCCGGTCATTTCGCGCAGGGGTTGTGTCTGGGTGTCCACCCACGGCGGGCGTGTACCATGCGTACAACTTACGCCATCGTTGGGACACCGCCCTGTGGCACCGCCGCCTCGTTCGGGTACCGCGCGCCACAGCGGGCAAGGGAAACGGTTGGTCACCGCCGCATGAGGTAAACCCAGCGGCGGCATCGGATTCGCGCCGTTTGGGACGATTCCGAGACGACTTGGTACGTCGTTTGCACAAACTGCAACGGAAAAACGAAGCAGATTCAGAGGAGAAGGCTCCAAACGATCTTCGGCATCTCTTCATTCACTGGTTCGTTCAAACGCAGTCCGATTCAAGCAGCGCGCAGGTGCCAGGGCAGGACCACGGGGAAGGCAGCTTCGCATAGCGCCCCACACAGGTAATCGGCCCGTACACGTACAGCTGGCTTGATCCGCCCCAACCGTGGCCTGCCCGGCCGCACGGACGGAGCCGGAAAAATTACCCGTCGGAGTTAATGCGCGGCGTAAGCGTGGCCGCGGGGTTGGATCGCCGGACTTTCCTGAGCAGTTCCCAGCACGTACTCGGATCAAATGGCGGGACCCTTCCATGCGGACCGGCACAGCCCTCGTGGCGACCGGGCCGGCTCCCCTTCCACGGGAGTCGGCCCGGAGCCGTTTTGGGCCACCGGTGGAACAATCCGATCTTCCGGTCGAGTTTGCGACTGAAGAAGTCGCGGCTACCACGGCGCGCAGTCCGCCTTCGCGGACTTCGACGGCCTGATCATGAGCCGGTTACCCGCGGGTGCGTGCTTGCGAGGGTGGGGAGAGCCTGGTCACCTTTGCTCCTTCCTTTTCCACCTTCCTGAACGACCACGGGGGCGGCGATGAAGATCGGGATCCTGGGGAGCGGCGTGGTGGGGCAGTCGCTGGGGCGCGGCTTCGCGGCGCGCGGCGACGAAGTGGTGATCGGCACGCGCGAGGGCGGCGGCGACAAGCTGCGCGAGTGGGCGGCGGGGACGGAGGGCCGCGGCCGCGCCGGCACCTTCGCCGAGGCGGCCGCGTTCGGCGAGCTCGCCGTCCTCGCCACCAGGTGGGAGGGCACCGAGAACGCCCTGCGGCTGGCCGGCACGGAGAAGCTGGCGGGGAAGATCGTGATCGACGTGACCAATCCGCTCGGGTTCGGCGCCGCGGGGCCGGTTCTGGCGCTGGGGTTCAGCGATTCGGGGGGCGAGCAGGTGCAGCGCTGGCTGCCGGGCGCGAAGGTGGTGAAGGCGTTCAACATCATCACCGCCGCCGAGATGGTGAACCCCGACTTCCCCTGCGGCCCGCCGACGATGTTCATCTGCGGGGAGGACGAGGGGGCCAGGCAGGCGGTGGCCGGCATCTGCCAGGAGTTCGGCTGGGAGGTGGTGGACACCGGCGGCATCGACGGCGCGCGGCTGCTGGAGCCGCTCGCCATGCTCTGGATCACGCACGGCATCCGCTCGGGCGCGTGGAGCCATGCGTTCAAGCTGTTGCGGAAGTGAAAACGGCTGAACGCGTGCGTGCGTGCCTGAGTGCGTGAGTGCGCGCCGAGGCAGGGCGATTGAGTCCGCGCAGGTGGACTGTGTGCCGTTGTAGCCGCGACTCGAGTCGCATACTTTCCGCACCGCGCCGGCCTGTCTCACATCGTTCTTGCTCCGGGGAGTCTTCCTGATCCCGGGCCTCGATCCGCGAATCCGATGACTGACCTGATCGACTCCGCCGCGCCGCCCAACACGCCGGTCTGGGATGACGGCGGGTGGGCGGGGCTGCCCCGGCTGACGGGCGACGTGACCGCCGACGTGTGCGTGATCGGACTCGGCGGCTCGGGGCTTTCCGCCGTGGGCGAGTTGCGCGGAGTGGGCGCGTCGGTCGTCGGCGTGGACGCGGGCGCGGTGGCGGGGGGCGCGGCGGGGCGGAACGGCGGGTTCCTGCTCGCCGGCTCGTCGAAGTTCTACCACGACGCCGTCGCCGCGTACGGGCGGGAACGCGCGCTGGCCATCTACCGGTTGACGATGGCCGAGATGGACCGGATCGCCGCCGAGACGCCGGCAGCGGTGCGGCGCGTGGGCTCGCTCCGCATCGCCGCGAGCGAGGGAGAGGTGGAGGACTGCCGCGCCCAGCTCGACGCGATGCGGGCGGACGGGCTGCGGGTGGATTGGTACGAAGGGCCCGAGGGCACCGGCCTGCTCGTCCCCGGCGATGGCGCGTTCAACCCGCTGCTGCGCTGCCGCATCCTGGCTTCGCGGCACGCGGATGCGGGCGCGCGGCTGTTCGAACACTCGCCCGCGACCGGCATCCGCGCCGACGAGGTGCGGACGGCGGAGGGGCGGGTGCGCTGCGGAAGGGTGATCGTGGCGGTGGACGGGCGGCTGGAGCGGCTCCTTCCCGCGCTGGAGGGCCGGGTGCGCACCGCACGGCTGCAGATGGTGGCGACCGCGCCGCTGCCGGAGATCCGCTTTCCGCGGCCCGTGTACATGCGCTACGGCTACGAGTGGTGGCAGCAGCTGGCGGACGGCCGCATCGCGCTGGGCGGCTTCCGCGACCGCGGCGGCGAGCCCGAGTGGACGTGCGACGCCGACCCGTGCGACGCGGTGCAGGCGCTGATCGACGGGTTCCTGCGCAGCACGCTGGGCATCGACGCGCCGGTCACGCACCGCTGGGCCGCGTCCGTGGGCTACACGGACGATGGGCTGCCGGTGCTGGACGAGGTGGAGCCCGGCGTGTGGGCGTGCGGCGGCTACAGCGGCACCGGCAACGTGATCGGCGCCATCTGCGGCCGCGCGGCGGCGCAGCTGGCGGTGGCGGGGAGGTCGGAGCTGGCCCACGTGTTTGCGGGCTGATCGGCCGTTCGTGCTTCTCTCCACCTCTGGGAGCGCAGCGGAGGGACACGCCCAAATTCCGCAGTTCCAACACCTTCGAGAGATCCCGCTGGCACCGGGTTTGACGGTGCGTGAGGGCGTCGCCCAGATGCCGCGCCAGGGAACCCACTCGTGATCCGATCCGCAATCCGCCCGCTCCCGCTCGCCCTCGCGGCGGCGATCGCGGCGTGCTCCACCCCGCGCGACACCGCGCCGGACGTGGCGCGCGCCGCGGCGCCGGCCATCGTCGTCAAGCCCGACAGCGCCGGCCCGCCCGCCTACAGCGCGCTGGCCGCGCCCGACCAGGCGTGGGTGGAGCGCACGCTGCGCTCGCTGTCGCTGCGCGAAAAAGCGGGGCAGATGGTGCTGGCCTGGATCAGCGGACGCTACTCGGGCCCCGGCGACGCCGAGATGCAGCGCGCGCTGGAGTGGGTGCAGCTCGACCGGGTGGGCGGGTTCATCATCAGCGTGGGCACGCCGCGCGAGTTCGCGGCCAAGGTCAACGCGCTGCAGCGCAACGCCCGCGTGCCGCTGCTCTTCGTCACCGACCTGGAGAGCGGGCCGGGGATGCGGCTGGAGGGCGCCGGCACCGACTTTCCCCCGGTGATGGGGCTGGCCGCCACCGGGTCGGACTCGCTGGCCTTCCAGGTGGGGCGGGTGATCGGGCGCGAGGGGCGGGCGGTGGGGCTGGCGCTCACCCTGTCGCCCGTGCTGGACGTGAACTCCAATCCCACCAACCCGATCATCAACACCCGCTCGTTCGGCGAGGACCCGGCCACGGTGGGGCGCTTCGCGGCGGAGTACGTGCGCGGCATCCACGCGGGCGGGCTGCTGGCGATGGGGAAGCACTTTCCCGGGCACGGCGATACGCACACCGACAGCCACATGGGCCTGCCCAGCGTGGCCGCCGACCAGCACCGGCTGGCCACCGTGGACCTGCCGCCCTTCCGCGCCGCCATCGCGGCGGGGATGGACGGCGTGCTGGTGGGCCACATCGCCGTGCCGCGCGTGACCGGAGACAGCGTCCCCGCGTCGGTGAGCCCGCGGCTGACCGGCGCCATGCTGCGCGGCGACATGGGGTTTCGCGGCCTGGTCAGCACGGACGCGTTCAACATGCGCGGGCTCACCAGCCGCTACACCCAGGGCGACGCCGCCATCCGCGCGATCGACGCCGGCGCCGACATCCTGCTGCAGCCCGAAGACATCCCCGGCGTGCTGGACGCGGTGGAGCGCGCGGTACACGACGGGCGGCTGAGCGAGGCGCGCATCGACCAGTCGGTGCGGCGCATCCTGCAGGCCAAGTCGCGCGTGCGGCTCGAGAAGGACCGCTACGCCAGCGCGGCCGAGATCGCGTCCGTGGTCGGCAGCACGGAGCACCGGCGGCTGGCGGCGGAGGTGGCGCAGCGCTCGATCACGCTCGTCCGCGACCGGCGTAACCTCGTCCCGCTGGCGGCGGAGGCGCGGCGCATCCTCTCCGTCACCTACAGCGACCGCGGCAGCAGCGCGGGCACGGTGTTCGACGCGGAGCTGGGCGGCCCGGGCCGGACGGTGGACGCGGCGCGGGTGAGCGACGCCACCGACTTCTCCACGCTCCGCGTGCGGGCGGACGCGGCGGACCTCGTCATCGTCGGCGCGTACGTGACGCCGCGCGAGTACCGCGGCAGCGTGGAGGCGGGCGGCGGGTTCACGCGCTTCGTGGAGCAGCTCGCGGCGAGCGGCAAGCCGGTGATCGTGGTCAGCTTCGGCAGCCCGTACCTGCTGCGCACGTTCCCCTCCGTGCCCGCGTACGCCGTCGCGTGGGGCCGCGAGGCGGTGTGCCAGGAAGCCGCCGCCCGCGCGCTCCTGGGCCAGGCGGCGATCGGCGGGCGGCTCCCCGTCGGCATCATGGACGGGGTGCCGCGGGGGACGGGGATCATGCGGGCGGCGGCGGCGAGGTAGGTGCTCTCCGGCAAGGGCGAGCACTGGCGCTGGGATCCCGGCCGATTGAAATCGCTGCAACGACTACACGAAGTCCGCCTGCGCGGACTACCGGATCGCGCTCGTGATCGACCTGTGTTGCACGGAGCGGACACTGCGCCGTTGAAGTCCGCGCAGGCGCCGCGCAGGCGGACTGTGTGCCGTTGTAGCCGCCACTCTAGTCTAGTGGCATCCTCCCTCGAGCAGGAACCGTGAACCGAGCCTCCTTCCTCCCGATCGCCCTCTCCCTGGCCGCGTGCACGCAACGCCCGGTCGTCGCGCCCGCACCTGCACCGGTGCCCGCGCCCACACCCGCGCCGCCGCCGACCGTCGAGATGCGGCGGATCGCGCCGGTGCAGACGCTGGTGGCGGCCGCTCCGGCGGAGGTGGGAATGGACGCGCGGCTGACGGCGGAGCTCGACTCGCTGGCCAACGCGGCGATCGCGGACCGCGCAGCGAGCGGGATCGCGATCGCCGTCGGGCGATGGGGGCGGCTGGTGCACCTGCGCGGCTACGGCGCGGTGGATTGGGCGCCGGGCTCGCCCGCGGTCACCGACAGCACGCTCTTCGACATGGCGTCGGTGACCAAGGTGGTGGCGACCACCACCGCGATGGCGATGCTCGAGGAGCAGGGCGCCCTGGACCTGGACCAGCGAGTGAGCTGGTACCTGCCCGGGCTGCGCGACACGGCCAAGCAGCACATCACCCTGCGCCAGATCCTCACCCACCGCGGCGGGTTCGAGGCGTTCGCGCCGCTGTACCGCGAGTTCCGCGGGCGCGAGCAGTACCTGCGGCAGATCGACCTGCGCCCGCTGAAGTATCCCACCGGCACGCAGACCGTCTACAGCGACTGGGACCTGGTGCTGGCGGGGCTGGTGGTCGAGCGCGTCACGGGCGATTCGCTCGACCGCTTCGTGGACGCGCGGGTGTTCCGGCCGCTGGGGATGCGGGATACGCGCTTCCGGCCGGACCCGTCGCTGCGGCCGCGCATCGCCGCCACGGAGGTGGATTCGGCGCGCGGGCACATCTGGGGGAGCGTGCACGACCCCAACGCCTATGCGCTGGGCGGGGTGGCCGGGCACGCGGGGCTGTTCAGCAGCGCGCGCGACATGGCCGTGTTCGCGCAGATGCTGCTGAACGGCGGGAGCTACGGCGGCGTGCGCATCCTGAAGCCGCAGACGGTGGCGCGCTGGACGGCGCCCGAGTTCCCGCGCAGCAGCCGCGCCCTGGGGTGGGACACGCCGTCGAACAACTCGTCCGCAGGGCGATACTTCGGCCCGCGCAGCTTCGGGCACACGGGCTACACGGGCACGTCGATCTGGGTCGATCCCGAGCGCGGCCTGTTCGTCATCATCCTCACCAACCGCGTGAACCCGACCAGCGCCAACAACAAGCACGTCGCGCTCCGCCGCGCCGTCGCCGACGCCGTGCAGAGCGCGATCACCGACGCGCCGCTGATCGACTGGGAGGCACGGCTGCGGTAGCCGTCCAGCGGATCAGCGGCGTCCCCCCCGATGCTGGTCAGGGCCGCCGGGTGCCGGTGAGCGTCATCCCGCCCTGCATCAGCGTGAGCGACGGCGAGGGAGACGTGGAGCGGTCGAAGACGAAGCGCGCGTTCGTGTCCGCCGCCACCACGAACTCGCCGTTTCCCTGGTACCGCAGCGCGGAGCCCTCCTGCCCCTCGGCCTGGACCCAGAGCACCCCCTCGCGCTCGAAGATCCGCACCGGCAGCTCCTGCCCGTTCGGTAGATGGAGCGCGTAGGTGCCCGCGAAGCGCGCCCGGTCCTCCGCCGTGAGCGGCACGTCGCGCACGGCCGTCGACCCCGGAAGCGGAACGCCGAGCGCCGCCCGCGCGATGTTCCTGGCCAGCGAAGTGACGTCCGTGTTCCCCGTGTTGGCCAGCACCGCCACGGAGACGGAATCGTCCGGATAGTACGCCAGGTCGGCCGAGAAGCCGTGGATCCCGCCGTTGTGCCAGGCGCGCCGGTGTCCGTCGACCACCTCGCCCACCAGCGCGAACCCGTACGGCTCCGTCTGCCCGCCCGCGAGCTGCGTGGGCGTGGTCATCTGGGCGAAGGTGCGCGGCTGCACCACGCGGCCCTGCCCCAGGTCCACGGCCCAGCGCGCCAGGTCGCCCGCCGTCGCGCAGAGCCCGCCGGCCGCGTAGGGCTGCGACATGCTGAGGTACGGCGCGTTCACCAGGACGGCGCCGGCGGCCTCGTAGCCGCGCGCGCGGTTCGCGATCAGCGGCGCGGTCCAGCAGTACTGCACGCTCGGCAGGCCGCGCTCGGCGGCCAGCGCGCGGACGGTGGCCTCGTACGGCTGGCCGGTCACCTTCTCCAGCAGCATCCCCAGCAGCACGTAGCCGCTGTTGTTGTAGCGGAACGCCGTCCCTGGCGCGAAGTTGAACGAATCGGCCGCGGCGATCGCCAGCACCCCGGCGGGGGACAGGTCCTCGCCCCAGCGGGGTCGCCACCGTGCCGCCGCGTCGGTGTAGCTCGGCATCCCCGACGTGTGGTTGAGCAGCTGGCGGATGGTGACGCGATGCCCCTGCACGGGCGCGTCGGCCAGGTAGCGCGTCACCTCGTCGTCCAGCCCGATCCGCCCCTGCTCCACCAGCCGCAGCACCGCCGACGCGGTGAACTGCTTGGTGACCGAGCCGATGCGGTAGGCCGTCTGCGCGCCCGCCGGAACGTGGTTTTCCACGTCCGCCATCCCGTAGCCGCGCAGCACCAGCGTGTCGCGGCCCCTCAGCACGGCCACCGTCACCCCCGCCGAGGGCCGCGCGCGCATCGCGGCGTCCACCAGCGAATCGACCACGGCGCCGAGCCGGTTCCGTGCGGGCGCGCCCTGTCCGGCCGCGGCTGGTGGGACGCAGACCAGGAGTGCGAGCGCGGCAACGCGGGACACCGCGGCGCGCCGGTGGACGTGAGATCGAGAGCTCATAGGGATGGCGGGGCGAGGAGGAGGGTTTCTGGAACGTGGGGGAATGTACCCGCACCGGTCGACGCTTGAAGAGCCGCCCTCGCGCGTTTCAGCGACGGAGGCGTCCGAAGGATTCGTATTTGCCGCGAGATCTGAGCCTGTGATGTGCGCCTACGACGGATCCCGGGCGCGATTGGTTTCAGCGGATGGGGAGTCGCCCCCGGGGCGCGGCGGGTTGAATTGAATTGAAACCCGCCGCTGAAACTTCGGGAAGTCCGCCTTCGCGGACTGCGAGACAAGACTCGCGCATCGTGGCGTCCATCGCGAGGTGCCGCGGTTGAAGTCCGCGAATGCGGCGCGAAGGCGGACTGTGCGCCGTTGTAGCCGCGAGCCGCGAGTTCACTGAGGGTTGGTCACAATTCGCGATGGCGAAAATCAGAGCCGCGCCAAGAAAAAAATCTTGACGCGGCGGCCTCGTGAACGGAGCGTACGGCTG
>Ga0070662_100000998_pt1 | contig 17310 bp, 15 predicted proteins | sample KBSC53metaG_FD_65648 | JGI IMG/M metagenome (GOLD analysis project Ga0070662, IMG submission 65648) | Corn rhizosphere microbial communities from Kellogg Biological Station, Michigan, USA - KBS C5-3 metaG | ecosystem: Host-associated > Plants > Roots > Rhizosphere > Soil ...
CTTACTGGACGGCGTCCTTGAGTACCTTCCCAGGCCGGAATTTGGGCTGCGACGTCGCTTTGATCTGCATCGGCTCGCCAGTCCTGGGGTTGCGACCCGTCGAGGCCTTGCGACGAGTCACTGAGAAATTGCCGAAACCGACCAGCCGAACCTCGTCCCCCCGCTTCAGAGCCGACGTGATCACGTCAAGCATCGTTTCGACGGCTCGACCCGCTTCGTTGCGGCTCAACCCGGCGCGGTCGGCGACATGGCCGATCAGTTCCTGCTTGTTCATTCCCTCGCAGCTCCCCGATTACACGCGCGAGACTCGCGCAATAACTGGTCACGACTAAAGGCGAGACTCGGAGTCGAAGTCAAAGCCCTTTCCCTCCACATGGAACCCGCCCTAGTGGCGGACCGGCAACTCGCCGGCCGGCTCGACCGGAGGGATTGACGGCTCGGCGGCATGTTCGTCGGCGTCGGTCCACTCGATCGGCCGCATCGGCTCGGTCATTGCATGCGCAAGCACGTCGTCCACGTGATCGACCGTGAGTATCTCAAGAGTATTCTTCACGGAATCGGGGATTTCAGCGAGATCCTTCTCGTTTTCTGCGGGGATCAGCACCGTTTTTATGCCGCCACGAAGCGCCGCGAGGAGCTTCTCCTTCAACCCGCCGATCGGCAACACCCGGCCTCGAAGCGTGACCTCGCCGGTCATCGCCACGTCGCGCCGCACGGGAATGCCGGTCAGTGTCGAGATGATCGCGGTGACCATTCCCACGCCCGCCGACGGACCATCCTTCGGGATCGCACCTTCGGGAAGGTGGACGTGGATGTCCTTGCGGCCGAACAGGCTCGGCTTGACCCCGAACGATGGAGAACGGGCTTTGACGAAGCTCATGGCAGCCTGGATCGACTCCTGCATCACGTCGCCGAGCTTGCCGGTGGTCTTGATCTGACCTTTGCCGGGGACCGTCACGGCCTCGATGGTCAGAAGCTCGCCGCCCACCTCGGTCCAGGCGAGACCTGTCACCGCGCCGATCTGGTCCTCTTCCTCGCCGATCCCGTAGCGGAAACGGCGCACTCCGAGGAATTCGGAGACGTTGGCGGCGGTCAACTCGACCTTGTCGGTCTTGCCTTCCAATATCTGCCGAAGGGTCTTGCGCGCGACCTTCGCCAACTCCCGCTCCAGGGTCCGGACGCCGGCCTCGCGGGTGTAGTGCCGAAGGATCGTTTTCAGCCCCTCATCGGTGAAGACCAGCTCCTCCGCCTTAACTCCATGGGCCTCCATCTGCTTGGGGATCAGGTGGCGTTTGGCGATCTCCACCTTCTCATGCTCGGTGTAGCCCTCCAGCCGGATGATCTCCATCCGGTCGAGTAGCGGCTGGGGCATGTCGAGCGAGTTTGCGGTCGTCACGAACATGACGTCCGATAGGTCGTAATCGAGCTCGAGGTAATGGTCCTGGAAGCGGCTATTCTGCTCTGGGTCGAGGACTTCCAGCAACGCCGAAGACGGGTCGCCGCGGAAGTCCTGGCCAAGCTTGTCGATCTCGTCGAGCAGGAACAACGGATTACACGTGCCAGCCTTCTTGATGTTCGAGATGATCTTGCCGGGAAGCGAGCCGATATAGGTCCTGCGGTGGCCGCGGATCTCTGCTTCGTCGCGCACTCCGCCTAACGACTGGCGGACGAACTCGCGGCCAGTCGCCCGAGCAATCGAGCGGCCGAGGGAAGTCTTGCCGACGCCCGGCGGCCCAACGAGGCAAAGGATCGGGCCCTTAAGTTTGTTCGTCCGGGCCTGGACCGCCAGATATTCGACGATCCGCTCCTTGACCTTCTCAAGGCCGTAATGGTCTTCGTCGAGGATGGTCTGCGCCTCGGCGATGTCCTTCTTGACCCGCGACTTCTTGCCCCACGGAAGTGCCAGCAGGACGTCGAGATAATTGCGCGCGACCGTCGCCTCTGCCGACATCGGCGCCATTGCTTTGAGCTTTTTCAGCTCCGCGTTTGCCCGAACCTTGGCTTCCTTCGAAAGCTTGGTCTTGCGGATCTTGGCGGCAAGCTCAGCGAGCTCGTCTCCGCCCTCCTCGCCTTCATTGCCGAGCTCGCGCTGGATCGCCTTCAACTGCTCGTTGAGATAATATTCGCGCTGGGTCTTCTCCATCTGGCGCTTCACGCGGCTTCGGATCTTCTTCTCGACCTGGAGGACGCCGAGTTCGCCCTCCATGAACGCGAAGACCATTTCGAGCCGCCTCGCCGGGCTCAGCTCGCCAAGAACCGCCTGCTTGTCTGCGACCTTGATCGACAGGTTTGACGCCACGGCGTCGGCCAGCACCGACGAGTTTTCGATTTCCGCCAGCTGGATTCCCGTTTCCGGGGGAAGGCGCTTGTTGAGCTTCGCATAATTGTCGAACTGCTCGACGACGGAGCGCATCAGCGCCTGGACTTCCGGTCCGTCGGCGCTCTGCTCCTCGACTTCCTCGATCTCAGCCGCGACGAACCCGCCGCGCTCCACGAGGTCGACGAGCTTGGCACGCTTTGCACCCTCGACCAGAACGCGGACAGTCCCGTCAGGCAGCTTTAGAAGCTGCATCGCGGTTGCGATCACTCCAAGGTCGTACAGGTCGTCGCGGCCCGGATCGTCCTCCGCCGGATCGAGCTGCGCGACAAGGAACAGCTCCTTGTCGGCCGACATAGCGGCTTCGAGCGCGGCGACGGATTTCTCGCGGCCTACGAACAGGGGAACGATCCGCTGCGGGAAAACCACGATGTCACGGAGCGGAAGAAGCGGGAGAAAGCGAGTCATAGGCGCTATATGGGCGGCGCATCGCCTGCGCGCAACGAGCGGGAACAAGCGGGTCCGAAGAGCGCTGATTCATTGAGGAGCAGCAAGCATGGACGAGCGAGAGAAGGTCAGCACTGGGCCGAACGCGGAGCCTTTCAACGAGACGATCGCCGGCACTGCGCCCGGAATTCCCGACGACAGCCTTGCGCCTGGGGAAAAAGCGATTCCGCTTCCGCCTCCCGACGATGAGGTGAAGCTGGCGGCGAAGAAGCTCGGCGCCCCCGAAGCGGAAGTCGACACGCTCCCGCTCGACGGCGAATAATTAGGCCGGCACTCCGTAAGCAACGAGCAGCGACGGGATCAGGTTTTGAAGCGCGTGCGTGCAGATGGGCAGCGCGAAAGCGAGCGGTAGCGATCGCTCACGCCAGGTCACGAACAGGGTCGAGAAGACTAGGAACGGCCACCATATGGTAAGGCCCCACACCGGGGCGATCAGCGAATGGACGATCCCCCAGCCTATCGCGCTGGCGAGGATGGCGATGGTGGGTTGCAGGAACCGCAACAGCACGAGCAGAACCGCCCCCATCACCAGCGTTTCGACGACCGGAGAAAAGACGACCATCCCAAACAGCGCCATGGCGCCTGTCACGTGAAATTCGGGCGGTTTTGCTCCCGGCAGGATGGCCGCTGCGAGCAAAGCGAAGACCATGCTCACCGGGAAAGCCGTCAGCCAACCGAAAAGGATCGCCCGCAGCGGATGTTCGGGAGTGCGGATTGCTGAGGGAAGAAACCGGAGCGGGGACTCAGGGCCGATCGGAGAGCGCGCCGCGAGCGCGTCAGCATTCATGCAGCGTCGCCGGTCTTGCCCTTCTTGGCATAGACGCGAACGGGATCCTTGCGTCCTTCGACGACGTCCTTGTCGATGTGGACCTCGTCGACCCCGTCCATCGACGGCAGGTCGAACATCGTGTCAAGCAGGATGCCCTCAAGGATGGACCGCAGGCCGCGAGCCCCCGTCTTTCGGTCGATGGCCCTTCGGGCGACGGCTCCAAGGGCATCGTCGCTGAACGCCAGCTCGACCTCCTCCATGTCGAACAGCTTGTGATATTGCTTCACGAGCGCGTTCTTCGGCTCGACCAGGATCTTGATCAGCGCATCCTCGTCGAGGTCCATCAGCGTCGCGATGACCGGCAAACGGCCGATGAACTCGGGAATAAGCCCGAACTTCAGAAGGTCCTCCGGCTCGCAATGCTTGAGGACTTCGCCCGTCTTGCGCTCGTCCGGCGCGGCGACATGGGCGCCGAAGCCCATCGACTTGCCTTCCATGCGGTCGGAAATGATCTTTTCGAGGCCCGCGAAGGCGCCGCCGCAGATGAACAGGATGTTGGTCGTGTCGACCTGCAGGAATTCCTGCTGCGGATGCTTGCGGCCGCCCTGCGGCGGCACCGAAGCCGTGGTTCCTTCCATCAGCTTCAGGAGCGCCTGCTGGACTCCTTCGCCGGACACGTCGCGTGTGATCGAAGGATTGTCCGACTTGCGGCTGATCTTGTCGATCTCGTCGATGTAGACGATCCCGCGCTGCGCCTTCTCAACATTATAGTCGGAGGCCTGAAGCAACTTGAGGATGATGTTCTCGACGTCCTCGCCGACATAGCCGGCTTCCGTGAGCGTTGTCGCGTCGGCCATTGTGAACGGAACATCAAGAATGCGCGCAAGCGTCTGGGCAAGCAACGTTTTCCCGCAGCCCGTCGGACCGATGAGCAGGATGTTCGACTTGGCAAGCTCGACCTCGGCGCTCGCCTTGGTGCCGTGATTCAGGCGCTTGTAATGGTTGTGGACCGCGACCGACAGGACCCGCTTCGCCCGGTCCTGGCCGATCACATAATCGTCGAGCACCTTGCAGATTTCGGCCGGCGTCGGGACCCCGTCCCTCGTCTTGACGAGCGCGGACTTGGTCTCTTCACGGATGATGTCGTTGCACAGCTCGACGCATTCATCGCAGATGAACACGGTCGGCCCGGCGATGAGCTTGCGCACCTCGTGCTGCGACTTCCCACAAAAGGAGCAGTAGAGGGTGCTCTTGCCGTCGCTGCCCGATAGTTTCGTCATCTAGTCCCTTGCGCCTTGCCTTACGCTCGCGTCGCCGAAAAGCTCCGAACGCGTCACGCTACCTGTATTTGTGGCACACGCAAGCTTGGGCTTCGGTTAACGCGCTCGCCGGTTGTGCCATTTCGGTCACTGATATGGATGGTGCGTCGAGGCCAAGCAAGTGGTGCGATACAGCTAAAAAAGCCGGGTTAGCAAATAGAAGGCTGCGCCGACGGCCGCCGAGGCGGGGATCGTAATAAGCCAGGCGAGAGCGACGTTCTTCGCGACTCCCCACCGCACCGAAGAGGCCCGGCGGGCGGCCCCGGCGCCGATAACGCAACCGGTTATGGTATGCGTCGTCGACACCGGGATGCCGAGCCACGACGCGCTGAACAGCATCACCGACCCGCCCGCGGAAGCGCTGAATCCCTGGTGTTGCGACAACTTGGTGATCCGGCTGCCCATCGTCTCGATGATCCGCCACCCGCCGGTCAGGGTTCCAAGGCCCATGGCGGCATAGCAGGACAGCGCGACCCAGTTCGGGACATGGAAAGTGGCAAGGTGGCCGGTCGAGTAAAGCAGGACGGCGATCACGCCCATCGTCTTCTGCGCATCGTTGAGGCCGTGGCCGAGCGAGTAAGCGCCGGCGGAAACGAGGTGAAGCCCGCGGAACGTCCGCTCGGCACCGCGAGCGGTCGCTTTCACCCCAAGCCAACTCGTCACCAACATGATCGCCATCGTCAGCATGAGCCCGAGCATCGGCGAGAGGACGATCGCGATCAGCGTCTTGTTAAGGCCGGTCCACTGGATACCCTCCAATCCCGCATGGGCGACCCCGGCGCCGATGATTCCGCCGACCAGGGCGTGGCTGGAGGACGAGGGAATGCCCTTGAGCCAGGTAACGACGTTCCAGAACATCGCCCCCACCAGCGCTCCGAAGACGACCGCGGGAGTGACGAGGTCCTTGTCGATCAAGCCCTTGCCGATCGTGTCCGCGACCTTGTGCAGGGCCGGCCATTGCAGCGCTAAAAAGTAGGCGGCGAAGTTGAAGAAGGCGGCGAAGCCAACCGCGGCGAGCGGGCTCAGGAGGCGGGTCGCGACGACGGTCGCGATCGAATTGGCGGCGTCGTGAAGGCCGTTGAGAAAATCGAAGGCGAGCGCGACCGCGACGAGGCCGATCAACAGCGGGAGCGCCAGTTCGTGCATGACTCTTACGAGTGGTCGATCACGATGCCGTCGATTTCGTTCGCGACGTCCTCGAAGGCGTCGGTCACCCGCTCAAGGTTCTTGAAGACCTCGCGATTGATTGCGAACTGCATCGAATTGGTCTTCGAAAACTCCTGAAAGGCCACCTTCAGCCCGGCCGCGTGCAGGTCGTCGGCCTCTCCTTCGAGACCGACTAGGCGAGCAGTCAGCTCGTGCAGCTGCTTGCCGTTGCGGCTGACATTGCGAAGCAACGGGATTGCCTGAGACGTCACCGCCGCGGCCTCCGCGATCAGCCCCACGATCTGCTTCATCTCGGGCCGAAGCTCGTGAAGTTCATAAAGGTCGATCGCGCGGGCCGCCGCCAGCATCTCGTCGATCGCATCGTCCATCGCGCCGATAAGGTCGGTGATGGCACCGCGATCGAACGGCGTCAGGAAGGTAAGCCGGACCTCTTGAAGCACTTGCCGGATGATGTCGTCCGCCTCATGCTCGTGATCGCGGATCCGCTGCAGCAGCTGTTGCGGTGTTCCGCCGTCCTGAGCAAGGTCGCGGAGCGCATTCGCCGCTTTGACCAAGGTCGCGGCATGGGCTTCGAACATCCCGAAGAAGTCGCCCTTCTTCGGCAGGAGCCGTTGAAACCAGCCGAACATTCGATCCCCTGTCGCAGACTAGTCGACCTGGCGCGCCTCATGGCAGGCTTTGCGGGCATCGCCAAGGAAAACAGCAGCGGCCTGCGGGAACTGGCTTAGCTGGGCGTTACATCACCCGCGCCGGTCCCGGCATCTTCACCTGTTTCCGGGCGTTTCTCGAACAGCTCGTCGATGATCCCGAATTCCTTGGCCTCGTCGGCTTCCATGAACTTGTCGCGGTCCATCGCCTTTTCGATCTCCTCGATCGATTGGCCGGTGTACTTGGCGTAGAGCGAATTCAGCCGACTGCGCATGCGAAGGATCTCGCGCGCCTGGATCTCGATGTCGGCCGCCATGCCCTGCGCTCCGCCAGAGGGCTGGTGGACCATGATTCGGCTGTTCGAAAGCGCCACGCGCATTCCAGGCTCTCCGGCGGCGAGAAGGAAGCTTCCCATGGACGCTGCCTGGCCGATGCAGACCGTTCCGATCTTCGGCCGGATATATTGCATGGTGTCATGGATCGCGAGGCCGGCCGTCACCACTCCGCCGGGCGAGTTGATGTACATGAAGATGTCCTTCTTCGGGTTCTCGGACTCGAGGAAGAGTAGCTGGGCGGTGACGAGGCTCGCCATATGATCCTCGATCGGCCCGGTGATGAAGACGATCCTCTCGCGAAGCAGCCGCGAATAAATGTCGAAGCTGCGCTCGCCGCGGTTCGACTGCTCGATGACGATCGGAACGAGCTGCGAGACGATGTCCTGGTGATCCATGATCCTGATTGGTCCTCGATTACTGTTTTGCCCGGCCTACATCGGGCGGAAGCGCGGAAGGTTCAAGCGTGGACAACAAACGGGCCCCGGCAGATACCGAGGCCCGTAATGTTTTCCGCCGCTGCGCGAACGGGTTACGGCAATTTGACTGTCGCCCGGGCATAATAATAGCGGCCCGGAACATCGTAGGTGCCTGGATCGAAGTTGTTCAGTCCGCAGCTGATGCAACCCGGCGGGTCCTTGTCGAACAGGTTGTTCACGCCGATCGCGAACTCCAGATCGTTCAGCCCGATGAACGCCGGCATCCAGCGGCCCTGGATGTCAGTATAGAATCTGGAATTCAGCTTGTTATTGGCAGCCTGGCTTTCGCGGACGCTCGAAATGTAGCGGCCGGTGAGCGACAGGCCAAACTGCCCGCCGTCCCAGTCGATGATGCCAACGGCCTTATGCTTCGGGAAAGCCTGGTCCGGGCTTCCCTGCTCGGTTCCTTCGCGACTGATCGTGCTGGACCCTTCTGCGGCCGGAACGATCACGTTGTAGTTCTTGAGGAACGTGTTGTTGAGCGTGAAGCCGACCGAACCCCAATTCGCCTTTGGAGTCCGATACGAAACGTTGAGGTCGAAACCGGACGTATTAATTCCGTTCACGTTGCCGAGGATGCCGTTGATCGAGGTGATCTGTCCGGTCGCTGAACGGTGAACGGCGGCGCAGGCAATGGGATCGTTGGTCGAGACGCATCGGGTCAGGATTTCACCAGCCGAAGCGAAGATCGCGTCCTCGATCTTGATGTTGTAGTAGTTGAGCTCGAGCGACAAGCGCGGAATCTGGCGCGGGCTAAGCACAATGCCGAAATTCCAGCTCCTCGACGTTTCTGGATCGAGATCCGGATTGCCGCTGGTGAGTACCGGCAACTGCGGGTTGGCTTGCTCATAATTCGCGGGCACGCCCTGCGCCTGGCAGTTCAGGAGAATTTGCCCGCTGGGGTTTTGCGACGCGCTGCAGGGGTCGATCAATTCCTGGTCGAAGCGCGTCAACGTCCCGAACAACTCACCGATCGTCGGAGCACGGAATCCCTGCGCCCAGGAGCCGCGGAGGCGCAGGTCTTGGATCGGTTTCCAGTTCACGCCGGCCTTGAACGTCACCTTCGAGCCGGACGTGCTGTAATCCGACCAGCGCGCTGCGCCATTCAGCTCGAGCAGCTCGGCAAAGGGCCGATTGGCAAGGATCGGAGCATTTAGCTCGGCATAGGCTTCGTTGACATTGTAGCTGCCTCCGCTCGGCTGCGCCGGGATGTCCGAACCGAGGCCGGCTGCGACGATCGGATCGGGACTGAAGCTGCCCGACAAATGCCGATGCTCGACACCGACCGCCAGTCCGAGGTCACCCCCAGGAAGTTGCGCAAGGCTGCCCGTTGCGTTGGCGCTGATACCCCAGAGCTTCTGGACCGAGCTGTCGTTCTGCACGAACGAAATGAAGTTCAGCATCTCCTGCGTAATCGTGCCTTCGCCGCCGAATATGTTGAGCGGCACGCACGGCGCTGTGCAGTTGGCAGGGTCACCCAAGGCGAGCGCTACATTGCCGGCATTCACGTTGCCGAAGGCCGTCTGCTTGGCCTTGTTGTGGCCCCAGATGCCGTTGACGTCCCAGAACCAGTCGCCTGCGAGGAACTGGAATTTTCCGTCGAGCGTCGCCGTGCCGTACCAGGTATCGACCTTCTGGTTATACCGCCGAGGTCCACCCTCAACGACGCGGCGCCCGATGAAGGAATAGTTCGCCGGCGTTGCACTGGGCGTTCCGTCGAGGTTGAAACCCGAGTTCAGGTCGCCAAACGGATTGAACGGGTTCAGCCCGCTGACCGAGACGAAATCGAGCAAGTTGTTGTTGCCCGAATCCGGTCCGACGAACAGCGGTAGCGGCGCGGCCTGGTTCTTCGAGTCACGGCGGTTGTAAACCAGCTTGCCCGACAGGTTCAGGTCAGGCCCGAGTTCCTGGCTCGCGTTGATGAAGCCACCGTAACGCTTCAACGGAGTCAGAATGAAATTGAACGGGGCGAAGTTGAAGCGATCAGCCGTGGCGAATGGCTTGAAGTCCCCAAAGCCCACCGGCGGATAGTTTGGCTTAACTCCCGGTGGCAGCGCCTGGATGAGCGTGATGCTCTGGACGTCCTCGTTCACATCTGGGGTTGTGGGATCATCGACGGTGTTCGATGCGCTGCCGAAAATGATGAATCTGCCAAGCGGCGTTCCCGAACTGCAAGAAGCGTCGCAGGCGGTCGCGCCTGGTGTCGGGAACAGCGAAATGTCGCGATCGCCGGAGCTGATCGGATTCTGCTTCACGAAATTGACGCCGGCGACGATCTTCGTCGGCCCGTCGCCATTGCCCCAGCTGATCTGGTAGTTCTGCGAGAAGCCGTCGCCCTCATCCAGGTACTTGCCGAGCTGGGCCGACGCGACGAATCCCTGCTGGTTCTTTTTGGTGATGATGTTGACGACGCCCGCGATCGCGTCCGAACCGTAGATCGGCGAAGCACTGTCCTGCAGGACCTCGACGCGTTCGATCATCGATTCCGGAATCGAGTTCAGGTCGACCGAACCCGGCACGCCCGACGCCGAGGCGGCATTGACGTAACGCAGGCCGTCAACGAGCACGAGCGTCCGCTTCGAGCCAAGGTAGCGCAGGTCGATCTCGGCCGCGCCGGCCCCGACACCGCCGCCATCCGGCGGGTTGCCGAAGTTGCCGGAGTTGTTGAATTTGCCATTGAGGCCGCCCGCCGCGCTCGGAAGGCGCTGGAGGACGTCGTTGATCGAGTTGAGGCCCGTTCTCGCAATGTCCTGCTGGTCGACGAACGTGACCGGAGAATCCTGCGACAGGGGATCGCGGCGAATGCGCGAACCCGTGACGATGATCTCGCCTTTCGCGCTCGGCTCAGTGACCGTCGAGGCTGGGTTTTGCGCGACGTCCGGTGGCGGAACCGTGCTCTGCGCTTGAGCGACTGAAGTTCCGGCGACGATCGCGACGAGCGCGACGCTTGAGCGAAGGGCGAGTTCAATCCGCTTCATGTTTGTCCCCCTGAAGGCCCCGACGGCGAATTCGCCGCGGAATGGGCTGATGCTAATTCGGGGGGAACAGCCGTGGAAGCCAATCCGTCACATGATGCGACAATATTGTTGCAAGTGATGCAAACGGTTTACACTATCCTTGGTTAGGGGCGTCGAGCGCCAGATATGCGAGCCGGCGCATTTCCCTTCTTCCGCGGGTGACCGTGTCGAGGATCAGTCCGGTGAAAAAGCACAGCACGGCGACGATCGTCATTCCGGTGACGAGGATTGCGGTCGGGACCCGCGGTACAAGCCCGGTGTGGAGGTAGGTGATCACAAGCGGGATCGAGAGGACGAGAGCTGCGGCCACGAGAAAGGCACCGATCATACCATAGAACAGGGTCGGCCTCTCGACCCGGTAGAGTGTCCCAATCGTCGTCAGGATCCGCCATCCGTCGCTGTAGGTGGAGAGCTTTGATTCAGACCCTTCGGGACGAGCTAGATAGAGCGTCTCCACCTCGCCGACCGGCATCCTCAGCTCGAGCGCGTGGACGCTCATCTCGGTTTCGATCTCGAATCCCTCCGACAGGACCGGAAAGCTCTTCACGAAGCGCCTGGAGAAGACCCGGTAACCAGAGAAAATGTCGTTGAAGCTTCGCCCGAAGAGCCGCGCCAGCAATCCAGTGAAGACGCGGTTGCCGAGGACATGGCCACCTCGATAGGCCTCCTTCTCCTCATGCTTTCGAGTTCCGACCACCATGTCGAGCCGTTCGCTCAGCAGTAGCGAAACCATTTCCGGCGCGGCCTGGGGGTCGTAGGTGAGGTCGCCGTCGGCCATCAGGTAGACGTCGGCGTCGATGTCCGCGAACATTCGGCGGACGACGTGGCCCTTGCCCTGCTGGCGTTCCGATCGGACAACGGCCCCCGCCCTCGCAGCGACCTTGCAGGTCTTGTCGGCGCTGTTGTTGTCGTAGACATAGACGGTGGCGCCGGGGAGCGCCTTGCGGAATCCCTTGACCGTCGCCCCGATCGTCGCTTCCTCGTTGTAGCAAGGCAGCAGCACGGCAACCCTTGGACTTTGCCGATTATCCAACTTTCCCCCTCCGCCGACGACGGGCGGTATAGATGCGATGCGTCCCGCGCCGCTAGGCCGATTTTCAGTCTAGCCCGGCGGTAACGACGTGAAGCAGCCGAAAATCGTCCGACGGCTCGCAGATGCTCCATCGCTCGCTTGGCGGAATGACGAAAGCGTCGGAGCCGTAGAGCTCATGGCTTCCGCGGCAGTCGAGGCGGCCGGAACCTTCGAGGACAAATCCGAAGACGAGCTCGCCGCTGTGCGGCGGAAAGGCAAGATCGCTTCCTGAGCTCCTTATCGTCCGAACCTGGGCAATGCCCGCGCTTGCCTCGTGAATCCCAGTTTCCTGCGCCTCGCCGGTGAGGAACGGAGTCCACGGCGTTTCGGATGCAATGTGACGAAGGAATCGCTGGCCGGAGAATTTCCGCGCGGGATCGAGGCCGGCATTTGGAAGCGCCATCTCGTGATCGGCATAGGTCGCGTGGACGGCCGGACAGCCCAGCTCGACGACCTCCAACCCGCCCGAGCTCTCGAGCACGCGGTGGCGGATCTCCGGCGGCTGAAGCACGAGATCGCCCTTTTGCATCACGAACGGCTCGCCTTGGTCTTCGTATACGACCCGCACCCAGCCTTCGCGAACGTAGATGAGCTGGAGCGCGACCCGGTGATAGTGCACCCAGTCGGAGACTTCGCCGGCTTGCGGGATTGTGATGTGGGAGGCGATGAAGCGCCCGCCGAGACGGCCGGGGATGAGATCGCGGTAGAGCATTCCTGCCCTGCCCTCGCCCGGCTCGTTTCCGCTCCGGCTGACGAGCAGCTCGGATCGAAACGCCGGAAGCTCCGAGGGGATGTCCGAAGCGTCGGGCCGGCTGGTCAGTCGGACAGTCGCGCCGTCCTTGGCCAGGACAGCGGTATGAGGGTCGTCGGCCGGATAGATGACGTCGAGCCGGAAGCCCGCGCCGCGCAGGAGGTCGAGCGCGGGACCGAGCTCGGCGCATACGAGCTCAATTTCGGCCACTCGATTCAGCCCTTCTTGGCCGGCGCCTTCTTCGCCGTCGCCTTTGCCGCCGCCGCGTTCGAAGGCTCGCTCTTCACGGGCTTGGCGGGCTTCGGCTTTGCGGCCTTGTCGGGCGTCAGCTTCGCTTTCACGGGTGCAGATTCGGCCTTCGTCTTCATCGGCTTCTTCGCTTCAGCCTTGCCCGCCTTCTTCGGCTTCTGCTCGCCGATATCGTGGCCGCAACCCGGGCCGTGCACATGGCCCTCTTCGCTCTCCAGGTCGGCCTCGAGCTCTTCCCGGCTCGCCTTGCGGTCGGTGACCTTCGCCTTCGAGAAAAGGAAATCGACGACCTTGTCCTCGTAGAGCGGCGCCCGGAGCTGAGCGGCAGCGGTGGGTTCCTGCTGGACATATTGCAGGAAGCGTTCGCGGTCCTTGCCCTGATACTGCGATGCGGCCTGGCCGATCAGCCTGTTCATCTCCGCATCCGTAACGCCAATGTCGTTGGCAGCGCCGATTTCGGACAGCAGAAGCCCGAGCCGAACGCGACGCTCCGCGATCTTGCGGTAATCGTCGGCTTCACTCTCGATCTCCGCCAGAGCGGCTTTGGGGTCGGCCTCGTGGCTCGCTTCGTGCCGAAGCTGCTGCATGATGTTCTGGAACTCGGCTTCGACCATCGATTCCGGGACTTCGAAAGTCGACCTCTCGGCAAGCTGGTCGAGAAGCCGGCGCTTCATGTGCGTGCGAGTCAGGCCGTTAAGCTCCTGCTCCTGCTGCTCGCGCAGGATCTTGCGGAGCTGGTCGAGGCTCTCCAGGCCCAGCGCCTTTGCGAAATCGTCGTTGGCTTTTGCTTCGCCAGCAACCTTCACCTCCGTGAGAGTCACATCGAAGACGGCGTCTTTCCCCTTGAGGTTCGCCACCGGATAATCGCCCGGGAAAGCGACCTTCACTTCCCGAGAATCGCCCGTCTTCGCGCCAATCAGCTGGTCCTCGAAACCCCGGATGAGATTGCCCGAGCCGATCTCGACCGACATGGCTTCGCCCTTGCCGCCTTCGAACGGCGTGCCGTCGACCTTGCCCTCGAAGTCCATGACGACGAGGTCGCCCTTCGCCGCCTTGTGGCCTTTCGGCGCGCCCTTCCAGCTCTTGTTCGATGCGACCAGCCGGTCGATCTGGTCGTCGACAGCCTTCTCATCCGCCTCGACCGTCAGCCGCTCGAGCTCCAGGCCGCTGATGTCGGGCTTCGGGATTTCCGGAAGCGCTTCGAGTTGGACGCGTACCTCGGCATCCTTGCCAGGCTCATATTTCTCGTCGAGCTCGACCTGCGGCTGCATCGCCGGACGCAGCTTCTTTTCCTGCAGCAACTTCTGGACGCCATCCTGGACCGCGCCGCTCAAAGCGTCGTTCTGCAGCCTGTCGCCGTGCATCTTCCTGATGAGGTTCGGCGGCACCTTGCCGGGACGGAAGCCCGGCATCCGAACCTGCGGGGCGAGGCGCTTCACCTCCTGCTCGACCCGGGCGTCGATGTCCTTCGCCGGAATGGTCAGCATGAAGGCGCGCTTCAGGCCCTTGCTCTCGGTCTCGACGGTCTTGATTGTCACGGTCTAAAAATCCTTAGCTCTGTCCACGTGCGCTGTGCGCGATGCCCATGCTCGGCAGTCCGCCGGACTGCCTGCGCTCGGGCATGGTGCGCGCGGAGGGACTCGAACCCCCACGTCTTTCGACACTGGAACCTAAATCCAGCGCGTCTACCAGTTCCGCCACGCGCGCGCGGACGCTTCCGAAAGGTGGCGCGCCTATAGCAAGGCTGGACGGCGGAGCAAGCGCGACAAGCCCTCGCATCCGTGCAACTCGCTGCGACAGCCAGCGTTTGGTGTCCGAGGAGAAAAGTGATTCAACAGAAGCCTCCCGAGGCTCCGCCTCCAAGCCCGCCTCCCGTGGTCCCCCCGGAACAGCCTCAACCGGCGCAACCCGGACAGCCGCAGCCGGCTCCGCCCGAAACCCCGCCGGTCGGGCCCGATATCGATGTCCCCCAGCCTGCGCCGCCGTCCAGCCCTCCGGGGCCGGCGCCTGCGCAGCCAATTGGCTAAGCCTAGCTCCGCAATCGCGCCGAGGCGGTGATCGCCTCGAAATCCCGGATTTCGTCCGGGAAGTAGTGTGACCGCGCCGCGTCCAGCATGACGAGGTACAGCCGCCCGCCGATGACGGCTCCGACCGCTCTTCCCTTCCGCCAGAGTTCGTCGCCGTCGAGATGCTCATAGTCGAGCTGGAATCCCGGGTAGCCCATGAACGGCCTTGGTGTCAGCGAGATCGTCTTGAAGTCGACCGCTCCACCGCGGACCCGGTAGGCGCTTTCCAGCATCGCCTGGATTTCGGGAGCGGTCATATCGGAGTCGAAGCGCGGGACCTGCTCGGCGTCGTGCTTGTTGGTATGGATCAGATACTCACCATGCGGAAGGCCGCTGATGAACGTCATGTCGTCGAGAAGCGGGCCGTTAAGCGTCCAGTCTTCGACCCACCTTATGTCGTCGAAAAACGTCCTTCGTTGGCGGTTCCACTCGCGCGGAGGGGTAACCGCCATGGATCCGTCGCCGACCTTGACCTCTCGCGCTCGGACAAGCGCATAATAGTCGCCAAAGCCTCCGTAGCCGCCGATGCCCGTGCAGGCGGTGAGAGCCAATGGCGCCGCGGCAATCGCGAGCCGTGTCCTGAACCTCATTCCGCCACTCCTAACCGATCATTTGACGGATGTAGGCCGCGTCGACGGCGTGCGGCTGCATCGAGAGATAGCGCGAAAGCGCCGCGCGCGCTTCCGACTGCCGCCCTTCCTTCATCAACGCCACTCCATGCCAGCGCCATGCCTCCGCGGGAGCATCGGGATAAGCAACCGCGATCGCGTAGCTTTGGGCGGCGCGCGTCCAGTCCCCTTCGCTGTCGCGGTTGCGAAGCCGCCACACCTCGCCTTCGTAGAAGCGCAGAAGCCCGTTCCAGCCGTCCTGAGCCAGGGTCTCGATGACGTATTGGCTCGCGCCCGGGTCGTTGAGCTTCACCTGGTCGTCCAGCAGCATCTGCCGGATGGGGGCTATGGTGGAAAGATAGCGGTCGCGGCCGGTGTCGTAGTGGCGGCCCGGTACCGTCATTTCCGCCGCGCTGACCCTTAGGTCGGTCATTCGGCTCTCGGCGGCAGGATGGGTTTCGAACAAATCGTAGCCGCGGTCTCGATGCTTGCGCCGATATTTGGCGCTGGCATCCAGCTCGCCGATCAGCTGCGCCCAGGTGTCGGACATTGCCATCGGCGCGTAGCCGGCCTCGGCTATCAGGCGCAGACCCATGGCGTCGGCTTCGGCCTCGAGCTCACGGTTGTAGCGAAACAGCGACAGGATCGTGCCCAGCTGCGCCAGCTGGACATAATCGCCGAGGTAAATTCCGGCCCCCGCTCCCCCTAAGCCGGCGACCATCGAGCCGATGGACAGCAGGTCGCTCTTGCGGCGCATGTCGCGCCACTGGCGGATCATGTGGCGGCGAAGGAAATGTCCGGATTCGTGTGCGATGACCCCGGCAAGCTGGGCTTCGTCGCGCATCCTCAGGAGCAGGCCGGAAAAGACGACCGCGAAACCGCTCGGGAACATCATTGCGTTGAATTCGGGAATCCGTAGTAGGTAGATCCGCATGTCCTTCGCGGCCGGCCCGCCAACTTTGCCGATCAATTGCTGGACATAATGCTGGATGCCGTTGTCCGGGATCAGCAGGTTCGTGCCCGCGATCTCCTCTTCGACTCGGTCCATCTGTTCCCACAGGCCCTGCTCGTCCCGGTCGACGGGTTTGAAGCCGGGACCGATAAGCGGGACCATGTCGGCGGGCTTGATCCTTGCGGCTGCCGGTCCGCTCACGAGCGATGCGGCAAGCGCGCCCCCGCCCGCAAGCAGGGCACGGCGACTGATTTCACAGCGGATGCACATCAGCTTTGCGCCTTTTGCGCGCGCCGGACGTCATGTCCCGGTTTCATCCTCCCGAGCAGGCGTTCGACCATCTGCGCCGCGCCCGCGGGGGTGCGGATATCGCCCAAGTTGACTCCGGCGATCTGAGTGCCGGTCGTCAGAACGTTGAACCAGACGACTTCACCGGTGCGCAGATCGACAAGCGAGGCATAAGCGAGTTGCCCGCCGCCCCCGACGTTCGGCGCGCAGAAGCCGATGAAGCATCCGGCAATCCCGAGCACCTGGAGCGCCACCCGCCCGGTCGACGCGAAGCTGTCCTCTGCGTGCAGGAAGAGCATGTAGTCGAAACCTGTCTTCCTGCCGAACGAGACGGCGTCCTCGCCGAGCGTATATTCGAGACCCTTGCGGCGCTTCGTCGGCAGATAGACGCCGAGATATTTGTGGAGGACGATCGACTCGTCGACGACATAATTGAGGCGCTCGAGCTGGGCGACGGTTTCAGCATCGACGCTGGGGATATCGCCGCGATGCTCGGCGATGTGCACTTTCCCGCCGCGAGCCGCCTGCTGGGCCTTCAGTGCCTCGATCAGGTTTGCACGCGCCGCCTCGGTCCAGTCGGCCCTGGGCTCAGTCATTCCGCCTGTCGTGACCGAACCGACCGTAACGTCGGGCCGCAGGACGAGCAGGCTGTAGTCGCCCTGCGGCGGAGCGAATTGCAGGTCAGCATACTGGCGGGTCTGAACGCAGCCTGCGAGCGCGACGCCAAACGCAGCAATCGTGATTACAGCCTTGCGCATTCACTGCCTCC
>Ga0070662_100001004_pt1 | contig 17242 bp, 17 predicted proteins | sample KBSC53metaG_FD_65648 | JGI IMG/M metagenome (GOLD analysis project Ga0070662, IMG submission 65648) | Corn rhizosphere microbial communities from Kellogg Biological Station, Michigan, USA - KBS C5-3 metaG | ecosystem: Host-associated > Plants > Roots > Rhizosphere > Soil ...
GCGTACGTGGAGCGCCGCTGCCTGGACTTCGCGCGCCACCCCGACACCTGGGTGCGCCGCAACGCCGCCACCGCGCTGGGGCAGCTCGCCCGCATCCACGGCCGCCTGCACGTGGAGCGCGTGATGCCCGCGCTGATGACCCTCTGGGCCGACCCCGAGGTCAGCGGCTGGGCCGACGACGCGCTGGACGACGTGGAGCGGTTTCTCAACGTGAAACGGGGGAGCTGGGCACACTGAAGGACGTACGAAGTACGGGGTACGGAGTACGGAACGGCGGGTGCGGGGGTGCGGAGGTGCGGAGGTGCGGAGGGGATCAGGGCGAGGTCCCGTGCGTCGTCATGGCCGCCGCCGACTCCGTGCCGTTGAAGTCCGCGAAGGCGGACTGCGTGCCGCCCCGCGTTCATCACCATCCCCCACGCGCCTTTCCCCCGCGACATTTGGCAGATTTCCATCTGGCCTATATCTTTCCCGTTCAACGCCATCCGTCTCTCCCCCGGCGCGGAAACTCCATCGGCCGCACAGCCGTAACGGCTCGCGGACGCGTGGAACTCCTGTTCAAACGCGGCACCCATCCCCGGCGCGATCCCGGCCACATGCTGTTCTCCATCGACCAACGCCAGCAACGCGAGCTCTGGGGCCTGGCCCTGCTCTCGCTGGCCCTCCTCCTTTCGCTCAGCCTCCTTCCCCTGGAATGGTTCGGCGCGGGAGACACCTGGGCGTCGCACAACATCGTGGGCCCGTTCGGCGCCTGGCTGCGCGCCACGCTGGTCGGCGGGCTGGGGCTGGGGTCGCTCGCCGTCCCGCTGCTGAGCGGCGTGTGGGGGCTGGTGGCCTTCGACAAGCTGGGCCGCGAGCCCGCGCTCCGCTGGTCGCTGCTGGTGGGCGGCATCGCCTTCATCGGCCCCGCCATCGTGGCGGTGCTGGGCGGCGCGGACGCGGCCTCGCCCGTCACCGGGGCCACCGGCGCGGCGGTCGGCGGGGCGATGGCGAGCACGATGGGCGGCATCGGCGCGTCGATCGTCCTCTTCGCGCTCTTCGCGGCGCTGTGCGTGGCGACCATCGGCTGGAACCCGCTGCGCTCGGCGATCCGCGGCGGACGCTTCGCCATCGGGCAGACCCGGCGCGCCGCGGCCGCGATCCCCGTCGGCTCCATCAAGCTCCCCCTGCGCCGCGGCAGCGCGGACACGGAGGAGGACGAGGACGGCGAGGAGTGGGACGACGAGGACGGCCGTCCCTCCGCCCTGGGCGATGACGACGAGTGGGTGGATACGATCCTGGACGACGAGGACGACTACGTCCCCGCCGCCGCGGCCGCGCGCGCGCCCGCCGGCCCGGCGATCGATCCGGACGCCACGCTCCCCTCCCCCGCGCCGCGCAAGACGACCGCCGCGCGCAAGCCCGCGGCCGAGCCGCACGACCACCTCCCCGAGGCGCTCTCGGGCGACCCCACCAGCACCGACCTGCCGGCGACGACGCTGCTCACCCCCGCGCCGCCGCGCGACGACGCCCGCAACCGCGCCGAGCTCGACAAGCTGGGGCACGTGCTGATCGAGAAGCTGGAGACCTTCAAGATCCAGGGGCAGGTCGTCGGGATGACGACGGGCCCGGTGGTCACCCAGTTCGAGGTGGAGCCGGCGCCGGGGATCAAGGTGGCCCGCATCGCCAACCTCGAGGCCGACCTGGCGCTGGCGCTCCGCGCGCCCTCGGTGCGCATCGTGGCCCCGATCCCGGGGAAGGGCGCGGTGGGGGTGGAGGTGCCCAACCCCGCGCCGGAGATGGTGTTCTTCCGCGAGGTGATCGAGAGCGCGGCGTTCCGGCAGAGCAAGGCGGCGCTCCCGCTGGCGCTGGGGAAGGACATCTCCGGCAAGCCCTACGTGGTCGACCTGGCCCGGATGCCGCACCTGCTGATCGCCGGCGCCACCGGGTCCGGCAAGTCGGTGTGCGTGAACACCATCATCACCTCGCTGATCTACCGCCACACGCCGCAGACGCTGCGCTTCCTGATGGTCGACCCCAAGATGGTGGAGCTGAGCATGTACAACGCGCTCCCCCACCTGCGGCACGACGTGGTGACCGACAACAACGACGCCGCCGCGGTGCTGAAGTGGGCGGTGATCGAGATGGAGCGGCGCTACAAGCTCCTCTCCGCCAACGGGGTGCGGAACCTGACCGACTTCAACAACCGGGTCGGTTCGGGGGTGCCGATGAAGGACCCCGACGCGCCCAACGACGACGAGGAGGCCGAAAAGGCGGGGTTCGGGCCGTACGACCGCGGCAAGCTCCCCTACATCGTGGTGATCATCGACGAGCTGGCCGACCTGATGATGACGGTGCAGGGCGAGGTGGAGAAGCCGCTGGCGCTGCTGGCGCAGAAGGCGCGCGCCATCGGCATCCACCTGATCCTGGCCACGCAGCGCCCCTCGGTGAACGTGATCACCGGCCTGATCAAGGCCAACTTCCCCAGCCGGATCGCCTTCCGCGTGTCGAGCAAGGTCGACAGCCGGACGATCCTGGACCAGAACGGCGCCGACGCGCTGCTGGGCAATGGCGACATGCTGCTGCTGCCCCCGGCCAGCAACGAGCCCGTGCGCATGCAGGGCGCCTACCTGAGCACCGACGACACCGAGCGGCTGATGGGGTGGTACGAGGCGCAGAAGAAGCTGCGCGACGAGGCCGCCGTGGCCGCCGGCATCCCGGTGGACGAGCTGCGCCGCGAGGACGACATCCTGGAGGTCGTCCGCGCGCACGAGGGCGAGGGCGACGAGCTGGAGGCGGCGGACGATCCGTCGGAGCGCGACAAGCTCTTCCGCGAGGCCGCCATGCTCTGCATCCAGCACCAGGGCGGCAGCACCTCGCTGCTGCAGCGCCGGCTGCGCATCGGCTACGGCCGCGCCGCGAGGATCATCGACCAGCTGCACCTGGCCGGCGTCCTGGGCCCGCCCGACGGCTCCAAGCCCCGCGACGTGCTGTGCGACATCATCGGCCTGGACAGCATCGCGCCGGAGGATTGAGCGGCGACACACTGATGGACGATTTCGACGCTGCGGATTTCGTTGTCACGCGCCTCCGCCCGGAGCCGTTCGAGGACGTAACGATCAGGATCCCGCTCAAGGCGATGATCCCGATCCGCGAGATCGCCGAGGAGCGGGACATGTCCGTCGAGGCGCTGCTGCGGTACTACATCGGCTTCGGATTGCGAGCGGACGTGGTGCGGCGATGGGAGGAGCGCAACCGTGAGGAGACCGGGCCCGCGCCGGGTTGATCCGCGCTCCGTCCGGGTGGAGTTTGCGACTGAAGTCGCGGCTACGACGGCACGCCGTCCCCTGCGCGGACTTCTCTCCTGGGCGCCACCTCGTTGGGGCGACGCCGATGGTGAACCAGCTTTCCCTCCAGATTCCATCCATGTCCACGCAACCCAATCTCCGTCCTCTCGGCGCCAACGCCCTGCGCATCGTGCGCTACGCGATGCTGACGGGGCTGCTCCTGTTCGTCGGGGTCGCCTACTTCGTGCACTCGAACGCGCCGGCGCCCACCGAGCCGGTACCCGGCGAGGCGGGGCCGGACCTTGCGATGTTGCGCTGGGTGGGGTTCGGGATGGTGGCGGCGGCGATCGTGGCGCTCGGGGTGCTGCGCGGGGTGCGGCAGCGCGCGCCGGTGGAGCGGCGTGGCACCTTGGGCCTGATCGGCTCGGCGTTCTGCGAGGGCGCGGGGTTCATGGGCGCCGTCTACTACTTCCTGGGTGGAGACTTGATGGTGTTCGGCGCGGCGCTGCTGGTGTTCCTGGCCAGCTGGGCCGTCCTTCCCGCCGACTCGGAAGCGGCGTAGAGCTTGAGGTACGTCGAGTGCTGTATTACAATTGCAGTACATTCCTCAAGCTGCTGGGGTCACCGATGCCAAAGACAAAGACGGTCACCGTTCGGCTCGATCCCGAGTTGAAGGAGAACGCTGAACGAATTCTGTGTGAACTGGGGCTTACGGTCTCACAAGCGATCTCGCTGTTCTACCGCCAGGTGGAATTGCACGATGGGCTTCCATTCGATGTGCGGCTAACGAATGCCACGACGCGTCAGGCACTGGACGACGCGCAAGCACGTCGAGGTCTGACCAGCTACTCAAGCGTGGATGAATTGTTTGCGGATCTTGAGGCGTAATGCGCGAGATCCGGTCGACTGGACAGTTCAAGCGTGACGCAAAGCGCGTTCAGAAGCGCGGCCTGGACCTCGCTCGGTTGCGCGAGGTGGTCGAACGGCTCGCGGCCGGAGACTTCACTTGAACAACGATACCGTGATCATCCACTCCAAGGTGGCTACGCCGGGTCGCGAGAGTGTCACATTGCGCCTGACTGGCTGCTGATCTATGAGTCGAGCGAGGTGGAGCTTCTCCTCATCCGTACCGGTACCCACTCCGATCTTTTCGGAGAGTGAGAGAGACGGCGGCGCCACTGGTTGCCGCCGTTCTTCTTCAGGTCTATTCGAGTGGAGCAGCTGATGACCGAACCCACGCTCGCAGTGCCGGCGGACTCCGCCGCAGCCGAGCCCGCCGCCACCGAGGCGCCGCGGCTGGCGCGGCGGCTGGGGGTGTTCGACGCCACGATGATCGTGATGGGCGGGATCATCGGGTCGGGGATCTTCGTGAACCCGCACGTGGTGGCCGAGCGGGTGCACTCGCCGGCGCTGATCGTGGGCGCGTGGGTACTGGGCGGCGCCATCGCGCTGGCCGGCGCGTTCGTGTGGGCCGAGCTGGCGGTGCGGCGGCCGCAGGTGGGCGGGCAGTACGCCTATCTGCGCGACGCCTATCACCCGGCCGTGGCCTTCGTCTACGGCTGGGCGCTGCTGCTGGTGATCCAGACGGGCGGGATGGCCGCCGTGGCCGTGACCTTCGCCCGCTACTTCCGCGAGATCACGCACGTGCCGCTGGGCGAGCCCGCGGTGGCCGCGCTGGCGCTCGGCCTCCTCGTCGCCGTGAACTGCGTCGGAGTCCGCGCCGGGAGCACGGTGCAGAGCGCGCTGATGGTGCTCAAGATCGTGGCGATCGGCGCGCTGGTGGCCGCCGGGCTCTTCTTCGCCGGGCGGCCGGCGGGCGCGTCCGTCGCCCAGGCCGCGGCGGCGGGGGGCGACACGCTCCTCGGCTTCGGCGCGGCGATGACGCCGGTGATGTTCGCGTTCGGCGGATGGCAGACGGCCAGCTTCGTGAGCGCCGAGATGCGCGACCCGCGGCGCGACCTGGCGCGCGGGCTGCTGATCGGGGTCCTGGGCGTGATCGCGCTCTACGTGGCCGTCAACGTCGCCTGCGTCCTCGCCCTCGGCGCGGACGGGCTGGCGGCCGAGGCGGCGCCGGCGAGCGCGGTGATGCGCGCTGCGTTCGGCCCGCGCGGCGCGGCGCTGATCGCGGTGGGGATCGCCATCTCCACCCTCGGCTTCCTGAGCCAGTCGATGCTCACGGCGCCGCGCGTGTACTTCGCCATGGCGCTGGACGGCGTGTTCTTCCGCCGCGTGGCCTACGTGGACCCGCGCACCCGCGCGCCCGTCGTCGCGATCGCGCTGCAGGGCGTGCTGGCGCTGGTGATCGCGCTCACCGGCAGCTACGAGCAGATCCTGAACTACGTCGTCTCGGTCGACTTCATCTTCTTCGGCCTGACGGCGGGCGCGATCTTCGCCTTCCGCCGGCGCGGCGCGGAGGAGGGCGGGGGATGGAGCGTGCCCGGGCACCCGGTGACCACCGCGCTCTTCATCGCCGCCTGCGTGGCGATCGTGGCCACCACCATCTACAAGTATCCGCGAGACAGCGTGATCGGCCTCGCCATCATGCTGGCCGGCGTCCCCGTCTACTACCTCTGGAGCCGGCGCTCGCGGCGGGTTGCGGCGTCCACGTCCTGAGCCGTGGTCCTCGTACGCACGGCGGCCGTAGATTGATGACGATCGGGCGAATCCTCGCTTCGTGCTCCGCCCCCGCGTCCGGGCGGGCGCCGGTAGTCCGCGAAAGCGAACTTCGTGTGGTTGTTGCAGCGATGCAGCGATTTCAAGCGCCCTGCCCGCGGGGCGGCGGAGGAGAACCGATGGACGGTGACACGCGGCAGTTCGGCTCGGAGTACCTGCGCTGGGCCAAGACGCATCCGCCGGCGAAGTACGACCTGACGTCCAGCGGGGTGCCGTTCCTGAAGCTGAAGAAGCTGCCGGTGAAGCTGCGCGACCTGGAGCTGAGCGGGTCGGGCGGATACGGCTACGAGCCGCTGCTGCGGGCCATCGCCGAGCGCTACCACGTGCCGCGCGAGTGCGTGGTCACCGCGCTGGGCACCTCGATGGGGAACCACCTGGTGATGTCGGCGCTGCTGCGGCCGGGCGACGAGGTGCTGATCGAGCACCCGGCGTACGATCCGCTCACCTCCCTGGCGCGGCAGCTGGGGATCGGCGTCCGGCGCTTCGCCCGCCGCGCGGAGGAGGGGTTCCGCATCGACCCCGACGAGGTGGCGCGCAACATCAGCCACCGCACGCGGCTGATCGTGATCACCAACCTGCACAACCCCAGCGGCAACCTGGCGGACGACGACACGCTGCTGCGCATCGGCAGCCTGGCGCGGCGTGCCGGGGCGCGGGTGCTGGTGGACGAGGTGTACCTGGACGCGCTCTTCGAGCCCGAGCCGCGCACCTCGTTCCACCTGGGCGACACCTTCATCGTCACCAGCAGCCTGACCAAGGTCTACGGGCTGAACGGGCTGCGCTGCGGCTGGGTGTTCGCCGCGCCCGCGCTGGCCGAGCGGATGTGGCGGCTCACGGAGCTGTACGTGGGCCACGGCGCCATGGCCGCCGAGCTGCTGGGCCTTGCCGCGCTGAAGCACCTGGATTCGATCGCCGCCCGCTCGCGCAGGCTGCTGGAGCGCAACGGCCAGGCGCTGAACGCCTTCTACCAGACGCGAAACGACCTGGAGTGGACGCCGTGGGAGCACGGCACCGTCAGCTTCCCGCGGCTCCGCACGGGGACGCCTGCAACCCTCTGCCGGCTGCTGGAGACGAACCATGACACGGCCGTGGTGGACGGCGCGTTCTTCGAGATGCCGCAGCACTTCCGCATCGCGCTGGGGGTGAAGCCCAAGCGCTTCGCCGCCGGCCTGGAGCGCCTGGGCGCCGCGCTCGACGGGCTGCGCGCCGCGGCTGCGCCGCCGTCCGCCGACGAAGCCGCGCCGGAGCCCAGCCTGGCCGAAGTCTTTCCCGCGGCGTGACCTTTCCGCGGTCCACCTTCCCCCCATCTCACGGATGAACCGCCCATGATCCGCACCTTCACGCTTCTGGCCGCGCTCACCATCGGGGTGGCGGCGGCGGCCGGCGCGCAGGAACAGCAGCAGCCGACGCCGCTGCGGGTAGCCGCCAGCAGCTACGCCACCGTGGAGGTGCACCTCAACGCGCGCCGCATCGGCAACGAGTGGTACGAGGAAGACGCCAGCCTGAGCGGCCCCTCGCGCATCGCCATCAGCTACGGCCAGCCGCACGCGCGGGGCCGCGCCGTCGAAGGCGGGCTGGTGCCGCGCGACACGGTGTGGCGCTTCGGGGCCAACATGAACACCACGCTGCACACCGACCTCGACCTCACCCTGGGCACCCTCAAGCTGCCGCGCGGCGACTACTCGCTGTACATGCTGTACACGGGCGGCGGGTGGCAGCTGATCGTGAACCGCGCCACCGGCCGCTGGGGCACCGACCACGACGCCAGCCAGGACATCGGCCGGGTGGCGATGGCGAGCCGTACCCTGGCCGAGCCCGAGGAGTCGCTCACCATCTACCTGGTCCCCAACAGCCCGCGCCCGCGCAGCGGCTATGCCGACCTGGGCGGCGTCCTGCGCATCAAGTGGGGCCGCACCGAACTGACCGCGCCGTGGACGATCGACCATTGATCAGGACGATCGGGGGGAACGGCGGTTGCACGACGAGGGTACGGTGAGGGGCAGAATCGCACAGTGAACGCAACCGGAAACGGGATGATGGATCGATATATCGGGAGGGCCGCGCTGGCACTGATCGCGCTGGCGTTGGCGGCGTGCGGAGGCGGGCGCGAGGCGTCGGGTGATGCGCCCAGCAACGGCGTGGCGGTGAACACCCAGCGCCGCGGCGAGCCCGCGACCGTCGGCGGCGACACGGCGGCGACGGCCGCGCCGGTGGCCACGGCGGCGCCGCGGGCCGGGACGGGAGAGGCGCCGCCCGCGTCCACGGCCGCGGACGCGCCGGTGTCCGCGGGGAGCGGCACGGCGGCGGCGGCCGGGACGCCGACGCCGGCGCGCGGCGGGCGGCAGGACGCGAACGAGATCCTGGCGCGGGTGGAGCAGACGGCGGCCGGGGTGCGCACGCTGGAGGCGGACTTCGTGCAGACGCTGCACGTGCCGCTGCTGAACACCGACCGCACCAGCACCGGCAAGCTGTACCAGCGCAAGCCCGACCGCTTCCTGATGAAGTTCACCGAGCCCGCGGGCGACGTGATGGTGGCCGACGGGCGGCACTTCTGGATCTACTACCCCAGTTCCGACCGCACGCAGGTCGTCCGCACCAGCATCGCCGAGGGCGGCGAGCAGGCCGATTTCCAGCGCCAGTTCCTGAGCGATGCCACCGAGCGCTTCGTGGCCACGCTGAACGGGGTGGAGACGGTGGGCGGCCGCTCCACCTACGCGCTCACGCTGGTGCCCAAGCGCAACAGCCCGTACAAGGTGATCCGCATCTGGGTGGACCGCGAGGACAACCTGGTGCGCCGCTTCGAGATGACCGAGGAGAACGACTCGGTGCGCCGCGTGGAACTGCGCAACCTGAAGGTGAACCAGCCCGTCAGCGATGCGCTGTTCACCTTCACCCCGCCCGCGGGGACGCAGGTGATCGACCAGTAACCACGGTACGGAGGTGCGGGGGTGCGGGGGTGCGGGGGTGCGGAGGTGTCTATTGGCCCGGGGGGCGGGCGTCGCGGCCTCCCTCCAGCCGCTCGAGGGTCCGGCGAACGGACGTGAGGAAGCCCCCACCGGGATCGGGTCCCGGCGGGGGCTTCTCGTTGTCTCTCAGATGATCGAGCCGCGGCTAGTCGGGCGTGCTGCGCCGGCCGCTGCCCAGCCACACGCGCAGCTTCTCCAGGAAGGCGCGGATGTCGACGGGCTTGAGCACCATGTCGCTGCAGCCGGCCTGCAGCACCGACTCGCGCGCGCCCTCCATGGCGGTGATGGCGATGATGGGCACCTCGCGGAACGCCGGGTCGGCGCGGAGGAGGCGGGTGGCCGCGAAGCCGTCCACCTCGGGCATCATCATGTCCATCAGCACCAGGTCGGGGCGTTCGGCGCGCGCGACCTCCACGGCCTGCGCGCCGTTGCCGGCCACCCGCACCCGGTATCCCAGCGCATCGAGCAGCGTCTGCAGCGCGTCGCGGCTGTCCTCGTGATCCTCGGCGATCAGCACCAGCGGCGGGTTCTCGGCATCGGCGCGCGGCGGAACGTACGTGCTCAGCCGCGGGGGCGAGTGCTCGCGCGGCTCGGAACGTACGGGTGGCTCGCTGGCCAGGAGCGGAGAAAGCATCACGGACGCAAGGGAATACGGGCGAACGGCCGGGCGAGGGCTTCGCTGCGGATCTGACCGGGCATTCCCCGCAAGAGGCGTACCGAATCGTGACCGAAACAATATTGACACGCGGCGGCGCTCTGGCCGCCTTCCGCCCCCGTCGCTATGATGCCGGCCCGCCACGAACCGTTACCACGCCGCCCGCCCATGCCACGGATGCAGCTCACCCGCCGGGTCCGCTTCAGCGCCGCCCACCGCTACCACCGCCCCGACTGGAGCGACGCGCAGAACCGCGAGGTGTTCGGCCCCTGCAGCAATCCCCACGGCCACGGGCACGACTACCTCCTGGAGGTGACCGTGGCGGGCGAGGTCGATCCGGTCACCGGCTTCTCGGTCGACCTCGGCTTCGTCGACCGCGTCCTTACCGAGCAGGTGCTGGAGCCGCTCGATCATCAGCACCTGAACCACGTGGTCCCCGAGTTCGCCCCGGGCGGAAAGATCCCCACCAGCGAGAACATCCTCCTGCTGCTGTGGGACCGGATCGCCCCCGCGCTGGGCGCTGCCCGGCTGGTGCGCCTGCGCCTGCACGAGAACCCGGACTTCTACGTCGAATACGAGGGGCCGGGGAGCGGACCGTCGATCTGACCGCGTTCCGGGCGCTCGCCCCGGCGCTGGATGAAAGGTGAAAGGGAGGAGGCAGAACGGAAAACGGAGACCCGGCGTGGATCTCCGGGCCTCCGCGCCGCGGCCGAATGGACTCATCGAGACGAGCGCGGCCGGCCCGGCTTTCGGATGGAGACGATCCGCGGCGCTCAGCGCAGGCGGGCGGCGACGCAGACGGTGGTGGCCGGGAGCCACAGATTGCGCCCGGCGATGGCCTTCGGCGCGCGGAGGCGCAGCTTGGCGGCCACCTCGCTCAGCGGGAAGGCGTGCGGGTAGGGGAGCGGAACGATCTCGGCGGCGCGGGGAAGCGCGCGTACCAGGCGCTCGAGCGTGGTGCGATCGTAGAACATCACGTGCTCCGGGAACTTCCACGAGGGCCAGCGCCGGCCCATCAGCCTGCGCCAGAAGCTCCCGGCGTCGGGCGCGGCCAGCACCAGCCATCCTCCCGGGCGGATCCGTTCGGCCAGCTGCGCCACGAACGGGTGGGGATGATACACGTGCTCCACCACGTGCAGCGCGGTCACGCAGTCGAAGACCCGTCCCGGCGGGACGGCGTCCACCCCGCCCGTCCACACCTCCGCGCCGAACGACCGGGCCCGCTCGGCCGCGGCGGGCGAGAAGTCGGTCCCCGCGCGCTGGGCGAAGAAGGGGCGCGCCTCGTCCAGGAGGTATCCGTAGCCGCACCCCACGTCCAGCAGGCTCCCGCCCGCGATCCCGCGGCCCCGCATCTCCCCCAGCAGCCGGCGAAAGGTGCCGCGCAGGCTCTTCTCCTGCGCCGCGTAGGCCGCGTACCCCGAATCCCCGCCTTCGAAATAGTCGTCGCGCGCGTAGGCGGCGGCCATCGCCGCCTCGGCCAGGCGCGGCGACAGGTACCAGGCGCCGCACGCGCCGCAGCGCACCGCCTCGTACCCGTCCATCGCGTACCCCGCGTGCACCGGCCGGTCGGCGCCGCACAGCGGGCAGGCGCAGCTCTCCCGCATCTCCGCCGCGGCCGGATCCGCCGCCCGCGCGTCAAGACTCATCGGCTTCCACCCTGGCCGCCCGGCGGGAGCCACAGCTCGGCGCGGGCGACCCTGGGCAGGCGGCGGAGCGAGAGGAGGTTCAGGTAGCCGTACGGGCGCTCCACCGTCCGCGCGCCCGCGGGCAAGGGGCCGCACGCCTGCGCGTAGCTGATGAAGGCCACGCGGCGCGGCGGCCCGCGGAAGCGCGCCGCCACCTCGCCGCAGTCCGCGTCCAGCACCGCGGGCGCATTCACCCCCGCGACACCGGTGGCCACCGCGTAGCGGCGCAGCGTGGGGCCGGGGCCCTGCCACGCCTGCGCGGCGAACTCGCTCCTGGGCAGCGCCACGAACACCGTGTCCACGCCGGGCATGGTGCCCAGCGCCCGCGCCAGCGTGCCGTTCATCTGCCGGATCGCCACGGCTTCGTCGGCGTGCGCGGCGGCGTCGGCCGCGGCCAGCGTAAGGCCCGCCACCACCGGGAGAAGCGCGTAGAGCGGCCCCACGCGCCGCATCAGCCCGGTCACTCCGACCCCGAGCAGCACCACCGGGCCGGCCAGGAAGGGAAGCGCGTAGAAGCGCTCCACGCGCGGCCACGGCAGGTACACCGCCGCGCCCAGCGCGGGCACCATCAGCACCAGCACCAGCGCCAGCAGCCGCCCGTCCCTGCGCTGCGGGCGGTGCAGCAGCAGCGCCCACCCCAGCGCGGCCACCGAGCCCAGCAGCGCCGCCGCCACCCGCACCGGCAGCGGCAGCGTGCGCGAGATGGGGAGCCCCATCAGCTGCAGGGTGAGCGTGTAGCGCACGCTGTTGAGCGCGCCGTGGCCGTACGACTGCGCGTAGCCGCTCGCCGGCGCGGCCCGGAGGGTGGCCACCACCAGCAGGGCGGCGGCGCCCACGCTCAGCAGCGAGAGCGCCACCACCGCGCCGGTTCGCCGGCCGAGCGAGAGCTTCACCGGCCCCCGCGCGGGAAGGCCGAACACGGCCAGGAGAACCACGGGAAGCGCGCAGACGGCCAGCACCTCCTTGGCCAGCACGGCCAGCCCCAGCAGGAGGGCGATGGCCGCCGCGCGGGCGGGCCAGCGGCGCGCCGCTGGATAGCCGAGCGCCAGCATCGCCGCGCCGAGCAGGGCCGCCAGACCCAGCGGCTCGCCCGTCAGCCGCGTCCATCCCTCCTGCGCGGGGGTGCCGACCACGAGGAGCGCGGCGCCGGCGGTCGCTCCGGCGGCCGAGCACCCCACCCGCCGCAGGAACGCCCACGCCAGCCCCGCCACGCCGCACATCAGCGCGAAGCGGAGGAGGTCCCATCCCCGGGCCCATTCGCCGAACAGCGACCAGTTCAGCGAGATCCACGCATAGGTGACCCACGCCGAGCGCCCGTGCCCCGCGAAGTACTTCGCCAGGATCACGAAATGCCCGACCACGCCGCCGGGGGCGCGCAGCAGGGGGAGGAACTCCGAGAAGTCGAGCGTGCTGAACGGCGCCGCCACCCAGGGGCGATAGACGAGCAGGGCCACGGCGGCGAGAAGCGCGAGCGCCGCCGCGCCGCGCGGCGGCCACGCCACGGCCCCCGCGCGGGGGAGCGCACGGGCGCCGTCGCGCGGGGCTTCGGCCGCGAGGGTCGCGTCCGTCATGCGCGCGGGAGCGGCCCGGCGGGGAAGAGGCTGGGGACGGGCACCGAACCGGCGGCCGGCGCGGGTTCTCCCTCCGCCCCGGCCACGCGGCCGCGCACCACGCGGAACTCGTCGTCGATCAGGGCGTGCAGCGCGCGGGAGGTGTATTCGCCGCGCAACTGGTGATACTTGATCAGCAGCACGTCGGCGGCGGCACGCGTGCAGTCGCGCAGGATGCGCACGCTCGACTGCTCGTTGCGCCGCAGGCGCACGGGGATGCGCTTGAGGTCGAGCCGGTGGATCAGCGCGACGTAGATCAGCTCCACGTCGAAGGCGAAGCGCTCGATCTTCAGCAGGGGGAAGAGGAGGTCGGCCACGTCGCCGCGCACCGCCTTCAGCCCGCACTGGGTGTCGAAGAACCCGCCGGTGACCAGCCGTCCGATGAAGGTGGCCGCCAGCGACGAGGCCGCGCGGCGTACCCACCCCAGCTCCTCGCGGTAGGCGGACGACGGCAGGGTGCGGTCGCCCACCACCAGGTGGAAGCCCCGGTTCAGCACGTATTCGGCGGCCACGCGCAGCAGCGCGGGGTCGTAGGGCAGGTCCACGTCGGTGAACACGCGCGCGCGCCCCCGCGCCGCCGCCATCCCGGCCACCACCGCCGCCCCCTTCCCGCGGTTGCGCGGCCGCCGCACCACGCGCACGGGGCCGGGCTCGTCCCACTCGGGCCCGAAGTCGCCGCCGCCATCGTCCACCACCACCACCTCCCACGAGCCGCGCTTCAGCGGCGCGAACTCGGCACAGAGCTGCGCCACCGAGCGGCGCGCCAGCGGCTCGGCGCGGTAGCAGGGGAGGATGACCGAGAAGTCGGGTGCGGTCGTCATCGCGCGAAGGGAGGAGGAGGGGGATGCCGGCCGGTCAGCGTACCGCCAGCGCCTGCACGGCCGCGTGCGCGCCGCGCGGGGCGGGCCCGGCCGGATGCGAGTTCCGGTCGTGGCCCTCGGGGAGGTAGCGGGCGACCCTGGGGCCGAACCAGTTGGCGCGCACGATGTGCCAGAAGGCGGCGATCCCGTCGCGCCAGCCGATCTTCTTCCCCTCGTCGTAGGTGCGGCCGTAGTAGCTGATCGGCACCTCGTAGATGCGGGCGCGCGCCTGGGCCAGCCGGGCGGTGAGCTCGGGCTCGATCCCGAACCGCTCGGTCCTGAGCGGGAGCTGCTTGAGCAGGTCCGTGCGGACCATCTTGTAGCAGGTCTCCATGTCGGTCAGGTTCAGGTCGGTCATCATGTTGCTCACCAGCGTGAGCAGGCCGTTCCCCAGGCGGTGCCAGAAGTAGAGCACGCGCCGCGGGCTGCCGGTGAAGCGGCTGCCGAAGACGGCGTCGGCGCGCCCGTCGGCGATCGGCTGCAGCAGGTGCGGCAGGTCGAAGGGGTCGTACTCCAGGTCGGCGTCGTGGATCACGGTCACCTCGCCGGTGGCGCGCTCGATCCCCGCGCGCACCGCGGCGCCCTTGCCGCGGTTGGCCGGCTGGGCCAGGAAGACGTCGATCAGACCCTCGCGGTGCATGGCCTCGAGCACCGCGCGGCTGCCGTCCTTCGAGGCGTCGTCCACGCAGATCACCTGCAGGGAGAGCGGCACGGCGCGCAGCCGCTCGATGGAGGCGCGCACCAGCGCCTCCTCGTTGTACACGGGCACCACCACCGACAGCGTCAGTCCGGAGTCGCTCATTTCCGTCGTCCCTCTTCGCCTCAGGGTTTTCTCGCCACCGCCAGCAGCCCGTTGCCGATCGGCGGGGGGATCACCCCCTCCACCGCCCGCACCACGGGCACCACCCAGCGGTCGTACACCCGGGCATCGCGGTCGGTGATGGTCTGGCGGCGAAACACCTTCGCCCACAGCCACCACGCCAGCATCCCGGGAAAGTTCATGTAGCGCACGCTCACCGGCTCCAGCCCCGCCGCGCGCAGCTTCTCCACCAGCTCCCGTTTCGTATAGCGCCGGCAGTGCTCGAACACCTCGTCGAGCGAGCCGTACAGCGCCGGCACCGCGGGCACGAACAGGAGCACGTGCCCGCCGCCCGCCGCCGCCGCGGCCGCGGCGCGCAGGAAGGCCGCGTCGTCGTCGATGTGCTCCATCACGTTCACCGCCACCACCGCGTCGGCCGACCCGTCGGGGACCGCGCCGTCCAGGTACGCCTGCACCGTGGTGACGCGACCGTCCCCCGCGAAGCGCCGCGCCAGGCGCGGGTAGTTGTTCCCGGCCGGCTCGATGGCGGTGACGCGCGCGTCGGGGCGGCGCTCCAGCAGCACGGCGGTGAAGGTGCCGATCCCCGCGCCCACCTCCACGATCCGCGGCCCCAGGTACGGGGCGAAGCGCGAAACGATCCAGCCGTAGTAGTTGCGCGCCTCGCCCAGCGCGTCGAGCTCTTCGCCCGAATAGGTGAAGACCGCGTGTTCCGTATCCGTCACGTTACCTGAGCATGCTGATCGGTTCCCACGCCCCCCGGCAGTCCAGCCCGGGGTCGGGCTGCAGCTTCGGCACCCGCGCGCGGAAGGGGCCGGGGGTGGTGTTCTCGGGGCGCAGGTCGTACAGGTAGACGCTGGCGCCCAGCGACACCTGGTCGTCCAGCCGCCGCCCCATGTAGTTCGCGAAGGAGATCATGAACTTCTTCTCGTCGAACTTCCCCACGGTGGTGCCCTCCACGAACAGGAGCCACACCCGAGGGCGGCCGCGCAGCTTCGCCAGGTCGTCGATGTAGCGCTGCGGGTAGTACCGCGCGCACACCCCGGGGATCGCGTTGGAGCGGTTCCACCCGTAGCGCGGGGCGTAGTACTCGAACACCGCCTGCCCGTTGTAGAACACGTACATCACGTCGCCGGGCTGCCGCTTCTCGTTCACGTACTCCAGCAGCGGCCTGACCTCGGCGCGCAGGTGCGGCACCGACACCGCCGCGTACACCACCGAGGGGAGGAGCACCGCCGCCGCGGCGAGCGGAACGGCCAGGCGCGCCGCGGGCCGCAGCCCGGCCCCGGCCAGGCGCGGGAGCGAGGCGATCCCCTCGGCCAGCACGCAGGCCAGCGACGGGAGGAGGAAGATCAGCACGCGCCCGCCCGCCAGGTACTCGCTGCCGAACGGGTACACCCGGAGCGCCGAGGCGGCGAGCACCGCGGCGATCGGGGCCACCAGCAGCGCCAGCCGCAGCCGGCGGTGCCGCCACATCCACGCGGCGCCGGCCAGGAACACCGCCAGCGCGGCGATGGCGCAGGCGCGGCTCAGAACGCTGTCGTCCTGCCCCAGGATCCCCAGCGGCTCGCGGAACATGCGCGCGAACATGCGCGGAAGCCAGAGCCAGTCGCGCCCGGTGCGCGGAACCAGGGGGAAGAAGCCGGCGCGCCAGAACTCGCGCATGTAGACGGGGTCTTCGAGCTGGCGGCGCGACAGCAGGTAGGTGATCGCGAAGCTGGCCGCCCACGCCAGGGCGGGCGGCACCAGCGTGGCGACGGCGGCGCGGTCGCGGCGCCGCAGCGCGCGCACCCCCAGGACGGCGCCGGCGCCCGCCAGCATGAACACCATCGGCTGCGAGAACCACACGCCCACGGCGCCGGCCAGCGCGAAGATCGCGGCCAGCCGCCGGTCGTGCGGGCGGCGCGCCAGGTCGTGCGCCAGCCAGAGGACCACGAGGGAAAGCAACGCGTCGAAGGCGTACTGCTTGACCTCGCTGGAGTAGTACACCAGGAACGGCGCCAGCGCCACCACCGCCACGGCGTAGGGGTAGGCGCCGCGCGTGGCGTAGCGGCGCGCCACCCGCGGCACGATGGCCAGCGTGGCCAGCCCCGCCAGCAGCGCGGGAAGGCGCAGCACCAGCTCCGAACGGCCCAGCAGCGCGGCGGCGCCCTTCACCAGCGCCAGGAAGCCCAGCGGCGCGGTCTGCCCGCGGTGAAAGGGCTCCAGCAGCCGGTGCCACCCGCCGTCCAGGAAGTTGGAGACCAGCAGCCCCTCGTCCAGCCAGAGCGAGCGGTTGACCGAGTACTGCAGCAGGCGCAGCATCACCCCGGCGGCCAGCGACAGCACCAGCAGCAGGCGCAGGCGCCCGCCGGCCGCGCCGGAAGCGGACGCGGCGGTGGGATCGGTCCCTGGCTCGACGGTGTTCGCGGTGTCGGGGCGTTCGTGCAGTACGGTGCTCATCGGGTCCCGCGGTACGAGAAGGGCCGAGCGGCGTGTTGCCGGGCGGTTCAAACCGAAAGCCGGAGGCTCGCGCCCCCGGCTTCCGGGTCGGATCGGGCGTCAGGCCGGCGATCAGCAGTCGGAGATCGCGCCGGTCGTGAAGTCGATCGAACGCTTGTTGTGCGTGGCCGTGGTCGGGTTCTTGGCCAGGCAGGCGCCGTCGAGCACGCTGGCGTCACCGGCCCAGGTGTAGTTCTTCAGGGTGGTGGGAGCCTCGAAGCCCACGGTCTGC
>Ga0070662_100001007_pt1 | contig 17226 bp, 13 predicted proteins | sample KBSC53metaG_FD_65648 | JGI IMG/M metagenome (GOLD analysis project Ga0070662, IMG submission 65648) | Corn rhizosphere microbial communities from Kellogg Biological Station, Michigan, USA - KBS C5-3 metaG | ecosystem: Host-associated > Plants > Roots > Rhizosphere > Soil ...
GATTCCAGTCCTCTCGCTCGAGATTGCCGACCCACGGACCCGGCCCGTAATGATGCCCGGTCGCCATCAAATGATGGAGGCCGAGCGGGGTCATGTAATTCACAACCGTCTGTCGCGACTGCATCATCAGGCTGACGATCGGAGCGACGAGCGACGGATCGTTCCCCCAGGTCATGCGAGCCCATTCCTCGGCGATCGAGCGCGCTGACAGTTGGTGATGCCATGCGAAACGGCCGAATGCATACCAGTTCGCCTGATCGAACTGCGATCCAGTCCAATTTCGGTCCGTCCCTACGTTCGATACGCCCGCCATGCCGGCGATCGTTCTGGCGACTGGCATTCCGCACCGCGGTGAGCAGGTGTCCGACTTCAACACCTCCTCCCACATCGGTCCGAGGTAGGCGAGGTGGGTCGCGAACCCGAGATATTCCTTCGTGACCTGCGCTTCCATGATGAGTGGGGTCTTCGGCATCTGCCCAAACAAGGGGTGGAAGGGCTCACGAGGCTGGAAATCGATCGGGCCGTTTTTCACCTGCAGCATCACGTTGCTGTGAAAGTGGCCGTCGAGCGGACGGAACTCGTCAAAGGCCTGCTTCGCCCGATCTTCGCCGGGTTTCGACGTGTAGACGAAGGCGCGCCAAATCACGGTGCCGCCATGAGGAGCCAGCGCATCGGCGAGCATGTTGGCGCCGTCGGCGTGGGTTCGCCCATATTCCTGCGGGCCCGGCTGACCTTCCGAGTTGGCCTTGACCAGCAAACCGCCGAAGTCCGGCACATAGCGGTAGATTTCGTCGGCCTTGGCCTTCCACCAGGCACGGACTTTTGGATCGAGCGGATCGGCGGTTTTCAGGCCGCCGATCTCCATTGGCGCGCTGAACCTTGCCGTCAGATAGACGTGAATGCCCCAAGGGCGGAACGTCTCAGCGAGCGCGGCGACCTTCTTCAGGTAGAGCGGAGTCAGAACCTGGGCAGTGGCATTTACGTTCGTAAGGACCGTGCCGTTGATCCCGACCGACGCACTCGCACGTGCGTAGTCGGTGTATCTGGGATCCCGCCACTGCGGCAGCTTTTGCCAGTCCCAAAGCGAAAAGCCGGCATAGCCACGCTCGACCGTGCGATCGAGATTGTCCCAATGGTTCATCATGCGGATCGCCGAGTCCGGCTTGTCGAGGATATCGAGATGCTCAAGCGGCAAGTGCGTCTGAATGCGTCGTAGGAGCGCGAACGCACCGTAGAGGACGCCGACATCGCTGTTCGCCGCGATCGCGATGACATGCTTACCGCGAACGGTGGTGCTTCGGATCAGATACCCTTCACGGCCGAGGTGCTGGAGCGGCAGCCCGAGTGACGCGATGTCGGGCGACAGTGCGGGTGTGCCCATGATGATCGAACCGTCGCCGGTTTCGATGGATCGAGGAACGGGTCTTCCAAGGAGACCGCTAAGACCGCGCTGCAATTCGTCGCTTGCCGCGCTGAGGGCAGGCGTCTGCGCTGCAGCGACGATCGCAGAGACATGCTGGAAATAGCGATCCGCCAGCGGTTGCTCGACCGGACGATAGCGTAGCCAGAGATCATATCCGTCTTCGGCTGCGGCCGGCGAAGCAAAGACGATGAGCAAAAGCATCAGGAGCTTGCGCATGACCGTCAGCCTGTTAGCGCTATCACTCTAAATCAAGTGCGGGAGAGCAACTTGATCGATCGACGAACGGCCATCGCATCGACTCTAGCTGCGGGGGCAGCAGCTTGTGCCCGGCATTTAGACCCTGTCCCGGCAGCGCCGGCTTCGCTGACCGGACTTGCAACTCGGTCAGGGAGGCGTTTCGGTTCGGCGGTCGCCTGGGGTGCGCCGGGTGCAGATCGCGCCAGCTTTGCCAATCCGCCGTACTCGCAAATTCTCGATCGAGAATGTTCGCTGCTCGTGCCGGAAAACGAGCTCAAGTGGCAGTGGACGCGCCCGGGTCCGGGCACATTCGATTTCCGCCAGATGGACGCGATCGTCGACTATGCCCGGCGAGGAAACTTCCACCTTCGCGGGCACACTCTCTTCTGGCTACCGGAGAAATGGTACCCGAAATGGCTTGTGGGCTACGACTTCGGTCCGCAGCCCGCGGCTAGTGCCGAGGCCTTGCTACGGCAGCACGTACAAACCGTCTGCCGCCGCTACGGCACGAAGATCTATTCTTATGACGTCGTCAATGAGGCCGTGGAGCCGGAGACGGGCGAGATCCGTGATACGGTCGTGACCAAGGCTCTGGGACACGAAGCCACTCTCGACCTGATGTTTCACACTACCCGCGCCGAAGCACCGCGCGCGCAGCTCGTTTACAACGACTACATGAGTTGGGAGCGCAACAGCGAGGACGAAACCCACATGCGGGGCGTTCTCAAGCTGCTGGAAGGCTTTCGCAAACGGGGCACGCCGGTCGACGCTCTCGGCATCCAGTCGCACATCCGACTGCTCAAGCCGCTGAGCGTTTCCGACATTGTGCGGGAGTCCGAAGGCCCTTGGCGGCGTTTCGTCGATGAGGTCGTGGCCATGGGCTACAAATTGCTCATCACTGAGTTCGACGTGAACGACAGGATGGCGCCGACCGACATTGTGCAGCGCGACCGGAAGGTGGCCGATTACGCGAAGGCCTATCTCGATTTGATGCTCAGCTATCCGCAACTGCGGGACATCCTCGCCTGGGGCATGGTCGACCGATACAGCTGGTTGAACGGTTTCGATCCACGAGCGGACAAACAGCTGAAGCGTGGGACACCCTACGATGCGGATTTCCGGGCTAAGCCACTGCGAGACGCAATCGCGGCGGCATTCGCCTCAGCATCCGTTCATGCATCGGAGAGTTAAGTTTCGGCGCCGGGAGAATTGCGATGAGACTTGCAATAGCATTGGCATTGGCCGGCCTTAGCGCCGCTGCTGGCGCGGTCGTGGCGAACGGTCATCCAAATCATGAGCCAGCGCATTCATTGAAGTCGAGGACTTGCATCCCTCTCGACCAAATCGTCGCGCGTCGAACGGTGGGCGCTAATGCCGTCGAATTCGATATTTCCGGAGGCGTTACATACCGCAATGAGCTGGCGAGTGCTTGCGACGCCGTCGAGAGACTTGGCTCAGGTGCTTCTTTTGGCGTGACCAATGCTGAAACCGGCACGCTTTGCGCAGGCGACCGCATCAAGATTTTTGATCCTGCGGAAGTCCAGGCAACAGGTCTTCGTAACTATCCTTACTGCCGGCTCGGCAAGTTTACTGCCGTTGACGCAACACCCCCACACTAATGCTTTCACCGGGGCTTGAACTGCCCTCAATAACGTGAAACAACTGTTTCTCCTCTGTTAGCGCTAACACGAGTCTGTTGGTGCTAGAGGAAGATAGCGAAATGTTACCGCTATCATTCGCGTAGCAGGGAGAGATTTCGAGCGGGATGAGAGCCGTTCAAAGGGGGAGAATACTAAATGCCGAAACTGGGGGAGACGAGTCCGTCCCACGCTTGGGGCTTGCTCAACGTTCGTCGGTCATTGCTGATCGGTGCATCGGTCATAGCCACCTGCAGCTTGCCCGCCGCAGCCTATGCCCAGGAGCAATCATCAAGTCCTGAAGTTGCTCCCACGGACACAGCTCCGGATACAGCGACCGCTGACCAAACAGGCGGCGGCACCTCTCAATCTTCCTCAGGTCAAATTTCGGGCGATGAAATCGTCGTCACCGGCTTTCGTGGCTCCCTTCAGCGTGCGCGAGATATCAAACGCACGTCGCAAGGCGTCGTCGATGCGGTTTCTGCCGAAGAGATCGGCAAATTCCCTGACACCAACCTCGCCGAATCCCTGCAGCGCATTCCTGGCGTGTCGATTGACCGCCGTGCAGGCGAAGGCTCGACGGTCACGGTCCGCGGCTTCGGCCCGCAGTTCAATCTGGTGACGGTCAACGGTCGCCAGCTGGCGACTTCTCAGGTGGACCTGGTCGGCACCGACGGGAACGACTTTACTCGCGCGACGAGCCGGTCCTTTGACTTCTCCAATCTCGCTTCTGAAGGCGTGTCTCGCCTCGAGGTCTACAAGACCGGCCGGGCTGCAATCCCGTCGGGCGGCATTGGCGCAACGATTAATATCGTGACCCAGCGTCCGCTCGAAGGAAGTGAAACGGGCCTGCGCGGAAGCGTTGGCGCGAAGGCTCTGTACGACACGAGCCTCGACAATTTCAAAGTCACGCCGGAGTTTTCCGGAGTCGTCGCATGGTCCGATCCCGAGGACAAGTTCGGTGTCAGCCTTTTCGGAGCTTATCAGAAACACAAGAGCGCTGCTGCAGCCGCGATATCTAACGATTGGAATATCACCACTTTCGCCAATTTCCCTGGAAACGAGGCCAGCGGCGACGATCCCACGACTATTGGCGTGGACGAGGGCGCGAACGACACGGTCATCACGGGTGCTCCGTCCAACCCCAACCAGCTCGTCGCGATCCCGAACGACAGTCGTTACGACTATTCCACGTTCAGCCGTGAACGGATCAACTTTAGCGGTACGTTCCAGTTCAAGCCGGTCGAAACCCTGACTATTACGGGTGACGGTCTGTTTGCGCAGGTGAAACAGAAAGAGGAGCGGTCCGAGCAGACGAACTGGTTCAACCGGCCGTTCGACCACGTGACCTTCGATGACGACCCCGTCGTGGCGACCGCGATCTATCTCGACGAAGGTTCTCGTTATGACAGCAAGGACATCGGCTTCGAGCAGGTGTACCGCGCCATCAAGACTAGACTCACTAGCTTCGGCCTCAACGCCAATTGGGAAATCCTCTCCGGTCTGACCCTGAATCTCGACGGAAATCACTCCAAGTCGAAGACGACGCCCGATGCGCCAAACGGGACCAGCACCACCCTCTTCGGCATGGGCGCGCCTGTCGTCGATGCGCACTCGGTCGACTACAGCGGCAAGATCCCACAGCAGGATTGGACGTTGAACGACGGTTTTCCGGGCACCGATGGGATTCTCGGGACCATGGATGACCGGGGCAACAACAATGGCATGCTCGACATCGGCGATCTGGGTACCCAGGTCGGCCGTACGATGACCGGCACGCAGTCGCATCGCGTCAACCAGTTCCGCGCAGATTTGGGGTGGGACTTCGGTGGCGGTGCTCGCTTCGACGTTGGCGGCGCCCGCATCAATTCGAAGATGACCAGCACCCGAATTCAGACCCAGCAGCAGCTAGGCGACTGGGGCATCAATCAAGTCGGGGATGTGCAGCAATTCGCTGGCGATCTCATCAAGCAGTTCTGCCTCCAGTGTAAGTTCGATCACTTCGACCCGACAGACGCCGAGGTCGCGTTCCGGGGCAACGCTGTCGATCTCTTGGGCATCTTCGCGCCGCTCTACCTTGCGGATAAATTCCCGCTCACCAGCGGGCAGGATGATTGCGACACCACAACGCCCGGGCTCCAGGCCTGCGGCGGGAACGCGATAGGGATTACCGCGAACGACTATGACACCGTCACTGAGAAGATAACGTCTCTCTACGCTCAGCTAAGCTGGAAGGGCGAGTTCGGGGGCCGCCCGGTTTCCGTCGTGGGCGGCGTGCGCTGGGAAACCACAAAGGTTCATTCCTTCGCCATCCAGGCGCTCCCCAATTACATCAAATGGGACAGCGACAACGATTTCAGCACGATCATCGGCAGCGATACCGTCGAGCTGAATTCGGACGGCAAGTACAGCAACTTCCTGCCGTCAGTCGACTTCCGCCTCGAGCCGATGGACAATGTGGTGGCTCGCGTCTCGCTCAGCAAAACGCTTGCCAGGCCCGAATACGGCAACTTGTTCGCGTCCAGATCGGTCGGTCAGCCTAACCGCCCGACTTTCTTCGTCGATGGCAGAGCAACCGGGTCGGGAGGCGATCCGAACCTCCGGCCGCTGGTCTCAGGCAACCTTGATTTCAGCCTCGAATGGTACTTCGACCCGTCGAGCTATGTCTCGGCCGGTTTCTTCTACAAGAGCGTGAAGAATTTCGTCGGTCAGGGCGTGTTCGACGAAAACCTGTTCGATCTTCACGATCCAAGCTCCGGTGCTGCCGGTAGCCGGTCGGGAACGGCTGTTTCCAGGTTGAATGCTCTGGGCGTGCCGATCAGCGACGTGACCCTATTCACGTACACTGCGCTGCTGGTTCAGAACGGCGGCAGTGTTCCTGGTGCCGACGCCACGTTCCTCGCCAACTACAATGCTGGCACGCAGTCGTTGAACCAAGCGTTTGTGGATACTGTGCTGGCGGCAACGGACGTGATTCCGGACGATGCCACGGATCCGCTGTTCGTGTTCGCAGTCACCCGACCGATCAACAATCGCACGGGCAAGATCTACGGCTTCGAGCTGCAGGGCCAGCACTTCTTCGGGGACAGCGGCTTCGGTGTCGCTGCATCTCTGACGAAGGTGTTCGGGGACGTCGACTTCGATCGCGGATCGCCTCCGGGAACGAACGTGTTCGCGCTCACGGGTCTGAGCGATAGCGCCAACGTCACCGGCATCTTCGAGAAGTACGGCTTCTCGGCGCGAGTTGCGTACAACTGGCGCGGAAGGTTCCTGTCGTCGGTGAACAACGGCGGTAGCCGTAACCCGCGTTACTACGAGCCGTACGGCACGCTCGACTTCTCGCTGGGCTATGACATCAACGACAAGCTCGCCGTGTCGTTCGAGGGCATCAACCTCCTCGGAGAAGACATCCGGACCTATGGACGAAGCAAGCGCCAGATGTTCTTCGCTCAGGAAGGGCATCCGCGCTTCTACCTAGGTGCGCGATATCGCTTCGGCGGCGAAACTGTAGCGCCGCCTCCGCCTCCGCCGCCTCCGCCGCCTCCGCCGCCTCCGGCGACGCAGACGTGCGCGGATGGATCGGTGATCCTGGCGACTGAAGCCTGCCCGGCTCCACCGCCACCGCCGCCTCCACCGCCACCGGCGCCTGAGCGCGGCTGAGAAGGTTCGGACTGGCTAAACCGAAGTCGTACGCAGTAAGTGTGATGCCGCTGCCCCCCAGCAGCGGCATCATGCGTTCGGGAAAGGCGGAACGTGCCGAACCGGGTACCTCTGGATAATGTCGAGCACCGCTCCTTGCGCGTCGCACATCGGCGATCCCCCGAACTGGACAATGTGAATCAGGCGCTCGTCGTCCCGGGCGAGTTTGAGGAGGTTCAGCGCGAATATCCGATTTTCCTGCGCCAGGACCAAGACGGCCAATTCGTTGCGGTTGCGCTCCTTGGTCTCGATAAGGGCGAGAATCTGTTCGTCCAGGGCGGCGAATGGAACGCACGCTACGTCCCCGCGTCTCATTCGCGAGGTCCCTTTTTCCTCGGCCTGCGGGAAGTCGAGGAGTTGGGCCAAACTCGTCAGGAGCTTGCCCTGCATGTGGACCTCGACGACCCCCGCGTCGGTACCGAGGAAGGAGAACCGCTCTTCAAGGAGCATGGCGGTAACAGCGCGTACCTCGACCATGCCGCAAGCAGGCTGCACCTGATCCACGAGGGGCTCGCTGGCGCGACCCAGATGTACGCAATGCTTGCTGAGCTCGGCCTGATACAGCCGATGGAGCTAGAGCTGCAGTTGGGCGACGGCGCCTGCTATCGTGTGACTTCGATGTTCACGATCGGAATGGAGCAGTTGCGCGCACTAAAGGGGCCAGAGCTTGACCGGCTGCATCGCAGCGGATTCCTGGCGCCGACGATCTTCATCCGGTCTTCGCTTCCGAACCTGAACCGGCTCATTGATCTGAAGAAGCGTAAGCTTGCGACGGTCGGCCCTGTGGCATGAAGACGACGCGGGTCATCGCTGATCTGCCCGCGGACACCTTGCCGATCGAGGCCGTCATCGAAAGTGGCGAGCCTGCGATCTTCAAAGGCGTAGCGAAGGATTGGCCGCTGGTCCGCAAGGGTCTCGAGGGGGCGCGTCCCGCCATCGAATACCTCGCTGAATTCGACGCTGGACGGCCGGTCGTCGGCTATGTGGGTCCGCCGGAAATCGGAGGGCGGTTCTTCTACAACGAAGACCTGACTCGGTTGAACTTCGAAGCCAGGCTCGTGTCTTTCACTGAGTTCCTCGGACGGATGGCCGATCATCTTGAGGATCCGGCCCCGCCGTCATTTTATATCGGCTCGACCGACTTGGATCTGTTCCTGCCCGTCCTGGGCAACGAGAACCGTCTGCCGCCTGACACGCCGCCGTTTATCGACCATCCTCCGATGGCCGGCATCTGGATCGGCAACCGGACCATTGCGAGCACCCACTACGACTTTTCGAACAATATTGCGTGCAATCTGATCGGCCGACGCCGCTTCACCTTGTTTCCACCCGACCAGATCGCGAACCTTCATCCCGGGCCGCTCGAGCCGACGCCTGGGGGTCAGGTCGTCAGCATGGTCGACCTGCGAAATCCTGATTTTGATCGCTTCCCGGGTTTCCGAGACGCGCTCGATGCAGCCCAGGTCGCTGAGCTCCAGCCTGGAGATTTGCTCATCTATCCGGCGATGTGGTGGCACAATGTTGAGGCGCTCGATGCCTTCAATGTCATGATCAACTATTGGTGGAATGCGGTGCCGCGGTTCGTCGATACACCGATGACAACCTTGAAGCATGCACTCCTCAGCCTCCGAGACCGACCGGACCATGAGAAGGCCGCCTGGCGTGCGTTATTCGACTATTATGTCTTCGGCGATCCGCGGCGTCCGGCGGCGCATCTGCCCGAACATATCCAGGGTCCGCTTGCTCCGATCGATGAGACGCGGGCTCGAAGGTTGCGAGCAGACGTTTTGGACCGGCTGAACCGCTAATTGAGGAAGGGGGACTAATTGGAGGGACCGCAGGTAAGGCGCGTGGTCGTCGCAGGTGGTGGAACGGCCGGCTGGACTGTGGCCTTTGCGCTCGTAAAGCAGCTAGGCCCCCTGATAGACATCGCGCTCGTTGAATCGGACGAGATCGGCACTGTAGGCGTCGGCGAATCAACGATTCCCACTTGCCGCACCTTCCACCAGTACATGGGTGTAGATGAGCGCGAGTTCGTGCGCGCGACCAATTCGACCTTCAAACTCGGCATCAGCTTCGAGAACTGGGCAGCGGATGGCGATCGCTACATCCACTCCTTCGGAACGCTTGGCCGCGGCACGTGGATGGCAGACTTTCATCATTTCTGGCTTGAAGCCCATCGTCAGGGGTGGGCCGGTGAGATCGGTGAATATTGCTTCGAGCACCAGGCCGCCGCAGCCGAGAAATTTGCGACATCGGATGATGCGTCGATCAACTACGCCTATCACTTGGACGCGACGTCCTACGGCCAATATCTCCGCGGCCTTGCCGAGAAGCTCGGTGTCCGTCGCGTCGAAGGCAAGATCAAGGACGTACGGCAGCACGTCGAGAGCGGCGACATCGAGGCGCTGGTTCTAGAGTCCGGAGAGGCGATCGAGGGCGACCTGTTCATCGACTGTACTGGCTTTCGCGGGCTGTTGATCGAGCAGACCCTGAAGGCGGGGTTCGAAGACTGGGGGAATTGGCTTCCTACCGACAGCGCGCTTCCCGTTCAGACGGAATCCGTCGGCCCGCCCAAACCGTTTACGCGCGCGATCGCGCATGAGGCGGGTTGGCGCTGGCAGATTCCCCTCCAGCATCGCGTTGGTAACGGCCTGGTGTTTGCGAGCGAGTTCATGGGCGAGGACGAGGCACGCTCGCTCCTCTCCCGCGAGCTGGAGGGCGAGCCGCTCTTCGAGCCCCGTTTGATCCGCTTCAAGGCGGGCCGTCGACGGACGTCGTGGGTCAATAATTGCATCGCCATTGGCCTCTCCAGCGGGTTCATAGAGCCGCTGGAATCGACGAGCATTCATCTGATCATGATCGCGGTGACCCGGCTTCTTCAGGAATTCCCATTCGGCGGCGTGACACCCGCACTAAGGTCGCGCTTCAACAATCAGGCGGACCGCGAGATCATTGGAATCCGCGACTTCATCATTCTTCACTATCACGCGACCTCGCGGGACGACTCCGACTTCTGGCGCCACTGCCGCAGCATGGCGATCCCGGATACCCTTGCCGAGAGAATGGAGCTCTTCCGCGAGCATGCCCACGCCTATCAGGACAGCCATGATCTATTCCGCGTCGACAGCTGGGTGCAAGTCATGCTGGGGCAGGGGCAGCCTCCCCGGTCGTACCATCATGTCGCCCGGCTGATGCCCGAAGATCGTCTCCACGAGGCACTAGCAACGCTTCGAGCGAACATCACTCGTTCGGTCACCAGGATGCCCGCTCATGGGCAATTCCTGGATCAATACCTCAGCTGATGCCCTGAGGCTTAGGAAACGGCCCGGACGAAGTGGGCTCATCCGGGCCGCCCACGCCCGCACACTGGAGATCGGCCAGTGGTAACGTGAGGTTCTAAACCGCACGCGGCGCGGTGGGTGGCTTAGCGAATGTCTGAAAGTAGACTTTGCGATTCTGCCGCTTCATTTTCCAAATGCGTTCCTGAACGGCCATTCCCACCCCGTTCGTGGATGAATGGATTGACACGAGCCGTACGGCTGGTCATTTCGCAGGCATCCATCGAGACCGGCTGAGGGACAGGCCCGAAGACGCCGGGGCAACCGGGAGTGAGCGACAGCCCACTCCAAAGGTGCCAAGTCCTGCGGGGACCTGAGGTCCACCGGCAGATGGTTGAGGCGAGTCCAGATCGGACTGAAGCCAATGCTGTCCGCTACTCCCGCAAGCCTCGACGGACGAGATCGAGGGGCAGGCGTGACAGTTTCAACAAAGATCAAAGCAGAGGTCGGAGAGGGGATGCGAGGCGAATTTCGCTCGACGCTCGACCTCGTCCATTGCGGTCCGACACCACTGACGATCCGTTATGAACTCGTCGGTCCGCAGGATGCGCCGACGCTTGTGGTCGCGGGAGGAATCTCCGCAGGCCGGCATGCTTTCGCAAACGTGAGCGATCAAACGTTCGGCTGGTGGGAAAGTCAGTCGGCTGTCCTACGTTCCTATCGGCTTCTCTCTATCGATTGGCTCGGTGCGGACGGCGATCTGGATCGTCCGATTGATGCGGTGGACCAGGCGCAGGCCGTTCTTGCCGCTCTCGACCACCTCAGCATCCGAACAGCGGCGTTCGTTGGTGCAAGCTACGGCGGGATGGTCGGCATGCACTGCGCCGCGATCGCTGAAGACCGCATTGTCGCGCTGCTCGCGATCAGCGCCGCGCATCGTTCCAGTCCCTTCACAAGCGCCCAGCGGGCCTTGCAGCGTCAGGCCGTTGAGCTTGGGGAGAGGCTTGGATCGCCCGAGGCCGGCGTCGCGCTTGCCCGCAAGCTCGCCGTTCTAACTTATCGCACGCCCGAGGAATTCGGAGAACGCTTCGCCGCACCGTCCGCGATTGAGGGCGGCCGGGTCCGCGCAAGCTCTGAGCCCTATCTGGACCACATGGGGAACAAGCACAGCGCACAGATGAGCTCAGTCGCTTATCGCCGCTTGTCCGAATCAATCGATCTCCACCGGATCGATCCCGCCACGATCACCGTCCGCGCCACATTCGTTGCGGTGGACAGTGATCAGCTTGTCCTGGCGGCGGACATCGAAGCGCTCGCACAAGGCGTCCATGGCAGCTGCCTTATCCGCATTCCATCTCTCTACGGCCACGACGCCTTCCTCAAGGAAGAGCTCGCCGTGGCAGAGATCATCGAAACCTTCCTGAATTCCTTGGAGCAGTTGAATGACTAAACTCGCGACGCGCGCGGTCCGCGCAGGCATCGATTGCGACACGGCTTTCGGCGCCGTCACCCCGCCGATCGTCCTGTCGACGAACTTCACCTTCGATGGGTTCGGCAAGAAACGCGCCTATGACTACAGCCGCAGCGGCAACCCGACCCGCGATCAATTAGCGAATGCCATCGCCAGCCTCGAAGGCGGCGTTGGAGGAGTGATCACGTCGACGGGAATGTCGGCGATCACCCTCGTTCTGCAAGCGCTGTTGAAGCCCGGTGATCGCCTGCTTGTCCCACACGATTGCTACGGCGGAAGCTGGCGCCTTTTCAAAGCGCTCGCGAAGAAAGCTGCGTTCGATCTTGAATTCGTGGATTTCACGGATCTGAACGCGGTGCGCGAGGCCTTGGCCACCCGGCCCGCTCTCGTCTGGATCGAGACGCCGTCCAACCCCCTCCTGCGCATTACTAACATCCGCGAGGTGGCTGATGCTGCGAAGGCAGTTGGTGCGCTAGTCGTTGCCGACAATACGTTTCTTTCGCCCGCGCTCCAGCGCCCGATCGAGCATGGAGCCGATATCGTCGTCCATTCGACGACTAAGTTCATCAACGGCCATAGCGACGTCGTTGGGGGAGCGGTGATTGCTGCCGATTCCGGCATCCTCGAGCAACTCGCCTGGTGGGGGAATGCGCTTGGCCTTGTCGGGGCGCCATTCGACTCATTTCTGACTCTACGGGGCCTCCGCACTCTCGATGCGCGCCTTCGCGTCCACCAGGAGAATACTACGCAAATCGCGGAGATCCTCGGTCAGCACCGCGCCGTTTCGCGCTTGCATTTCCCCGGATGTGTCGGACATCCAGGCCACGCGATCGCGTGCAATCAGCAGGACGGCTTTGGAGCCCTAATCTCCTTCGAGCTTGCGGGCGGTGAAGCGGCGGTCCGCCGCTTGGTCGACGGTCTCCAGTGCTTCTCACTCGCCGAATCCTTGGGCGGCGTGGAGAGCCTCGTAGCGCATCCGGCGACCATGACCCACGCGGCGATGGACAATGAGGCAAAGCAACTTGCAGGGATCACGCCGGGCCTGCTGCGGCTATCGATCGGGATCGAACATGCGGACGATCTCATCGCCGATCTTATCGCCGCCCTCGATCGCGCCGCAACGGCTGTTCTGAAGAAAGCATGTTGATGTTCGCCAAGCCGATCCTCGTTGGCGGCGAGTCCGCTTCCAACAATGCACCCGCAAAGCTCGCTCTGCTCGGCAGCGGTACCGTAGGACTCGCGGTCCTGAAACGGCTAAGCGAGTGGCGAGGCAACGCCTTCGGCCGACGCTTTAACCTTGTCTTCGCGGCCAACACGCGGCTGTCGCTCCACGATCCGCATGGGCTGGATCCCGAGCGCTGCGCCGAGATGCTCAATGAAGCTCCTCAATCCGGGCGGAGTATGGGGTTTGTCGAAGTCTTAGAGGCGCTTGGCAAAGACGGAGTTCGCATCCTGATCGATGCGACAGCCGATGGAGCGGTAGCGTCGAACCATCCGGCACTGCTCGATGCCGGCATTCATGTCGCGACTGCGTGTAAGCTGGCTGGCGGAACATCCTTGTCGCTATGGCGCGAGATCCAGTCCGCCTGCGAACGCCGCGGTTCCGGCTTTGGCGACCGGGCGACCGTTGGTGCCGGCCTTCCGCTTCTTCGCTCTCTCCGGGAGTTACAAGACGGCGGCGACCGCATTCACGCCATTGCTGGCGTAATGTCCGGATCATTGGCTTGGTTGTTCGACCGCTTCGACGGCAGCCGGCCCTTCTCCGCGTTGGTGCAGGAAGCGCATGCCAGGGGCTTTACCGAGCCCGACCCGCGCGAGGACCTTTCAGGAGAAGACGTCCGGCGGAAGATCCTGATCCTTGCGCGTGCTGCGGGCTTTCCACTGGAAAGCAGCTGCGTAAGCGTTGCCTCACTGGTCCCTCTGTCACTCACTACTCTTAGTGGGGCCGAGACGATGGAGAATCTCGGACGGCTAGACGCTTCGCTTCAGCTCAAGCTCGAAGCAGCGCGGGGACGAGGCGGCAGTCTTCGGTTCGTCGCGCGGCTCAAAGATGGCTGCGCTCGCGTCGGCCTTGAAATCTTGGGTCCCGACGACCCCCTCGCCGGTGGACGCGGCACGGACAATCGCGTTGCCATCTGGTCGGACCGCTACGAGACGCAGCCTTTGATCATCCAAGGGCCTGGAGCGGGCGCTCAGGTGACTGCGGCGGCGTTGCTCGACGACGTTCTCAAACTCAACGCCTGGGCCCGCGGCAATTCCGCGAGTTTCGCGGCTTAGCGAGATTTCTTGGGAGATTGGGGAGCGGGCGACTTGCGTTGCTCCAACAGCCATACCCAAAGGAGACGGGCTCTTCTTCGCAACGGCAACTGACGGCAGACACAAAGCCGCGAAGGCGACGACGACACACAAACGCATGACGCGGCTCCTTCAAGAACCGCCGCAAGGTTGCACGGCAAAACGCGAAAGACGATGCCTTAGAGACAGGCCTCCAGGTACGGCTGGTCGAAGCCGAACTGCTTGGCCTTTTCGAGCGTGTAGGGACGCAGGCCCATCGAGCGATATTCGCCGATGATTTTGCCGTCGGCGCTCTCGTCCAGATACTCGAACTTGAAGAGCTCCTGGGTGACGATGACTTCGCCTTCCATGCCGATCACTTCGGTCACGTTCGTCGTGCGACGTGAGCCGTCGCGCAGACGCTTCACCTGAACGATCAGGTCCACGGAGTCTGCGATCTGGCGCGATATCGCCTCCTTCGGGATCTTGATGTCGCCCATCATGACCATGTTTTCCATACGGGCGAGGCACTCGCGCGGGCTGTTCGAGTGGAGCGTGGCCATGGAGCCGTCGTGGCCCGTATTCATGGCCGCCAGGAGGTCGAAACACTCCTGGCCGCGAATTTCGCCGAGGATGATGCGGTCGGGACGCATACGCAGAGCGTTGATGACGAGATCGCGAATGGTGATCGCACCCTGTCCCTCCAGGTTTGGTGGACGGGTTTCAAGGGGCAGCCAGTGAGGCTGCTGCAGCCGAAGCTCGGCCGCGTCCTCGATCGTGATCACGCGCTCGCCCGGGTCGATCATCTTCGACAATGCATTGAGCATCGTCGTCTTACCGGAACCGGTACCGCCCGAGATGATGACGTTCATTCGGCTGGCGCCGGCAATCTTAAGCACCGTCGCCATCTTCTCGGACATCGATCCGAAGCCACGCATCATGTCGAGCGTGATTGGCTTTTCGGAGAACTTACGAATGGAAATCGCCGTCCCACGGAGTGAGAGCGGCGGGATGATTACGTTGACGCGACTGCCGTCCTGAAGACGGGCGTCGGCGAGCGGCGTGGTCTGGTCGACGCGGCGGCCGACTTTGTTCACGATGCGCTGGGCAATCTGGAAGAGATGCTCTTCATCACGGAACTGGATCTGGGCTAGTTCGAGCTTGCCCTTGCGCTCGACGAAGCACTGGTCGGGGCCGTTGACCATGATGTCGCTGATGGCCGGATCGGCGAGAAGCTCTTCGAGCGGGCCGAGGCCGAGAAGCTCGTCGACCAGCACCTTTTCGAGGGCGAATTGTTCGCGACGATTAAGCGTGATCTTCAGCTCGGCGAGCACTTCGCCGATGATCGGCCTGAATTCCTCGGCCAATTCGTCCTTGTTCAGCGTTGCGGCCGCTTCCGGGTCGACGCGCTCTAGGAGGCGAGGAAGAACCTGTTCCTTAATGCGGTGGACCGAGGCCTCGAAGCCTTCGCCGCGGCTGCTGGCGGCCTCGCCGCTCGCATTCTGACGGGCCGTGAGGCGGTCCATTGCCGCTACCTGCGCTACGGCCACATCCTGGCCGCCGTCCAGACTCTCCGAGAGATCTGGAACTGGTGGAAACTGGTCGCCGCCCTCCGGTTCGGCAGGCACCTGACTGGACGCGCCGGATGCGCCGCCTTTCATCGGTTTTGCGACACCGAACTGCGGGCGACCGTTACCGCCGCCCATACCGCCGCGTTTGCCGAATGCGTTCATTCCGTTCCCGTTTCCCGCGGTTTCCGTCCAAGAAGTGGGAATGGTGAATAGGACTCAAACTTTTAGAAAAAGCTAATTCCCGTTAAACGCTAAGCAAACAGGGGAGGCGGCAATGGTGCCATTTCTCGCACTACTGATCCTCGCTGAATCTCAAGCTGCACCCGTCATGCCGGCGTGGCTAACGGGCTGCTGGGAGCAGCGCTCCGGCGAGAAATGGACGGAGGAGTGCTGGACCGCTCCAAAGGCAGGGATCATGCTCGGCAGCGGCCGGAGCGGGAGTGGCGAAACGCTCCGCGATTGGGAAGTCATGCAGATCGTGCGCGAGGACACCGATGGCCCGGCCATCCCGCGGATCACCTTCTACGGAGCGCCAGGCGGACAGAACCGAACGCCATTCACCTGGGTCGCTAGCGAAGGTGAGGCAATCACCTTCGTGAACGAAGCTCACGATTACCCGCAGCGCATCCGCTACTGGCGCGATGGGAAGGATCTTGTCGCGGAAATTGCCATGAAGGACGGCAGCAAGGCCGTCTCCTGGCGGTACAAGCCTGTCGGCGATTAGGAGGCGACGCTCTCCGCGAGGACAGTAAGGCCCCGCTCGCTGACTTCTGCGAAGCCCCCGGTTACGGAGATCTTGTCCGGCTGGGCGCCCTGCGTTCGATAGACCGCAATGTCGCCGTCCCGCAGCGTCGTCATATACGGAGCGTGGCCGGCGAGAATGCCGGATTCGCCTTCCGTGCCCGGCACCACGACCATATAGACCTCGTCCGACATGACCAGGCGGTCCGGGGTGACGAGCTCGAACTTGAGATCGGCCATTATTCCTTACCCTTGATGGCCGCGTCGAACGCGCGGCTCGCTGCATCGAACTTGTCGCGGCAGCCGGTGTTGCAAAAGCCGACGACCTCGCCCTTGTAGAGCGTCAGGCTGTCGGCGCTGACCGGCTCGCCCGACCACGGACAGACGTCGTTGACGCAGTCCTCGAGACGGAGCCGGTCGGCCATCTGCGCTTAGGCTTCCTGCGCGAGCTTCTCGGCCTTGGCGACCGCTTCTTCGATGCCGCCGACCATGTAGAAGGCCGCTTCCGGAAGGTGGTCGTAATCGCCGTTGACCACCGCCTTGAACGAGCGGACCGTGTCCTCGATCTGCACGAACTTGCCCGGGATGTTGGTGAACACCTCGGCGACGTGGAACGGCTGCGAGAGGAAGCGCTGGATCTTGCGGGCCCGGCTGACGGTCAGCTTATCCTCTTCGGAAAGCTCGTCCATGCCCAGGATCGCGATGATGTCCTGCAGCGACTTGTACTTCTGCAGCGTCTCCTGGACTGCGCGGGCCACTTCGTAATGCTCCTGGCCCACAACGGCGGGCGTCAGAACGCGGCTGGTCGAGTCCAGCGGGTCGACGGCCGGGTAGATTCCGAGTTCCGAGATGGCACGCGAAAGCACGGTCGTCGCGTCGAGGTGGGCGAACG
>Ga0070662_100001023_pt1 | contig 17121 bp, 14 predicted proteins | sample KBSC53metaG_FD_65648 | JGI IMG/M metagenome (GOLD analysis project Ga0070662, IMG submission 65648) | Corn rhizosphere microbial communities from Kellogg Biological Station, Michigan, USA - KBS C5-3 metaG | ecosystem: Host-associated > Plants > Roots > Rhizosphere > Soil ...
GACAGCTACGCGCAGGCGATCGTCCGCTATGCGATCATCGCGCTGTTCACGGCCATCGGCCTCACCTTCATGGGGCTGGCCGACCAGATCGTCATCCTCGCCTTCGGGCTGATCCTCGGCTCGGCGGCGGTTGCGGTAGCGCTCGCATTCGGCCTCGGCGGGCGCGACGCTGCGGCACGGCTGCTCGAAAGATACGCCGACGAGAACGGGCCGCCGCCACGCCGCGCGCCGCGTCCGCCGCGAATTGAACGGAGCAGCCCTTCCGAGGACGAGGACGAGCGCCAGCCGCCGCTGGTGTGAGCGACGACCGCTTCAATGACTGGGACAGCGTCATGGCGTTCGGCCTGACGCTGCCCGGGACCGAAGAATCCACGAGTTACGGCAAGCCCGCCGTCCGAGTCCGCGGGAAGGCCTTCCTCTTTCCCGGCCGAGAGCGCTGCAGCTTTGCGGTCATGGCCCCGATCGAGGAAAAGGAGCTGCTGATGGAAACGGATCCGGAGACCTTTTGGGAGACCGATCATTATCGCGGATATCCAGCCGTGCTGGTCCGTTTCGGAAGCCCGGACCGCGAGCGCATCGAGAACGTTATTCGCAGAGCCTGGTGGGACCGACTGACCAAAGCGCAGCAGAAAGAAGTCGGGCCAAGACCGTAGATCGTCCATTGCGAGGAGCGCAGCGACGAAGCAAATCCAGCGGCACAAACTCCGGACTGCTTCGCTACGCTCGCAATGACGACACATTTTACTTGCTTCGTCGCCATCGACTGGTCCGGCGCGAAGGGAAAGAAGCACAAGGGAATCGCGATCGCCGAGGCCCGGGGGGACGGTCCTCCCCGTCTCATCCGCCGGGGGCACATCTGGTCTCGCGAGGAAGTTCTCGAATGGCTCCTTCGACGCGCTGAAAAGCAACCCACCTTGTTCGGGTTCGATTTCAGCTTCGCCCCGCCCTTCCTCGAGCGCGGCGAATATCTGCCCGGGGAAACAGGCGTACCGAAAAGCGCCCGCGAGTTCTGGGCCTATGTCGATCAACGCAGCGACGACACGGACCTTGGCGCGGCAAGCTTCCTCGAGCAGGCGCACCGCAAGCATTTCTATTTCGGGATCGCCGACGGAGTGAAAGCCGACTTCATGCGCTTCCGCCACTGCGACCAGCAGCTCAACCGCCAAGGCGGCCGCAAGACCGCCAGCGCGTTCGACGCCATCGGCGCGGCGCAGGTCGCGAAAGCGAGCTTTTCGGGAATGCGTCTGCTCCATCGCCTCGACGGCAAGGTCGCCATCTGGCCGATGAACCCGCTCCCGGCCCATGGCAGCGCCGTCGCCGAGATTTACACGCGAATCTATCTTCGACGCGCCGGAATGCCGGGTACCAAGCTCCGCACCCGCAAGCAATTGAACGAGGCGCTCACTGGTCTTGGGAGCAAGGCTGCTCGGCTCCGCTTCGAGCCCAACGACCACCAGACCGACGCGCTCGTCACGGCGGCGGGAATGCGACAGCTTGCGATGAGCGAGCCCCGCGCATTTGCGCCGCATGGGCTGACACCCGATATCGCACGAACGGAAGGCTGGACGTTCGGCATCCTTTAAAGCAAACGCTCGGCCCAAGCCGGATTAGCTCAGTTGGTAGAGCAGCGGTTTTGTAAACCGAAGGTCGCGGGTTCGAATCCTGCATCCGGCACCGGCCTTGCCTGCAGACGCTCCGGGGAAGAGGCGAAGCCAAGGCCCACTACGGTAGTTCGATCTCCACCCACATCGGCGCATGATCGCTGGTCTTTTCCCAGCCACGCGGCGTGCGGTCGACTCCCGCCGCGTTCAGATTCGGTGCCAGCACCGGGCTGACCAGCGCATGGTCGATGCGGATTCCGGCATCGCGCTGGAACGAATTCCGCCAGTAATGCCAGAAGGTGTAGATCCGTTCGTCCGGGTGAAGCTCGCGAATGGCGTCGGTCCAGCCCTGCTCGACCAGCTCGGCATATTTTTCGCGCGCCGGCGGCGAGAAGAGCGCGTCCTTCGCCCAGCGCTCCGGCTTGTACACGTCCATGTCCGTCGGGATGACGTTGTAGTCGCCGATCAGGATTGCCGGCACGTCATTGTCGATCAGCTCCTGTGCATAATCGTAAAGCCGGTCGAGCCAGGCGAGCTTGTAGTCGAACTTCGGCCCGGGCCATGGATTGCCGTTGGGCGCATACATGTTGCCGATCAGCAGCCCGCATACCGCGGCCTCGATATAGCGGCTCTGGCTCGTGTCGGGATCGCCCGGAAGGCATCGCCGCGTTTCGTGCAGCTCGCCGACGCGGCTCAGGAGCGCGATCCCGTTCCAGCTCTTCTGGCCGTGCCAGATGGCCGAATATCCGAGCTCCGCAATCGCGTCGGCGGGGAACCTGTCGTTCGTAGTCTTGAGTTCCTGAAGGCCGACGATGTCGGGCTCGAACTCCTCGAGCCAGCGCAGCAGGATCGACAAGCGGCTTGTGATCCCGTTGATGTTGTAGCTGGCGATTCGGAGCCTTTTCTTTTTTGTCATGGGTCACGGAACCCGCAGGACGAAGAAGTGTTCTACGGCGGTGCTCCGGATCTCGTGCGCGTCCCCGAGGCGGGTCGCGGATGAAAGTCCATCGATCGCCGCGGCGATGCGGAACACGCGGATCAAGGAAGCACGGAGCCCCGTCGGCCGTCCGGTCGTCGGGGCTCTTTTTTACCTAAAGGGCTGATGCATCTGCTTGCGCAAGCTCGAGCCGTCTTGAACGGTCGGGAAGCGGATATTTGTTGCCGTTGGCGCAGTTGAACAGGACCACGCGCTCCTCGCCAGAGACGAGACCTCCGTCCAGCGCCTGACGCCAACCAGCGAGGACCGCTCCGCCTTCCGGACAGAGAAGCATCCCATCGTCCCGGGCCGCATCTTCGACGGCCTGCAGAATATCCTCCTCCTCGACGGCGATTGCAGCGCCGCCGCTTTCGCGGACGGCACGCAAAATCAGGAAATCGCCGACCGCGGAGGGGACTCGGATCCCCGTCGCGACGGTCGCCGCGCCTTCCCAGCGCTCCGCGAACTCGTCGCCGCGCTCCCACGCGCGGACCATCGGCGCGCAGCCCGATGCCTGGACCGCGTACATGCGCGGCCGCTCGGGGCCGATAAGCCCCACCGCTTCCATTTCGGCGAATGCTTTCCACATGCCGATCAGGCCGGTCCCGCCGCCGGTCGGGTAGAAGATCGCGTCTGGCACCTTCCAGCCGAGCTGCTCGACCAGCTCGAGCCCCATCGTCTTCTTGCCTTCGAGCCGATAGGGCTCCTTAAGCGTCGAGCAGTCGAACCAGCGCCCTTCCGCCGCGCCTTCGCGAACCAGCCGCCCGCACTCGTCGATCTGGCCATCCGCGACCCAGACTTCGGCGCCATAGGCCGAGGTTTCGCGAATATTGATCTCGGGCGTTTCCGCCGGGCAGATCACGAGCGTCCCGATCCCGGCGCGAGCCCCGTAAGCCGCAAGCGCGGCGCCGGCATTGCCGTTGGTCGGCAGCGCGATCCGCTCGACCTCGAAATGCCTGGCCATGCTGACCGCCATCGCCAGTCCGCGTGCCTTGAAGGAGCCGGTCGGCAGCCGCCCCTCGTCCTTGACAAGCAGGTCGATGGCCCCGGCTTTCGCAGCCGTTCGCGGCAGGGGCAGGATCGGGGTCTGCGGTTCGCCTAGCGAAATTGGCGGAGCGCCGTCAGGAAGCGGGAGAAGCTCGCGCCACTTCCACATGGTCGGTTCGCGTGCGGCAAGCTCCTCGCGGCTCACGGCCTTCGCCACTGCGCCGAGGTCGTAGCGAACGAGCAACGGCTTGCCGGCCTCGCTCAGCCCGTGGAGCTTGGCGGCGTCGTAACGCTCGCCGGTCAGCGAGCATTCGAGATGGGTTACGAACATGGCTGGGGCTTTAGCGGCAAGCATCGCTTGCAGCCAATTCCCCGCTCGCCCATTTCCCCATTGCGGCCGCAAAGATGGACATTTTCGGTGCAGTGGGAGAACGAGAAGACAATGGCGTTGGACCTGTACCAGAGGCTGGGACTGAAGCGGGGCGCGAGCGAGGCCGAAATCAAGAAGGCGTACCGGAGCCTCGCAAAGCAGCTTCACCCCGACCGCAACAAGGACAACCCGCAAGCGGCGCAGCGCTTCTCCGAGGTGACTCGCGCCTACGACCTGCTGTCTGACAAGAACAAGCGCGCCCAATATGACCGCGGCGAGATCGACGAGGAAGGCAATCCGAAAATGCCGTTCGGCGGCGGCTTCGCCGGGGCGCGGCCGGGCGGAGGAGCCGGAATGGGCGGCGGGCCAAACGGCTTCGAGGGCTTCCAGACGAACTTCGGCGATCCGGCCGACCTCAGCGACCTCTTCGAAGGCTTGTTCGGGGCATCCGGCGCCCGGGGCGGCGGCGGCTTCGGAGGCTTTCGCCAGCGCCAGCGGGCTCCGCAGAAGGGCGCCGACACCGCCTATCGCCTGAAGGTGCCGTTCGTGGACGCCGCAACCTCGGCGCCGCAACGGATCAAGCTCGCCGACGGCAAGACGATCGACCTCAAGCTCCCGAAAGGAGTCGAGGATGGGACGAAGATCCGCCTCGCCGGCAAGGGCCAGGCCGGTCCAGCCGGCAATGGCGACGCAATCGTTACCATCTCGATTCAGCCGCACCCCTTCTATGCGCGCGAAGGCAATGACATCAGGCTGCGGCTGCCGGTAACCCTGAAGGAGGCGGTGCTGGGCGCGAAGGTGAAGGTGCCTACTCCCGAAGGGCCGGTAATGATGACGATTCCGAAGGGCAGCTCGTCGGGCCGCGTTCTTCGCCTCAAGGGCCGCGGCTTCACTGGCAAGAACGGTACACGAGGCGACGAGCTGGTCACGATCGAAGTCGATGTACCTGCGGGCGATTCCGACCTGGAGGGGTTCGTCGAGAAGTGGAGAGGCGGCGGCAATCCCCGCTCGAACCTCGGAGTTTGAAACTCCTCCGGATACAGTAAGAAGCGGGTCGGATGCGGGACATCTCTCCACTTTCGCCGGAACAAAGACGCAAGCGCCTTGCCAGCGCCAGCGCCGCCTTCGGGCCCGACGTAGCGAGACGGCTGAAGCCGCGGCATTATATCTGGGAAGTCGTCAAGCGGGTCGCCGTCGGAGTGTACAACGATGGTTTCATCCACGCCGGCAACCTCGCCTATTTGTCCATCCTGGCGCTGTTCCCCTTCATCATCCTCGCCGCCGCGATGGCTCACCTCCTCGGGCAGGGACAGGACGCCCAGCTGACAGTCGCGAACGTGCTTGCCCGCCTGCCGCGCAATGTCGCGGCGACCCTGCGCGAGCCGATCCACGAGGTGCTTGAGGCTCGGACGGGGCCGCTTCTGTGGTTCGGAGCGCTGGTCGGGCTGTGGACGGCGACCAGCTTCATCGAGACGATCCGCGACATCCTCCGCCGCGCATATGGAGTGAAGTTCTGCGCGCCGTTCTGGGAATATCGCCTCGGCTCGATCCTGCTGATCCTGGGAGCGGTGCTGCTCCTGATGATCGCCTTCGCGGCCAGCGTGACGCTGTCTTCGGTCCACCACATCATCCTTCAGTGGTTCCCGTTCGCCGAAGGGATCGGAACCGAACTCGGGATCTATAGGCTCGTTCCGGCCACCACCTTGTTCATCACCTTCTACGGGCTGTTCTACGCGCTCACCCCGTCGCGTTACCGTAAGCACGGCTGCAGGAAATGGCCGGGAGCGCTTCTGATCACCGCCTGGTGGCTGGCGACGGTCGAGATCCTGCCATGGGCGCTCGGCCTCTTCGGTGGTTACAGCCTGACCTACGGCAGCCTCGCGGGCGTGATGATCGCGCTTCTGTTCTTTTTCGTGGTCGGGCTTGGCGTCGTGATCGGCGCCGAGCTCAACGCGGCTCTGGCGGATTACGAACCGACTGCCCTAAAGGGCGAAATCTACAGCGGGCCGTTCAAGGACGAGCTCGAGATCGAGGAACCGTCTCCCGGCGAGGATGTCGCGGTGGAGCTTGAAAAGGAGCCGCAGCTTTGACCGGATTGATGCAAGGCAAGCGCGGCCTGATCATGGGGCTCGCCAATGACCGCTCGCTCGCCTGGGGGATCGCCAAGGCGCTGGGCGACGCGGGCGCGGAGCTGGCTTTTTCCTACCAGGGCGAGGCGCTCGAGAAGCGCGTGCGCCCGCTCGCCGAGCAGCTGGGATCGAGCACGCTCCTCGATTGCGACGTCAGCTCGATGGATGCTCTGGACGCGACCTTCGCCGAGCTGAAGACGAAGTGGGAAACGCTCGATTTCCTCGTCCATGCGATCGGTTTTTCCGACAAGAACGAGCTTCGCGGGAAGTTCGTCGACACTACGCTCGACAATTTCCTGCTCACGATGAACATCTCGGTCTACAGCTTCATCGCGGTGACGCGGCGGGCGCGGGCGATGATGAAGCCCGGGGGATCGATCGTCACTCTGACCTATTACGGCGCGGAGAAGGTCATCCCGCATTACAATGTCATGGGCGTCGCCAAGGCGGGCCTGGAGGCCAGCGTCAAATATCTGGCGATGGACCTCGGCCCTGAAGGGATCCGCGTCAACGCCATTTCGGCGGGGCCGATCAAGACTCTCGCCGCCAGCGGCATCGGTGATTTCCGCTACATCATGAAGTGGAACGAATATAATGCGCCGCTTCGCCGCAACGTGACGATCGAGGACGTCGGAGGCGCGGCGCTGTACCTGCTGTCGGACCTGGCGAGCGGCGTCACGGGCGAAGTCCACCACGTCGATGCCGGCTACAATGTCGTCGGAATGAAGGCCGAGGACGCGCCGGACATCTCGACGGTGTGAGCCACCTAGCGTTAGCGAAAGCTGCCAAGCAGATGAGCTAACCTCGACGAGATGGCGAACCGCGGCCGCCCCCCGAGGGAGGAGCGACGGCGCGAATTCACTTCGCGCCGACCACGTTGAAGCTAGGCGGCGGCGCGCCTCCACCAGGAGCGGCGGACCGGCCCGGACTTGAGCACCGTTCGCCGGAACAACCGCGCCGAAGCGACCACGATCAGGCCGACCCACAGGGCCTGCCAGCCAAGCGCCAGCAGGTGCGGCCAAAGCTCCGGCCGCTCGGCTGCTCGAGCGACCATCACGAGCGGCGAGGATAAAGGAAACACCGCGCCGAGGATCGCGAGCGGTGTGTCAGGCGCTCCGATGGATATTGCGGCGAAGCCGAAGATCAGCACCTGCGCAAAGGTCACCGGCATCGACAGGACCTGGACTTCGCGAGCGGTCGACGCCTGCGCTCCGATGCTCAGGAACACCGACCCGAGCAGCAGATAGTTCATCCCGAAATAGAGGACGCACAGGACCATGAAGGGCGCCGTTCCCACTGCCGGGCTGGCAAGGATCGAGGTGCCGCCCGCCGACAGGGCCGAGACAGCGGCGGCGCCGGCCAGAGTCCACACGGCGATGCCGACGATTGACGTGACAAGCATCGCGAACAGCTTGCCTAGGAAGATGGCCTCGATCGGCACGGCTGCAGCCAGCACCTCGATCACCTTGTTCGATTTCTCCTCGATCAGCTGCGACAGCGTCATCGTGCCGAGGATCAGGGTCAGGAAGAAGAGCAGGAACTGGCCAGCCTGGGCGGTGATCGACCGCGACCGGTTGACCGACCCGGTTGATCGCTCGGTCGGCGTGACCTGGACCGACGCCGTTTCAGCCGGCGTGGCCCTGGCCGCGCTTAGGAGAAGGTTCATCTGCCCGGCGATCATGCCGTCGGGCTCGATCGATCCGGTGAGGTGAGGATTGGCCAGCCCGCCGGTCAGCACCGCGACGACGGAGCGCTCCTTGGACGCAAGAAGCGCCTGCGTCTGTCTCTGGACGTCGCCCTCCGGCGCGACTTCGACGAGATCAACGACCGGTCTATCGTCCAACGCTTCGTGCAATTGGCTTCGCGCCGATTCTAGACGCGCATAGTCCGGGTGCGACGCGACAACCGCGACTCGGGGCTGTTCCGCCTGGCTCGCGACGCGCGCTCCGATGCCGCCGAACACGCCGCCCAGAAGCACCGGGAACAGCGGGCCAATCAGGAAGAAGATGAAGGCCTTTGAGAAAACGGTCGACGTGAAATCGCGGCGGCCGATCACGAAGGCGGAGCGAAGCAAATGCCTCATTGCGGCGCTCCTTCCACCATTTCCGCGGCCGCTTTGTCGCCCGCGATTGCTACGAAGGCATCGTGCAAGCCCGGACGTTCGATCGCCAGCGTCTCGATCCCGGCGCCGCCGTCGATGAGCGCCTTCAGCAATGGCTCCGGGCCGCTTTCCGGAAGTTCGAACACCCAGAGTCCGTTCTCGCGCCGCGCATTGGCGGGGAAGGCCTGGCGCCACGGTCCGCCTTCGCTCCGCGTGCGAAGCCTGACGATCGGCCTCAGAGTCGCCCGTGCCTCGTCGACCGCGCCTTCGAACACGACCTTGCCCTTGGCGACGATCGCGATCCGCTCGCACAGCCGCTCCGCATGGGCGATCACGTGCGTCGAGAAGATGACGGTGACGCCGTTCCTGGCCTCCTTGCGGATCAGCTCCTCCAGACGCGCCTGGTTGATGGCGTCGAGACCGGCGAACGGCTCGTCGAGGACGATCAGGCGCGGCCGATGGACGATCGTTCCGAGCAGCTGGACCGTCTGGGCCATGCCCTTGGACAGGTTCCGGATCGGCTTCCTGGCCCATTCGCCGAGACCATGGTCGCGAAGGAGGACGTCGGCGCGGCGGCGACCCTCCGACAGCGACAGCCCGCGAAGGGCACCCATGAAGGCAATCGCATCGCGGCAATGCATCGCCGGATAGAGCCCGCGTTCTTCCGGAAGGTAGCCAACCTCCGGGGCGGCATCGAGCGGCCGGCTCCGGCCCAGCACCGAGCGGGTGCCGCTAGACGGGTCGATGATTCCGAGCAGAATCCTCAGCGTGGTGGTCTTGCCCGCCCCGTTGGGTCCCAGGAGTCCGTAGATCGAGCCGGTGGGAACGGCGAGGCTGACTCCGTCGACCGCCTTGGTCTCGCCGAAATCCTTGACGAGGTCCTTGGCTTCGACGGCCCATTCACCAGTTTGTGCTTGGCTGCTCGCCTGACGAAGCACCGGAATTCCTTAGAGAGTTTGACGCGAGGGAGTATTGCGGCCCTGTGGATAGAGGCGAACAGCTAAAGGAAGCAATACGTACGGAAGCGAAGCGGCTGGGCTTCGCCGCCTGCGGCTTCGCGCGCGCGGACTGCGCTCCGGGCGCCGGGCCGCATTTGCTGCGCTGGCTCGGCGAGAATCGGCACGGAACGATGGAATGGATGGAGACACGCGCTCACCAGCGCGTCGCTCCGACGGCTCTATGGCCGGACGCGCGGTCGGTGATCGCCCTGGGAATGAGCTATGCGCCTCAAGCCGACCCGATGGCGCTTGCGGGAGACGGCTCGATCGGCCGGATTTCGGTCTACGCGCAGGGCCGGGACTATCACGACATCGTCAAGAAGGCGCTGAAAGCGCTGGCGCGCTGGCTGGTGGTTCAGGAGGGCGGCGAGCTGAAGGTCTTCGTCGACACAGCGCCGGTCATGGAGAAGCCCTTGTCCGCGGCAGCCGGCATCGGCTGGCAGGGCAAGCACACCAACCTCGTCTCGCGCGAACATGGAAGCTGGATGTTCCTCGGCGTCATCATGACGAGCCTCGCAATCGAGCCGGACAAGCCGGCGCGCGACACCTGCGGCTCGTGCAGCCGCTGCATCGACATCTGTCCTACGCAGGCGTTCGACGGAGCGCGCCGGATCGATGCGCGAAAGTGCATTTCCTACCTGACCATCGAGCATACAGGCCCGATCCCTGAGGAGCATCGACGGGGGATCGGCAATCACATCTATGGCTGCGACGATTGCCTTGCCGTATGTCCCTGGAACCGGTTCGCCGACGCTGCCGCCGCGAATCGCGCCTTCCTTCCGCGCGACGAGCTGAAGGCTCCGAAGCTGAGCGAACTGCTGGCGCTCGACGACAAAGCGTTCCGCGAGAAGTTCGCAGGGTCGCCGATCAAGCGCATCGGCGTCAGCCGGATGATCCGCAACTGCCTCATCGCTGCCGGGAACAGCCGAGATCCGGAGCTGCTTCCCGCAATCCGTGCTCATCTCGGAAGCGGCGATCCAGTGATCGTCGAAGCCGCCCAATGGGCCCTTGCCGAGCTTCAGGGCGCCCGCAGCGACGCGATGCAGAGCGCCTGATCGACTGGCGCCAGCGATCGCGTGCGCGTGTCGACATGGGTGACCCGATAGGGCGTGTTGCCGGTCGGGTAGAGATAGGCATCGAGCACGCACACATTGCTTCGGAACTGCATCTTGAGGCTTGCGCCCTCGCGGATCTGGAGAGCGGGACTGCCGAAGCGATGGATCAGGTCGGGCGCTGTCATGCCGATGACCTCGCTTCTTGTCGTTGCGGCCTCTTCAGCGGGCTGCTCCGTTTGACCAACGGGCGGTCTGGGAGTGGTCGCGCAGGCGGCGAGCAGCAATGCCAGCGAAGGACCGAGGTAGCCGCGCATCCCCATTGCATGGCCGCGCTCGCTCGAAGGCGCAAGTTGCTTGGCCGCGCTGCCGCCGCTAGTCGCCCGAAATGAGAGATAAATCCGTGGACGTGCTGGCGATCGGCAATGCGATCGTCGATGTGATTGCTGACGCCGACGACGATTTCCTTGCCGTCCAGGGGCTAGCTAAGGGCTCGATGCGCCTGATCGACGAAGCCGAGGCCGATCGGCTCTACGAGGCGATGGGGCCGGGGCGCGAGCTAAGCGGCGGATCGGCGGGCAATACGGCCGCCGGGCTTGCCGCGCTCGGCTGCCGCGCTGCCTTCATCGGCCAGGTCGCGAGCGACGAGCTTGGCGACATCTACCGCCACGATATCGAGAGCATGGGGATCGACTTCCTGGTGCCTTCGCGCGGCGACGTCGGGGCGACCGCGCGCTCGCTGATCCTGGTTACCCCCGATGCGCAGCGGACGATGAACACCTTCCTCGGGGCCGCGCAGAAGCTGAACCGCAGCGCCATCGATCCGGCGGCCATCGCCGCCGCGAAGATCCTCTATCTCGAAGGCTATCTGTGGGATCCGGAAGAGCCTCGCGAAGCGATGAAGGCGGCGATCGACGTCGCTCGGTCGGCGGGCACGAAAGTGGCTTTCACTTTATCGGACGGCTTCGTCGTCGAACGCCACCGCGCCGATTTCGAGAGGCTGATCGACGAGGGAAAGATCGACATCCTGTTCGCCAACGAGCAGGAGTTCCTTCACCTCGCGCGGGCAACGGACCTCAAGCCGGCGATTGCGCAGTTCGCAGCAAAGGTTCCGACCCTAGTCGTCACCCGCAGCGAGCAGGGTGCGCTCGCCTGCTCGGGCGAGGAGCATGCCGATGTTCCCGCCGAGCCCATCGAGCGCCTCGTCGACACCACGGGCGCGGGGGACCTGTTCGCGGCCGGCTTCCTCGCCGGCCAGGCGCGCGGACGTTCGCTCGAAGACTCGCTCCGGCTGGGCGCGATCGCGGCTTCGGAGGTCATCCAGCACTACGGCGCGCGACCCGAGCTCGACCTCGCAGCGCTCGCGGGACCGGTTCTGAACTGAAAGGGCCCCACCCTTTCGGATGAGGCAGGGGCCTAACATCGAAAGGGCCCCACCCTTTCGGATGAGGCAGGGGCCTAACATCGAAAGGGCCCCACCCTTTCGGATGAGGCCCCTTCCCCCCTGTAACAAAGCCTAGCCGCGCTCGGGCGCCGCTGGCGGCGGCGGAGGCGGCGGAGGCGGTGCCGGGCACACGTCCGTCGCCAGGATTACCGAGCCGTCCGGGCACGTCATCGTCTGCGGTGGAGGAGGCGGCGGCGGCGGCGGTGGCGGTGGCGGCGCAGGCATTGCCCGCGGCGGCGAGAATGCGGCGCGCAGGGTCAGGCCGAAAGTCCGCGGCTCGCCAAGGAACGCGCCGTAGAGCTGCGTCGAACGCTGGTAGAAACCTGCCTCGACACCGCGCTGCGTCCCCGAGCCCTGGATCGGCGCGTCGAACGCGACCTGCATGAAGTCCTCGTCGAACAGGTTCTGCGCCCAAAGCTCGACCGACCAGCTGTTGCCTGGCCCGCGGATTCCAACGCGCGCGTTGACGACGGTAAAGGCGTCCTGCACCTTCTCGATGTCGAGATCGGAACCGGTGTTGAATCCGCTCATGTGACGGGCATCGGCGTAAACCAGGGCGCTCAGGCCGGTCCCACCGATCGGCGGAGTCCACGCGACAGCGCCGGTCAACGTCCACTTGTTGGAATTGGAGATCCGGCGTCCCGGAAGCTGGAACAGAGCGGGAGTCAGCGCCCTGCCGTCTGCGCCCACCAGATTGTCCCTGTACTTGGTGTCGGCATACGTGACGCCCGCATTCAAATCGAGGAAGCGCATGGGACGCGTGAACGCCTCGATCTCGACGCCCTGACTCTTGACGCCTGCCTTGGTCCCGCCCGTGCATGTGCCGGTCGTGGCATCATTGTCTGTATCGTCGCCGTCGAGGTCATCCTTACAGGCGTTGATGTTCTCGACGATGAAGTTGAGGCCGTTGAACGTGTTGAGCTGAAAGTCCTCGAACAGCTCGTGGAAGATGGCGACGTTGATGTCGAAACCAGGGCCGTTGTACTTCGCGCCCAGCTCGAAAGCATTGTTCGTTTCCGGCTTGAATTCGAGGTCCGCCCCCGAGGCGAGCACGCCTCCGCAACCCGGCTGCGTCGGGCTCACGCAAACTGCGCCGCTACCGCCGTTCCCGCCGACCCCGTTCGCCCGGAAGAGCGCCGCACGGTCGAGGTTGAAACCGCCCGCCTTGTAGCCGCGCGAATAGCTGGCGTAGGTCAGCAGCTCCGGCGTCGGCTTCCAGCTGAGGACGATGGTTCCCGACAGCTTGTTCTCGCTCTTGCTGTCATCGATCTCCAAGCCTGCGGGACCGACGGTCGGGCTGACGCAGGGGAACCCTTGAAGCGCCGGGAGGAAGGCCGAGAAAAAGCCGCAAAGCACGTTGTTGTCGGAGAGATCTCCGTGGAGCTTCTTCTTCTCATGCGTGTAGCGCGCGCCGACGGTCAGATCGATCGTCGGGGTGATCGAGAAGATGTTGTGGGTGAACAGCGCCCAGTTGGTGCTCTTCTGCTTCCACTCATCGTTCAAGGCATTGCCGTTGAGGGTCGACCCAATGAACGGCAGACCGCCCAGCGCAATCGCGATGTTGGTGAAACCGCTGTCTGTGAAAGGGGCCGATGAGAAGTCCGGTCCCCCAAAGGGCGTGAGATCGAGGCCTGCGAAGGTCGCAAGAAGCGTTTGGTTGGTGGGATCGAGGAACGGAAAGATCCCTCCGGCTAGCCCCTGGTTGAAGCACGTCGGATCTGTCCCCGGCGCCAGAATCCCCGGTCCAACCGCCGGATTGGCGGCGAAGTTGGCGGCGATGAGGCAATTGCCGAACCTAGTATAATCGTCGCCGTAGGACAGATTGTCCTTCACCTTCAGCTTTTCCTTGGCGAAATAGCCGCCGACGAGCCAGTCGAGCCGATCGCCGAACGCCTTGCCGTTCAGCCGAAGTTCCTGGGTGAAGGTATTGAACCTGTTGAACGAATTGCCGTCGCTGGCACGGAACAGGATGTCCAGGTCGTTGAAGTCGGCGTCCTGTCCCCGGTCGTACTTGTTGTAGCGATACGCGCTGATAGAGGTCAGCTTCGCGCCGCCGAAATCATAATTGATCTCGTTCGACAGGCCCCAGTCGTCGACATTGCTCTGATAGTCGCGGCCCGGCGTGATCGCGACGTTACGTTCGAAAGTATCGTCGTTGATGGTGTCGGGATTGCCGGTTAGCCCACGCTCGATGGCGGCAATCGTCGAGTTCGTAACACCAAGCGTCGCGTCGAAGTCGTGAGCGGGAAGATAAGGGGCCGCACAGCATTCCTCGCGCCGCTTCGTCGCGTCGGCGACGAACCGGATCGAGAGGTCGTCGCTCGGCTGGTAGAGCAATTGCCCGCGAAGCAGCCAGCGGTCGCGGTCGTTGACGTCGCGGCCGGAAATGACGTCCTCCAGGAAGCCGTCGCGCTTCATCCAGACGCCGTCGAGCCGCGCTGCGAGCGAATCCGTCAGCGGGCCGGTGACGCTCGCTTCGAAACGCCGCAGGTCGTAGTTGCCGACGGTGACCGCGCCGCTGATCTCGGGGTCGAAGCGCGGCTGGGCGGTGATGACCGAGATGAGGCCCGCCGACGTGTTGCGGCCGAACAATGTGCCTTGGGGTCCGCGAAGAACTTCGATGCGCTCGAGCGGGCCGAGCTCCGTCAGGCCCATGCCGACGCGCGAGCGATAGACTCCGTCGATGAAGACGCCGACCGAGCTTTCGAGGCCCGGGTTGTCGCCGACTGTCCCGACGCCGCGAATGCGCGCGACAGCCGCGCCGCCTTCGGACGATGTGGAAGACACGAAAAGCGACGGCGAGAGCTGGTTGAGCTGCCGGATGTCGTGGGCGCCCGAAAGTTCGAGATTTTCGGCGGTGACCGCGCTGACTGCGAGCGGCACGTCGGAAAGCGCCTGGTTGCGGCGGGTGGCGGTGACGACGATGTCGCTGCTGTCCACCGGCTGCTGCGAGAGATCCGTGTTGTCGACCGCGCCTGGAGCGGCTGTGTTCGCAGGGTTGACCTGGGCCTCGCCGGAAGGTCCGGTCGGCTCGGTGGGCTGACCTGGGTCGGCCTGCTGGGCGTAGAGCGGTGCAGGAACGGCGAGAATAGCTGCGGAAAGCAGCCACACGGATTTGCGCATATTACCCTCCCAAGGCCCGCAACAGCGAAGCGTGCGGGGCGGGAGGCTAATGCAGGTCAAACATCGACGGAAGCTACGGCAGGCACCGCGACGCGAATCCCAAGTCGTTGCTGCATAATTGCAACAGCATTACTCACTTTGGATGGGGTCGTTACTTTGGCGCCAGGACCATCAGCATCTGGCGGCCTTCCATTCGCGGATGCGCCTCGATCTTGGCCATCTCGGCGGTCTGCTCCTGGACCCGGCGAAGCACCGCCATCCCGAGCTCGCCGTGCGCCATCTCGCGGCCGCGGAAGCGCATGGTGACCTTCACCTTGTCGCCTTCCTCGAGGAATTCGAACACCTTGCGCATCTTCACGTCATAGTCGTGATCGTCGATGTTCGGACGCATCTTGATCTCCTTGATCTCCTGCGTCTTCTGCTTCTTGCGCTGTTCGGCAGCTTTCTTCTGCGCCTCATACTTGTAGCGGCCGATGTCGAGGAACTTGGCCACTGGCGGGTCGGCGTTGGGCGAGATCTCGACGAGGTCGAGCCCGACTCCCTGCGCCTGTTCGAAAGCTTCCCGCGTAAACATCACGCCCAGGTTTTCGCCGTTTTCGTCGATCACCCGGACCTTCTGGCTCTGGATGAACTCATTGTAGCGAGGGCCGGAAAATTGCGGCGGCGTCTGCGGACGGCGCGGATAGGGCGGTGGTATATGCGGTCTCCAGTCAGTTGGTGTGTCGGATCATGAATTAGGCGCTCGGCCCGCCTTTGAAAAGGCTGGCCACGCCGGAACGCGACTCTTTTGCCTCAGGCTGTGGCGGCGTGGCGTCAGGCGCTCGGCCGAAGATCGGGCGGCACGATTTCCGCGGCGATGGCCTCAACCGCTTCGTCGAGGCCCATCATCTTCTGATGCTCGTCGGAGCCGAGCCTGCGGATCGCGACCATATCTTCGTCCGCCTCGCGCTTGCCGACGACGAGGAGAAGCGGGACCTTGGCGAGGCTGTGCTCGCGCACCTTGTAGTTGATCTTCTCATTGCGACAGTCGGTTTCGACGCGGATACCGCGGGCCTCGAGCTTCGCCGCCACGTCGCGCGCATAATCGTCGGCGTCGGAAACAATCGTCGCCACGACCGCCTGCACAGGCGCAAGCCAAAGCGGGAACTTGCCCGCATAATGCTCGATCAGGATCCCGATGAAGCGCTCGTAGGAGCCGAAGATCGCCCGGTGGAGCATCACCGGCACGTGCTTCTCTCCGTCCTCGCCGACGAACGCCGCGTCGAGCAGCCCCGGCATCACCCGGTCTGCCTGGATCGTCCCGACCTGCCAGGTGCGGCCGATCGCGTCGGTCAGATGCCATTCCAGCTTGGGCGCATAGAAGGCGCCCTCGCCCGGTAGCTCCTCCCAGCCATATTGCTCGGTCGCGAAGCCCGCGGCCTTCACTGCGTCACGAAGCTCCTGCTCCGCTCGGTCCCATTGCTCGTCGGTCCCCGCCCGCTTGTCGGGACGAAGCGCGAGCTTGATCGCATAATTCTCGAAGCCGAGTTCGCGATAGACGCGGTCGGAGAGCAGGCAGAAATCCCGCACTTCTTCGACCAGCTGATCGTCGGTGCAGAAGATATGCGCATCGTCCTGCGTGAACTGGCGCACCCGCATCAGCCCGTGGAGCGCGCCGTGCGGCTCGTTCCGGTGGCAACAGCCGTTCTCGTAGATGCGAAGCGGCAGGTCGCGGTAGCTTTTGATGCCCTGCTTGAAGATCAGGATGTGGGCCGGGCAGTTCATCGGCTTCAAGGCCATCAGGTCGGCGTCGCCCGACAGGATCGCGGAATCGTCTTCGGTCGACGGGATTTCGTCCGGAACGACGAACATGTTCTCGCGATACTTGCCCCAGTGGCCGCTTTTCTCCCACTGGCGCGCGTCCATCAGCTGCGGCGTCTTCACCTCGTTGTAGCCGGCGGCGTCGATGGCGCGGCGCATATACGCCTCCAGCTCGCGCCAGATGACGTAGCCGTTCGGGTGCCAGAAGACGCTTCCATGCGCTTCGGCCTGGAGGTGGAAGAGGTCCATCTCCTGCCCGATCTTGCGATGGTCCCGCTTGCCCGCTTCCTCCAGCCGGACGAGATAGGCGTCGAGCTGCTTCTTGTTCAGCCAGGCGGTCCCGTAGATGCGCGAGAGCATCGGGTTCTTCGGGTCGCCGCGCCAATAGGCGCCGGAGACGCGCGTCAGCTTGAACGCCTGGGGATCGAGCTTGCCGGTCGAGGCAAGGTGCGGACCTCGGCACAGGTCGATCCAGTCGGCCTCTCCGTGCCCGGTCTTGTACATGGTGATCGGCTCGCCCTCGGGCAGCTCCATCACCCA
>Ga0070662_100001035_pt1 | contig 16981 bp, 19 predicted proteins | sample KBSC53metaG_FD_65648 | JGI IMG/M metagenome (GOLD analysis project Ga0070662, IMG submission 65648) | Corn rhizosphere microbial communities from Kellogg Biological Station, Michigan, USA - KBS C5-3 metaG | ecosystem: Host-associated > Plants > Roots > Rhizosphere > Soil ...
GCCCTGTGCGCGGAGGGCGAGTCCGAGATCGGCAACATCCGTCAGATCGACCGCGGCTATGAGCGGATCGACGAGCGGCTGCGCCTGCTCGGCGCGCGCATCGAGCGGGTCGCCTCGGAGCGCGTGCCTGCGTAACCGCGGGAGGACCGAATGAGCCACCCGATTCCTCCCGGCACAAGGGACGTGCTGCCGGAGGAGATGCGCGAGCTGCGCTCCATCGGCGGCCGCATGCGAGCGGCGTTCGAGGACGCAGGGTACGGCGAGGTGCACACGCCGGCGCTCGAGTACGAGGAGGTGCTGCTGCGCGGGGACGCGCGCGCGGCCGGCGCCCGCTACCGGAGCTTCGACGAGCAGGGCGCGGTGCTGGCCCTGCGCTCGGACATGACGATCCCGATCGCTCGCGTGGTGGCCACCCGCTACGCGTACGCCAAGCCGCCGCTGCGCTTCTCCTACCTCGCGCACGCGTGGCGGGTCACCGACCGCGGAGTGGGAGAGCCGCGCGAGTTCCTGCAGGCGGGGATCGAGCTGATCGGGGTGCCGGGCGCCGATGGCGAGGCGGAGGTGGTGGCGCTCACGGTGGAGGCGCTGAACGCGGCGGGCCTTAGGCGGCACAGGGTGGGCGTGGGCGACGGCGCGCTGTACCGCGGCCTGCTGAGCTCGTTCGGCGTGTCCGCGGAAGCGCACATGCCACTCCTCGAGACGCTCTCCCGGCGCGACCTGGTCGGCCTGGAGGCTCAGGTGAGCCGGCTCGGCCTGGACCCCGGCCAACGCGACCTGCTCGTGGAGCTTCCGCAACTTCGCGGTGGCGCGGAGATCCTCAGTCAGACCCCTGGGCTGGAAGGCCTCCAGAGCCTGCACGCGCGCTTGGAGGAGCGCGGTGTCGCGGATCGGGTCATCTACGACCTCGGCATGGTCCGCGAGCTCGGCTACTACACGGGATCCGTATTCGAGGTCTACGACCCCGCGGTGGGCTTCACGCTCGGCGGCGGCGGCCGCTACGACGAGCTGATCGGCCGCTTCGGCCGCGACCTCCCGGCGTGCGGGATCGCGCTCGACGTGCAGCGGGTCCACCTGGCGCAGGCCGCCGAGGACGCGCTCGGCGCGAAGGAGCAGCCCGAATGAACGACCGGCTCACCATCGCCGTGCCGCGGGGCGCGCTGTTCGGCGGCACGCTCGACCTGCTCGACCGCCTCGGGGTCGACACGAGCGAGGTCCGCTCGAACGACCGCCGCCTCCTGTTCGCCGACGTCGGCATCGTGACCATGCGGCCGAGCGACGTGCCCACCTACGTCGAGCACGGCTCCGCCGACATCGGCATCACGGGCAAGGACGTGCTGCTCGAGCAGTCGCAGCGCAAGGTCTACGAGCTGCTCGACCTCGGCTACGGCCAGTGCGAGATGGTCGTCGCGGCACCCGGCGGCGGCGACCCGATCGGCGACGCCCTGCGCCGTCTCGGACGAGTGCGGATCGCCACCAAGTACCCGAAGGTCGCCGGCGAGCACTTCCAGGCAACCGGCCGCCAGGCGGAGATCGTTGAGGTGAAGGGCTCCGTGGAGCTGGCGCCGCTCACGGGCCTCGTGGACGGCATCGTGGACCTCACGGCCACCGGCAAGACACTCGCCGAGAACAACCTGACGATCGTGGAGCGCATAGCCACGTGCACCGCCCGCCTGATCGCCAACCCCGTGGCCCACAAGCTGAAGGCAGCCGAGATCGACGCGATCGTGGAGCAGGTGCGGAGATGAGGGTCAGGCGCAATCCGCCCGGCCGCAGCACACGCGAGCTCTGGGTCGAGTCCGTGGGGGAGATCATCGAGGAGGTCCGCGTCCGGGGTGACGACGCCGTGCGCGACTTCACGGAGCGCTTCGATCACGCCGAGCTCGGACCCGACCAGCTGCGCGTGGACGCAAACGAGCTGGAGGCGTCCGTGGGCGTGCTCGAGCCCGATGTCCTCGCGGGTCTCCGGACCGCGATCGGAAATGTGAAGGCCGTCGCCAAGGCGCAGGTCAACGACCAGGCGGTGACGGTCGAGCTTCCGCAGGGCCACACGGTCGAGATCGTGGAGCATCCGGTCCGTCGTGCGGCGGTATACGTGCCGGGGGGCCGCGCGCCCTATCCGTCCACCGTCGTGATGGGCGCGGTGACCGCCCGGGCCGCAGGCGTGCGCGAGATTGCAGTGTGCGCGCCGCCGGGTCCAGGTGGCAGGGCGAATCCGGTAATTCTCGCCGCGTGCGTGCTCTGCGAGGTCACCGAGGTGTACCGGATGGGTGGCGCCCAGGCCATCGCCGCCCTGGCATTCGGCACCGAGTCGGTGCACGCGGTTGACGTAATCGTCGGCCCAGGGAACCCGTTCGTCCAGGAGGCGAAGCGCCAGCTCGTCGGCCAGGTGGGGATCGACGGCATTGCCGGCCCGAGCGAGCTCGTGGTGATCGCCGCGGGCGCCGGCGCGGATCCCGAGCTGATCGCGCTCGATCTCATGGCGCAGGCCGAGCACGGCGAGGACAGCCCGGTCTACTGCATCGCGCCGGAAAGCTCGCTGCTGGATGAGGTCGCCGAGATCCTCACGCGCCTGTCGCCGGAGCGCCCGAGCGTCGCGAACGCGGAGGTGCAGCTCTTCGACGCCGCGGATGTTGCGGCGGCTCTGGCGCAGGCGGAGGAGATCGCCCCCGAGCACCTCGAGCTCGTCGGCGAGGAGGCCGAGGCGCTCGCCGACAGGGTGCGCAACGCGGGCTGCCTGTTTGTCGGCGCAAGCGCCGGCACCGCCTTCGGCGACTACGTCGCCGGCTCCAATCATGTGCTGCCCACGGGCGGGGCCGCGAGGTTCCAGTCCGCGCTGTCGCCGGCGACGTTCCGGCGCCGCATGGCTCGCGTATCCTTGCCCGGCGAGGCCGCTGCCCGCCTCGCGCCCGCGGGCGCCGCGCTGGCGCGTGCCGAGGGCTTTCCTGTGCACGCAGAATCCATGGAGCGCCGCGCGTGAGCCGCACCTCGCAGATCCATCGCACGACGGGCGAGACCGACGTCCAGCTGTCGCTCGACCTCGACGGCACCGGCGCGGGCGAGCGCACGACCGGCGTGGGCTTCTTCGACCACCTGCTCGACGCGCTGGCGCGTCACGGAGGCCTCGACCTCGACGTTCGCGTCGACGGCGACCTCGAGACGGGCTCGCACCACACCGTGGAGGACACCGGGATAGCGCTCGGCCAGGCGCTCGACGAGGCGCTCGGCGACCGGGCGGGGATACGCCGCTACGGGCACGCGGTCGTCCCGATGGACGAGGCGCGCGCCTCGGCCGCGCTCGACATCTCGGGGCGCCCGTTCACCTCCGTCGACGGCGAGTTCCCCGTCGAGAGCGTGGGCGACTTCGAGACGGAGCTGACCGAGGAGTTCTTCCGCGCCGTCGCAAACGCGGCCAAGCTCACGCTTCATGTCCGCATCGAGGCCGGCAGGAACGCGCATCACATGGTCGAGGCGTCGTTCAAGGCCTTCGCGCGCGCGCTGCGCGAGGCGGTCGAGGACGACGACCGCGTCGAGGGGGTTCCCTCGACGAAGGGCGTCCTTTGACGCGCGTCGCGATCCTCGACTACGGCATGGGGAACCTGCGCTCGGTGGGCAAGGCGCTGGAGCACGTCGGAGCGGAGCCATTCCTCACGAGCGACCACGCGCGCGTGCGCGAGGCCGGCGGCATCGTGCTGCCGGGAGTCGGGGCGATGCCCAGGGCCATGGAGCGCGTGCGCGAGCTCGCCCTGGACCAGCTGCTCCGCGAGCGCGTGGAGGCCTCGGTGCCCGTGATCGGGCTCTGCATGGGGATGCAGCTGCTGTTCGACTCGACCACGGAGCTCGGCGGAGCCGAGGGAATCGGACTCCTGCGCGGGCCGGTCGACGCGCTGGACGCCCCGGGGCTGAAGGTGCCGCAGATCGGCTGGAACCCGGTCAGCTGGAGGCGCGAGAGCCCGCTGAACGCGGGCCTGCCGTCTCCCTGTGCCTTCTACCACGCGAACTCGTTCGCGGCACGGCCGGCGGATCCCGACGCAGTCCTCGGCACCGCCGAGTACGGGAGCGAGTTCGTCAGCGTCGTGGAGCGGCCGCCGGTCTACGGGCTCCAGTCGCATCCGGAGAAGTCCGGCCCGGACGGGCTGCGGCTCCTGAAGAACTTCGTAGACCTCGCGGGATGATCCTCCTGCCGGCGGTGGACATCCGCGACGGCAAGGCGGTGCGGCTCCGCCAGGGCCGCTTCGACGAGGAGACCGTCTATGCCGACGATCCGCTCGAGGCCGCGCGCTCGTTCGTCGAGGCCGGCGCGAACTTCCTCCACGTCGTGGACCTCGACGGGGCGCGCGAGGGCGAGCCCGTGAACCTGCACCACGTGGAGCGGATCGCCTCCCAGCTCGAGGTGGCGGTCGAGCTGGGCGGTGGCCTGCGGTCGATCGCCTCGATCAGGCGCGCGCTCGCCGCCGGGGCCTCGCGCGTGGTGATGGGCACGGCTGCCTTGACCGACCCCGACCTGCTGGAGGAGGCCCTCCAGGCGTTCACCTCGCGGATCCTTGTCGGGGTCGACGTGCGCGACGGCCTCGTATCGGTCGCCGGCTGGACGCAGGCGACCCAGATGCGCGGCGACGAGGCGATCAGGCGACTTCAGACCCAGGGCGCGACGCGCTTCGTGTACACGAACGTGGACCGCGACGGGATGCTCGAGGGCCCCGACCTGGACGAGGTCCGGCGGGTGTCGGAGACCGTGAGGGGACGCTTCCTCTACTCCGGCGGAATCGGCTCGGCCGACGACCTGCGCGCGCTCCGGGCGCTGCGGCTCGTGAACCTGGCCGGGGTCATTTCCGGGAAGGCGCTCTACGAGGGCCGCTTCAGCGTGCGCGAGGGCGTCGAGGCGCTCGCCTGATGCTCCTGCGACGGGTGATCCCCTGCCTGGACGTGGACAAGGGCCGCGTGGTGAAGGGCGTGGAGTTCGTGAACCTCCGCGATGCGGGCGACCCGGTCGAGCTGGCCGTGCGCTACCAGGACGAGGGCGCGGACGAGATCGTCTTCCTCGACATCACGGCGTCGCATGAGAAGCGCGAGACCGTCGCCGAGCTGGCACGCCGCTGCGCCGACGACGTCTTCATCCCGTTCACGATCGGCGGCGGCGTGCGCACCGCCCAAGACGCCCAGGCGGTGCTCGACGCCGGAGCCGACAAGGTCTCCGTGAACTCCGCCGCGGTGGCGCGCCCCGAGCTGCTGTCCGAGCTCGCCGAGGTGTTCGGCGCCCAGTGCGTGGTGCTCGCGATCGACGCGCGCCGCGAGCGAGATTCGTACGGCGTCTACGTCAACGGCGGCCGCACCGCGGTCGGCCGCGACGCGGTCGAATGGGCGCGCGAGGGCGTCGAGCGCGGAGCGGGGGAGATCCTGCTGACCAGCATGGACCGCGACGGCACCGAGGACGGATACGAGCTGGACCTGACCAGGGCGGTGTCAGACGCCGTGGACGTGCCGGTGATCGCCTCGGGCGGCGCAGGAACCCTCGACCACCTCGTGGAGGCCGTCGAGCGGGGCGGCGCGGACGCCGTGCTGTGCGCCTCGATCTTCCATTACGGTCACCACACGGTGCGAGAGGCGAAGGAACGCATGCGCGAGGCCGGGATCCCGGTCCGGCTCTGATGCCGAACCGGGCCAGCGAGCTGCGGGAGCGCGTCCGCCGCATGCCCGGCATGGAGCGGCTTCTGCCGGCCCTCGAAGGGCTGCCGCCGGCGTATCTCGTGGGTGGCGGCGTCCGCGACCTGCTGCGCGGGGCGGAGCCGGTCGACGTGGACATCGCCGTCGTGGGAGACGCGCGCTCGGCGGCGCGCGCCGTCGCCGACCGGCTGGGCAGCGGCGCGCGCGAGTACGAGCGGTTCGGCACCGCCACCGTGGAGACCCGGGAGGGCACCTACAACTTCGCGGGCACTCGGCGGGAGACCTACGACGCCCCCGGTGAGCTGCCGCGCGTGGAGCCCGCGTCGCTGGACGAAGACCTCCGCCGCCGCGACTTTTCGATAAACGCGATGGCACTGGGTCTGACCGGGGACGACCTCGGTCATCTGTACGACCCTTCCGGCGGCGTCGCCGACCTGGACCAAGGCGTCGTGCGCGTGCTCCACGAGCGCAGCTTCCGGGACGACCCCACCCGCCTGCTGCGCGCGGTGCGCTACGCGGCCCGGCTCGGGTTCGAGCTCGATCCCGAGACCGAGCGCCTGGCGCGAGAGGCGGTGGCGGCCGACGCCCTTTCGACAGTGTCCGGCGCCCGCATCCGCGACGAGCTCATGGACCTGCTGCGCGAGACCGACGCGCCCTCGGGGATCGAGCGCATGCGCGACCTGGAGATCCACAGCGCGCTCCATCCCGAGCTCGACCCGGACCCCCAGCTCGTGGCGTCGGCGGCCCTGGGCGCTGCCGCGATTGGGGCCGACCGCGGGATCGCGGCGCTCGCCGCGCTGGTCGAGAACGCGCCCGAGGAGCTCGACCTGTGGCTCGCCGACCTGCACCTCGTGGCCGACGAGCGCGACGCCGCGTCGCGAGCGGCGCGCGTCGGGCCGCGTATCGCGACGACCCTGCGCGAGCGGGAGCACACGCCCTCTGAGCTGCGCGAGCTGCTGGCCCGGGAGCCGCTCGAGGCGCTCGCCCTCGCGCTTGCCCTGCGCGCGCCGTCCGACCCGATTCTGCGCTGGGTGACCGAGCTCCGCGGCGTGGGACTCGAGATCTCCGGTGCCGACCTCCTCGACGCCGGGGTGCCGGAGGGCCCGGCGATCGGCCGCGCGCTCGACGAGACGCTCAACCGGAAGCTCGACGGCGTGGTCTCGGGCCGCGACCAGGAGCTCGAGACGGCGCTGCAACTCGCCCGGGAGCACGCGCAGTGAGGCTGCCCGACGCCACCGTGACGTTCACGACCCGTCGGGGCGGCGTGAGCGAGGGCCCGTACGAGTCGCTCAACCTGGGCGCCCTCACCGAGGACGTGCTCGAGCGCGTCGTGGAGAACCGCCATCGGGCAGCGCAGCGGGCCGGCGTCCAGCCGGAGCGGATGGCGATGGGCTATCAGGTGCACGGCACGGACCTGCGCGAGTGGACCGAGCCGCCGCTCGACCGCGCCTATGCCGAGCCGGGCGGAAAGGAGCTGGATCGCGTCGACGGCCACCTCACGCGGGTGCCCGGCGTCGGGCTGCTGGTGCTGGTGGCCGATTGCTATCCGGTCGCGCTCTCGGACGGCGAGCAGGCCGCGATGCTCCACTGTGGCTGGCGCCCGCTCGCGGCGGGGATGATCGAGAAGGCGCTGGCTCGCTTCAGCTCGCCGCCGGCGGCCGCGGTCGGCCCCGGGATCGGCGGCTGCTGCTACGAGGTGGGCGACGAGGTACGCGAGCGGTTCGCCGACGTCGACGGGGCCGCCTCCGGCCGGATGCTCGACCTGCGCACGGTCATCGCGTCGAAGCTCGCGGCGGGCGGCGTGGAGGACGTCGAGCACGTCGACCGCTGCACCAGCTGTGAGCCAGAGCTGTACTTCTCACATCGCCGTGACGGCGGCGTGACGGGCCGCCAGGCAGGGATCATCGTGCGCGATGGACACTGAGCGCGTCCGGCGCAACCTCGAGCGGGTGCGCGAGCAGATCGGCACGGAGGTCGAGGTGCTGGCGGCGATCAAGTACGTCGAGGCGGATGACCTGCCGGCCCTGGCCGAGGCCGGCATCGTGCTGGTGGGCGAGAACCGCGCCCAGGAGCTGCTCTCGAAGCAGGAGGCCCATCGCGACCTGTTCACCTGGGACTTCATCGGCCAGCTCCAGAGCCGAAAGGTCAAGGACGTGGCGCCCAACGTGCGCCTGATCCATTCGCTCGCCTCGGATTCGGCGCTCCGCAAGCTGGAGGAACACCCCGCCGAGGAGGTGCTCGTCCAGGTGAACGTCGCCGGAGAGGAGGGCAAGGCCGGGATCGCCCCCGAGGGCCTGGGCGACTTCATCTCCCGCGTCCCGGTGCCGGTCACGGGGCTGATGACGATGCCGCCGTTCGTCCAGCGTGCCGAGGACAGCCGCCGCCACTTCGCACGCCTGGCCGAGCTGGCGGGCGAGCATGGGCTCGCCCGCCTCTCGATGGGGACCTCGCAGGACTACGCGGTCGCGGCGGAGGAGGGGGCGACGATCGTGCGCCTGGGCAGCGTCCTCTACGACTAGCCGCAGCTCCTCCGTGCCGCCCCGGCAGCCGCTCCGCCGCGCATGCGGATGTCGCCGGCGTAGTGCGTCTCGACGCCGTTCGCCGTGGACACGTCGAGCATCTCGAAGTGGCCGCGCGCGTGCGCGAATGCACCTGTGCCGCCAACGATGGGATGCCAGCAGGCGCCTCCGAGCAGCGCGTCGCCCGGGCCGAACAGCGCCCAGTACCTGAACTTCATTCGGAGCGTGCCGGAGGGGTCACCCGAGCAGCCGCCGTCGTGGCCGCGGTCGAGACAGCCGCGGAACTTCTCGGTGCCCTTGGCGCGATAGACGGGCGTTGTCGCGATCTCCTTGAACGAGGTGATCTTCCAGCTCCCCACGAGGTCTCCGTGCATCCGGAAGGTGCCGGCGTCCTCGTCGACGACCGTCTGCGTGCCCGAGACACTGCGGGCCTGTGCGCTTGCGGCCGTGAGCGCGCAACAGAGCGCCAGTCCCAGGAGCACCGCCTGGGCGATGCGCACGCCTTGGTTTGCAGCCATGAAATGCCTCCGTTCGTTGACCTCGCGCACCCTCTCCGCGATGCCTTGACGGTCGCTTGACGGCCGCTGGGCGAGCCGTCAAGCGCGCGTCCAGCGCCCCTCAAGCGACCGGCGGGAGGGTGGACGCTCCCCATCCACTCCAGGAGGTAAAGGAAATGACCACCCACGTTCTTCGCGCCCCCCAGACGATCGCAATCGGAGCGCGCCGCCTCGTGTACATCGCTATTGGCCTGGCCGCGGCCGCCCTCGTCGTCGCAGCGCTGGCGTCGAGCAGCGGAACCGCGACTGTGTCCGGCAGCGCCGTTTCCTCGGGTCGCGCCCTCGCCGTCACCCACCCGGACAACGCGCTTCCGCCCGGCTCTGGCGTCACCTTCGGGCGCCACCCGGATCGCGGCTACGAGCCGAATCTTCTCCCGAAGTAGGCCCCGATCGAAGAGAATCGACGGATCGTGGACCCGACCGCCGGCACCTGGCTCGGCACGCGGTTGGCCTCATACCGCGTGGACGAGCTGATCGGGCGCGGCGGGATGGGGGAGGTCTACCGGGCGTTCGACCTGCGCCTCGAACGCCCGGTGGCGCTCAAGCTCCTCGCGCCGGCGCTCTCCGACGACGAGCGCTTCCGTGAGCGGATGCTGCGCGAATCGCGCCTGGCAGCGGGCCTCGACCACCCCAACGTCGTCCCGGTCTACGAGGCGGGCGAGGAGGGCGGCCACCTGTTCATCGCCATGCGGTACGTCGACGGCGTCGACCTCAAGGCGCTGCTGCGACAGCGCGGGCACCTGGAGCCGGCGCGGGTGGTGAAGCTCGCTGCGCAGGTGGCGGATGCGCTCGACGCCGCCCACGCCCGCGGCCTGGTGCACCGCGACGTGAAGCCGAGCAACGTGCTGATCGACGACCCGGGCGGGCGCGAGCATCCCTACCTGGCCGACTTCGGCCTCACCCTGAGCGCCGGCCACCGCGGCCCGGCCGACGGCGGCCTCATGGGAACGATCGACTACATCGCTCCCGAGCAGGTCCGCGGCGACGACATCGACGGCCGCGCGGACCAGTACGCGCTCGCGTGCCTGATCTTCGAGTGCGTCACGGGCACGCTTCCCTTCCAGCACAAGTCGGAGCTGGAGACCGTCTTCGCCCACCTCGAGGAGCCGCCGCCTGCCGCGAGCTCACGTCGCGCGGACCTGCCGAGCGAGCTGGACGACGTCCTGGCGAAGGGCATGGCGAAGGAGCCCTCCGAGCGTTACGCGACCTGTATGGAGCTCGTTGAGGCGGTGCGAGCCGCGCTCGGACTGGAGGAGGCGCAGCGCCGCCGGCGACGCTCGCTGGGCATCGCCGTGGGCGTCGCCATTCTGCTCGCCGGCGGACTCGTCGCGTCGCTGCTCACCGGCACGGACGGCTCGGCCGAGGATCAGGCAGGTGCGGCTGTGCGGATCGACGCGAGCACGGGAGAGATCACCGCCCGCCACGATCTGAGTGGGGCGCCAAACGCCATCGCAGCGGGTGCGGGCAACGTCTGGATCGGGTCCTATGAGGACGGGCGGCTCTGGCGGATCACACGGGGCGGTTCCACTGCAGCGGTGGGCAGCCCTGTGGGCGATCCGAGGGACATCACCTATGCCGACGGCCGGATGTACGTGGCGGGCGACGGGCCGAAACCGACCGAGGGCAGCGTCGTCGCGTACGACGCCGCCACCGGGAGCCAGGAGGACGGCATCGAGCTCATGGCGTGCAGCCTGACATCCGGTGCCAAGGAGGGCCTGTGGAGCAGCGGCTGCCCGAACACCGAGCGACTCGAGCAGGGTCCCCAAGGCCTGCGCGTCGCGAAGACCCTTCCGCTCCCCTTCCCGGAGCCGCTCACAGCCGGAAACCTCCGGCAATGCCAGTGCGACATGGATGCGGGCGGAGGAGCGGTTTGGATTGTCGGCGACGCCGCGGACCGGCGCGTCTGGAAGGTCGACGCGAAGCGGGCTCACGTGGTCGGCGAGGCGAGGATCCCCTTCGCGATCGGCCGCGGAGTGGCCGCCGCGGGCGACTCCGTCTGGGTGGCGGGGCCGTTGGACGACGTCGTGGCCAGGGTGGACGCGCACACCCTGAAGGTCACGGACACCATCGACGTCGGGCGCGCCCCAACCGCGCTCGCGGCACGAGGGAACGAGGTCTGGGTCGGCAACTGGCTCGACCGCACGCTCATGCGTATCGATGCGCGCACGCGACGGGTGAATCGAACAGTCGAGCTGAGCGGACGGCCGGCCGATCTCGCGTTCGGCCCCGCGGGTCTATGGGTGGCGGTCAATGACGAGTGACCTCCGTCAGTTGGCTCTTGCCGTGCTGGCCGCCGCGGCCCTGGCTCTGCCCGCCGGATGCGGCGACGACAAGGAACCCCTGCGAGTGGGAGTGCTCGTGGAATGCACGGGGATTCTCAAGGCCTTCGACGACGCCACGTTCGCGGGCGCCGAGCTGCCGATCAAGGAGCGGGACGGGAGCGCGGGCGGTCGCCCTGTCGAGCTCGTCAAGGGCTGCGAGGAGATCGGCTCGACCACTCCGCTGATCGTCGAGACGCGGAGGCTGATCGAGGACGAGGACGTGGATGTCATCGTGGGGCCGGTCGGAGAGACCGAGGGCCTTCTGATGCGGAAGCTCGCCGCACGCTATCCCGACGTCACGTTCCTGCTCGCGGCGTCGGCCACGCAGGAGGTCACGCTGCGACACGCGCAGCCCAACGTCTTCCGTTTCTCGGCCGATGCCGCGCAGGCGGCCGCCGGGCTCGCCTCGTACGCCTACCACGACCTGGGTTGGCGCCGTGCCGCCGTGGCGTTCGACTACCCCGCATCGAGCTGGGCCTCCACGGCCGGATTCGTGGCCGAGTTCTGCTCGCTCGGCGGGACGGTGGACTCCCAGGGGGCGTTCGTCGCCACTCGCGCGGACAGGGGGCTGGCCAAGCGGCTCGCCCGCGAGGCGGACGGCGTCTTCCTCACAGACGGGTTCTACAGCGCCGCCGAGTTCCTGCGTACGTACGATGACCAGGTCCAGCGGCTGCCCGCGCGCCTGGTGCTGAACGGCTACTGGCTGAGCCAGCCGCACCAGCTCGCACCGAACGGCGTGGACCTCACAGGGGTCGTCGTCGGCGGAGACATCCCGTTCGACTCCGAGCGCCCGGAGTGGCGCCGGTACCTGCGGGCCTACGCCGAGGCCTTTCCGGATCTGCCAAAGGACAGCGGCGGGGGCCTGCTCGTGGTCCCGTATTACCTATCGATGGAGGCGCTCGCGCGCGCCATGGACGAGGTTGACGGCGAGATCGGCCCGCGAGGACAGGCCCTGCGCTCAGCCCTCGCTCGCGTCAAGTTCGTCGGGCCGACGGGACCGATTCGGCTGGATGCCAATCGCCAGGCCGTCGTGTCCGTACATCTCCGTCGCGTGTCGGCCCGGAGCGGCAGGGTGACGACGCGGCCATTCCGGATCATCAAGCACGTGGACGAGTCCTACGGCGGCAGGTTCAGCGCGCGTACGCCCCTCCCTTCACCGTTCGCGCTCGACTGCCGTCGCGGCGACCCACCCCCCTGGGCGCGCGGCTAGGCGCCGCCCAGCGTCCAGGTGAAGCGCGTCTCGCTGCCGCGGGGGGCGAGTCCGCCAGGGCGCGTGCCGCGGCGGACGAGGACGGTCGGGGCGGCTGCCCGCGTCGCGAGCGCCGTCCGGACGCTTCCCAGGCCGGTTCGCTTCCAGCGCTCGGTCAGCCCGACGACGATCACGCCCGCGCCGCTCGCCGCGGCGATGACGGCATCCGGCTCGGGCGGAACCAGAACCGGCTCGGCCGACACCCCGAGCGCGCGCTGAACCGCGAGCGATGCATTGGCGAGGAGCCGGCTCGCGTCTCTCCCCTCGGGACCGGTGGCGGGACCGGCCAACCGCAGCCCGACCCCGGCGTTCCGCGCGATCCAGGCGCCGAGCTCCACCGCGGCCCAGTCGTGCGCCGCTCCGCCGAACGGCACCAGCACCGGGCCGTCGCTCTCGCGCGCCATCATCCGCGCGGCACCCGCGACGATGGCCACGTCACACGGCGCCTGCTCGAGCAGCGTCAGGACCCGCGCGTCCTCGAGCAGGTCGTCCGGAGCGTCGATGAGAGCAAGCTCGACCGCCTGCTCCCTCGTCAGGCGTGCCAGGTCCGCACCCGGCGCGAGCGAGGTGAACGCCGCCGCACGCACCGTCGCCCCCTGCTCGGCAAGGGCGGCTCGGCGCGCCTCCAGCTCGCGGCTGCGCTCGGCGAGCTCGTCGGCGTGCGACACGGTGCCAACCAGCAGCAGCTCCCTCGCCGGGTCGCGTGCCAGCGCCTCCCCGAGCGCCGCGAGCTGGTCCAGCGCGGCCGGATCGAGCGGCGCGACGAGGATCGCGCTCGTCGGCTCCGCTCGAGCGGCCGCCTGCGGCGTCGCGCCGTGCTCCGGCGCCGAGCCCGCTCCAGCGGCGATCAGCGCCGCGTCCTGGCGCAGGATCTGCTGCTCGAGCTCCTGGAGAGCGGGGCCCGGCTCGATCCCGAGCTCCTCGACCAGGTGCGCCCGGGTGGTCCGGTAGGCCTCGAGCGACTCGGCCTGGCGGCCGCAGCGGTAGAGCGCGAGCATCAGCAGCCCCTGCGGGCGCTCTCGCAGCGGCTGCTCGCGTGCCAGCGTCTGGACCTCGGGCAGCACGTCCGCGTGGCGGCCGCGGCCCAGCTCGGCCTCGAGCATGCGCTCGCGCACGATCAGCCGCAGCTCCTCGAGCCGCGCGGCCACCTGGTAGACGGCGTCCTCGCCCGCCAGGTCCCCGAGTGCTTCGCCGCGCCAGAGCCCGAGCGCCTCGGCGAGCGAATCGGCCGCCTCGTCGAAGCGGCCGGTCTCCAGCGCCGCGCTCCCCGCGTCGGCGAGCCGCTCGAAGCGGTGGACGTCCAGCTGATCGGGCTCCACGCGAACCGCGTAGCCGGTCCCGCGGGTATCGATGGCATCCCTGCCGAGCGTCTTGCGGAGCTGAGAGACGGCCCCCTGGAGGATGTTTGCCGCACTGGGCGCGGGATCCTCGCCCCATAGCTCGTCGATGAGGCGCGTGCTCGGCACCACCTGGTTCGCCTGGGCGAGCAGCAGCACGAGCAGCGCGCGGTTGCGCGGTGGCCCGAGCGCGACCGGTTGCCCGTCCACGGTCGCTTCCAGGGGACCAAGCACCCGATACTCGAGAGCCACGAAGGGACTCTAGGTGCGAACGGCCTCCGGCGTGTAGCCCACTCGCTCGAAGAAGTCGGCGATCGTGTTCGAGAGCCGAGCACCCTGCCACGCCAGGGGCGAGTCGCCCCGGTCCTCGACGACGAGCTCGCACTGGGGGAGCTTGCGGCAGTACTCCTCGGCCACGCCGAGCGGATGCAGCCAGTCGGATTCGTCCTGCGAGCCGATCACGAGCACCGGGACCTCCAGGTCCGACAGCGCGTCGAGGCCCTTCCACGCGATCGAGCTTGGGACCTCGCGCAGCGCCTGCGCGACGGCGGTGAGATCGACGTGCCGCTCCATTCGCTGGCGCGTGGCCTCGCGCGCGACCTCGCGCCAGCGCTCGGGGAGGTTGCCCGGCTGCGCGACCCTGATGAACTCCTCGATCCCGTCGTCGAGCGCGGTGGCCAGCTTCTCCCAGCTCTCGCCGTCCGCATCGCCGGTCCGCGCGTAGCCGGTGTAGGCGGGCGTGATCTGGACGAGCGCCGGCACGCGGCCGGGGTGCTCCAGCGTGAACGCCATCGCCGTGGCGGCCCCCATCGAGCTGCCCACCAGCGCAACGCGATCAAGCTCGAGCTCGTCCAGCACCGCCTCGAGGTCGCCCGCCAGGTCCGCGTACTCGTAGCTCGGCGCCGGCTGGGAGGCCCCGTGCCCACGCGCGTCGTAGGAGATCAGCCTGTAGCCGCGCTTCACGAGCGCCCGGGAGCCCTGCACGACGTTGCGCCGCGTGGCCGACAGCCCGTGGAGCAGCACCACGGGCGGGCCCTCGCCGAGGATCTCGCCGCTGAGCGTGAAGCTGCCCGCGCCGGGGAGCTGTCGCAGGATCTCGAACGGGGTCGCCTCCACACCCCTAGCGTATGCTGCGCCGACGGCCACCCAGCTTCCGCAACTGGATGGAGAGCTTTTCCTCACCGACGGTGGGATCGAGACGACCCTGATCTTCCACCGCGGGCTCGAGCTTCCGCTGTTCGCGGCCTTCGTCCTGCTCGGGGACGAGCAGGGCACGGACGCGCTTCGCGACTACTACGTGCCGTATCTGGAGCTTGCACGTGAACGCGGACTCGGGTTCGTGCTCGAGAGCCCCACCTGGCGTGCAAGTCCACGGTGGGCGTCAGAGCTCGGGTACAGCGACGAGCAGCTCGACGGCCTCAACCGCGCGGCGATCACGCTGATGGAGGAGCTCCGCCAGCGCTACGACAGAGGCGCCGCGCCGATCGTGGTGAGCGGGTGCATCGGGCCTCATGACGACGGCTTCAGCCCGCAGACCAAGCTCAGCGCCGCCGATGCCCAGGAGTACCACGGGACCCAGATCGGCACGTTCGCCGCCACGACGGCTGACATGGTCTGCGCGATCACCATGACCTACGCGGACGAGGCGGTGGGCATCACGCGAGCCGCTCGCGCGGCCGGGCTGCCCGCCGCGATCTCGTTCACGCTCGAGACCGACGGCCGGCTGCCGAGCGGCCAGGAGCTGGAGGAGGCAATAGAGCAGGTGGACGCCGAGACGGACGCCGGGCCCGCGTACTACATGATCAACTGCGCGCACCCCACGCACTTCGAGGAGGCGCTCCTGACCGGCGCGGCATGGACACGGCGCGTCCGCGGCCTGCGCGCCAACGCGTCGACGAAGAGCCATGCGGAGCTGGACGAGGCGACGGAGCTGGACGAGGGCGATCCGGACGACCTCGGCGCCCGCTACGCCGGCCTCGTGGAGCAGCTGCCGGCGCTCAACGTCCTGGGCGGCTGCTGCGGCACCGACCACCGTCACGTGGCCGCGGTCTGCGACGCCCTGGTGAAACCGGCATAGCAGAGCCGTTCTGGCGCTAGGCTTCCCATAACAAGGAGTTTTCTCCCTTCGCTCGAACACCTCGGTCGTATGGCGCTTCGCGACACATGGCATCGCACGCTCGTCTACTTCGGCTTGGCCGAGGAGGAGGACCCGCGCTACGAGGCGATCCCCGATCCCGAGCCGGAGGCCGAGCTCGAGGACCGCTACCGGGAGCGCCCCAACGTGCGCCGGCTCCAGCGCCGGCGCCGCGACGAGTTCGACGACATCTTCGCCGACGAGCCGCGCGGCCGGGACACCCGCGTCCTTCGCTCAGTCGGAGGCAACGGCGGCTCCGCCCGCGGAGGGGACATCCAGGTCCACCTGGTGATCCCCAAGAGCTTCAACGACGCACAGCAGATCGCCGACCAGTTCAAGGAGGCCGTGCCCGTGATCCTGAACCTCCAGGGCACGGACACGGATCTCTCGAAGCGGCTGATCGACTTCGCCTCCGGCCTCACCTACGCGCTGGACGGCGGGATGCAGCGGATTGCCGACAAGGTCTTCCTGCTGACGCCTCGCAACGTCGAGGTGTCGGCCGAGGAGCGCGCCCGGCTGATCGAGAAGGGCTTCTTCAACCAGTCGTGAGGTTCGCGCGTCCGTTCCTCCTAGCGTGCGCCGTGTTGCTGGTGGGCGCCCAGCCTGCCCTGGCCGGTGAGTTCACCATCGACGTGCGCGGTAGCGCCGATAGCTTCGGCCGGGTGCTCGCGATCGGGGATTTCAAGCCGGCCCGTAATCCCACGCTCGGCGCCGCGCTCGACGCGTACGGGGTGCCGAGCTTCAAGAGGCGTGTTTCGAGCTTGGGCTGCAGGGTCGGATGGAACGGCCCCGGCGTCAAGGCCCTGTTCGCGAACCTGGGCGGCGGCGGAGCCTGCGATCGCGGGCGGGCGCAGACGGTCCGCGCGTTCGGGGGTCGCTGGCGCACGGCCAAGGGCCTGCGCGTCGGACAGCCCCTCCCGCGGCTGCGAAGCCTGTACCCGAGTGCGACGCGGCACCGCGAGGTGTGGTGGCTGGTCACCGGGGAGAGCCAGATCGGCGCGCCGCACCGCTATCCCGTGCTCGCCGCGACGGTCCGCGGCGGAACGGTTCGGAGCTTCTCGCTCAAAATCCTCGCGGCCGGGGACTAGCGCACCCTGCCGGATAGGCTTCCGGCGCTATGAAGTTGGGCCTCATCGGTGCAGGGAACATGGCGTCTGCCCTTGCTCGCGGCATCGGTGAGCCCGTGCTCGTCTACGACGTCGA
>Ga0070662_100001036_pt1 | contig 16977 bp, 9 predicted proteins | sample KBSC53metaG_FD_65648 | JGI IMG/M metagenome (GOLD analysis project Ga0070662, IMG submission 65648) | Corn rhizosphere microbial communities from Kellogg Biological Station, Michigan, USA - KBS C5-3 metaG | ecosystem: Host-associated > Plants > Roots > Rhizosphere > Soil ...
CCACCATCATCCAGTTCCCGGCGCAGGCTTCGCCAATGGCAATCACCATGTCCAGCTCGGCTGCTCCGTCGCCCACTGCCAGCTCGGCCTCGGCAGATTTGGCGGTGGTAGACATCGCGCCGAGAGGAAATCCGATCACCGATGCCACCTTCACGCTCGCGCCATCGAGACGGCGCACACATTCCCTGACCCAGGCACCATTTACGCAAACGGCACCGAACCGAAGCTGGACGGCTTCATCGCAGAGTCGCGCGATGTCCTCTGCCCTGGCTTCGGGACGGAGCAGCGTGTGATCCACGAGGAGGCCCATGCCTTCCACCTCGGCGAGACCGGCAAGCCAGGGGAAGCGGGCGGCGAAGAGGGATGGAACGGCGTGACTCACACGAAGCGCGCGACGCGACGATGCTCTGCGAGGAGCTCCGGATTGCGGAAGATCGGAGTGAGGAGCAGTCCCGCGGCGAACCCGCCGACGTGGGCCCAGAAGGCGACACCACCGCCTTCCTGCGGCATGCTGCCTCCCAATAGCTGCAACAGGAACCAGTAGCCCAGCATGAAGTAGGCGGGGATGTCCATGAAGAACACGAAGACGAAGGTCCTGATCCGGGCGCGGGGATACAGCAGGACGTAGGATCCCATCACTCCGCCGATAGCGCCGGACGCGCCGACCATGGGAACCGCTGACGAGGGTCCCGCGGCCATCTGCGTCACAACCGCCGCGAGGCCGCAGAGCAGGTAGAAAATCACGAATCGCCCCCGGCCCATCGCGTCCTCAACGTTGTTCCCGAAGACCCAGAGGAACCACATGTTGCCGATCAGGTGGAGCCAACTCCCGTGCATGAACATCGAGGTAAAGACGGCATACCAGGAGAAGCCCGGCGTAACGACGCAGCTCATCCCCCTGCCCATCGGGATCTCGAAGCCAACAGGAAGCCGGTGCAGAAACTCCCCCGGAATGAGCCCCAATTCGCAAACCGATTGGCTGAGCCGTGGCTCGGCGCCCATCCCCTGCACCAGCACCCAGGCCAGCACATTGAGTGCGATGATTCCGTAGGTCGCGTAGGCAGTGCGGAGGGTAGGATTCTCGTCGCGGATCGGGAACATGCCTCAATATACGGCTCATTTGACACGCTGCTTCGGCGTGACAAATGGGTCGCCCACCCGGCATATTCCCTATTCTCATTTTCACAGCGCTTGTAGGGCGGCGACTGTCAGGAGGTCTCCCTGTCCAGCCACGATGGTGACCGCTCCCTTCCCGGGGTACCCCGCTTTATTGGCGGGGCGTTCGTGAGTCTGGCCGGAGTGGTATGCCTCGGTTTGGTCGCCGCGGTGAATCCAGTGTCGCGGGTACCGTCGCGCTCCATGGATGGAATCGAGGCCAACGACAACCGGGCCCCGGCCGGACAGCTTCGGGGAGACACGCTCAGCATCGAGCTGGAAGTCAGAATGGGAACCTGGCGCCCCGAGGCGGACAGCGGCCCGGCCATCGAGGTCGCGGCCTTCGCCGAGGCTGGTAAGGCGCCACAGGTCCCGGGTCCGCTGATTCGGATTAAGGAAGGAACCACGATTGCAGCGACCATCAGGAATGCCCTGACGGACTCGACCATCTCAATTTTCGGCCTCTTAACTCAGTCGGCCGGTCTGAAGGACAGTTTGACCCTGCGGCCCGGAGAAGCCCGGCAGGTCCGCTTCACGGCAACCGCGGCCGGCACCTACTTCTACCGTGCTGTGCTCGGCAAGCATACGCCGGACCGGCACGTCAACGATGAACGCGAGGAGGTGGCGGGGGCTCTGATCGTGGATCCACCGGGCCCTGTCGCTCCCGACCGGATTTTTGCGATCAATATCTGGGGCAGCAGGGTGGACTCGGCTGTGTATCGTCCGATTGATTATCGGAACGCGATCACGATCAACGGGCGCTCCTGGCCATACACCGACCGGATCGAGGCGACTACAGGAGATACCGTGCGCCTGCGGGTGATCAACCTGAGCGGGCGCACGCATCCCATGCATCTGCACGGGTTCTACTACCAGGTCCTGTCCCGCGGCGACGGCGTTTCAGACACGGTATACGCGGCCGATGACCGGCGGATGGTCGTCACCGAGGAGATGCGGCCCTTCACCACGATGGCGATGAGCTTCGCGCCCAATCGTCCCGGCAATTGGCTCTTTCATTGTCACGTAGGCTTTCACGTCGTGCCGCAGTCCCGGCTCAACAAGGTGGCGGCTGGTACTCATGACGAGATGTCCCACGATCCCATGATTCACATGGCAGGGCTAGCGGTAGGGATCACCGTCCATCCGGGCCCGGGCTGGACGCCTCCGAACCAGGGAAAGGCACGTCGCCTGCATCTCTACGTAGACGAGGGCAAGCAGCGGCATCGCGCGAAGCGGGCACTCGGATTCGTCCTGCAGCGAGGTGCCAAACCACCGCAGCCCGACTCAGTGGAGATCCCTGGATCAGTGCTGGTGCTCACTCGAGGACAACCGACCGACATGGTCGTCACCAACCGGCTCCACGAAGCCGCCGCGATCCACTGGCACGGGGTGGAATTGCTGAGTTATTCCGATGGTGTCGCCGGATGGAGTGGCGATGGCCAACAGCTCGCTCCGGTGATAGCACCGGGCGATTCGTTCACGGCGCATCTCCTCCTGCCTCGCGCGGGCACCTTCATCTATCACACCCATCTCAACGATCTGGAGCAACTCTCCTCGGGCTTGTACGGGGCAATCGTGGTGCTTGAGCCCGGCCAGCGTTTCGATCCCCTCAGGGATCATGTGTTCGTCGCGGGATGGGATTCACCGAATCCCGAGCCGCCTCGGATTCTCATCAATGGTGATTCGCTGCCCGGCCCTCTTCAGCTAAAGTCGGGGGTGCCGCATCGGTTCCGATTCATCAACATTGGATTGGCGCTGCCGGTTGGATTCGGGATATATCAGGACAGCTCACTGGTCCGCTGGCGTCGAGTGGCCAAGGATGGAGCCGACCTTCCGACCCATCAGGCGGTCGAAGTCAATGCGCTGCAGGCCGTCCAGGTCGGGGAAACCTACGATTTCGAATGGACTCCGGAGCGAGGAGAGTACCAGTTGAGGGCGGGGCCGCCGGGGAAGCCGTTCTGGGTGCAGCGATTGATGGTCGATGGTCGATAGTCGATGGTCGTGGGTCATGAGTCATGAGTCATGAGTCTCGAAATAGTGACCCGGGGCCATTTGCCCGGCATCAACCACTGATCACCGACCATCCACCATTGACACACGACCCACGACTCCAGACTCACGACCGCCCTTGACCATCAACGATCGCCTCACGTCAGCCCTCTCCGACCGCTACCGCTTCGAGCGGGAGCTGGGACAGGGCGGCATGGCCACAGTCTACCTGGCCCACGACCTCAAGCACGATCGTCAGGTCGCGATCAAGGTCCTGCGGCCGGAACTCGCGGCCATGATCGGAAGCGATCGGTTCCTGCAGGAAATCCGGGTCACCGCGCGGCTGCGTCATCCCCACATCCTGCCGCTCTACGACTCAGGCGCCGTGGACGGCGTCCTGTACTACGTCTCCCCGCTCGTCGAAGGCGGTTCGCTCAAGGCTCGGCTCGAGCGCGATGGCAAGCTGCCGGCGGCCGAGGCGGTCCGGATCGCGCGCGAGGTGGCGGACGCGCTGGCTTTCGCCCACCAGCACGGGGTGATCCATCGCGACATCAAGCCCGACAACATTCTGCTCGAAGCTGGACACGCGGTGATCGCCGATTTTGGGATCGCACGAGCGGTCTCCGCCGCCGGGCCGGATCGGATGACTCAGGCCGGGGTGAGTGTGGGAACGCCGGCCTACATGAGTCCCGAGCAGGCCGGCAGCGAACTGGAAATCGACGGGCGCGCAGATATCTACGGGCTGGGAGTCGTGCTTTACGAAATGCTGTCGGGGAAGCCGCCGTTCACCGGGCAAACCCTGCAAGGCTTGATCGCGGCCGTCCTGACCCGGGAGGCGACACCGCTCCCCGCGTCTCCCGATATTCCGCCTGAACTCAGCAATGCGGTCTCCAAGGCGATGGCAAAGAATCCATCAGACCGTTTCGCGTCGGCACGCGAGTTCAGCGATGCACTACGGTTTCACGAAGAGGCACCGTCTGCTGCCGGAGCGTCAGCTCGTCGGACTCGAGTCCTCGCCTTCGCCGGCTTGGGGGCGCTCGCTGTCATCTTCTGGCTCGCCACTCACCGGACCCAGCCACCTCCACGAGCTGCCGCCACTCGACTGGCCCAGCTCACCTCGGACGAAGCGGTGGAGGAGTGGCCATCCTGGTCGCCTGACGGGGCGCGGCTGGTGTTCTCCCGGACCGTCGGAGGCTACCGCAACCTGTTTCTCCGAACCTATCCAGGCGGTGAGGAGACTCAGCTCACGAAAGGATCGCGCGACGATATCCAGGCCGCGTGGTCGCCCGACGGCAGTGTCATCGCGCTGGTCCGTTCCAGTCTTTCCGATGGCAAGCTCGAGCCGGGAGACGTGCTCGGCTTATACGCCGAAGGCGGCGATGTCTGGACGGTCGATCCCAAATCGGGAGCCGAAGAGCATCTCCTCTCGGGAGCCTTCAGCCCGAGCTGGTCGCCCGATGGGAATCACATCGCGGTAGACGCCGGTTGGGGTGGCGCGCATCGGATCTGGCTTACCGACAAGAACGGTCACAACCCGCGGCAGGTCACCAGCGACAGCTCGAACGAGGTGTCGCACATGAGCCCCCGCTGGTCGCCGGACGGAAAACGCCTGGTCTTCCGGAGATTGCAGCAACCCAAGTCCGACATCGTCGTGGTGGATCTCGCGACCGGCAAGACCACCTGGGTGACCCATGACGACGTGGTGGATGTGAATCCGGCGTGGTCGCCCTCGGGACGGTTCATCTACTTCTCTTCACTGCGGGGCGGAGGACTCAATCTCTGGCGGGTGGCGGTTTCCGAGAGCGGCGAACCGCGTTCGCCACCGGAGCAGCTCACTACGGGCGCCGGTGACGATCTCGAGCCATCGATCGCCCCCGATGGGAAACGCCTGGCCTTCTCGATCTTCCGCATCGAGGCCGACCTCTGGCGTTTGCCGCTCGACCCGGCCACCGGGAAAACGACTGGGCAACCCGAGCCGGTCATCGCCACGACTCGGGTGGAGAGCCGGGGTGCCTGGTCTCCGGATGGACGCACCATCGCGTTCAATTCGGATCGTAACGGAGACATGAACCTGTGGCTGCATGTGGAAGGCGAGACCGACCGGCAACTCACCAGTGGTCCGGGAGGCGACTACCAGCCAAACTGGTCGCCCGACGGGAAAGTCATCGCCTTCTTCTCTTCCCGGTCAGGACAGAACGACATCTGGACGGTTCAGGTGGCGGATACCGCGCTCAAGCGGCTCACCTCCGATACCGGGATTCACATCAATCCCTTCTTCTCCCCCGATGGGAAACACATCGCGTATCATGAAGACCGCGATGGCCGCTTTCAGCTTTGGGTGATGAATGCCGACGGCTCGAATCCGCACCAGCTTTCCAGCGATGGCGCGGCTGGCCATTTCATGCGCTGGTCGGCCGACGGCAAGAGCGTCATCATCCGGGCGGAACCTCCCGGAGGAACGCAGATTCTGGCAGTCAACGTCGAGACCGGGGCCGTCGAGCGCCTGCCGGACGTAGCGGGCGGCAGCCACATGTCCTTCTCGCCCGACCATAGCCTCGTCCTCGATGTGAAGGGCCATAAGACCGTTTGGATCACCCCGATGAAAGGCGGCTCCCCATACCAGATATTCGAATTCCCCGACCCGGCCATCCGCATCGACTATCCAGTCTGGTCTCCGGATGGACACTTCGCGTTGTTCGATCACGACGCGCCGCACGGAGGAGATATCTGGTTGTTGGATGGAGTCGAATAACCAGGGTCCGGACCCCTTTCGCCGCGGTCCTGGTGGGGATTTTCGCAGGTGGGCATTCATGGAGCAGGCCGGCTCCTTCCGCGGCGAGTCGGTCTGTAGTCGCAGCGAACGACAATCGCACTCCTGCCGGCCAGGAGAGGAACGACACTCTCCGGATCCGGCTCGAAGTCAGGATGACCGCGTGGCGGCCGGAAGCTGACAGCGGACCATCTGCCGAGGTAGCCGCATTCGCAGAAGAGAATGGTTCCCCGATGATCCCGGGACCGCTCATCCGGGTGAAGGCGGGAACGATCATCAATGCGACGGTGCGGAACTCACTCACCGACTCCACCATCTCGGTGCACGGCCTGCTCACTCGGCCGGCCGGAAGGGACGACAGCCTGATTCTCCGCCCCGGAGAAGTTCGCGGCGTCACCTTCGCGGCGGGACAACCGGGCACGTACTTCTACTGGGCCGTCCTGGGCAAGCACAATTTCGACAAAGACGATGAACGGGAACAGCTCTCCGGGGCCTTCGTAGTGGATCCGCGTGAAGGGTCGCCACCGGATCGGATTCTGATGCTGAACATCTGGGGAAGGACCGTGGATTCGGCGAATTACCGGAACGCGCTTGCCATCAACGGCCGGTCCTGGCCCTACACCGAGCGATTACACGCCACGGTCGGCGACACCATTCGCTGGCGACTGATCAACGCGACGCGGCGCCCGCACCCCATGCATCTCCACGGCTTCTACTACAGCATAGACGCTTCGGGAGACGGGCTGCGGGATTCGCTCTATGGACCGGAGGACCGCAGGCTGGTCGTGACCGAGGACATGAGACCGTTCGAGACGAGGTCGGTTTCCTGGAGTCCGGATCGCCCCGGCAACTGGCTCTTTCATTGCCACATCGGATTTCACGTCGTCCCTGATACGCGGCTCGACCCACCGACAGCCGACAGTCACGACCGGATGGCTCAGGACCCTGGTGTTCACATGGCCGGACTGGTCTTGGGCATCACGGTTGAACCTCGCGAGGTAACCGGCGAACTGCCGTCCCCAGTCGTGAAGCAGGAGCACCTGTTCATTCAGGAAGGTCTCCGACATCGTCGAGCGCCGCGGACGATGGCCTTCGTGCTGCAGCGCGGGGCGGTCCCCGCACCTGATTCAATCGAGGTGCCGAGCTCCCTCCTGGTGCTGACCCGTGGTCAATCCACCGACATGGTGATCATAAACCGTCTCAAGGAGCCAAGCGCGATCCATTGGCACGGGATCGAGCTGGGGAGCTACTCCGACGGAGTAGCCGGCTGGAGTGGCGCCGGAACTATCCTGGCTCCCTCGATCCAGCCGGGAGACTCGTTCGTAGCCCACCTGATTCTGCCTCGGGCAGGGACGTTCATCTATCACACCCACATGAACGACCTCGAACAGCTGACGTCGGGCCTCTTTGGCGCCATCGTGGTGCTGGAGCCGGGGAAACCATTCGACCCCGCGACCGATCACGTCTACGTGGGAGGCTGGGACGGGCCCGCCGAGCCGCCGGACGCCGTGGTCAATGGGGATACGACAGCCAAGCCGATGGTGATTCGGGCCGGCGTCGACCAGCGATTCCGCCTGATAAACATCAGTCCCGCGGCAAGTCTCGAGTTCGCGATCTATCGGGATACGTCGGTTGCGACATGGCGAGCCCTGGCCAAGGACGGAGCAGACCTCCCGCCGTCCCAGGCGACCACCAGGCCGGCTCGGCAATTCGTCCAGGTCGGAGAGACATACGACTTTATTTTCAGGGCGGACCCGGGAGAGTACCGGCTGGTAGCATACCTGAGGGGCACAACCAAGCGAGTCTTCGAGCAGGCGCTCGTAGTGCACTGAACGATTTCCCCGCTCGGCTAATCGGCGAAGCAACAGACCTTGTTACGGAGAAATTGACGTGATGCTTCATGCCCGCAGGCTTCTCGTCGTCGCCACTCTGTGCGCCGCGTGTGCCTCCAGTCCCGCCTCCCAACCCGACGCGGCCCGGCTGGAAAAACAGGCGCAACAGGTCACCATCATCCGCGACGACTGGGGCATCGCCCACGTCTACGGCAAATCCGACGCGGATGCGGTGTTCGGCATGATCTACGCCCAGGCCGAAGACGACTTCAACCGGGTGGAGACCAACTACATCAACGCCACAGGGAGAATGGCGGAAGCCGAGGGAGAGAAGGCGATTTACCAGGACCTTCGGATGAAGTTGTTCATCGACCCGACCGAGATGAAGAAGCTGTACGAGTCGAGTCCCGACTGGCTCAAGCAGCTGATGAACGCCTGGGCAGATGGGCTCAATTTCTACCTGCTGAAGCATCCGGAGGTGCATCCCCGCGTCATCACTCACTTCGAGCCGTGGATGGCGCTCACGTTCAGCGAAGGGAGCATCGGGGGAGACATCGAGGGCATCTCGCTCGATTCACTCGAAGCCTTCTACGGCAAGATTGCCGGTGCTGCGGCAAAGGAGGATCCTGCGTTGCCGCCGGAGACTACCGGTTCCAACGGCATCGCCATCGCGCCGGCCAATACCGTCTCCCATCATGCACTGCTGCTGATCAATCCCCACACTTCTTTCTTCTTCCGCTCCGAGCTGCAGATGTCGAGCGAGGAAGGATTGAGCGCCTACGGCGCCGCGACGTGGGGGCAGTTCTTCATTTACCAGGGCTTCAACGACCGGCTGGGCTGGATGCACACCTCCAGCGGGATCGATGCGATCGACGAGTATGCCGAGACGATAGTTCAGCGAGGGGACAGCCTGCTCTATCGCGACGGGAGCGCCGAAGTTGGGGTCACGGTTGGGAAGATCACCGTGCCATACAAACAGGGCACCGGTATGGGGGAGCGTGGCTTCACCGTGTACCGCACTCGACACGGGCCAATCGTGCGGGAGGCCGACGGCAAGTGGATCAGCGTGCGCCTGATGGAAGACCCGGTTCGGGCTCTCACCGAGTCATACACCAGGACCAAGGCGAGGAACTATCAAGCTTTCAAGGAGACGGTGAATCTTCGCACCAACTCCTCCAACAACACGGTGTACGCCGACGCCGACGGCAACATCGCCTACTTCCAGGCCAGCTTCATTCCCAAAAGAGATCCGAAATTCGACTGGACTCGCCCGGTGGACGGCAGCGATTCGGCGACCGACTGGAAGGGGCTGCTCACCCTCGACGAGATGCCGAACGTCTTCAACCCGCCCAACGGCTGGATTCAGAACACCAACAACTGGCCCTACTCGGCGGCGGGGAAGAACAGTCCGAAGCAGAAGGACTTCCCTCGTTACGTAGACACCTATGGCGAGAATCCGCGCGGCATTCATGCAATGCGATTACTCGAGGGAAAGAAGGACTTTTCTCTGCAGGGGCTGATCGACGCCGCTTACGACAGCTACCAGCCGACTTTTGCGATCCTGGTCCCCCCGCTGATCAAGGATTGGGATCAGCTCCCTGCTTCGCACCCGCTGAAATCGAAACTGGCCGAACAGGTGAAGCTGCTGCGCGGCTGGGACTACCGCTGGTCCGCCGAGTCAGTGCCGACCGCTCTGGCCGTCTTTTGGGCTGAAGACCTCTGGCGACGGGTACCACAGAACCAGGGCGACGAGGATCTCCCCGGGTGGGAATACATCGCCAAGAAGGCGACGCCAGATGAGCGGCTGGAGTCGCTGGTGGCAGCATCGGACAAACTGGCACAGGACTTCGGAACCTGGAAAACGCCCTGGGGAGACATCAACCGCTTCCAGCGGCTGACCGATGACATCGTCCACCACTTCAGCGACTCCGCTCCCAGCATCCCGGTTCCCTTCACCACCGCGCAGTGGGGCTCATTGGCGGCGATCGTGCCCCAGGCCAACAGCGGAACCAGGAAGCGCTACGGCAGGTACGGGAACAGCTTCGTCGCGGCGGTCGAGTTCGGCGATTCGGTCCACGCGAGAGCAGTCACGGCGGGTGGGGAGAGCGGCGACCCCAAGTCCAAGCACTTCAACGATCAGGCGGAGCGATACAGCAAAGGGGACCTGCGAGAGGTGTATTTCTACCGGTCACAGCTCAAGGGGCATACGGAGCGAGAGTACCATCCGGGGGAGTGAACGGGAGACGGGAGACGGGAGACGGGAGACGGCGCAGGAGCGAGGGTAGTACCCCATCCCGAGCGCAGCGAGGGATCAAGTGTCCCTTTAGCCTTCTCCCGCTCCCCGTAGTTTTTAGGCTACTTTCCCCGTAGGTTTCAGCTTCTCTCCCCCTGGATCCACCATCAGTCTCGAGCCCCGGCTGCAAGCTGCTCTGGGTGATACCTACCGCGTCCTGAAAGAACTGGGAGGCGGGGGCATGAGCCGTGTCTTCCTCGCCGAGGAAACCCGGCTGGGGCGGCAGGTGGTCATCAAGCTGCTCCCGCCCGACATGGGCGCATCGGTCAACGTCGAGCGCTTCGAGCGGGAGATCCAGCTCGCCGCCCGGCTGCAGCACCCGCACATCGTTCCCCTCCTCGCCGCCGCCGCTTCGGGCGATCTGCTGTACTACATCATGCCGTACATCGCGGGCGAATCGCTTCGGGCCAAACTGGCCCGGGAGGGAGAGCTGCCCGTCGGAGAGGCTACCAAGATTCTGCGCGAAGTGGTGGACGCTCTTTCGTACGCCCACCGCAATGGGGTGGTGCATCGCGACATCAAGCCTGACAACGTTTTGCTCTCTGATGGGCACGCCGTGGTCACGGATTTCGGTGTCGCCAAGGCGGTCACCGCGTCCAGCGGCAAGTCCTCCCTGACCTCACTCGGCGTGGCGCTGGGGACGCCGGCGTACATGGCACCGGAGCAGGCCGCAGCTGATCCTCATGTGGATCACCGGGCAGACATCTATGCCGTGGGTGCGCTGGCGTACGAGATGCTCACCGGCCGGACTCCGTTCGTCGCACCCACACCGCAGGCCCTGCTCGCCGCCCACATCACCCAGGCACCCGAGCCGGTGACCCGGCACCGTGCCGCCGTCTCCGCCCAGCTCAATAGCGTCCTCATGCGTTGTCTGGAAAAGCGGCCGGCCGATCGGTGGCAGACCGCGGGCGAGCTGCTGACTCAACTCGAAGCGGCGACGACGCCCAGTACCGGCGGCATCACTCCCACCACCGGGACCGCACCCATCATCTCGAGCGGTACCGAGGAGGCAATTCGAAAGAGCCATCCGGCGCGAGTCGCGTTGCTCTTCGGCGCCGCGTCGCTCGGCGTGCTGGGCCTCGTGTGGCTCGCCGTTCACCAGCTGGGCCTTCCCGACTGGGTGTTCTACGGCGCCATCGCCCTGCTTCTGATCGGGCTGCCGATCATGCTGATCACCAGCAGCTTCGAGCGACGGAGAGCACTGGCTCGAGCCAGCGGGCGCGTCTCGGTCACGCCGAGCGACGGATTGCATGGGCTGTTCACCTGGAAGAAGGCGATCCAGGGCGGGATCATGGCTTTCGCGGCGCTGGGGGTGATCGCGGTCATCTACACCGCCATGCGCCTCCTCGGCATTGGACCGGTGGGAACCCTGGTGGCGTCGGGACGGCTCAGTGCGAAGGACCGCCTCCTAGTGGCCGACTTCGAGAACCGGACGACGGATCCCAACCTGGCAGGATCGATCACCGAGGCCTTCCGCATTGACCTGGGTCAGTCTCCTGTTGTTCAGATCATGAGCACTGCGCAGGTCAGCGATGCGCTACAGCGAATGCAGCGTGATCCGACGACGCCGATCACGAGTGCCGTCGCGCGGGAGATTGCGGCGCGTGAGGGGGCCAAGGCGGTGGTCGCTGGAGAGATCAGCTCGGTGGGCAAGGGCTATGTGCTCTCGGCTCGGATCCTGAACGCCTCGGATGGCGCCGAGCTCGTGGCGCTCAGGGAGACCTCTCCCGATGACGCCGGAATCGTCGCCGCGATCGACCGGCTCTCCGGCCACATCAGGGAGCGGATCGGCGAATCGCTCAAGACCATCCGGAGTGGCGAGCCGTTGGAGCAGGTCACTACCTCGTCCCTCGAGGCGCTCCGGCTCTACTCCGAAGGGGCGAGCCTCAACGATCAGGGCTCGCCTGACAAGGCAATTCCATTGCTGCAGCAGGCCATCGCGCGGGACAGCGGGTTTGCCATGGCGTGGCGCAAGCTTGCTGTGGCGCTGAGCAACACGCGCGCCAGCCAGGAACAGATGATTGCTGCCACAACCAAGGCTTATCAATATCGGGATCGCCTTCCGGAGGTAGAGAAGCAATTCACCATCGCTTACTACTACGGCAATGTGGAGGTCGATCCGGTCAAAGAAGAGGAGGCTTACCGTCGCTTGCTGGCGGTAAGCCCGGAGAACTACGGGGCGAACAACAACGTGGCTCTGCTCCTGACGCGAATGGGTCGGCCGGTCGAGGCGGAATCGGTGGCAGCGCCATTTGTCCGCGCGGCGAAAAACGTTGGCAACATGCACATGCAGCTGATCAATGCCCAGCTTGCCCAGGGGCATATGGACGAAGTGCGCCGAACCGTGCAGGGGATGGCCGCACTCAACCCCAACTCGCCGACGTACCTGCGCGCCAAGGCGATGGCGTTCGGTGGGAGTGGCCAATATGACAGCGCTCAGCGTGCCTGGGTCGACCTCGGCGTCAAGGTCCGGGACCCCGGCTATCAAAGCCTGACCTTTACAGCGCTCGCTGCGCTGGCCCAGACTCAAGGCCATTTGGCGGAGGCGGAACGGCAGGCCCGGCTTGATATCGGCCTGAGCGAGCAGCGCGGGCTCCCAGGGAGCGCCCTCGACGATGAAGCGAAGATTGCCCTGCAATACGTCTTGTTCCGGCGCGACACGGTCACCGGGCTCCGTCTCCTGCGGTCGGCACTCGAGCAGCGTCCGCTCAACTCGATTCCCCCGCTCGACCGGCCCACTGCTGCTATCGCTGAGGTTTACGCGGTCGCGGGTCAGCCGGCGGAAGCACGCAGATTGCTTACCGCGTACGAGGCGAGCGTACCGGAAGGCATCCGGCGGGGAGAGTCGGACTGGTACACCGCTACCGGATGGCTCGCCCTGGCCGAAGGCCGTCCAAAGGACGCGGTCGCCGCGTTCGTCCGCGGGCGATCGGCGCCTTCCTGCTGGGATTGCACAGCCTGGGAAGAAGGTGTCGCCTACGAACGCGCCAATCAACCAGACTCGGCCATTGCCTCTTACGAAAGAGCAGTTGGCCCTGGCACCGGGTTCAGGCAAGTGGCGAACGCCTGGGGATTGGCGCCGAGCCTCAAACGGCTGGGCGAGCTGTCCGAGGAAAGAGGTGATAAGGCGCGCGCGCTCGACTATTACACCCGGTTCGTGACGCTCTGGAAGGATGCCGATCCCGTGCTGCAGCCGACCGTGCGCGAGGTGCGCGGGCGGATGGCGAAGCTGGCGGGGGAATCGGTGAAGAGTCAGTAGGGCGGACGGGGCGGAATGGCGGAATGGCGGAATGGCGGAATGGCGCCCTGAAGCTAGGCAGTCAGCGAAGCGATCTCCCGCCCGATCGCCTTCCCGCCCCACTCGACTGACAAAGACTCACGACTCACGACCACCGACCATTCTCGACCTCACTCGCTCACCGCTACCGCATCGAGCGGGAACACCGCCAGCTCAGGCGTGAAGCAGCGAGAGGCAACTCCGCTGTCTGCCTGATCGAGTGTAGCAAGGCACAAGGTGGACGCAGCGCATATTGCAAGGAGAGGCACAACTCAACCCTAATCTTCTATCGCGCTGGACCCGGGGACGTGGAGTAGAGATAGCAACAAATTCAGCGCCCGGCCCCTAAGGACCGGGCACCGACAGGGCTCCCGCTGCTCAGAGCGGGTTCACTACCGTACCACCACCTGTCCTTGGGGTGTGGCAAAGAGTGGAATCACATCGTCGAAATCAGGAGCGGCGTTACAGTCTATGCCCGTGTCGACGAAGCTGATCGAGATCTGGTCCGCAGGATCAGTCGCGGAGCGCCCGTTGTCCACGACCACTGTCACTGCATCCTGGCCGACTTGCTCGCTAAGACCTGATTGAGTAACCACGCCACTGACATACGCCCGGTTACCAATCACGTTGAGACAGTTGATGGCAACGTGAATGCCACCACCGCCGTTCACTTGTGAGAATCGATCCACCCATTGCCCCGTCACGCTGCCATTGGCCCTTTGAACCGCGACCAGGGAGAAATTCGCGTCGCATCCGGGTTTATCCCCGACCGCGGAACAGATATCGGGGGAACCGGCGGTTGCCTGGTGTACCACCTGACCGCCCGCGCTGGCCTGCAGTGTTCTGCCGTCCGACTGTGCGGTTGGCGGGATCGCACTCTCAGAACAGCCGAAGACAACGGCCGTTGCGAGGATCATGAGAATCCGGTTGCTAAACATTGATCACCTCCTGCTGAAGGGGAACTTGATCGTCCAAGCCCAAATGTTTGGTGGCGCGGCCACGGCGGAGCGTGACAGGCGTAACCGTGTTTGTCCCGTGAAGGCCATGAGAAGGTCCTCCCTGCGGCCACGCAGGGAGGACCTCAGTGTTATTTCAGCACGAACGGCTGCCCCTCCTCGACATCATGGCTTAACGCGAGCTGGCCGATGCGGCGCCCGAGGACCAGACCCGCGTCGGCGTCGAAGCGGTAGTGGATGCCCCCGAGAATACGAGACTCTGCCGCTTGGTCCGACATGGCCGTCAGAGACGCCCGCTTGTCGGCAAAAAACGCCCCCAGCACCGTCGTAGAGGCGGTGGAGACCGTGGCGTGATTGGATGGATACGACGGGTGGCTGGGCAGAGGGATAGACAGGATAATCAGCGGATCGGCCTGACTGGGGCGGATCATCCAGTAGGTGTACTTGGCGTCGTGGCTGGCGATGATGGCGTCGTACGCCGCCATGTTCATCAGGGCCAGAACATGTGCCGCTTGGCGCTCGTTTCGGTGGCGTTGGACCAGCAAATCCGCTGCGACCGCATTCCAGTAGCCCTGAGTCGCAACTGCCCAGAACTTGGCGATGCTGTCCTGTTCGGCCGTCCGGGTATCCGAGATGTGGCGTACCTCCGCGAGAGCCGCGAGATACCGCTCCGATCCAAAGGCCGGCGGTGGCCCGGGACGGAACTGCGAACCCGACTTCAGGAAGAAAGGAAGCGCGCTCCCCAGGAGAGGAAACAGCGGCGGAGTCGTGGCCACCCAGCAGCCCGGGCAGATCGGCACGGTCCCGGTCCAGATCGCGTTGAACCCGTCGCTCTGGGCTCGCGCGACGATGCCGGCGGCAACACCGCGACCGATCTCCGCGCCGGCACCGAACCGCGAACCGCCCTCGGTTCCCCAGGTCTCCTGTTGAGCCAGGAGCTGCTGCTCTAGGGCCGCCCCTTCGGTGGGATAGAGGTAGGTGAGAGCAGCGACCGAAGCGCCGGCGGTGGCGCCTGCCGTCCCTGCCGGGCCTCGCATCGAACTCTGTTCGGCCGCGACGATGGCGTTGTACTGCGAGACGCTGAGCAGGGCGTAGACTCGGATAGCGAAGATCGGGCTTGAGAGGGTCTTCACGACCAAATCGCCCGCGGTCTGATTCCAGACGAGGGTCGCGAGCGGCTTTACACTAGTGACCGAAGCGTTCGCGTCGGCTGGCGGCGATGCGGTCGGCTGCCGGTCGCAGCCGGTCGCGGCCAGAGCAGCGAGAATCAGGAAGGGGGCTCGACGCTGCATGGGGACCTCACTTGTGGTGGGCGCGAAGGTGCCGGTTCTTCTGGCACGGCCCGGCGCCCGGGTTACATTCCGGACCAGGACCCGACCAGCGTACCGCCCCGCGGTGACCCACGCGTGATCAAGGCGTGACCGGCCGATCCACTCTGCCAACCAATGCCCGGGACCAGCACCCGGCTGATGCTGCATACCCTCGGCGCGGTCGGCGTTGACGACCACCGCGGTGCCGTCGTCGTGCCGCTCTCCATCCAGCCGAAACGCCTGGCCCTTCTGGTTTACCTCGCCCTCCATTCCCCTCAGTTCTGTCGCCGGGATACCCTCGTCGCCCTGTTCTGGCCCGAGCTCGACCACACGCACGCGCGCGGCGCGCTCCGGCAGGCGGTGCGCGGGTTGAGGCGGCTCTTGGGGGAGGAGGCGGTAGTCACCCACGGCGAGGAGGAAGTAGGTGTCTCATCGAATCGACTCTGGTGTGACGCCGCGGCGTTCGAGGCTGAGGCGTTGGCCGGTCGATCGGCAGAGGCGCTCGAGCTGTATCGAGGCGATTTCCTGGCAGGGTTCTTCGTGAACGATGCTGCGGCGGAGCTCGAGTTCTGGGTGGATCGGACCCGCGCCCGACTCAAGGACCAGGCCCGTGAGGAAGCAAGGCGTCTACTCGATGCCGCCGAGCAGATCGGTGATCACCCGGGGGCGGTGGCATGGGCCAGGCGGACGATGGAACTGGTGCCGGACGACGAGCGGGGAGTGCGTCACCTGATCCGGCTGCTCGATGCCCGGGGAGACCGCGCCGGTGCGCTGGGCGCGTACGAGGCCTTCCGAAAGCAGCTGATCGCCGAACACGGGGTAGAACCGTCGCCTGAGACGCTGGGGCTAATCGATCAAGTGCGCTCTCGGAAACAGCTGGTGTGGGAGTCACCGCTCAGGGGCTGGCCACCGACAACCCCGTCCACGGACTGAAAGTCCGGTGACCGATCCGATCGAGCGCTTGCGCGCCGCATTAGCCGACCGATATCCCATCGACCGGGAGCTCGGCCGGGGCAGGATGGCAAGGGTGTACCTCGCCCGCGACCTCCGTCACGGGCGCCCGGTGGCGCTGAAGGTGTTGCACCCTGCCCTTGCAGCGGGAGTGGGCACCGAGCGCTTCCTGCGTGAGGTCCGCATCGCCGCCGCCTTGCAGCATCCCCATATCCTGCCGGTCCACGACTCCGGCGAGGCGGTCGGGCAGCTCTACTACGTCATGCCCTACGTAGAAGGGGAGACGCTGCGGGCGCGGTTGGACCGAGACGGCCCGTTGCCAGTCGACGAATCGGTGCGACTCGCGCGGGAGGTGCTGGACGCGCTGGGCTACGCGCATCGGCACAACGTGGTCCACCGAGATATCAAGCCGGAGAACATTCTGCTCTCGGACGGCCATGCCCT
>Ga0070662_100001049_pt1 | contig 16889 bp, 10 predicted proteins | sample KBSC53metaG_FD_65648 | JGI IMG/M metagenome (GOLD analysis project Ga0070662, IMG submission 65648) | Corn rhizosphere microbial communities from Kellogg Biological Station, Michigan, USA - KBS C5-3 metaG | ecosystem: Host-associated > Plants > Roots > Rhizosphere > Soil ...
GTGCCCAGCTGGACCTGCGCGTCGAGCCGCACGCTGAAGGAGAACTTCGTGGCGGTGGACGGCGAGGAGGTGCTGTCGCGCATCCGCGGGATCCCGATCAACACCTGGAACATGATCGGCGCGGACCGCAACGTGCGGCACCTGGGGCCGGTGGCCGAGGACTTCTACCACGCCTTCCCCCTGGGGCTGGGCGAGACCACCATCGGGCTGGGCGACATCGACGGGGTGAACCTGGCCGCGGCCAAGGCGCTCGAGGCGCGCACCACCCATCTCCAGGAGCAGCTCGACCAGCGCACCGCCGAGGTCGCGGAGCTGCGCGGCGAGCTCGCCGCGCTCCGCGCGCAGGTCGAGGCGCTGGTGGCCGCGCAGCCGTCGGCACCCAAGCCGTAGCCGCGATCCGGCGGATGGGGACCCGCGAAGGCGTCTGATCGGTCCGCATCGATCGAGGCTGCCGCCAGACCCTGCAACAGCGGGTCACACGGAGTCAGCAAAGGAACTGGCGCGGGTGCCAAAAGCCCTTGTAAATCCTTGATGTTCGGTAAGGGTCTACCGGACTCCCCGCGCCGAAATGCCGCGTATTCGCGGTAATACTATCCCATAAACCTATCCCACTTCCACCCTTCCGGACGGTCACCCGTCGCCCGTGGCGTCCAAAATCCAGCGAGGCGGCGGCATCCCACGCGCCACCTGTCGCCCGCCTCGCGGACCAACTTCCGGCCGATCTGCGCTTGCTCCTCCGCCGACCGGCCCCGGCAGCAGCCGGACCGCGCCCGCGCCCCCGAAGCGGAGGCGCCCGGCGGACGAGCTGGTGCACCCGCCGCAGCTCTCATCGAGGCTACCGCCCGAGGTCACCGACGCGGCGATCCGCGCCGCGGTGGACGGCGCGGGAAGGCGGCGCCGCTCCGGCGAATCGCGTGGTCGAGTTGGGCGCGCAGATCCGGCTGTGATGAAAACGCTCCGCGGCACGGGGGCAAGGTCGTTGACGGAGCAGGTGCTTCTATGTAAAATGACGCAAAAGGCCGTGAACCCACCCGCACGGACAGATCAAACTCCCCTGTCATCAATCTGCCGCCATTCTGTGAGGCGGTTCACGCGGGATCCGGCCGGGCTGCCGGTCCTGCACGTGGGAGTCCCTCTCGCATCGGAGACGTAAGATGCAAAAGCTGAAGCTGGACCTAGAGAAGGTAGACGTGCTGTCGTTCCCGACCACCCCCGAAACCGAGGCACGGCTGGGAGCGAGGCTCCGCCTGGGGGTGACATTTACGGATTGCGTTATACGTTGCGGTCCCACTACCCAGGGTACCTCGGTTTGCTGCGAGACTTGAGGCAGGGTTGTTCGCAAAACGCAAGTAGATTGACGTACGGCTGAACCCGGTAGCGCCCTCCCTTCAAGGTGAGGGGGTTGCGACACGACAGCACCAAACAGGGCTCTAATCGAAAGCGGGGGAGTCCCCCCAATACCCGGGCCGAGTTCCCGTTTACAAGGGTGAGAAGGGTGCGGCCCGGGCTGTGGTGCGAAAAGCGCGCTTACAGATTTTCACGGATTAGCGGTCGCGCTGCGTGATCGCATCTACCAAGACCCGAACAACGAGCGGGTGCGGGCCAAGGCGGCGGAGGCACGCCACAGCATGCGCGCCTTTCTTGCGGAGGAGAACGCCACCAAAGAAAGACGTTTGAACCTATCCCACACCTATCCTACCCTCTCTGGATGCCGGATTCCGACGGACGGCGTAAGTTGCAATGAGAATGCAACTTAGAGATGTGGGAGGCGACGGGCGGAAGGCGTGGGAGGGGTGACACGGAGGAACGGAGGGCAACGGAGGAACGGAGAACCGCACGTGGTTCTCCGTTCCTCCGTTCTTCTCCGCTGCTCCAATGAAGGAGCTTGCGGATGAAGATCTACTTCGATATCTATCTAATTAGATGGATATCGAAATTGTTCATGCGAGGGGGGTGGAGCATGGAGGCGACGGACGTGCAGACGATGGTGGCGCACCTGAAGCTGCTGGCGCACGAGGCGCGGCTGAAGGTGCTGGGGCTGGTGGCCGCGCAGGAGCGCAGCGTGGGCGAGCTGGCCGAGATCATGGAATTGAAGGAGCCCACCGTCAGCCATCACCTGGCCCGGCTTTCCGAGGCGGGGCTGGTGCGGATGCGGCGCGAGGGGAACGTGCACTTCTACTCGCTCGACGCCGACCGGCTTCAGCAGCTGAGCCGTGACCTGTTCACTCCCGAAAAGGTGCGCTCGGTGGCCCAGCAGACCGACACCGGCGCCTGGGAGCGCAAGGTGCTGCAGACGTACCTGCAGGGCGAGCGCCTCACCAAGATCCCCGACACGCGCAAGAAGCGCGACGTGATCCTGGCCTGGCTGGCGGATCACTTCGCGCACGGCCGCCGCTACACCGAGTTCGAGGTGAACGAGATCATCTGCCGCAGCCACCCCGACTTCGCCACGCTCCGCCGCGAGCTGGTCGGCGCCAAGCTGATGCAGCGCGAGAACGGCGTCTACTGGCGCGTGGCGGCGGACCAGGCGGTCGCGGCGTAAAGGCGCGCCGCCGTGAAGCCTCGCGCGGTTTGCGAGGCTTTTCGTCGTGGTTGCCGCGGCTCCGCGGATTCAGCCGCCGGTGAGCAACCCGGCCTCGCGATGGCCTCGCCGTTCCGCCGCACGTTCTCCATCTTCCCGCATCACTTTCATCGGCCCATGTAGAGAACGCCGCGCCGGCTCCGACTTCTCCATGCAGGCGCCGAAAGCGGCGCCCCGGCATGCGCCGGCCGAGGGCGCGCGACACCCACCGTCACGGAGAACGAACCATGAAGTACATGCTGATGATGCACGCCCCGCGCGGCACCGGCGAGTACCAGGTGAACGCCTGGTCGCCCGACGACCTGAAGGCCCACATCGGCTTCATGCACACTCTCAACCGCGAGCTGAAGGAGAAGGGTGAGCTGGTGGGCGCCGAGGGTCTGGCGGCGCCCGGCGAGGCACGCATCGTACGCGCCGGCCGGGACGGCCTCCCCGCGGTCACCGACGGGCCTTTCCCCGAGACCAAGGAGTTCCTGGCCGGCTACTGGATCGTGGAGGTGGACACCCCCGATCGCGCCTACCAGATCGCCGCCAGGGCCTCGTCCGCGCCCGGCCCCGGCGGCACGCCGCTCTCCATCCCCATCGAAGTGCGCGAGGTGATGGGCGCGCCGCCGGTGGAGGCGTGATCCGGAGCACTCTTCGGGCGAACGACTGCCGGGCTCAGCGTGTACGAAATGACGGCGCGCGCGGGAAGTTGTCTCGTTGCGAGTGCGTCAAGGATGCGAATCGGCAGCCGGGGGATGGTCTCCCTCGGCTGCCGATTGGCTTCACGCCGTGGCTTCAGCCGCGGGTGAGCGGGGCCGTCACAACTCACTGGATCGGCCCGGTTGCGAACCGGACGGAGTGCCGCCCAAGTTTCCGGTCGCACCTCCCGATGTAGAGAATCCGTCCGCGGCTCCGACTTCTCCACGCAGGCGCCGACGACCGGCGCGGCGAACCCTGGAGAGGAGAACGAACCATGAAGTTCCTGCTGATGATGAACGCGCCGTACGGCCAGGCGGGCGACCACGACATCTTCTCGTGGCCGCAGGAGGCGGTGGAGGCGCACGTGGAGTACTGGAACACCCTCAACCGCGAGCTGAAGGAGGCCGGCGAGTTCGTCGGCGTCCACGCGCTGACCCCTCCAAAGCAGGCCCACATCGTTCGCGCCGGGGCCGATGGCCTCCCCGCGATCACCGACGGACCCTTCCCCGAGACCAAGGAGTTCCTGGCCGGCTTCTGGACCGTGGACGTGGAATCGGCCGGGCGCGCGCACCAGATTGCCGCGAAGGCGTCCGCCGCGCCGGGGCCGGACGGCGAGCCGCTGTTCATTCCGATCGAGGTGCGCCAGGTGATGAGCGCGCCGGCCAGCGACCAGGCGTGAGCGCGCCGGTGACGGACGCCGCCGTCGGGCACCTGCTGCGCGAGCTGGCGCCGCAGGTGCTGGGCGCGGTGGCGCGGCGCCACGGCGACTTCGACGCCGCCGAAGACGCCGTGCAGGAGGCGCTGCTGGCCGCCGCCACGCAGTGGCCGGCGCAGGGCGTCCCCGCCAACCCGCGCGGGTGGCTGTACCACGTGGCGCTGCGGCGGATGACCGACCACGTGCGCAGCGAGATGGCCCGCCGCCGCCGCGAAGACGCCGTCGCCACGCAGGTGTGGGCCGACTGGGCGTTCGTCCCCCCGCCCGACGGCGAGGTGGGCGTGGACGGCGACGACACGCTGGTCCTCCTCTTCATGTGCTGCCACCCCGCGCTCACCCCGCCCTCGGCCATCGCGCTCACCCTGCGCGCCGTAGGCGGCCTGACCACGGCCGAGATCGCCAGCGCCTTCCTGGTCCCCGAGGCGACCATGGCGCAGCGGATCAGCCGGGCCAAGGCGAGCATCAAGGCGTCGGGGGTCCCCTTCGCCATGCCGACCCAGGCGGAGCGGGCAGACCGGCTGCGCGCCGTGCTGCAGGTGATCTACCTGGTGTTCAACGAGGGCTACACCAGCAGCGCCGGCGCCGACCTCCATCGCCCCGACCTGTCCAACGAGGCGATCCGCCTGGCGCGCGCCGTCCACGCGCTCCTTCCGGACGACGGCGAGGTGGCCGGCCTGCTCGCGCTGATGCTGCTGACCGACGCCCGCCGCGCCGCCCGCACCGGCCCGCACGGCGAGCTGATCCCGCTGGACGAGCAGGACCGCGGCCTGTGGAACCGGGAGCTGATCGACGAAGGCGTGGCGCTCGTCTCCGGCGCCCTCTCGCGCGGGTCGGCCGGCGCGTACCAGCTGCAGGCCGCCATCGCCGCGCTGCACGACGAGGCACCGTCCACCGAGGCGACGGACTGGGCGCAGATCCACGCCCTCTACGGCCTGCTGCGGCGGATGAGTGACAACCCGATGGCGGCGCTGAGCCACGCGATCTCGGCCGCGATGGTGCACGGCCCGGCGGTGGGGCTGGAGATGGTGGCCGCGCTCGACGCCGACCCGCGCATCGCCGGCCACTACCGCCTGGACGCCGTCCGCGGCCACCTGCACCAGATGGCCGGCGACCCCGAGCGCGCCATCGCCCACTACCGCGCCGCCGCCCGGCGCACCGCCAGCATCCCCGAGCGCGATTACCTGCTGACCAAGGCGGCGCGGCTGGCGATGGGGCAGGCAGAGCCGAAAGCTGAGTCGAAGGCCAGCCCGGGCGAATGAAGAATTCGCTGCAACGACCACACGAAGTCCGCCTGCGCGGACTACCGGCTCTGGCGCCGCCGCCGCTTCGGTGCACGCAAGCAGCCCCGATGTGCACTCGAAGCAGCCGCGCGAAGCGCCCCCGGGTCCCTCCCCCGGGCTGTTCTGTCTTGGGAGAGGGAGAGGCGTTCGGGACTCGGGCGCAGTCGCGCCTGAATGCCAGGGTGACGGCCCTCGCGGGCTGCGGCGAAAGAAATTTGTCCGGCGCGCGTCCGCTCATCCGTCCATCAGCAGACGCACCCGCGGCGGCGCGGAAACGGGTCCCTGCCGCACGGCGGACGCCCCAGACCGGGAGGATGACCTCATGGCCGAGTTCGTGTTTCTCTTCCGCTCCACGCCCCAGGCGCAGCAGGCCGCGATGGGCACGCCGGAAGCCGCGCAGCAGAGCCTGCAGCGCTGGCTGGCGTGGATCCACGAGCTGGAAGCGAACGGGCAGCTGAAGAGCCGCGGCCAGCCGCTGGACCGCGGCGGCCGGGTGGTGAGCGCCGGCACGGTCACCGACGGCCCGTACGTGGAGACCAAGGACCTGGTGCTCGGCTTCAACCTCATCGAGGCGAACGACCTGGACCACGCGGCCCGGATCGCCGCCGGCTGCCCGATCGCGCAGGGCGGCGGGTCCGTCGAGGTCCGCCCGGTGATGCCGATGCCGGTCTGAACGCGCGCACAACATCAACGGAGATACGACCGATGCGGCGAATCATCGCCTTCAACCGCGTGTCGGCGGACGGGTACTTCTCCGCCCCGGACGGGAACCTGAACTGGACGGTGCCCGAGCAGGAGCTGGACCGCGGCGTGGCGGAGAACCTGGGCGGCACGGGCACGATCCTCTTCGGCCGCCGGACCTACGACATGTTCGAGGGCTTCTGGCCGCATGCGCTCGACGACCCCGCCACGGCCGAAGATCCCCACGCGGCCGGCCGCCGCTCGCCCGAGATCCGCGCGATGGCCGAGTGGATCAACGCCGCCGAGAAGCACGTGTGGTCGCGCACGCGCAAGGACGTTCCCTGGCGCAACTCGCATCTGCACGGCGAGTTCGATCCCCGCGACGTTCAAGCGCTGAAGGACGCGCCGGGGACGGACATGATGATTTTCGGCAGCGGCCAGATCGTCTCCCTGCTCACCCGCCACGGGTTGATCGACGAGTACCAGTTCATCGTCGGCCCGGTCCTGCTCGGCGGCGGAAAGCAGCTGGTCACCGGCGTGCCGTCCACGCTGAAGCTGGAGCTGGCCGAGTCGCGGGCGTTCCCCTCGGGCAACGTGCGGCTCCGCTACGTCCGCCCGGCGCAGTGACGGACCCGGCCGCTCCCCTCGCGCCGCCGCCGGACCTCGAGGCGCACCTCTTCCGGCGCGAGTGGGGGCGGATGGTGGCGGCGCTCACCCGCATCTTCGGCGTGCACAATCTGGCGCTGGCCGAAGACGTGGTGCAGGACGCCTTCTGCCGCGCGCTGGAGGTGTGGAAGGTGCGCGGCGTGCCCCGCGACCCCTCCGCCTGGCTGATGGCGACCGCCAGGAACCGCGCCCTCGACGTGCTGCGGCGCGAGCGGACGGCGCGCACCCTCGCGCCCGAGCTGGCTCGCCTGCTGGAGGGCGAGTGGACGGTATCTCCGGCGCTCGACCAGGCGTTCGCCGCGCACGCCGTCCGCGACGAGCAGCTGCGGATGATGTTCTCGTGCTGCCATCCGCGTCTCCCCGAAGAAGCGCAGGTCGCGCTGGTCCTCAACCTCCTCTGCGGCTTCGGCGCGGGCGAGATCGCCAGCGCGTTCCTGGACGGCCGCGCGGCGGTGGAGAAGCGGATCTCGCGCGGGAAGAAGGTGCTGGCCGGCTCGCGGCGCCTCTTCGACCTCTCCGGCGCGGAGTTCGCCGCCCGCCTCTCCGCCGTGCGGCGCGCGCTGTACCTGCTGTTCAGCGAGGGCTATCACGGCGCGTCGGGGGGCCCCACCGTCCGCGCCGAGCTGTGCGGCGAGGCGATGCGGCTGGTGGCGCTGCTGCGCGGGCATCCCCCCGCCGCCACGCCACAGACCGACGCGCTCGCCGCGCTGATGTGCCTGCACGCCGCCCGCCTCCCCGCGCGGCTGGACGAGGCCGGCGACCTGAACCAGCTCGTCGAACAGGACCGCTCGCGCTGGGACGCCGCCCTGCTGGCCGAGGGCCTGGCGCTGCTCGAACGTTCCGCCGCGGGTACCGGGGTGAGCGCGTACCACGTCGAGGCCGCCATCGCCGCCGCGCACGCCGCCGCTCCGAGCCTGCGGGAGACGGAGTGGGCGACCATCGCCGCGCTGTACGACCGGCTGCTGGAGATCGCCCCGTCCCCCGTGGTCGCCCTCAACCGCGCCATCGCCATCGGCCAGCGCGACGGGCCGGACGCGGGTCTCCATGCGCTGCGGTCCATCGACGATCCCGGGCGGCTCGCGCACTACCCCTTCTTTCCCGCCGCGCTCGGCGAGATGGAGCTGCGCCGCGGCGAGCACTCCGCCGCGCGGGCGCACTTCGCGGCCGCGCTGGACCTCGCGCGAAACGATGCCGAACGCCGGTTCATCGAGAAGCGGCTGCGCGGCTGCGCGGAGGCTGAAGCGTAGTCCCCCGTGCGAAGCCACCAGAGGAAGCGGGTGCGAGGGGTTTCCCCCACCCGTTCCGCGCCGCCGCGCACGACGATTGACACGCGGAGGTGCGAATTGGATCTTGGAAGTGATCCCACCATCATCGCGCCCGATGAGCGGCGGACGCCCGGCTGCCATGGCCGTCGAATGCCACTCCATGCATCCCATCACCCTGGAGGAGCGATGAAGAAGCTGGTGCTGTTTCCCGGCGACCTGAAGGTCGAGAGCTTCCCCACCGCCACGCTGGCCGACGGCGCGCAGGGAACCGTTCGCGGGCACTTCGCCACTCAGGGACACACCTGCGTGCTGGAGACTCGTTGCGCGGCGCGCTCGTGCGTTTCGTTCGGCGCCCAGACCTGCCTCTGCGACGAGTTCTGACGGCGGAGCGCACCCCGAGTCCAACCGGAGCCGGACGATGAACAAGATCCTGCTGAACGTGGGCGACCTGCGGGTCGAGAGCTTCCCGACCGCCATTCGCGCGGCCGGGAACGGCGCCGTCGCCGGGCACGAGTTCACCGTGGGGCTGAACTGCCCCGAGACCAACTACCGAACCTGCCCGCACACCTGCGCGGTGGGCTGCTGACGCAGAACCCTTTCAACCGGAACGGGTTGCGGCACACGCACGAAACCCCGGCGCCTGTGTGGCGCCGGGGTTTCCGCGTTCGTTCCATGGGCCGGGTGGGACTCGAACCCACGACCAACGGATTAAAAGTCTGCCAGAATGTCACACCGCGCGGCAAAACGTAACGCTGGCTTCTACTTAGAACAGCGGACGACGGCAAGAACGTCACAGATTGTTCCACCTTTGTCTTCCAAACTGATACCTCGAACGTATACCACGTCACAGTCCCTGTCCCCTTGTCTCCGGGCACGATCCGGCCTATTTCTCGTCAACAATCGCGAGTGACTGCCCGCACCCCGCCGGCCGACGACGCCTGGACCTTGGCACCTGCAGCCGCGGTTGCCCTGCGGGCACTACGGACGACGTAGCCGAAGAACCCGAGGAGTGCTTCGCCCAGATCGTCTTCGGTCACCGCGCGTATCCAGCCCCCTGGGAATCACTCGTCCGCATCAATCCTGCGGGTGACGCAGGAAGCAAATCAGGCGGTGCTCGGGTCTGATCTCCAATGCCGGATGGTCAAGAGGCTCGCCCGGAGACCCACCCAAGTCTCGCCCGCATTTCGAGTTATGCGCGCCGTTCGTCGAAGAAAACGTCCAACGCTGTCCAGAATAAAAACGGCCGCCGAACGTAAGCTACGTTCCGACGGCCGTTTAGAAGGGGTGAGCGAGGGGACTTGAACCCCCGACCTCCAGGGCCACAAAAATAACAGTAGAGAATCACAGGCGCGCTCGGTGGGACCGTGGTGGTGCGACGTCCCGACGGCGCCGCTCCGCTGCCGTGAGCGGTGCCCCGGCACGCGCAACTCCAGCCGATCCAGCGGCCTCGGCGGCATCCTGCCTCTCCTCAGCAGGCTTTCCACGCGGCTTCTTCCGTTCCTCAGCAGATTTTTCGGTTGCATCTAATCTATTTGCAACAACTTAACTTCAAACACCCCGCTTCTCGGCGCTGACCTCAGTCACGCTCCGCGCGCCCTCTCGCCTTCCCGTTTCCGTGGGTGGGCACCCGGTCGGACCTGTCCTGGCCGGACCTCTTCACGAGCAACGGCTCCTACCCGGTGCTCCCCACAGCCGCGGGCACGGTGGTGTCGCGCGCCGAGAGCGCCGGTGTCGCCGGAGCTGTTCTGCGGTGGGCATGGAAGGATGAGCGGCCTGCGGATGATCGTAAAGCATGATCGGCGGCGCGCGGACGGCCCACCCGGCGCTGGGTTCGCGCCGGGTGGGGCTCGGCCGCTACCAGCGCCGCGGGATCAGGTACCAGTACTGCCAGGGCGTGCTCCAGCCGAACTTCCGCCAGAAGAGCCACGAGTGGCCGAAGAACGGGTTGTCGCCCCTGACGATCTCGGCGTGCCCCACCTGGAGGCGGCCGGCGTGGAGGATCTCCTGGCCGTAGCCGGTGATGCCGTCGTCGTAGTTCCAGGGCGCCTCGCGCGGGCAGGCCCACACGAACCCGCCCACTCCGTTGGGCGCGCGGTCGAACAGCGAGTGCCCCCGCTCGTGGATCATCGTGAGCTTCAGCAGCCCCGCCCGCCGGAACGCGCCGCGCCCGATGTCGATGAGCCCGTTCAGCGAGGTTGCGCCGTAGTCGTCCTCGGTCGGGTCGTACGCCATCACTACGTCCGCCATCCCGTACCGGCTCTGGACGAACGCGATCGCACGGTTCGCCGCGGCCACGGTGGGAGCCCCGGCGCGTCCGTTCGCTGCCCGCGCCACCCGGAAGTTGGCCGCAAGCGTCTCCACCGCGCCTTGGTTGGTCAGGAACCCGTATCCGCCCCACCAGTTGCGCACCGCCTGCGTCCCCGAGTTGAGGGTGGCGCCCGCGGCTCCGATCGTCCCTCCCATCCCCGCGCCCCAGACGATGTCCTCGTCCCACAGGTAGGCGTCGAGCCCGCCGGTGAAGCTCCCCGTGCCCACCCCCCAGGCCAGGTTGTGCAGGTACACCCCTCCGCCGAAGGTCGCGGCGTAGTAGCGCACCACCCCCATCGACGCGCCGCGGGTGACCCCCGAGCTGATCGTCTCGTTGCGGCCGTAGGCCTTGTACCCTCCGTACCCGCCGCTCACGGTGACCGTGGTGAGCAGCGGCGACCAGGTGGCGGCCAGGTAGAGCGCCCGCCCCGCGGCCCAGGTGGTGGTGCCGGCGGTGTAGACGGCGGCGCCCGTGTAGTAGATCCCGTAATACGTCGCCATCACGCCGTACCAGGCCGCCAGCCCGCCGTAGTAGCCGGTGTACAGGATCGTCTTGCCGCCGTAGTACGCGGCGTAGCTGGCCGCGTAGTACGCCCCCTGCGCCGCCACCCGCCCCACCACGCGCAGCGGACCGTGGATCCCGATCTCGCCCGTGGGGTCGGTGAAATTGACCGGGTCGTTCCCCACGTAGGTGTACGGGCTGGGGTACTGCCCCGCCGGGTCGGTGGCCAGGAAGCGCCCGATGGACGGGTCGTACAGCCGCGCGCGGTAGTTGTAGAGCCCGCTCTCGTCCAGCTCCTGCCCGGTGTAGAGGTAGGCGGTGGACGCCGCGCCCCCCTGGCGCATGGTGCCGCCGTAGGGGAGATAGTCCCACCACCCCGAGGCCGAGGTGGTGCCGTCGTCGCCCTCCACCAGCACGCGGGTGGAGCCCAGGTGGTCGCGCAGGGCGAAGCGGAGCGCCGAGCCGTCCTTCACCGCCAGCATCCCGTCGGGCGCGCGCACGTACAGCTTCGGCGTCACCGTCCCGTCAGGCGCGCGGAGCAGCTCCAGCAGCGGCTGGTCGGCCGGGCCGTGGAGGTAGAGGCGCTTCGCCTGGGTGCCGCCGCCCGCGGGGGTCAGCGTCTCGAGCGTGCGCTGGTCGGCCGCGCCGTAGGCGAACGCCAGCTCGGCCCCGGTGGCGCTCCCCATCCGCACGCTGGTGGGCAGCCCCAGCACCGGGTCGTAGGCGATGGAGAACACCCCCGCCTCGGGCGCCGACGCCACCCCGCCGTTCGCGTTGTAGGTGTACGGCTGCGAGGTGTACGACCCCGACAGGCTCACGTCGTCCACCTGCAGCGAGGGGCCGGCCCCCGTGGCCCCGCGCTTGTAGTTGCGCAGCTCGAGCGTGACCGTCACCGGCGCCTGCCCCAGCGCCAGCCCGGCGCGCAGCGCGCCGACGTCCAGCGTGAGCGAGAGCTGTGTCCAGTCCGCCGCGGCGGACACCGTCCCCACCGAGATCTCGGCCGTCGGCCCGGCCGCGCCGGAGAGGGTGGCGAACCACCCGGCGGTGCCCTGCGCCGCCGCGAAGCCGTCGGCCGTCTTCACCCAGCACGAGAGCGAGACCGAGCCCGAGGCGGGGAGATAGGTGGTGCGCCGCAGCACCTCGTAGTGCCCCTCGCTCCCCCCGCCCAGCTGGAGCGACTTGGTCCCCCCGTGCCCGCCGGCGACGACGGCCGAGTTGGAGGGACCGCCGTTCGAGGCCCCCCAGCTCCATCCGCCGGACGAGGTGGCGCCGTCGGCCACCGCTTCGAAGGTGAGCGTCTCGGCCACCGTCATCGCCAGCGTGGCCAGCTGGTTGTTCACCGGCACGTCGCCCCCGGTGGGAACGTACCGGTACTTCGTGGTGGTGGACCCGCGGCGCACCGCCTGGGGGTTGCCGTTGGCGTCGAAGGGCGCGGCCGTGGTGCCGTCGCCCGCCAGCAGGCTCCACGCGTCGCCCAGGGTGTTCTGCGCCACCGTCAGCCGGCCGCGCGTGTCGTAGGCGTAGGCGTAGCCGTACCCCTGCGGCGGGCAGGGCCAGGCGTCGCCCTGCTGGTAGGTGAAGGCGCTGGCGGCGATGCGGCCGTCGTAGTAGCGCACGCCCTGGTAGCCCAGCCCGCCGGCGTAGTCGAGCGCCTCCACCAGGAAGGGGTCGGCGATGGAGGTGAGCTGCCCCGCGGCGTCGTAGGCGAAGGTGCGGGCCACGGCGGTGGGCTGCGCGGTGTTGTTCAGCGACTGCGCCGACAGCCGCCCGGCCGCGTCGTACGCGTAGCGGGCGTAGCGCATCTCGGGCGGGGTGGGCGGATTGTCGGGGTCCACCACGCCGCCGGTGGGCGACGTTCCCACCGCGGCCAGCCGCCCCGCGCGGTCGTAGCTGTACGCCACCTGGAAGGGGTCGCCCGTGCCGACCTGCGGGTAGGTGACCGTCCGCACCCGGCCGTCGTTGTCGTAGGCCATCGCGAAGGCGTACGGCTGGCTCGCGAAGCCCTGCACCGTGGTGGTGACGGTGGTGGCGTTCCCCGCGGCGTCGTAGCGGTAGGCCTCGGTATCGGGAGTCGTGCCATTGTTCACGCTGGCCGCCACCAGCCGCCCCACCAGGTAGAGCGCGCCCGCGTCCGCCGCGTCGTAGTCGTAGCTCCAGCGCTTCTTCCAGGCGCCGGCCGCGTACTCGGGGCTCCCGGAGTCGGTCACGTCGGGGAACGCGGGGTCGTCCGCCTTGGCCTGCAGCGCGGCGCCGTCGCTGCCCCAGGCATAGCGCGCGTCCTGGATGTAGCCGATCTCCACCGGCCGCCCCAGCGTGTCGTAGCGCACGTACCCCGCCTGCTGCGGGGTCAGCGCGGCCCCCGCGGCGTCCAGCCGGAAGCGGGCGCGGCCGGCGCTGTCGTACAGGTAGCGCGTGGTGCCCGTGTCGGGGGTGGTGCGCGAGGCCAGCCGGCCCAGGAAGTCGTAGGCGGTGCTCTCGGCCCAGCTCGAGGCCGTGGAGCCGGCGGGCGGGGCGAAGTAGTTGGGCGGGCGGACCGCGGTCACGTTCCCCGCCGCGTCGTAGCCGTACTCGGTGCGGTCGTACGGGCCGCCGGCGACGCCTTCCAGCAGCGCCAGCACCTTCCCCGCCTGGTCGTTCACCCGCACCCGCTCGATGCTGGTGATGTCGCTCTGCGCGTCCACGCTCTGCACCCGCGTGATGCGGGTGACGAAGTAGCGGGCGGGGTTCCCGTCGCCGGGCGCGGTGGAGGGGGCCGAGACGCTGGGCGTGCCGGCGTACGCCATGGTCGTCGTGTAGCGCGCGGCGCTGGCGCTGGCCGGGCGCGGGTACGCCTGGGTGATCAGGCGGCCCAGCGGGCTGGGCTCGTACGCGGCCTGCGCGTAGTCGATCACGCCCCCCGGCCCCGCCAGGTACTGGGCGATGGTGAGCGAGCCGGTGGTGGCCAGGTAGGTGGTGACGCTCCCGTCCACCAGCTCGGGCGGGTCGTCGCCCGTGGAGGCGGCCAGCAGGTTGAGCGCCGGCCCCACCGCCCCGCGATGCACGTACGGGCGCCCCAGCGGGTCGAAGAGCGCGCCCGCGACCAGGGTGGAGTCGCCGGCCTGGCTGTGCCCCAGCAGCGTGGCGCTCTGCATCGCCACCCCCATCCCGTCGGCGAAGGAGAGAGTGAGCCGCGGGTCGTCCATCAGCACCACGTCGTCCCAGGCGCCGGGGGCGTCCATCGCCAGCGTCAGCTTCCCGTAGTTGGCGGGCGCCGGGCTGGGCGTGGGCGACTCCCAGGCGAACACCTGGATCCCGTCCACGAAGCAGAGCACCAGCCCGTCCACCACCGCGAAAATCCACTCCTCGCGGAAGCCGGGGAGGGTGCTGGCGGCGACCAGGGCGGGGGTGGTGGCGTCCTTCGCCAGCGTCACCAGCTCCCAGCGCGTGGCGGTGTCGTTCCAGCGCAGGTAGACGTAGCCGTTCCCCATAGCCACGCTCCCCGCGGCGTCGCGCGTGACCCGCCCGCGCGCCGCGAAGTTGGTGTAGGCCACCGCGGTCCAGGTGGCGGTGCCGCCCAGGGGGGTAGTGCCGCCGCCGGTGTAGCGCAGCGCCGCGTTGGTGACGGCCCAGTTGCCGGCGAACGCCCACCCGGTGGTGGAGGCGTCGTGGAAGTCGAAGAACCACGAGTCGCCGCCGCCCGAGGCGGAGAGGACGGTGTTGGGGAAGGTGGGGTGGAAGGCGTCGTCGCCCACCAGCTGGCGCGAGTACGAGAGCGAGGTGAGCCCGTTCACCCGCTCGCGCCCCGCCCCCGCCGCCGGCGACTGCGCCTGCAGCGGCCCCGCGGTCGCCACCGGCCGCTGGAAGCCGTCGTAGACGGTGCGCACCACCTGGCCGGTGTTGTCGATCCCGGCCGTGGCCAGGAAGCTCGTGGGATCGTAGACCGTGGCCGAGAAGACACCGTCCAGCGGGGTCAGCCGCAGCTCGTCGAGGAGGCACTCGGCCGCGGTGCTGCGGTTGAGCGCGGTCACCGTCATCCGCAGCACCACGCCGCTTCCCACCCCGGCGGCGGCGCGCACCGCGTCCAGGTCGATCACCAGCTGCGCGTAGCGCCACTGCCCGGTGGCGCCGGACAGGTCCAGCGTCAGCGGGGTCCCCACGGCGGTGCCGTCCGCGGCGTTGGCGAAGCTCACCTGCCAGGTGGCCTTCCCCGTGGCGGTGGAGTAGCCCGTGCCCAGCTTCACCCAGCACCCCAGCAGGTAGCGCCGGTGCTGGCCGGTGGGCTGGAACACGCGCGCCGGGCCGGCGGGCGTCCCCGAGGCCAGCGGGGGCAGGCGCAGGCAGCGCGTCCCCGTGTGGAAGTCGGCGGTGGTGAGGGAGGCGGCCAGCGACCCGGCCCCCGTCCACCCCCACCCCGCGCCGGCCTCGTACGGCTCGAAGCCGTAGTACGCCGCCTCGGTCGCATCCGCGTTGCCGCAGGCGGACACCGTCCAGCTCCCGCCCGCGTCGTACGCCGTGGTGGCCCGCGCGCCGTCCACGTCCGCGGCCAGCAGCGGGAGCCCCGCGGCGGTGCGGGAAAGGACGATCCCGGTCCGCAGCCACCCGCTGGACGGCTCCGGATCTCCCGGGTTCCAGGCGTTGAAGGCCGGCGCGCTGGCCGTGGTCGCCACATAGGTGCGCTCGGGCGCCCACCGCCCCGCGCCGTTCCCCCAGCCGCTCTTCCAGGTGGTGACCGAGATCCCGGTGACCTGCCCGGCCGCGGAGCCCGTCTTGGTGCTGGTCGTTTCCTGCACCACGGGAAGGAGGAGGTTCGACGCGCGCGAGGGGTCGTACACCTCCCACCAGTACTTCAGGTCGCGGATCAGCAGCTCTTCCACCCCCGCCGCGTTCCAGTTGTGCAGGGTGGAGCGGGTGAGCAGCCCCGTCTCGGCGGCGTACGCCGACTCGGTGGTGATGGTGACGGCGTCGGCGGTGCGGGTGGTCTTGCGGGCGCGGGCCCAGGCGCCCAGCCCCAGGCTCCCCAGCGCCTGCGTGGTGATCCACCAGAAGGTGTCGTTCTGCCCCGCCGGTGTGGCGGCGCTCCCCCCCGCCGCCACCGCGCGGACGGTGTAGGCCAGCCCCCGCGCCAGCGACGGCATCGTCTGCGCGTTGGCCGACGACGCGTCCACCGGGTAGGGGAGCGTGGGCGTTTCGGTGGGGAGCAGGCCGTTGAAGAACCCCGTCTCGCTCCACCCGAAGATCCCCGCCGCCGTCCCCGCGCCGGGCGTGGCCTTCGCGTGGTTGAAGCGCGGGCCGGCCCCCGCCGGGTCCATCGTGGCGGTGGTGGCGGTGAAGGCGAAGCCCAGCGCCTGCGTCCCGTTGGCACCGGCGACCGACGCATAGCCGTTGTCGCTGGTGACGGCGGCGGCCACGTAGGCGAGCTGCGTCCCCTGCGCGCCGTAGCGGTCCACCTGGTGAAGGGTGAGCACCGAGGCCGAGTCGCCGTACGTCCCCGTGTAGTCCACGAACGCCCGGCTCCCGATCAGCGCGTCGGGCGACGAGCCGGGGACGGTCACCCGCCGGCCGGCGAGCGTGACCGGCGCGGTGGGGTTGGAGACGTCGCCGTTGGCCAGCAGGTAGACCACGGTCTGCACCGTGCCCCCCGAGCCGGACTCGTACACCAGCCAGCGCGAGCCCAGCAGCCGCGCCGCGGCGGCCTGGTCGGCGGTGAGCGTGTCCGGAAGGGTGAAGCCGGCGGTCCAGGTGCCGTCCGGCGCCTGGTACTGGATGCGGCTCTGCCACACCGCGTACTCGCTCTCCTGGCCGCCGCGCGCGGCCAGCGCCGCCAGCGTGCCGCCGGCCTGGGCGCCGGTCATCGCCGTGCTCCACGCGCCGGTCTCGGGATCGTACGCCAGCAGGTCGTAGACGTACGGGGTGGTCCCGGTGGTCTGGATCACTCGCGCCACCCGGTCGGCGCCGACGGAGAGCCGCGGCGTCCCCTGCTGCCCGGTGTAGGTGACGGTGGCGGTGTCGAACGCGCGCCACTCCACCCCGTCGAAGCGGAACATCTCCGTGCCCACGGCCACCAGGCTCCCCTGCACGTCGGGCGCGGGCATCGTGTCGGACGAGGTGCCGGTGATCGTGCGCCACCCGTCCACGGCCACCGTGTCCAGCGCCGCGTTCCAGCGCACGGCGCCGTAGTCCGCGGTGCGCGCGGTACCCAGCGTCCCGGTCGCCGTGAAGGCGGCGAAGG